>Ga0182024_10004161_pt1 | contig 33620 bp, 27 predicted proteins | sample P32metaG_FD_120480 | JGI IMG/M metagenome (GOLD analysis project Ga0182024, IMG submission 120480) | Permafrost microbial communities from Stordalen Mire, Sweden - P3-2 metaG (Illumina Assembly) | ecosystem: Environmental > Terrestrial > Soil > Wetlands > Permafrost | place: Sweden: Stordalen... | reverse complement strand
TGCGAGGCAACGTCGTAATCCCACAGATCGTGATGCACGACCTGGAAGGCCCACAGGACCAGACCGGTGGATGCGCGGATCGCGACCACGGAGTTCGCATAACCGTTGTTGCCGGGGCGCTCGCCACCATAGAAGTCGGGACTGGCGCTGCCGGTGGGGACGAAAACCATGTCGCGCTCGGGATCGGCCGCGATCGCCGACCATGCGTTGGCGGCGCCGGAATTTTTGAGCGACGCAGGGAGAGGATCGAAGCTCCAGACCTGCTTGCCGGTGCGGGCGTGGAAGGCTCGCACGACGCCTCGTTCGGAGTCGGCGCGGCGGCCGTCGCCGATGGAGGAGCCGGTTATGCCGAGGTCGCCGACGATCGCGGGCGGCGAGGTGACCTGATAATCGCCTTTGTCTTTCAAACCGACGCCGTTGGTCAAATCGATTTCGCTGAGGCCATCGCAAACTTTACCCGTTGCCGCGTCGACGGCGATCAGGCGCGCGTCGATGGTGCCGAAAATAATGCGCCGCCGGCAGGGGTCGCCTTTTTTGCGCGTGGAATCGAGCCAGGTGGAAACACCGCGCGAGGTGACCTCCGAGTATCCATGCGTGCGATCGATGTCGGGATCGAATTTCCAACGCTCCTTGCCGGTCGCGGGGTCGAGGGCGATCACTTGATTGAACGGCGTTGAGAGGTATAGAGTGCCGTCGATCACGATCGGAGTGGCTTCGAATGCGGCTTTACTATTGAGGTCGGATTTCGAGAGCAGCGCGCCGGTGTGATATTCCCACGCGGGTTTCAACTGTGCGACATTCTGCCGCGTGATCTGCGCGAGAGGCGAGTAGCGCGTGCCGCCTGCATCGCGACCGTAGGCGGTCCAGTCGACGTCCCCGATTATTAAGAGAAGGGCGAGAAAAGCGTGCATCTTCAAAAACTATATCGAATCGCCAGTGACGCGTAGGAATTGCGATGATACTGGCCGAGGAAATCGGTTTCCGCGCCGCGAATCCAAGTGACTCCGGCTGTCGCGCGCCAGTGCTGTCCGAACGCCTGCGAGTATTCGGCCTTCGCGACCGACCCATGCAGGCGCACGGAAGCTTCGAGCGAAAGGCTGCGGTTCGCGTCGATGGTCCAGCCCGCGTGCCCTAGGAAGGATCGTGCGAAGCCTCGATCGGGCGCGAATTCCAGGGGATCGCCGGAGGAACGCGTCACGATTTCGCCGGCATATCCGCCGACGAAGGACCACTCCCTGACCTGCCGCTCGAGTTGAATCACGTAGAGCGCGTATTCATCGGCGCCCTCGGTGGTCGACGTGAAATATGCGCCTTCGGTCTTCACGGTGAACCACGCGAGAGGCACGGCGAGGTCGGCGCCATAGAGCCGGAGCTTTGGATAATAGCGTTGGACATCCACTCCTGACGTGCTTCGGGTCGCCGTGAAGTAGGGCAGATTGTTGTAGCCGTCGAAGAAGCAGACTGAAGCTTCATAGCCCGCGCCGACGTGATTGAATCGCGCGCCGTATTGAGAACCACCGGGATACCGTGCGCCTTCATCGACGATCGGGATTCCTTGCGCTTCGCTCGGCAGGGCGGTCCAGCGTTGATTTAGAAGGGGCGTGCGGCTCGGAGTGAACAGCGGTTGCCACACGACGTCAATCGTGTTCGAACCCGATTCGTAGGTCACGCGCGCGGCGACGACGCCGAGAAAATCGCTCGATACCACGCTGCTCAAATAATCTTTCGGCGCGAAGCGATCGGTCGGATTTAAGATATCAGACTTGCCCCAACGGATAAATTGACGGCCCAACTCCGCGGTGAATTTTCCCTTATGCAAGGTTGCGCTCGCGCGGCGCAGAGAAAGCGCGGGACGTCTGATCGAGCGGTCATCGACGTCGAGGTTCCAGATGCGCTCGGTCTGCTCATGCGAATCGGCGCGGGCATCGATAGAGCCGGAAAATTTGAGCCACGGTGCGAGTTGATAAGACGCATCCCAACGCAGCAGGATCTGATCGACGATGTTGCCGCTATCGTTGGGAGCGGTTTGCGGATAGAAGAGCGTTTGATTCTCAATGAATCCGCGCTGCTCGAAATTCTGGGCGAGCATCAGCGCCAGCAGCGCGCCGGTCATGACGATCTTCGCAATGCCTGGAGCGTAAAATCGTCATCCTTCAAAGGAAGATTATATTCGAGCTTGTCGTACTTGAGAATGGTCCGGCTTTTGCGCGCAATGTCGTTGACCTCGACGGTTCGCGCGGTCCAGATGCCGCTCGCGAGCTCGAAATCGCGATAGTCGATCACGCGTATGAGGCCGTTTTTGTTATACGCCTCGACCTTCACCATCGTGTAGTTATCCTTCTTCACCCACAAATAGGAGTACGTGTATTGCGATGCTTTGTGTGGACGCGATTCGATTTTCCATTGACCATTTTCGTCGCCGAGAAGTTTGAAATTGAATTGTTGCACGTCGCGCTCTTCCAAATCCTCGAAACTGAAATCGGTGCCGAAGAATCGAGTCGACCGGTCCTGCAACGCGATGCGCTGATCGCGGCCAATGCTGGGGCGCCACATCCACTGGTCGCTGGCGCGATCCGGATGATTGACGATCAGCAGCGCGACGCCCTTCACCTCGGCCGGAGCGGTGAACTGCAGCTTCGATTTGCTGTCGCCAAAAGATCCGATACGCTCGAAGGTCCAGCGCTTGGTCGCGATCCGATTGCCCGCGCCGATCACTTCGAGGGTGCCTTCATATCGCTGCGAATTAGAGCGCGAGCGGCGCTGCACTTCCTCGATAATCTGCCTCGGGTCTTGTGCATATAAAGTCGGCGCAAGAACAAGAATTCCTATGAATGCTTTATTCATATTCAAGAGCCTCCACCAGCGTCGCGCGGACCGCCGCTTCCGCCGGACCAATCGCGGCGAGAAACGCTGCCGCCAGAATTACCGGCACAAGCGTCAGAGCCATTTTGAACGGATACACATAGGCAATCTCGACTCCGCTCAAATCTCTGCGCGCAATCTCCACCGTGTAATAAAGTTGCGCCGCGCCGAGCGCCATTCCGAGCGCAAGACCAATGAGTCCGACGCCGATCGCTTCGAGCCTGATGGTGTGACGGATCTGGCCGCGCAATCCACCGACTGCCTGGAGAACGCCGAGCTCGCGCCGCCGGTCCGTGATCGAAACCGTCAAGGCGTTCACGATTCCAAGCACCGCGACCAGCACGGCCACGGCGATCTGCACATAGGTCAGCCCGAACCATTGATCGGTCACGCGGATGATGTAGCGACGCAGGTCGGCATTGGTCAAAACGAATAAGCGCCGCGTGTTGCCAAACCTATCGAGAATCTGCTGCCGCACGCGCACGCCATCCGCGCCGGGCTTCAGATAGATGCGAAAGACATTAACGGAATCATCGTTCCAATAGCGGATGAACACCTCGCGCTGCAGCAGCAGGCTGCCTTGCTGATCGGAAAAATCTCGGACGATCCCGACCACGGGAATGCGAAGCACACCGGCTGGGGCTGGAATTTCGAGAGTCTCGCCAAGTTTGCATCCGTGCAAACGCAAGAAGTTTTCTGAAGCGATAACGCCTTTTCCTTCAGCAGCGGTGCGATACATCTCCTCGGTATCGCCCTCCACTGCCGGAAGCTTGGCGTGCCGCGCGAGCGATGCGATATCGACCGCGACCAACATGATCGGCGTTTTTTTCACCAGCACGCGTACGCTTCGGACGAGTTGCACGTCGCCTATGCCGTCCACGGCTGCTAACTTCGGACCCAGCGACGCGGGAAAGACAAAACTTCGCGCCGTCACCGTCTCCGCGGTCGAGACAAATAAATCCGGATTGAGCGCGATGCGCATCCATTCGGAAATCGAATCGTAGCTCGCGCGCGTGACTCCACTCAGCGATACTACAAGCGCCAGCGACAACATTAACGCCGACACCGTGCCCGACGTGCGCCGCGGCGCCTGGATCAGGCTGTCGGCGGCGAGCGCTCCTTCGACAGGACGGACCCACGCGAACACCGGCCGCATCATTCGCGCGAGAAAGTGCGCTAATGCGGGCGAGAGCAGCACCGCGGAGAGCACCGCGAGCAAGAATCCCGCGTAGAAAACGATGGAATAGCGATTGAGCGCGAGGGTCGCGATGGAAGTCACCGCACACGCCAGTGCCCATCTTCTGCGCGTGCGATTTTCACACTCGCTCAGCGATTGGTAGCGGCCCTTTTGCAAGGCTTTCACCGGATCGACTCCGGCGGCGTTGCGTGCGGGAATCACGGCCGCGATCAGGCTGGTAATCATGCCCATCGCGACCGCGATGGCGATCAGCCGGGGATCGATTTCAAGATGTTCGGCCTGCTGCGCGATCCCATAAACGTCCGCGAGCAGCGTGCCGATATAACCGGACATGGCACGGGCCAGAGCGATGCCGAATGCCACACCGGCCAGCGTTCCAGCGAGTCCCGCGATCAGGCTTTCAGTGAGGAAAAGTGTGCGAATCTGCGAACGCGTCGCGCCGAGTGCGCGCAGGATTCCGATCTCGCTGCGCCTCTGCGTCACTGCTATCGCGAACGTATTGTAGATGATGAACATCCCGATAAACAATGCGAATACGCTGGTGATGTTCGATGCCAGCGAGTAAATGTGGGAGGTCGCTTCGAACTGCTCGCCGCGCGAACTGGGGAGATCCACATCGAGTCCAGGTCCTAAGGCCTTCTGCAATTTTGCGCGGCCCTCGTTGAGCGCCACGCCGTCCTGCAACGCGATGTCGATCCGATCGAACTTGCGGCCCCGCCCGAAGACTTTTTGGGCCGCGTAAATATCCATGATGGCGAGGTTTCCTCCGAACGCACTGGCCAATCCGCCGGGCTTCATGATGCCGCGCACGGTGAACACCTGGTCGCCATCCATGGTTCGCATGGGAACCCGGCTGTTCATCGCCAAACCATTTTCGGTCGCAAACTTCTTTGTGATCAGCAGCGAATCGGCTTGCGCGAGAAACACCAGCGGGTCATCGATGGCGGCGTCGGTGTTCTCCAGGTCGTAACTGCGCAGATTGCGGTCGCCTAGCATATCGACGCCGAGGATCAACAGATTCCCTTTGCCGAACTGCACCGTCGCTTCGATCACCGGCGCGGCGGCGCGCACTTCCGGGAGATTCAGCACTGTTTCGAGCACGGATTCGTCGATCCCGGGCTCGCCTGCCGACACTTGAAGCTGTGTGGAACCCGCAATGCGATCGATGGTCTGGCGGAATGCGGCGAGCACGCTCTGATTCGCCGTGTGCATACCGACGAAAACCGCGACGCCGAGAACAATTCCGATGATAGTGAGAAAGCAGCGGAGCAGATGTTTGCGTGCATACGGCCAACTGATCAGCCGGAGCAGAATCACCGGCGAACATCCTCGTGAATCCGGCCATCGCGAATATGGATGGTGCGCTCGCAGCTTTCGGCAACCGCCGGATCGTGCGTCACCATCAGCACCGTCGCACCCAGGCGTTCGTGCAGATCGTGAATCAGCTTCAAAATTTCCACGCCGGTCGCTGTGTCCAGGTTGCCTGTCGGCTCATCGGCCAGCAGGACAGGAGGATAAACGCTGAGCGCGCGGGCGATCGCCACGCGCTGCCGCTCGCCACCCGATAACTCGTCGGGCAGGTGATCGAGGCGCGCGCCGAGCTGCACGAGGGTCAGCAGCTCTCGCGCGCGGTCGTCGATTTTCTTGCGAGGCCAGCCGCGCAGATGCAGCGGAAGCGACACGTTTTCAAGACACGTGAGCGTCGGCAAAAGATTGAAAAATTGAAAAATGAATCCAATCTTGTCGCGGCGCACGCGGGTCAGGTCGTCGTCGTTCAAGGAAGAGAGCGCTGTGCCGTCTATCTCGATCTCGCCTTCGCTCGGATGGTCGAGCGCGCCGATCAGGTTGAGCATCGTCGACTTGCCCGAGCCCGAAGGCCCGACGAGGGCCACCATTTCGCCGCGACCGATGGTCACGTCGACGTGCTCCAGGGCGGTCACTTTTCGTTTGCCTTCGAATTGCTTGGAAACTCCACGAAGAACTATCACCGTTCTAAGTATGATGAATTACGTATGCGCATCGGGGTGGACGCTGGTGGGACATTTACTGACTTCATTGTTTTATATGACGACGGACACCTGGAAACGTTCAAAATGCGCTCGAATCCGCACGCACCGGCGGACGTCATTTTAGCGGGCATCGAGCGCGCGGCCGGCAAAATTAAGGCCGAGGTGGTGCATGGATCCACCGTCGCCACCAATGCTCTCTTGGAGCGAAAAGGCGCGAAAACGGCGTTTGTAGCGACCGAGGGATTTGAGGATTTGATCGAGATCGGCCGTCAGAATCGTACCGAGCTTTATAATCTGATGCCTGCGCCGCGGCGTCTTCTCGTCGATCGCGAAATGTGTTTCGGAGTGAAGGAGCGCGTTCATTTCGACGGCTCGATTGCGCGGAAACCGACCGCCGCCGAGTGGAAACGCGTGGCTTCGCGATTAAAGAGGTCCGGCGCGAAATCGATCGCGGTCTGCTTTCTGCACGCATATCAGAATTCCGCGAATGAACGAGCGGCGGCAAGAGCGCTCGCGCAAGCCGGTGTGTATCTCTGCACATCACATGAAATCAGTCCCGAGATTCGCGAGTATGAACGCGGCTCGACCACGGTGGTGAACGCATACGTCGGTCCGCTGATGGAGAGTTATTTGAGCCGGCTCGAGCGTTCGCCACAAGGGCGACGAATCGCGATCATGCAATCGAACGGCGGATTTCTTTCCGCTCGTGACGCGCGAAAACACGCTGTGCGGACGGTACTCTCGGGTCCGGCCGGCGGACTGGTGGGTGCGCTCGAAACCGCGCGGGCCAGCGGTTTCACGCGCGTGCTCGGATTCGACATGGGTGGCACATCGACCGATGTGAGCCTGGTGGATGGCGTGGTGCGGCACACCACCGAAGCCTCCCTCGATGGCTATCCGATTCGCGTGCCGATGCTCGATATTCACACCGTGGGCGCGGGCGGTGGATCGATTGCTCGCGTTGACGCGGGCGGTCTCTTGCGAGTGGGTCCGGAAAGCGCGGGCGCGGATCCGGGACCCGCCTGTTACGGAACGGGCACCGAAGCGACGGTTACCGATGCGCACGTGGTGCTCGGCCGTATCGGCGCGGCGCAGCTTCTTGGCGGCGCGATGACCATCGATGCGGAACGCGCGGCGGCGGCGGCGGGCCTCATTGCCGAACGTCTCAAAATCGATCTCGCGGCGGCCGCGGCCGGAATTCTGCGCGTCGCGAATGCGAATATGGAGCGCGCAATTCGTGTCGTGTCGGTCGAGCGCGGCCACGATCCGCGCGATTTCGCACTGGTGGCATTCGGCGGCTGCGGAGGCTTGCATGCCTGCGAAATCGCGCAGGAACTTGGCATCCGCACGGTCATCGTTCCCGAGTATGCGGGAGCGCTCTCCGCCCTCGGCATGCTGATGGCGGACGCCGTACGCGACTACGCGGCGGGAGTTCTCGGACGACGCGACATCGAGAAAATATTCACCGCGCTTGAAAAACGTGCCCGACGCGAATCCCGTGGAGCGGAAATTGAGCGCACCGCCGACCTCCGCTATCGCGGTCAAAGTTACGAACTGAATGTTCCCTGGAACGAGGGCGACCCGGCGGTGCTGTTTCATCGCGAACACGAGAAAATCTACGGCTACGCAAATCCCGGCCGCGATGTCGAGATCGTCGCGATTCGCGTTCGCGCACGAACCACGCTTGAAAAACCGAAGCTCCAGCGGAGCGCTCCGGCGACCGCGGGAAAACCGCAACAAAGGCGCATCTGGATCGGCGGATGGAAAAAAATCGATTCGTTTCCACGCTCGAGCCTCACCAATCGTAGCAAGCAGGGCCCGGCGCTGGTGCTCGACTACGGGTCGACTACGCTGGTCCCTCCGGGGTGGAAATTTCGAGTCGATCCGGCAGGCAACTTATTGTTGACAGTATAATCAGCGCATGATCGAAGTCGACGTCGCGCCCCGCCGCACCAAGATCGCGGCTCCGGCTGAGGAGCCTGCCCGATACCTCGTCCTCGGCGATTTCGGCGGTCGCCGGACCGACATCCTCACCGTCGATCGCGACAGTATCAACGACGTTCTCTCGATCCTGCACGTCAGCGCCGGCGGCATGCAGATTCGCGATCTCGATGATTTTCATCCCGACCGCTTGTATCAGCGGTTAGAGATGGGCCCCGCAAACTCAGAACCGGAGCCCGAGCAAGCCCCCTCGCCTCAAGCCGACCTCGCGGCGCTGCTTCGTCCCACCAGTCTGCTCGAACAGATCGCCGAAGGTGGCACCGATCCATTTGAGAAGTACGTGAAGGAGCTCGCGCGCGCCCATTCCGCACCACAAAAGAAAAGCGTGGACCGGACCTCAGCGCTCAGCGAACGCATCAACGGTTTACTGCATCATCCGCGATTTCAGGCGCTCGAATCCGCCTGGCGAGGCCTCGATTTCGCCATTCGCCAAATGGACGACGCGACCGCACGCATTCACATCGTGCAGTTCTCTAAAGAAGATCTCGCCATCGATCTCGCCTCGGACAATCTTCGCGCGACGCGTCTCTATGCGATCCTGCATTCCCGGCGCTGGACCGCCGCAGTCGGCCTATATTCCTTCGACGAATCGCAAATCGAACTAATGGCCCGCATTGCTCTCGTCGCTGCTGATGCCTCTGTCCCCTTTCTCGCCGAAGGCTCGCCCGAAATTACATCCGAGCTATTTCGAGATATCCCCGAAGCGTCGTACCTGGGCCTCGCGCTCCCTCGCCTCCTATTGCGATTGCCCTATGGGCCGCGCACCAGTCCTATCGATTCTTTCGAATTTGAGGAAATGCCCGGTGCGCCGGTGCATCGGCATTATCTCTGGGGCAACGCCGCGATCGCCTGCCTCGCCGTCCTTGCGCGCGGGGAGGCCGAGAATCTCAACCTCGACGGCCTGCCCGCGCACACCTATAAACAGGACTCGGAATGGACCATGACACCGTGCGCCGAATTGTTCATGACCGAAACGCAGGTGCTCGCATTGATCGACCAAGGGCTGATGCCGCTGGTGTCTTATAAGGATCGCCCGCTGGTGCGCCTCGCCGGATTCCGCTCCGTCACCTCTAAGCCGCTAGCTCTTTTTTAGCCAGTCCCTTCCACTTGCGAACCTCCGCCCGCCGATGCTTCGGCATCGTATCGACCGCCTCGACACACTGAGCGAACACCGCGCGGGCTTCCGCAGTTCGTCCGAGAGCAACCAGCGCCTTGCCGTACCAATACAATCCTTCGGGATCGTACGACCGCCGCTCGGCATACTTCGCCAGCGCCCCGGCCGCCTCCTCGAATCGCGATGCACCGAAGTACGCAGCGCCCAATTCTCTCCACACTTCACTCGACGCGAGCTTGTCGTTCAACCCCGCCGCTATTTTCAGAAAACGAATCGCATCGTCGAATCGCCCCTGCTCCCGCGCAATGCGCCCGAGCTGAAATTGCGCCTCCGCTTCCGAGGGATCGATCTCAATCGCCTTCTGGAACCGCACAATGGCCTCGGAATATTGCCGCCTCTTCTGATACACCAGCCCCAATTGATAATGCGCGTCGGCATCGCGAGGATTCGTCGTCGCGACCTCCAGTTGCTGCTGCAAATGCTGCCGCCCCCTCAGCCCATCGCCCAGCGACCGTACATCGGACCCGAACATCGAGTACCCGTAATAAAGCAAAAACGGCGACATCATGTAATATTTCAGCGGTCCCGCGAAGTCCGTCAGCGCGATCCCGAACACCGCCGCGACGCACCCAATCACTGCCAATCCCGCCGCCGGCGCGAATCCGATCCCGAGCAGCGTCCTGATGCTCAACGCCGCCAGCACGGCGAAGTATAAATTCGCGACGAGGAACGCCGGCATCAGGGCAGCCCAGTTCACGTTCATGCCGATCGCCGCCGCCACGACGGCCAAAGGCAGATACGCTGCCGCCCAGGCCATTAGTCCGCACAACAGCAGCGATAGATAATCGCGTCGCATCAGGACGGGAAAACTTCCGAAGCCCGACACCGCTCGAACAAAAATCACTACCGGTACGAATACGAGAGCCAGCGCGACCAGAGGCGTCACGGTCGCGAGAAATCCGATCCAACTTCCTCCCGCCTCAAACAGCACACCCCGCCCGCTCGGACCTGCCGGCGCCGGCGCCTCGTCCTCCGATTCCTCGGGAGCCGGAGCGCTCCTCGGTGTGTGCACCGGTTCCCTCCGCTGTTGCGCTCTCGTCTGCCTGTTCACTTGGGACATGAACGTCAGCGACGGGATATGTAACATCACTGAAATGCCCAGCGCCGCGAAAAGAGCGAACCATATCCGCCCATGGTCCAAAATCCGGCTGATCGCCGCGACCGGCCGTATGTAAAGCAATAAAAGGCCTATTAGGTTCTCGCGTACCATTTTCTGATCTACTTAGAAGCGTACCTTAGACGGGAGTGTGCCAAACTGAAGGTTCGTGCCCAAAAAAGTAAAGATTCGCTCGACAACCATTCTATGCGTGCGCCGCGACGGCAAAGTCGTGATGGCCGGCGATGGACAGGTCACCCAAGGCTCGGAGATTTTGAAAGCCTCGGCCAAAAAACTCCGCCGCCTTTATAACGGAAAGGTCGTTGCCGGATTCGCCGGCGCCACCGCCGACGCTTTCGCCCTTTTCGCGCGCTTTGAATCGAAGCTCGAACAGCATAACGGCAACCTCGCGCGCTCCGTCGTCGAGCTAGCCAAGGACTGGCGGACCGACCGCATGCTGCGTCATCTCGAAGCCCTGCTGCTGGTCGCCGACATCGGCGCCACCTACATCGTCAGCGGCACCGGCGACGTCATCGACCCTGACGATTCCGTCGCCGCCATAGGCTCTGGAGGCTCCTACGCGAAGTCCGCCGCCGTGGCGCTCATGGAGAATACGAAACTTTCTGCGCGCGATATCGTCGAAAAGTCCATGGCCATCGCCGGCAAAACGTGCATCTATACCAATGACAACGTCGTCTATGAGGAGCTCGGCTGATGGTGATCTATCTTCCTTCGCAGGCCGCCGACGATCTGCCTGTGCTCGATGAGCTGACCCCGCGCGAGATTGTGCGCGAGCTCGATAAGTACGTCATCGGCCAAGCCGACGCGAAGCGTGCCGTCGCTATCGCGTTGCGTAATCGCATCCGTCGCCAGAAGCTCGAGCCTGAAATGGCTGAAGAGGTGATGCCGAAAAATATCCTCATGATCGGCCCCACCGGTGTCGGCAAAACCGAGCTCGCCCGCCGCCTCGCGAAGCTCGCCAATTCGCCTTTTCTGAAAGTGGAAGCGAGCAAGTTCACCGAGGTCGGGTACGTCGGCCGCGACGTCGAATCCATGATTCGCGATCTGGTCGAGATCTCCATCGACATGGTCCGCGAAGAGCGTCTCAACGAAGTAGGCGAGCGCGCCGAGCGCCAGGCCGAGGAGCGTCTGCTCGACTTGCTGATGCCCGCGCAACCTGAAACCACCGACAGCGCCGATCGCACCCGCGAAAAACTGCGCGAGAAACTGCGTGCCGGAAAACTCGACGACCGCATGGTGGAAATCGACGTCAAGGAACGCGGTCCGTCGTTTGAAGTCACCACCGCCACCGGCATTGAGGAAATGGACATCAACCTCAAGGATGTCCTGCCCGGACTGTTCGGCGGACGCACCCGCAAGCGCAAAATGCGCGTCGGCGAGGCGCTCGATTATCTGGTCCAGGAAGAGGAGCAGAAGCTCGTCGACATGGATCAGGTGACGCGCGTCGCCATCGAACGCGTGGAGCGGAGCGGCATCATCTTTCTCGATGAGATCGACAAAATCGCCGGCCGCGAAGGCGGTCATGGACCCGACGTCAGTCGCGAAGGCGTGCAGCGCGATATCCTGCCCATCGTCGAAGGAACCACCGTCAACACGCGCTACGGCTTCGTTCGCACGGATCACATTCTATTCATCGCCGCCGGAGCGTTTCACGTCGCGAAGCCCAGCGATCTGATCCCGGAATTGCAAGGCCGTTTCCCGATTCGCGTCGAGCTGAAATCGCTCACCGAGGCCGATTTCATTCGCATTTTGAAGGAGCCGAAAAACGCGCTCATCAAGCAGTATCAGGCGCTGCTCGATACCGAGGGAATTAAACTGGTCTTCACCGAGGATGCATTGAAGGAAATCTCCTCCTTCGCCGCGCAGGTCAACTCAACCACCGAAAACATCGGCGCGCGCCGCCTCCACACGATTCTGGAAAAGCTTCTGGAAGACGTCTCCTTCGACGGTCCCGACCTCAAGAAGAAGAACGTAAAAGTCGACGCCGTCTACGTCCGCAAACAGCTAGCGGACATCGTCAAGGATCAGGACCTGAGCCGCTACATTCTCTAATGGACCTGCGTCACAGTAGGGTAGGTCCCCGGCCTGCCCTCCGCCTTTTTCTATCCGCTGCGCTCTTGTTTGTCCTCCTGACCAACTGCGGCTACCCCGGCCCCGTCCTCCCCCCTCTTCTCGATATCCCTTTGTCCGTTCCGTACGTCAACGCCGTCGAATATGGCGAAAAGATCATAGTCGAGTTTACGCTTCCCGATTTGACCACCGAAGGAAACCCTCTCCGCAACGTGCGATTACTGGAAGTCCGCGTCGGGGTTGGCCCTTCGCCTTTTACCACCGAACGCTGGGCAGAGACGGCCAAGTCCTACTCAGTCGCGTCCCCTGCGCCTGGTCCTTTCACTAAAGAAATCCCCGTCGCGGAGTGGGTAGATAAAGATGTTGTCATCTCCGTCCGCGCGGTTGGCCCGAAGGGAAAACCAGCGCAGTGGGCAACGGTCAAACTCCTCTCCGTGCAGCCGCCTCTTCCAAAACCCACCGCACTCGAGGCGCAAAATGTCGAGCAGGGAGTCAAGCTCACCTGGAAAGGAGCGGCGCCGAAGTACCGCATCTTCCGCGCGATTGCCGATGGAACGCCCGAACGCCTCAGCGACTCGGATCGCCCGGAGTTCGTCGACGAGACGACAGAATACGACAAGGCCTACCAGTATTTGATCCAGGCCATCACCGACGATCTGCACGGCAGCGAAGTCTCAGACCGCGTGCCCATTACGCCGGCCGACAAGTTCGCACCTGCCGTGCCTGGCGCCCTGACGGCGATCCTAGGCGTAAATACGGTGGAGCTTGCCTGGACTCGGAATACCGAAAAGGACTTCAGAGGATACAACGTCTACCGCTCCACCGACGGTGGCCGCTTCGAAAAAATCGCCGACCTGATTCCTGCTCCCACCTTCAGCGATAGCAAAATCGAAGCAGGCAAAAAATATCGCTACGAAGTATCCGCCTTGGATGTAAAAGGCAACGAAAGCCCTCACTCGACTCCAGCCGACGCGTCAAACCAATAGCGTCCTGCACTCTTCTCAGGCGTCGATCACCAATTCATCATCCGCATCCGATCCATAATCGATGCGCTGAAGTCATTCATCCGCGCCGGTCTCCTTCGTCTTGGCGATGGCAGACACGCCGCAAGCCTCGCCGCTTCCTCGCGGTCCAACTTCGCCGCGGACATGTGGTAGTGATACTGCGACGCAGCCTCCGCGCCCCACACGCCGGGTCCCCACTCCACGATGTTGAGGTACAGCTCCAGTTCGCGCCGCTTGCCGAGAATCGTATCCGCCAGCGGCGCCAGCGTGTATTCGAAAGCTTTTCTCACCGGATTCCGATGCGTCGTAAAAAATAAATTCTTCACGAGCTGCTGCGGGATCGTCGACGCGCCGCGCCCCAATTTCCCATTCTCCTCGCTCGCCGTCGCGACTTTTTCTGTCTCTATCCAATCGACGCCATGATGAATATAGAATCGCCCGTCCTCAGACGCGATCACCGCATGCTGCAGTTGCACCGAGATCTGCGAGAGTGGTTTGAAAACGATCTTCTTGTGATACGGTTTGCCATCGATCTTCGCCTCAATATAGCGCTGAAGCTGAACGCCGGTCGTCGGCGGATCGACGAATTTCAGCATCACCAGCGAAGAGATCCAGAACAGATACACGGCCGCCACAAATAGCAGCGCCCACTTCACCAACCGTATCAACCACCGAGTCACCTATCTTATGATAGTGACCTGAATGCTCCGGGCGTTAACCAGGCAAGTCGGTACGAGCTTCGCGGCATGCGAACTGACGTTCGTGGACCGCCAGCCAATCGACGTTGAGAAAGCAATCGCGCAGCATCGCGCCTACGAAGCATGCCTCACCGATTTGGGTGTACACATTACCTCTCTCCCTGCCGACCCCGAATTTCCCGACGGCGTGTTCGTAGAAGACCCCGCCATCGTCCTCGATGAGGTAGCCATCATCACTCGCCCTGGAGCCGAGTCGCGCCGCGGCGAGACGGAGAGCATCGCACAAGCGCTGTCGCCTTTCCGTGAGCTTCGAAATATTTTCTCGCCAGCGATACTAGAGGGCGGAGACGTAGTGCATATCGGCAAGATGCTGTACGTCGGCCTCTCGCGCCGCACCAACGAAGAAGGCATCGCGCAACTAGCGGAGCTTCTAAAACACTTCGACTATCGCGTAGTACCAGTAAGCGTCAACGGCTGCCTGCACCTGAAATGCGGAGCCTGCTGGGCAGGCGGCAACACGATTCTCGCCAATCGCGAATGGATCGACGCAAGTCAATTCCGCGATTTCAAGATCATCGATGTTCCAAACAACGAACCCTCCGCCGCCGACGTCCTCCCAATCGGCGACACGTTGCTGGTTCCTGCAAACTTTTCGCGCACCCGCGAAACCCTGGAAGCCGAAGGAATAAAAGTGCGCCCCATCCACATCTCCGAACTGCAGAAAGCCGAAGCAGGCGTGACCTGCATGAGCCTCCTATTCAACGTCTAAACAGGCAAAGCTTGACCGAGCCGCGACCGTCAGGGAGCGGATAGACGCGTCAAGGCTGCCCCAACGAAGCAAGAAACGCCGCGACATTCTGCGCCGACCCCAAAAAAATCTCCGGCGCCGCCGTCCGCCGCGAGAGCATCTCGCTGTAAACATACCCCGGCTTATCGTAATTCAGGCCCATTCCAGCCAGGTATTGCAGCCGCAAGTTCATGTCCTCGTTAACCTGCGCCCCCGCGAGCCAGTTCTTCAAATCCGATGCCCGCCCCGCGTACGTCCCCAACAATTGAGGCACGGAATGAAAATTCACCTCCGCCAGAGACCGCCTCACCAGCTTATAATCGTCCCTCGACATGCGCTTCTCGAGCGCATCGATGTCGATTTTCGTCGGCTCGACCTGCGCGAGCAGCACAATGTCATAGCCCTCTCCGTTGATGTCATTGCCCCAGATGGTTCCATTCGGAAACACGTCGAAGAACGTCGCCAGTTCACTCTTCACCGTGTCGAAATCGCTCTCATAGAGAGGCACCCATTGCGTGATCACGCCGCCCGGATTCAGATGCTTCTTCACCAGTTCGAAGTATTCTTTCGAATAGAGCGTCGCCGTCCCCTTCACCCACGGATGAATCGGATCGGACGTAATGATGTCGAATTTCTCCTTCGTTGTCAGGACAAAATGCCGCGCGTCGTCGTACACCATGCGCGTCCGAGGATCATGAAACACATCGTGATTTTCCGTCGCGAAGTATTTCGACGAAGCCTGCGGAATCAGCGGCTCGATCTCGCAAATCGTAATATTTTTAACCTCCGGGTGCACCACGAATGTCCCCGCCGTAACCCCCGCGCCGAACCCGACCACCAATACCGACTTCGGACCCTCGTGAATCAACGCCGGAATGTGCCCCAGCATGCGCTGGAGCCGCATGTCGTAAGGCTCGGTCGACGCCTCCACTTTTCCGCTAACGTGAAAATAAATCTGTCCGCCGTCAAGCCGCGAAACCACCACCGACGAATTGCGCCCCTCGCCGACATACAGAGGTTTCCCAGGCGCAGTCTGCAGCGACATCCTCCGTCCATAAGCGATCGCCAGCCAAGGAACTTCGGACACTGTGGCGAACAAAAACATCGCGACCAGCGTGGCCGCGCCCACTCCGAAATATCCCGATCCCTTCAAGCCCGACTTATAAAAGAGGATCAGCCCCGCCACCACCGACAACGCGATCAGCGCCTGTTGCGATCCTTGCGTCCCAACCCAGGGGATCAGCACGATGCTGAACCCGACCGCGCCCAAAATCGCGCCCACCGTGTTCGCCGCGTACACCTGGCCGACTAGCGCGCCGCTATCCTGTTCCTTCCCTGCGCCCCTATTGGCAACAGACGCCAGCGCTAAAGGAAAACTCAAACCCCACAGCAGCGCAGGCGGCAGAACCGCAAACAGGCACATCAGAAAATCGACTCGAAAGAGCCGCCACGGATTCGTGACCGCCAGCGGATTGAAAGGCCACGACGGAATTAGATCCGACACCGCGTAGGCCGTCCACGCCACCGCGAACGCCAATAATAATTGACACGCCCCCAGCGCCACCCGCGGACGTTTCAGCGTGCGCGTCCACACCGATCCTCCGCTGCTCCCGATCCCCAACCCGATCAGAAACACCGCCAGGATGATCGAAAACGTGTACACCGTCGCGCCGAGCATCAGCGCGAGCAGTCTCGTCCACACCACCTCCGCGCCCAACGCGCAAAGCCCCGATAGCCCGATCGCCGCATAAACCGGCCACGCCCCCCGTGACGTCCGGTCGACACTCTTTGCCGTCTCGTCCGCAGGCGAATACGTCGCCCGGGACCGCAGCACGAAACTCGCGACCGCGACCGCGACGTTGATCCCCGCTGCCACATACGTCGCGACCCGCATATCGTGGACGCGCAGCAAATAAAATCCCGCGAACAGGCACCCGAACACCGCGCCCGCGATGTTGCCTCCGTAGAACAGTCCCAACCACGATACTCCGGCAGGAGTCGATTCCACCCATCGCCCGATCGCTGGCAGCGATGCGCCCATCAGCACCGTCGGCGGCAGCAGGCAGATCCCCGCGACTAATCCCCGCAGCAGGATCGACGGCAGCCCGTCTCCCACCGCAGCCGTGTAGATCCCATTCAACATCGGAATCACGAACAGCACCGCGACCCCGAAAAATCCAATCCCCAACTCGAGCAATCCGTACACCCGCAACGGATGCTCCCTCCTCGAAATTACGCGCGACAGTAGCACGCTGCCCACGCACATCCCTCCCATGTACGTCCCGAGCAGCACGCCCAACGACACCGCGGACGACCCGATTACCAGTTGCAATAACTGGAACCAGACCACCTCATAGATCAACGCCGCGCATCCGCTTCCAGCGAATAAAAGGAGTAGGACCGGCAGGACCGGTCGTGAACTGGAGAGGGCAGAAGTATCGCGAGACAATCTCGCATGATACCTCAACTAATGCTTATTAACGAACGGCAGGCGAGCCTTGACATCCGGCCAGAATTCTTCCCACATGTTGCCGAGCAGCCGCCCCCCGAAGCCCATGCCGATGCGCGAAATCGTATTCACCGGACCGCGATCGCTGTCCGGGCGCCACGTGTCCGACAACACATTGGTCCCCGCAATCGCAATGTACCGTGCGTACGCTGGTATCATGGACCCGTCGCGGTCCGATAGAAACGTCATTTTGACCGTTCGGCCAAAGCGCTTTCCGTACGATTCTTCCAGAGGATCGCGATGGTAACGCGGATCCTCGCGCCAGATCGTCCCCAAAGTCGCCTCCGCCACGTTACTCGACGCCACGCCCGTCAGCCGAAGGCCGTAGCGCTGCGTAAATCCGCTAAAGCTGACTCCATATTCTTTCGGACGATCGAAGCCAGTGCCCCAGCCTGCGGATAAAAGTCCCGTCAACAAACTCGCCGGCCCAAGCGTGCTCCTCAAGGTCCAATCTAGGCGCTCCATGCCCGTGATCGGTGTGGGAGAACCTGCGGTCGGGTCGATCGGAGTGAACGTCTGTGCACTGGGTGCCGGCGTAACTGCCTGCGGTTCAGGCGACGGAGACACTTCCTGCCCCACCGTGAGTAAGAGAACAAGGAGGGGCAGGGGCACCATAGGCCCCTTCGAACAGCACGCGAGGTGCCAGAACAACGAACCTCAGTGGATTCAGCAACTCCACGCCCGCAGCGTGCAAAATTTACACGAGCTTCTGTTTCCTGATCGGTAGATCCCGCACTCTCTTCCCCGTCGCCGCGAAAATCGCGTTACAAATCGCCGGAGCGATCACCGGTACCCCCGGCTCGCCCACGCCTGCCGGAGCCGCATCGCTGGGCACGATGTGCACATGCGTCATCAAAGGTGCCTCCGGCATGCGAGCCACGGGATAATTATTGAAATTCCCCTGTTGAATCCGCCCGTCCGCAAGGGTAATCTCACCCATCATCGCAATGCTGGTCCCGAACACCGCCGCGCCTTCGAACTGCGCCGTCACGCGTTCCGGATGCACCACCATTCCCGCATCCACCGCGATATCGACGCGTGGAATCCGCACCTTCCCCTTCGCATCGACCTCCACTTCTACCACCGCCGCGATGTACGAAAGGAAGCTGCGATGCACCGCAATACCGAACCCGTGTCCCGCGCCGGATTTCTTGTTCGCCCATCCGGATTTCTCCGCCGCCAGCTCCACCACGTGCCGCAGCCGTCCGACGTCCAGCGGATATCGCTTGTCGCCTCCACCCCGCCCGCCACTCAAATCGATCACCCGAGGCGACCCCAGCACATCCAACAAATATTCGACCCGATCGCGATTCGCCGCCGCGGCCAGTTCGTCGGTAAACGACTGCACCCCGAACGCGTGAAATATATTCGCAACGGAGCGCAGCCACCCTATGCGCACCGGAGCCGTCGCCGGTCCATTCTCCGCGCGATGATTCGCAATATCGAACGGCAGATCGTTCCAGCCCATCGCCATCTCTGAGCTGCCATACTTCGCGCTGGCATCGAACATCATCGCGATTGGAGGAAACGCGCTCCGTTGCAGCCACACCGTCGGCCGACCCTTCTCGTCCGTCGCCGCCTTCATGTACATCGCCGCGACCGAATGATAATAATCGAAATGAATATCGTCCTCGCGGCTCCAAACCACCTTCACCGGCTTGCCGACTTTTTTCGATAGCAGCGCCGCCTCGGCCACATAATCCGGTTTCGATTTCCGCCCGAACCCTCCCCCCAGCAGAGTGACATGACAAGTCACATCCGCCGGCTTGATCCCCACAGCCGCCGCGACCGTCGCCTGCACTGCCTGCGGATTCTGAGTCGCCGTCCACGCGATCACTTTGCCGTCTTTAAACTCCGCCACCGCTGCCGGAGGCTCCATCGGCGCATGCGCCAGCATCGGGACATAATAATCCGCCTCGTGAACTTTCCCTCCCTTCGCGAACTCCGCGTCCACGTCGCCGACGTTCCGCGCCACCTTCCCCGGCTGCCGCGCCGAGTCTTGCAAAGTCTTCTTAAACGCCCCCGAATCGAACCCCGCGTTCGTGCCCAGGTCCCAATCGACCTTCAACTTCTTGCGCCCCTGCATCGCCGCCCACGTGCTATCCGCGATCACCGCGACTCCGCCCAGCGCCTGAAATCCGTAAGGAGGCTTCATCGCATCGATCTGCACCGTCTGCGAAACGCCCGCAACCTTGCGCGCCTCGCTATCGTCCACCGACGCAATCTTCCCGCCCATCACCGGCGACCGCTCGATCGATGCATAAACCATCCCCGGCATCTTCGCATCGATCCCGAACACGGCCTTTCCCGTGCAAATATCGTTCAGATCGACAATCGGCAGAGCCTTCCCGACATACCGATACGCCGCCGGAGACTTGTAAATCAGCTCGTCCTTCTTTGGAACAGCCTGTGACGCTGCTAGCGTCACTAGCTCCCGGTAGGCAATCTTGCGACCGCTCGGCTCATGCGTAACCTGCTCGTTGCGCCCTTTGCACTCCGCAGCCGGAACGCCCCACTTCGCCGCCGCCGCCCTCTCCAGCATCGTCCGGGCCGTCGCGCCCGCAATGCGCAGAGGCTCATAAAAACTGCGTATCGAATTCGATCCATCCGTGTCCTGCGACCCATACTTCGCATCGCCAATCGCCTGCTCGACGCGAACACTTTTGAAATCGACATCCAGCTCATCCGCCGCGATCATAGGCAACGACGTGCGGATTCCGGTCCCCATTTCCGACCGGTGCGAAACAATCGTCACCACGCCGGTCGGCTCCATCCCCAGATAAACGCTGGGCTGCCACGTCGCATCCGCCTTCATCTCGGATACAATCACCAGCGCCCCAGCCGAGAAAATGCCCAGAAATCCTCGCCGGGATACAACTAACTCAGCGCGGTTCATGCCTTCACCCCCGCGGCAACCTTAATCGCCGCCCGTATGCGCTGATAAGTCCCACAGCGGCAAATATTCCCCTGCATCGCATCGTCGATGTCTTTATCGGTAGGCTTAGGCTTCTCTTTGAGGAGCGCCACTGCCTGCATGATCTGCCCGCTCTGGCAGTACCCGCATTGCGGAACATTACCGTGTTCCCAAGCCGCCTGCACCGGATGCTTGAGCCCCTCAATCGTAGTAACGGCCTTCCCCGCCGCGGTCTTCATAGTGGTCTGGCAACTTCGCACCGCCGCCCCATTCAAGTGGACAGTGCAAGCCCCGCACAATCCCAGCCCGCACCCAAACTTCGTTCCAGTAAGTTCCAGGACATCCCGCAAAAACCACAGCAACGGCATATCCCCATCCCCGTCAAACTTCTTGGCCGCACCATTCACCCGCAATTCAATCATGAGGAAAACCTCCGTCCCTAATAATATCTCCTGCAGCTCTCTTCTTAGCGATCTTTGCGCCTTGGCGTGAATTGTCTTTCCCATTTCCTCATTTCCTAAAATCCGACGCCCCAGCCATCGAGCACCGATTGCAATGGTCGTAACTAATCACCCTCCTCAGCATCCACACCCCATCTCTGAACTCCCACAGCATTGTGAACCGTCCGACCCCGCTCCCATCCCCGCACTTCCCCATCTTTGGATCGCAAAACAAATGAATGCCAGTCTCGACCGCGCCATACCCCTTCAGCGGATAAACCTTCAGCGTCCCCGGAACAAGATCCCGATGCACCTTGCCACAAATATTATTCTTCACCGCATCCACCGTACTCTGCGCCCCACGGCTCAATCCAATGGCATCGTGATAAAACTCCAGATCGTCGGCAAGCATCGATCCAAACTTCTCCAGATCGCATTTGTTGTAAGCATCGAACAGCGCAGTATCCAACCCCGAGATCGTCTTGAACAGCTCATCACTCTGAGCAAATGCCGCAGGCAGGAACACCAGGAAAGCAAGAGTCCGCATAAGCAGATTCTACGCCCGGCTTGTGGGGCAGGTTGGCAACCTGCGGACCGATTGTTAATCGGTCCATCCGGGCGCAGCCCGGACACGTTCCGCAGGAGCGTAGATCCCGACCTGCCCTCCGATAACTCGTCATAGCACCGCAACCCCCGAATGCTATGATTCCCCCATGTTTCGCTTCGCCCTCTTGCTGACCCTCCCTCTATCCGCCCAATCACTCTTACTAATCTCCATCGACGGCATGCGCCCCGATTACGTCCTCAAGGCCGATGAACACGGCCTGAAGATTCCCCACCTCCGCCGCCTGTTAAAGGATGGCGCCCACTCGACCGGCGTCCGCGGCGTCCTTCCCACCGTCACCTACCCCAGCCACACAGTGATCCTCACCGGCGTCTGGCCCGTGAAGCATCACATTTATTCGAACGTAGTCTTCGACCCCCTCGACTTCAACATGGCCGGATGGATGTGGCACGCCGAAGACATCGCCGCGCCAACCCTGTGGCAAGCCGCGTCGAAAGGCGGACTCATAGTCGGCAGCGTAAGCTGGCCCGTCAGCGTAGCCGCTCCCGGCGTCACCTACAACGTCCCCGAATATTGGCGGGCCTCGAAATTCCCCGGCGAGGACCTGAAGTTACTGCGAGCCATCAGCACCCCCGGCCTAATCGCCGAAATCGAAAAACAGGTCGGCCCTTACATCACCGATCTCGACAACGCGGAGCAAGGGGATCGCCAGCGCACCCGCTACGCCATTGCGATTTTAAGAAGCAAACACGCGCAATTCATGACCGTTCACTTGGCATCGCTCGATCACCTGGAACACGGCTACGGCCCGTTCAGTCCCGAAGCAAACTCGACGCTCGAACAAATCGATAAGGAAGTGGGCGACCTCGAAGACGCCGCTCCCGGCGCGACGGTCTGCGTCCTCTCAGATCACGGCTTCACGAGAACCGATCACAGCTTCAACATCGTCGCCGCGTTCGCCGAAGAAGGCCTCATCACGCTCACGAACAAAAAAGTCACTTCGTGGAAAGCCTACCCCGATATCGAAGCCGGCTCCGCCGCCATCATCTTGAAAGATCCGACAGATTCAGCAACCCGAACCAAGGTCGACAAACTCCTGCACCGCCTGGCCGCCGACCCCAAAAACGGCATCGCCCAAATTCTCGATCCAAAACAAATCGCAGCATTCGGTGGACGCCCCGACGCCGCATTCTGGGTCGATATGCAGTCGAATTTTTCCGTAGTCCCAACCGACCGCCCGAATAAAGTAGGAGGCACGCACGGCTACGCGCCCTCGAACCCCCAGTTGCTCGCATCGTTCTTCATAGCAGGTCCAAAAATCAAACCCGGAGTCGACCTGGGCGAAATCGATATGCGCAGCATCGCCGCAACGTTAGCGAAAGTGATGGGCCTGTCATTCCCCACAGCCGACCTCCCCGCCTTACCTATTTACTGAACCGCCATGCGTAAGCATGCGGACAGACGATATAATCCCGCTTGACATGCCCAGCATCGTCGTCATCGGCAGCGCGAACATCGACCTCACCACATTCACCGACCAGTTCCCTCGCCCCGGCGAAACAATTTTCGCCCGCGACTTCTCTCTCGGCTTCGGCGGCAAGAGTGCGAACCAGGCCGTAGCCGCGCGCCTCTGCGGATCCGACGTCGCAATGATCGCCCGCGTCGGCGACGACATGTTCGGTGAAGCGACTATTCAAAATTTCAAATCCTTCGGCATCGATACCAGCCGCGTTTTAATAACCCCCGGAGTCTCCACCGGTGTCGCGCCGATTTTCGTCGAGAGCAACGGGCAAAATCGCATTCTGGTCGTAAAAGGCGCAAACGACCGATTAACGCCAGAAGATGTGTATGCCGCAAAAGATGTAATTTTAAGGGCAGATAAGGTAGTGCTGGGGCTCGAAATACCGCTTTTAACGTCAATTAAGGCCATGCAGTTTGCGAAAGAACACGGAATTAAGACCATTTTCAACCCCGCGCCGGCCCAGGTCCTGGATCTGAAGGAAGCCGGTTTCGCCGATTACGTCATCCCAAACGAGACCGAAGCCGAGATCCTCAGCGGTATCCCGGTCCATAATCTCGACGACGCCCGAAAGTGCGCTCAAAAGCTTCTAGACGACGGATTGAATCGCGTAATTATCACCCTTGGCGCCAATGGAGCCCTCTTCGGAGACCAGCACGTCGCGCCATTCGCCGTGGAACCGGTCGATACCACCGGCGCCGGCGACGCCTTCATCGGAAGCTTAGCCGTATTCCTTTCAAGCGGATACGGCGAACTGGAAGCCATTTCCCGAGCCAATCTCTACGCCGCGCTGTCAACGCTTTCGAGAGGAACGCAGAAATCGTTCGTCACCGCCGACCGGTTCAACGAAGAGTGGCAGCGCCGATCAAAATAAGTCCGCTCGCATAACCGATAAACATCAATGTTGTGTATAAGATATTGCCTTTTTCACGCCAGATGAATACGCCCCAGATCGCCGCAATCAGCGTCGCGCCTTGGCCGAGCGCATAAGAAATCGCCGGCCCGGCAACGTTCGATGCAATCACGTTCAAACACAGAGCGACCATCCAGATCGAGCCGCCAAGTATCCCGATCGAATGGAGTTTCGCGCTGCCTCGAAAGTAATCCGCATAAGTAACGCCGCCCGTTTTCATGAAGACGGTATTGACGATGAAGTTGCTGGCAAGCACGCCCGCGCCAAAGAAAACCAATGCAACATAAGGGGTTAACTTGCCCGGCCCAATCGCTCGCATCAACTGCGGATAAAAAAGCCCCATAATGCAGCCCGCGATGATAGAAAAAATCAGCCCGCGCGCGCGATTCTTTCCCACGGTCTGGCGTGCCGCCGCCGACATAATCATCGCGAAGACGATCAGCGCAACACCAGCAAACAGAAACGATGGATTACCTTTCGGTTCTTCGAGATAGCTCTCCAGAGTGCCGATGACTAAGGCCAGCCCGATGCCGACCGGAAACGCGACGGACAATCCCGCGGCATCGATTGCGACAACCAACAAAAGATTCGCAAGATTGAAAATCGCTCCGCTAATCAAAGCCGGAATCGTCGCCGCGGCGATGATCGTAAATCCTCCGCCCAACACGGCCGCGAATAACAGCGAAAAAAGAAACACGCCGATTGCGTAATCCCAATAAAACAATTCAAATGGCCATTTTTCTTTGCCGGCAAGTTTCTGCGTATTCGCCCACGAACCCCACCCGAGCATCGTGATGACGCAAAAGAAAATCGCGAGTGGAAGGCTGTTTACAACGAACATACAAGTTTTGCCAACAAAGCGGTGCGATCCGCAATCCGGTTTATAAGGATACTCTCATTCGAAGCATGCGCGCCTTCGCCGACGGCTCCTAAACCGTCGAGTGTTGGAACGCCGAAAGCCGCGGTGAAATTACCATCGGATCCGCCGCCGGTGGATGACTCCTGCAATGTCACGCCCAATTCGGCAGCCAGTTTCTCGGCTGTTTTATATAACTTGCGCACTCCAGCGGAGCGCTCCATTGGCGGCCGATTCAGGCCGCCCGTAATTTCGATGGTGCATCGCTTATCAAAAGATTTGAGAGACGCGAATTTCTCTTCGAGATAAACGCGATCGCGATCGCGCGGCGCCCGGATGTCAATCTCAGCGCGACACTCCGCCGGAACTACATTGCTGCGCGTGCCGCCTTGAATCACTCCGGGACTAACGGTGACGCCGCGGTCGAGCTGCGTAAATGCAGCGATGCGTTCGAGTTGCCGGGCCATTTCGACAATCGCATTGGCGCCGTTTGCGAAGTCGACACCAGCATGGGAGGCCTTTCCACGAACGGTCAGAGTGTAATCGCCGACTCCTTTTCGAGCGGTTTTTAATTTGCCTTCGAGACCGGTTCCGGGTTCGAGAACCAACACGGCGTTGCTCGATCGGGCGGCGTCTTCGGTCAACGCCCGCGAAGAATCGCTGCCAACTTCTTCATCCGAATTGACTTGCATCACGACTTTCCGGACGACCGGCACATCCATTTCGCGAACGGCTCGCATCGCAAAGATAAAGAATGCGAGGCCGCCTTTCATATCGAGCACGCCGGGCCCCCACAGGCGGCCTTTTTGTTCGCGAAAGGGCATGGTACGAAGTGTGCCGAGAGTCCATACAGTATCGGAATGGCCGAGGGCCAGGATTTGTCCATCTTTTTTTGAGCCCGGGAGAGTGAACTCGATGCGCACATGACCGCCGTCGAACTTTTTTACTTTCGCGATATCGCTGACGCTCGCCGAGAGCAGGTCGACAAAACGATTGATGCCTGGCGGGTGATCACTGGGGGATTCGCATTCGACAAATTCCCGGATCAACGCGACGATCTCCTTCTGCTTCGCGCGCGCGTAGCGGAGATAAGAATCCATAGAATGGCAAGTATGACACGACAGGCAGTGATCGTCACCGGAGCAAGCAGAGGTATTGGGGCTGCGGTCGCGCGACTGCTCGGCGCGAATGGTTTTCCGGTGGTAGTCAATTATGCAAAGAACCAATCGGCTGCTGAAAATGTCGTGGGGGAAATCGGACATGCGATTGCGATTCGAGGCGACGCCGGACGGGAAGCTGACATTCTTCGGCTGTTCGAAGCCGCGGAAAAAGAGTCCGGAGTCATCGGTGGACTGGTGAACAATGCAGCGGTGACGGGCGGTTTCGCTCGCGTAGAGACGGTTACGGCGGACGCGATTGAGCGGGTTCTGGCGGTGAATGTTGCGGGGTTGATGCTGTGCTCGCGCGAGGCCGTTCGGCGCATGTCGACCAAGTACGGCGGCCATGGAGGATCGATCGTGAATATTTCATCGCTGGTTGCGCGGACCGGCGGCGCGGGCGAGTGGGTTCACTACGCGGCGTCGAAAGGCGCGGTGAATAGTTTCACGGTCGGGCTTGCTCGCGAGGTGGCGGAGGAAGGGATTCGAGTGAACGTAGTGGCTCCAGGGCTGATCGATACCGATCTTCATGCGGACAATGGTGCTCCGGACCGCATGAATCGGATGGCGCCGACTGTTCCGATGAAGCGGGCGGGGACGGCGAAGGAAGTTGCGGAGGGTGTTTTGTGGTTGTTGTCGGAGGGGGCTTCTTATACTACGGGGTCGATATTGGAAATCGGTGGGGGGAGATGACGGAGGTCAAGGGGGGGCGCTCTCGTCCGTCCCAAACAGCCCCGAAAAGGTGGTATGACTTTAGCTTGAGTGTCTATTCGCGGGCGCCCCTCTTTGTACAGGCACTAGCTTTGGGGCGCGACGCCGTTTATCTATAACAAGTTTTGAAGAGGCCACGTGAGTCTGTTCTGTCTAGTCCACGGCTCCACGCAGGACCCATCCGGCTGGGATTTGCTGGTACCCCAGCTCAAGAAACTGGGGCACGACACTGTTCTTGTCGATCTGCCGGTAGATCAGCCCGAAGCCAGCGCCTGCGTTTATGCGGACTACATCGCCGATTCGATCAACACTGATTCAAACAAACCTGACGGAGTGATCGTCGTGGCGCACTCCGCCAGCGGCCTGTTCCTTCCGCTGGTCCCCGCGAAGCGCCCCGTGGCGCGGATTGTCTTTTTGGCAGCCGTGGTTCCACAGATCGGAAAGAGCCTGCTCGACCAGGTCCGCTCGGAACCTGACATGATGAATCCGGATTGGCGGGGAAAAAATCCAATCGAGGACGATCGGATTGCGATGGAATTTTTGTTTCACGATTGCACCCCCGAAGTCGCGCGCTGGGCAATGACGACGCGGCGTTTGCTGATGGCCCACCAGGTGATGCTCGAGATTTTTCCGCTCGACCAGTGGCCTTCAGTCCCATGCTCTTCCGTCGTCTGCACCGGCGATCGCACCATCCAGCCGGAATGGAGTCGACGCGTGGCCCGCGAACGCCTTGGCGTAGAGCCGATCGAGCTGGATGCCGGCCATTGCCCGCATGTATCGTGTCCCGGCCTGCTCGCGCAAGCACTCGATGCAATTCCGGTATCCTGATTAGTAGACGTAAAAGCCATGCCGATCAAGACGGGACTCGCCGTGCTCACTTTCGTCGGGCTGATTCTATTGCCGCAATACGTGCCGGCGCTTGGAAAATACAAGTCGTTCGATCCCGCGACCATTCCTCTGGTTGTCGATCTTCCCATAAAAGGCCCACCGAGCGACGCCGTCGCCGAAGCCAAAGACCCCGAGTTGCGCGAGCAGCGCCTGCAAGCGACCGCGCCAAGTAACCTGATCGATCCCAACCATGAGCTCGATCATTTTTACGAAGCGCTTCTTAAAGGCGGCACCACACGCATCCTTCACTACGGCGATTCGCCCACCACAGGCGACCTGATCACCGCCGATGCCCGCGCCGCGTTGCAGAAACAGTTCGGCGATGCCGGCAGCGGCTTCGCGCTCATCGCTCGCCCGTGGGCCTGGTACAACCATCGCGGAGTCGAGATGGAAGGCTCCGGCTGGGGAATTGACGTCGCGGGTGCGACTGAGGTTAAGGATGGCATGCACGGATTGGGCGGCGCTAGCTTTCGCGGCTCTGCCGGAGCCACTTCGCGCTTCACGTTAAAGGTCCCCCATAACATGGTCGAGGTTGCGTATCTCTCTCAGCCCGACGGCGGCGATTTTACAGTGGAGGCCGACGGCAACCTGCTCGGCACCGTCGAAACCGCGGGGGATTCGAAGACGCCCGGATTCACGTCCTTCGATATTCCGAACGGTGCGAAGAAATTCGTCGTGCGCGTCACGCGCGGCTCCGTGCGCCTGTATGGCGCCAATTTTCGACGCTCCAGTCCGGGTGTCGTCTATCACAGCCTGGGCGTCAACGGCGCGAATGTCACTCTTCTTTCGAGAGCCTTCAGTGGCCCTCACTGGACCGCCGAGCTGCGCCATTACAAGCCCGACCTGGTGATCATCAATTACGGAACGAATGAAAGCGGTTATCCGACCTTCGTCGAAGGCACGTGGGGACAGGAACTAAAGAACGCGCTAAAACGCGTGCAGGCCGCGCTTCCGGACACATCAGTGCTCCTGATGAGCCCCATGGATCGAGGCGAGCGCAAGCACGACGGCAAGATCGACACCATCACCGCCATGCCGAGCCTCGTCAAAATCGAGGCAGGAATCGGGCAGGAAACCGGCGTGGCATTTTTCAACACATTTCAAGCGATGGGAGGGCCCGGCACTATGGGCCGCTGGTATGCATCCGAGCCGCGGTTGGTCGGCGCGGATTTCATCCATCCCATGCCCGCCGGAGCCAAGATCGTGGGGGAGCTTCTCTACAGCGCACTGCGGGATGGATATAACGATTATAAACTGCGACAATTAAACAAGGCTTCTGTGCAGACAGCCTCTAAAGAATGATTTTCTTGACCAGGGTCGGAGTTACCGCACTCGTAGCCGTAGGCGTAAGCTTGGGCGCCACGGTTCCGGCATCCACCAAAACCACTGCGCCTTCCACGAAATCCAAAAAGAAAAAATACCGGTCGAGCATTGGCAAGCCCGCTCCCAAACCTGTCGGAGCTACGAAAAAAGCGCCCGTAAAAACAACGGTTCGAAAAGTCGCGATGACGGTCCATCGGCGCGTCACTCCCCGTCCTCCCAAAGTCAGCGCCGCGTCGCGAATGGAAGCGAATCAGGGAGTTTTTCAGAAGGTCTCGACCGGCGCGACCATCCCGGTTGAAAACGCGGGAACGCTGATCCCGTTCTTCGAGCAACTCTACCGGCATCAGAAGGGCGATATTCCCGGACCTTTGCGCATCCTGCAGTACGGCGATTCGCACACCGCCGCCGATGAATGGACAGGCGACATCCGAAATCGTTTCCAGGAAAAATTTGGCGACGGCGGCAGTGGCTATTCTCTAATCGGCCGCCCGTATGCAGGCTATCGCCGCTTCGATGTCCGCAGCGGATCGACGAAAGGCTGGCACACCGAAGGGCTTGTCGGCAAATCGCCGGGCGATGGAATTTACGGACTCGGCGGCATCAGCATGTCGACCAAGTCTCCGCGCGAATCCGTTTATCTTCTCGCCGACGGCCAGCAATTCGAGCTTTTCTATCTCCAGCAGCCCGGCGGCGGCGCGATCCAGATCTACGACAACGGTACGCCGGTCGAGCGCATCTCCACCGACGGCGTTCCCGCTCCCGGCTATTATCACTATGAAGGCGTTCCCGGTCAGCATAAGTTCGAGGTCGAGACGCTGGATCGTGCTCCTGTTCGCCTGTTCGGATGGGTCGCGGAAAATTCGCGGGGCGTCACGTACGAAGAGCTCGGTATTAACGGCGCCGCGGCGACCACTCCTCTTAACTGGGACCCGGAGACGATGCGCTCCAACATCGAGCGCCGCAATCCCGCGCTCATCGTGCTCGCCTACGGGACCAATGAAGCCGGACGCAAGGATTGGACCGTCGAGTCTTACCGGGAGACTTTCATAGACCTCATCGGCCGCTTCCGCAAAGCCGCGCCCACCGCGACGATTCTGCTCATCGGTCCGCCCGACCGCTATGTTCACACTCGATCGAAGGGGTGGATTCCCATGGATAACATCGACCTGATCGTCGAGGCTCAGCGCCAGGCGGCGGCCTCCACCGGCTGCGCATTCTGGGATCTGCGCGCTAAAATGGGCGGAAAAGGCGCGATGCGCGAATGGGTTCTCGCCGGAATGGCGCAAGCCGATTACGTGCACTTCACCGGAGCCGGGTACAGAATGATCGGCGACGCGGTGTTTCGCGACCTGATGAGCCAGTACGATGTTTTTCTGAAGGCCCGCGAAACTGTGGCTGCGGCTTCGGATGCGGTGGCAGTGGATCGCCGTTAGAATACAGTGGATGGGAAACAACGCGAACCCCGAGTTTTACTGTCCCCGCTGCCAGAAGCCTATAAGCGATCCGTTGGCCTGTGGCGACTGCGGATCTCTAATTTGCCGCCAATGCGGTTCGCCTCTCGAACAGGTAGACGAATTGGGCATCGGTTAACCGTCGTTCTAGTTGCAGTTCTCACCGCCTGCACCTCCCATCCCCCACCACAACCATCTTCAGGCGTCGCCTACGTCGGACCAATCACGCTGAATCTGCGAAAAGATCTGGCCTCGAAATCCCCCACCGTTGGGGCGGTCAAACATGGCGATAAGCTCGACGTCCTCGAACTGCGGCGCAGATTTATCAAAGTCCGCACCGCGCAAGGAGTCGAGGGCTGGACCGACTCCAATCTTCTGCTCACCGACCAACAGATGGACGATCTGCGCCACCTGGCCGAGGGCGCCGCCAAACTCGCCTCTCAGGGAAAAGCGACACCTTTCGACGTGCTCAATATGCACAGCGCCCCCGCGCGCCAATCCCCGAGCTTTTTTCAAATTGCCGTAGGCGAGTCCGTCGATGTGATCGGCCATCGTCTTGCGCCCCACTCCGCCGTGCCCGAGCCCGTTCATCTACCGGCTCCCGTCAAGCGGACCGTGCCCAAGAAGCCGAAAGGCAAGGAGGTCCGTTCTGCCCAAGCCCCTCCGATGCCCGCTCCTCCAGCGCCTCCGCGCAACTGGCAGAGCCTTTCGAAACCCCGCGCCACCGATATTCCCGGCTACGCGCAAGCAGCGCCTGCTGCCGCGGCGGCGCCGCAATTCGACGATTGGAATTTGATCCGCACGCGCGACGGCAAAGTCGGCTGGGTGCTCGCACGCATGTTGACGATGTCTATTCCCGATGAAGTCGCGCAATACGCCGAAGGCCATCGCATCACGTCTTATCTTCCTTTGGGCGAGGTAAAAGACAAGGAGGATAAGCAATCAAAACATAACTGGCTATGGACCACTTCTTCCGCGGGCCAGCATCCCTTCGAGTTCGATAGCTTCCGCGTCTTCGTCTGGAGCACCAAGCGCCACCATTATGAGACCGCCTTTATTGAGCGCAATGTCCAGGGTTTTTATCCCATTGAAGCGTCGCCTCTTCCCGGACAGGAGGAGAAGGCGTTCTCCGTTGTGCTCCGCGAAAAAGACGGAAAGCTGTACAAACGGACGTATGGTTTCGCCGGCTACCACGTGCGGATGATCTCGAAAGTACCCTACAATCCGCCCCCCGATCTGCCCGAGGTCCGTGCCTCCCGCAATTTCGATCCACCACCCGCGCCCGCCCCAGTCTCCGTCGGGTTGACGCAGAAGCTTACCGAAATCCGGAAGAAGTGGTTCGGACACTGACCACTTCTAGTTCATAAAGTTAAGTCCGGCGTATTGATCGCGATAATCGGTGCCCAAACCGAGGCGACCATCACGGGCAGCGTCCGCGACGCCTCCGGCGGCTCCCTGCCGCATGGAGTGAGCCTATGGGTCTGCCCTGGGGAGCCGTGCTGCGGCGCGGCTGAAGGTTTGTGCCAACCAGACGACGCGATCCACTAATTCCTGGGGCTCGTGCACCATAAACTCGAGGCCGATCAGCGCCAGATGCATGGAGAGCGTGTCGAGCGAACTGCTTCCCGTACGAAGCTCGCATGTATGGTCGTCGACCGCCGACAGCGTCCCGATCCCGGGCGGCAGGCGTTCCGCCGCCATTTCGAGCGAGACGTAGAATGTTATCCGTGCCCGGTACGCGTATGGCGCGTAGGAAACACTGCGCGTGACGTAAGCCGCGAAATCGCCTTCGGGAGGTTTGCGCGGCGAGAATCGCTGACCGGTCGTGATCCGCGGCTCGATCCGATCGACGCGGAAGGTTCGCCAATTGCTGCGGTCAAGGTCCCAGGCGGCGAGATACCAGCGCCGCCCCGTGTGGACCAGTCGATGAGGTTCCACCTCGCGATTACTGGCAGTTCCATCTCTGCTGTTATAACGGAACCGAAGTTTTTCATAATCGCGGCATGCGCCCGCAATCATTGTGAGCATTTCCGCGTTCACGGTCGGACCGGTGTTGTCCAGCGGCAGGATGAACGAATGCAAAGCTGTGACCCTGCGGCGCAATCGAGACGGAAGCACTTGTCGAAGCTTCGATAGAGCGCGCACCGACGCTTCCTCAATCCCAGTGACCGTGCCGCTCGCGGCCGTCCGCAAACCGACAGCGACCGCCACGGCTTCATCGTCATCAAGAAGCAACGGGGGCAAAGTCGCACCTGCCCCGAGCTGATATCCTCCCGCTGTTCCCGATGTGGAGTTCACCGGATAGCCGAGGCTGCGCAGCCGATCGACATCGCGCCGAAGCGTGCGAGGAGTGATTTCGAGGCGTTCTGAAAGCTCCGCGCCGGACCAGTAGCGGCGAGCTTGAAAAAGCGAAAGCAAGCGGAGCAGTCTGGCGGAGGTCTCCAACATTCTTTTCAGTGTCCCATTGATTGCGGACTGAATCTGTCCTCAATGCCTGTTATCGTTCTTTCAGGAGAAAATATGCCATTCAGTGAAACACTGTTACCCGAGTTCGATGAAGAGACGAAGAATACGCGCAGGCTGCTCGCGTGCGTCCCCGATGGGATGTTCGATTACAAGCCTCATGAGAAGTCAATGACGCTTGGCCGGCTGGCTTCACACGTGGCGGAGATGTCGTCGTGGGCCGTCTTCACGCTAGATCGTGAGGTACTCGATTTGGCGCCGGATGCGAAGCCGAGAATCGCCGGTTCGCGGGCAGAGTTACTGGACATGTTCGAGAAGAGCGTGCCCGAGGCGCGCGAAAAGATCGCGGCGGCAAGCGATGAGGATTGGCAGAAAACCTGGACGCTTATATGGGGGGGAAAGACAGTATTGTCGATGCCGCGATCGACAGTGATGCGCAGCATGGTCATGAACCACATGATTCATCACCGCGCGCAGTTGGGCGTATTCCTGCGCCTCAACGACGTAATGTTCCCGGGAATGTACGGTCCGTCGGCTGACGAGAAGTTTTGAGGGTGGCTGAAGCCGACGCTCTAAGCTGAAGCTCGCGCCACCGGAAAACAGGAATCCCCACCCTGGCGGGACGGGGTTATAACCTCTTCCGATAACGGAGGCCCGCATGCTCACGCACGGCGGCTCCGAGCGGACCTTGACTTGGACATCTTACTAGTTCGCGAGGGTTAGTTCCCGAACGCGCCGATCGGTCTTGACTGGAACGAGGCGCAATTGGATTCTGTGCGGCTGACCGTCATCCACAAGATGAATGGGCGAGCCGGTTTCGGCTGAATCTTCTCCCGCCGCTCGATGAATCGAAAATTCATAGAGCGTGGAGCGATAACGATACGCGATGTCGAAGCCGTCCCAATCGTCCGGGATCGCCGGCGAGATCGTCAGGGTGTCGCCGCGCAGGTGGAATCCGAGAACATCTTCGATCCAGATCCGATACATCCAG
>Ga0182024_10004160_pt1 | contig 33620 bp, 25 predicted proteins | sample P32metaG_FD_120480 | JGI IMG/M metagenome (GOLD analysis project Ga0182024, IMG submission 120480) | Permafrost microbial communities from Stordalen Mire, Sweden - P3-2 metaG (Illumina Assembly) | ecosystem: Environmental > Terrestrial > Soil > Wetlands > Permafrost | place: Sweden: Stordalen... | reverse complement strand
GCTGCCGTCAAAGTCGGCTTAGGATCCGCCTGTGCCATTTGGCCTGCGATCGACAAGGTCGGGGCGCTTGCGATGCGTTCAGTCTTTGAGCGAGGCTCCGAGCATATCGAGAAGGTGGGCGGTTCCCAGCTCGCGGGAGCCCGCGTCGTCGTAACCGTCGAGGAAGGCGCCCTGCTCGGTGACCATCAGCGTAGTCTTCCCGTCCTTTCCCTTCAATTGAAGGGTCGCCAGCGACACCGAGATCTTCTTGTCGTCGAGGTGCATCTCGTAGCTGTAGACCAGCCGTTCGTTCGGGATCACGTCGTGATAGATTGCGTCGAAGGTGGAAACCACGCCGCCCTCCCATCGGCCTTTCAGCCGTTCTCGTCCGCCCGCGCGCACGTCCATGTGCCGCTCCATCGACTCCCAGCGGCCAGGCGTGCCGCCAAACCATTTTTTCTTGGCACTTTCATCGGTCAGCGCCTTCCACACGCGCTCGATCGGCGCGTTATAGCCGCGCTCCAGCTGAAAGGTGGCGTGCACCACCGAGTCGGCGCCGGTTTCCGAGCCATCCTGCATGCGCACGACCTCCTTCTCCAACTTGTCGAGCGTCGAGCCCCATCCCTGCGGCGCGCCCGCCACCATCCATCCTTTCGTGGGATCGATGAGGGTGTAGGTCTGCACCACGTCCATGCGCGTTCCGCCCAGCGCCCCGGAAAACTCTACCTCGGTATAGGCGCGGAACAGCGGCTTCCCGGAGCTGTCGGCGACATGCATGTCGATCACCAGCCGGGTGTGCGGCGCAACTTCGACGAAGATGCCGTGAAGCCAGTGTTCTTCGCGGGCCGGCGAGCGCATGCAAAGCTCGAAGGGGCCGCCGGCATGCATCTGCACCTTGGCGTGCGGAACGGTGAAGGTCTCTGGGGCGAACCAGCGCTTCACATGATCGGCGGAGCTCCAGGCCTTGAACACCGTCTCCGGGCGGGCATGGAAGTCACGGGAGAGACGGAGCGGCGGGGGCTGCCGTGAGACATCGTTGTTTTTCGGCTCACTTGCCTGTGCCATCACCCTCTCCTTCGCAATCCAAGGTTTCTAGGTAGTCGCCCAGCCGATCGAGGCGATGTTCCCACTCGACCCGCCGAGCATTGATCCATTGCTCGGCCTGGCTGAGCGCCCGAGGCTCGATCGCGCAGGTGCGCACCCGGCCGACCTTCTCGGAACGCACCAACCCCGCCGCCTCCAGCACCCCTAGATGCTGCATCGCCGATGGCAGCGACATCGGAAGCGGCCGTGCCAGTTCGCTCACGGGCGCTGGCCCGCGGCTCAGCCGCTCCACGATCGCCCGGCGCGCCGGGTCGGCGAGGGCGTGAAACAAACGGTCCAGATCGGTCGAATGATTAAGCATACTCTTAAGTATCAGAGCACCGACAGTTAGGCAATTGCTTAATTAACGACCGGCGGCCGCCTTGCGTTATTGCCCCTTGGCTAAAATTGCGAGCCACGAGGGAACGGCGCCCACGGATCCGAACCTGGCCGCTAGACGGCAATTATTGCGGCAAGATCGTTATCGGCGCGCGCTGCTGATGCTGGAGAGGGCCGTTCCCGAACCGGGTGCTATCCCCATAGCGGATAAGGGTCACTCCCTTGGGCGACACATCATTCGGCGTGGTAGGCTTCGCGCTTAGCCATTGCTGGCTCCAGTATCCGTAAGGGGTTCCTATCGAAGATCCGAAACGTAGAGTTTATTAACTGTCGAGAGCGTTTACAGAAACCAACCCGCTGCCTAGGATCGAGCGGCCGGCAGCGCTCAGCCGGTAACAAGGGGGCGCAGTGTCTGACCGCCGAAATGTAGGGTCTGTTAGGCGGGTAGCGGCCCTGTTTGTGTCGCATTTTTCCTGTTTCCCCATGCTGCTCTGGGTTGCCGTCGCCGCGTTGGTCGCCGGCCCGGTTGGCTATGCTGGAGCGCAGCAGGTGGCGCCGAGCCGCGTTACCCCCGAGTCGTTGCGGCCTGCGCCGGCGGCGCCCCCGACGATCGAGCTGCCGAGCGGGGCGCCGGAGGCTGTCCCGCCCAACGCGGCGAATCTGTCGGTGCGAGTCGGACAGGTCGAGGTCGCCGGAACCTTCCCCGAGTTCCACGGCGAGACGGCGGCGTTGCTTGATCCGCTGCGCGGCAAGCAGATGACCGTGGCCCAAATCTATGAAGCGGCCAGCACTCTGGAGCACGCTTACGCTGCGGCGGGCTATGTCTTGGCGCGCGTGGTCGTGCCACCGCAAAAGCTAGTCGATGGCGGCACGGTGCGGTTCACCGTCATCGATGGGACCATCGAACGGGTGGATGTGAGCGCCGTGCCCGAGCGACAGCGCGCCGTGATCGCGGCGCGAATGGCCGCGATCGTCGGCGAACCGCATGTCATGCTGGACGACATCCAGCGCCGGCTGCTGCTGGTCAGCGATCTGCCGGGGTTGCAGCTGCGCAGCACGCTGGCGCGCGGCGACACGCCGGGCGGGACGCTGCTGGTGGTCGAAGCGACGCAGAATTACGTGACCGGCACGGTCGGCGTCGACGACCGGCTGCCGAGCTCGCTCGGCACCTGGACGATCAACACCAATTTGGCGCTCAACGACGCGCTCGGGCTGGGCGAGCAGGCGTATTTTTCGTACTCGTCCAACCCCGATTTCGGGACGCCGCGGTTGCGGGTGCGCGGCGGCGGCATCGTGCTGCCGATCGGCTCGGATGGGTTCACGCTCAACCCCGAGTACACCGAGTCGGTGGCCCGGGCGATCCCGACGCCGGGAGCGCCGGCGGCGCTCGGCGACTTCCAGCGCTTCGCGCTGCACGCGACCTATCCGCTGATCCGCACCCGCGAACAGACGTTGAGCCTGCAAGCCACTGCCGAGTGGGACGACGAAAAGCTCACCACGACCGATTTTGGCACGCTGCTGTATCACGACGAATACGGCGTCGGGCGGTTTGGCGGCCATGACGCGCTCGAGCTGCCCTGGGGTGCCGCGGCAGTGGTCGACGGCACGTTCTCGCACGGGATTGCCGGACGCGGCGGTTCCCTGGCCGTGCCGCTGTCGGAGCAGGGCGCGAGCCCCGTCTTCAACAAGCTCAACGCGTTCGTGAGCCTGCGGCAACCGCTGCCGGAGGCGTTCGAGATCGACTTTTCCGGACGCGCCCAAACCAGCTTCGGCACGCCGCTGATGCTGTCCGAGCAGTTCTCGCTCGATGGGCCGGACGCCTTGTCGAGCTTTGCGGCGGGCACGTTCAGCGTCGACCAGGGCGCGTCGCTGCGTATCGAGCTGGCGCGGCCGTTCACCGTCTCGCTGCTCGACGACATGCCGCCGCTGACCCTCGCCCCCTATCTGTTCGGGGCTTACGGCTATGGCGAGCTCGCCGACGCGACGGCGGTGCAGAGGGCGGTCATCGACGCGGGATCGGCCGGATTGGGCATGCGCTGCGCGGCCGGGACCAGCGTCGCCGGCGTGCCCCTGGGCAGCAATCTATCAGTCGAGATGGGACGGCGGTTTTCCGACGTGCCGAGTGAGCGCGGTGGGTACCGGATGGATGTCGCGCTGAACCTTACGTTCTAATTCTCGGGTCGGAGGCGAGAGAGATGCTCCGCAAACGTATCGGGCCCCGCGGCTTCCCTGCCGTTATCGCGCTGCTCGGCGTCGCGACGGCCGTGCCGGCGCTGGCCCAGAACGCGCTCCCGACCAACGGCCATGTCGTCGCCGGCAGCGTGACGATCGCCGCCCCCGTTGGCAACACGCTGTCGATCAACCAGACTTCCAACCGCGCCGTCATCAACTGGAATTCGTTTTCGGTCGGCCAGCCCAACACCGTCGATTTCACGCAGCCCAGCAGTACGGCCGCGATCCTCAACCGGGTGACCGGCGCCACGCCGTCGTCCATCGCCGGGCAGATCAACGCCAACGGCCAGGTCTACCTGGTCAACCCCAACGGCATCGTGATCACCCCGAGCGGCTCGGTCCAGGTCGGCGGCGGGTTTGTCGCCTCGACGCTAGGGATCGCGACCGGCGACTTCATGTCGGGGAACCTCGCCTTCACCGGCAATGGCGCCTCGGCCGGGGTGAGCAATGCCGGCAGTATCGGGGTTGGCGCCGGCGGCTATGCCGCGCTGATCGGCGGCACGGTGGCGAATTCGGGGGTGATCTCGGTGCCGCTCGGCAAGGTGGCGCTGGGCTCGGGCGAGCAGGCGACGCTCGACCTCAACGGCGACGGGTTCATGCAGGTCGCCGTGCCGACCGGCACGACGACCGCGAAGGGCCAGGCGCTGGTCGGCAATTCCGGCCGGATCGAGGCGGCCGGCGGCACGGTCGAGCTGCGTGCGGCGACGGTCGCCACGGCGATCCGCGACGCGGTCAACATGTCGGGCGTCGTCGCGGCGAATTCGGTTTCCGGACATGACGGCGCGATCACGCTCGACGGCGGCGCGGGGGGTCAGGTCAGGGTCACCGGCACGCTCGACGCCTCCGCTCCAGCAGTCACCAGCTATGGCCCCGCGAGCCTCATCGCCACCGCCAATGGCGGCCGGATCGCGGTCGATGGCGCCCGCGTCCGGGTGGGGCACCGCGCCGTGCTCAACGCCAGCGGCGCCAAGGGCGGCAGCGTGCTGGTCGGTGTGTCGGTGCCGGGCGGAGTCAACGAAGCGGCGCGGACGACAATCGCCTCGGGCGCGCAGATCCTGGCGAACGGCAGCGCGACGATCGCCGGCTCGGGCGGGTACATCGAGACCTCGGGCGTCGCGCTCAAGCTCGGCAACGCGACGATCAGCGCCGGCCCCGGCGGCACCTGGCTCACTGACCCGAGCAATCTGATCATCGACGCGACCGCGGCGACGATCATCGATACCGCGCTCGCCGCCGGCACCAACGTCACCGAGCAGACGACCGCGACCGGGTTCAGCGGTGTCGGCAATGTCGTGACCGGCAATGGCGACGTCGACGTCGCGTCGGCGCTGTCGTGGAACACTGCGGCGACGCTGACCCTGTCGGCGTTCAACAACATCACCGTCAGCGCGCCGATCACGGTCAGTGGCGCCGGCACGCTGGTGCTCACCTACAATAACAACCAAGGGGGGATAAACACCGCTGGCGCCTTGAGTTTCGTGATGGGCCAGGGCAGCGCGCAGTTCACGTCGCAGGCGTCGAACCCGGCGCTGTTTATCAACAACGGCACACCGGGCAGCGGCAACGGCACGCAATACACGCTGATCTACGACACGAGCGCGACCCTCGGCGTCGGCATCCAGAGCCTCAACAACTCGTCGGGCAATTTCGCGCTCGCCGTCCCGCTCGACGCGACTAGCCTCGGGACGCTGACCACAGCGCTGATCCCAAAGTTCAGCGGCAATTTCAACGGGCTCGGCAACACCGTTTCGAACCTGACGATCAACAGCGCCGTGGGCTTCGACAATGTCGGTTTGTTCGGCCAGGTCAATTCCGGCGTGGTCATCGCCAATCTCGGCGTGACCGGCGGCTCGGTCACCGGCTTTAGCACTGCTAACGTCGGTGGGTTGGCCGGTAGCAATATAGGGACGGTCTTCAATTCCTACGCGACCGTTTCGGTAAACGGCGGCGCCGGCTCCGGCGGATTGGTCGGGGTCGCCGAAGGGTCGATCTTGCAGTCTTATGCGACCGGTGCGGTCAGTGGCGGTAGCATTGCTGCTGGCGGGCTCGTCGGCGAACTCAATGGCGGCACGATCAGCAATTCTTTCGCGACCGGCTCGGTCAGTGGCGGCGGCGACGCCGGTGGGTTGGCCGGATATAACTCCGGCGCCGTGACGAGCAGCTTCTCCACCGGCGCCGTGGCCGGAGGGCCGCATACAGGCGGGCTGATCGGCGAAAACCCCGGCGCGGTCACCAGCAGCTATTGGGACACCACGTCGAGCGGCAACCTCACCGGCGTCGGCACCGGCTTCAGCAGCGGGGTCTCTCCCAAGACCACGCTGACCTTGGGGTCCGCCTTACCGGCCGGGTTCTCGGCGTCGGTCTGGGGCAATGTCAACAACCAGGTGACGCCCTATATCCTGACCAATCCCGGCCCGGTGCTGGTCGGCAGCGAAGAGGGCACCAGCCCGCCGCTCTACTCCCTGGTCTTCACCCCGACCCAGCTGCAGAACATCAACAACAGCCTCGCCGGCCATTTCGCGCTGGCGCAGGACATCGACATGACCGGGGTCGCCGGATTCACCCCGATTGGCCAAGGCCCCGCGTTCACCGGCACGTTCAACGGGCTCGGCAATGTCGTCAGCAACCTCACGATCAACGACACGACCGATGCGAAAGTCGGTCTGTTCGGCGTCAACACCGGGCTGATCCTCAATGTCGGGGTGATCGGCGGCTCGGTGACCGGCGCCGCCACCAACGCGCTAATCGGCGGGCTGGTCGGGTTTAACCACGGCGGCTTTGTCGAGAACAGCTATTCGACCGCCACGGTCACCGGAACCAGCAGCGGTTCAACCCAAGTAATCGGCGGTCTGGTGGGCCAGAGCGACAATTCGGGGTCGATCGTCGATGCGTATGCGACCGGCAAGGTCTCCGGCGCCAGTGCCAGCTTTGCCGGCGGGCTCGTCGGAGCCGCCGCTGGCGGCTCGATCCTCAACGTCTATGCGACGGGCGCGGTGAGCGGCGGCGATGTCGGCGGATTGATCGGCAACGGCAACGCGAACATCACCGATGCCTACGCCGCCGGCTCTGTCAGCGGCAATGCCAGTTCCACTGGCGGCTTTATCGGCCTTCAGGGTCCGGGCGGCAGCGTCACAAACGGTTATTGGAATACCGATCGCGCCGGCACCCTCACCGGGGTGGGAACGAATGGCAACCCCGGCGTCAATCCCACCGGACTATCCGGCACGCAGCCGTTTACCAAGGGGTCCTATGCCGGGTTCACCTTTACCACCACGCCTGGCGCGGGCGGCAACGCCTGGGTCCTCGTCGACGCCGACGGAGGCCTCAACAATGCCGGCGGCGTCGCCGGCGCGACGATGCCGATGCTGGCCTTCGAGGCGCAATCGACGATCCAGAACGCGCATCAGCTGCAATTGATGCAGATGAACGTCGCCGGCAGCTACACGCTGGGCCGCAACATCGACGCGACGACGACCGGGTCGAGCAGCGGTGTTACCACCGGCACCGATGTGTGGGGCACCGCCGGGTTCGTGCCGATCAACGGTGTGAGCGGCTTTACCGGCACCTTCAGCGGCCTCAGCAGCATTGGCGCCATCAACACGATCACCAACCTGACGATCAATTCGGTTCAGTCTGGGGGCGGGCTGTTCGATGTTGTCGGGACGACCGGCACGGTGAGCAATGTCGGGCTGATCAACGTCGCGGTGAGCGACAGCGTCTTCGCCGCCGGGGTTGGCGGCCTGGCCGGCGGCAATAACGGCACGATCTTCAACACTTATACCACCGGAACGGTGAAAAACGGCGTCAGCGGGTTCGACGGTGGCCTAGTCGGCTCCAACAGCAGCTCCGGTTCGATCAGCACCTCGTTCTCCGGCGCGACGGTCAGCAATTGCAGCGGTTGCGATGCGGGCGGGCTGGTCGGCAGCAACGGCGGTACGATCACCGACACCTACACCACCAGTGGCGGGCTTGTCGGGCTTAACCAGGGCACGATCACCGATGCCTATACGGTCGGCCCCGGCGGCGCCGGGCTCGCGGACAATATCGGCACGATCATCGACGGATATTACGACGCCGGCACGACCGGGGGTTCGCTGGGAACAGCGGGCGGCGTAACCGGCTTGACCACCGCGGCCCTCCAGGCGGCGCTGCCGACCCTTCAGAATCCGAGCAAGTGGGGCATCATCGCCGGCAAGAGCTACCCCTATCTCTGCTTCCAGTTCGGCAATTGCGGCGAGACGCCGCAAGCCGTCAGCGGCACCGTCTATACCAACCCGACGGGCACCACGCCGGCAGGCTCCGGGATCACGGTGAACGGCCTGATCAACGGATCGGCCTTCGTCTCGGCGCAGACCGGCGGCGCGGTCTCCACCGGCGCCAACGGCTACTATTATTACCTGCTGGCGCCGAACACGATCGAGCCGTTCCGCTATGTACTGACCTACGCGCAGAACTACGCGATCGGCGGCGGGCAGACCGCGAGCGGCGCCACCTTGTCCAACGCCGGTGCCTCGGTCAGTGGGCTCGACATCTACGCCAACACGCTGCGCGCGATAACGACGGAGACGGCCTATTCCGCGGTGGTCAGCGATCTCGACACGGCCGATGGCCTCACCGGCCCGGTGGCAACCTTCGTCAACAGCCTGCAAAACCTGCGGATCGACGCATCAGGCGCGTTCTCGGTCGATGCGCCTATCTCGTACCCGAGCGGCACGGTGACGCTGAACGCGGACGGCGTGATCTCCAATGTCGGCAGCCAGGGCGTCACCGCGACGACGCTTACCGGCAGCTCGGTCGGCGGCGCCAGCCTGCTCCAGGGCAATGCCGTCGGCACGTTTGGGCCATGGACGGATACCGGGACCGGGTCACCCGGGATTACCTTCAACGACAGTACCGCGCTGGCGACTTCGGGCACGATCCAATCGCTCGGTCCCATCGCGCTGACGACGGCAACCGGCAACCTCACCGTAGGTGGCAATCTGCTGTCTCAGGGGCCGGACATCAATTCCAACACGGTCACGCTGAACGCGGCCGGCGCGATCACGATCGCATCGGCGATCAACGACACCGGAACCACGGGCGAGTCGGTCACGCTATCCGCCGGCAACGGGATCGCGTTCAACGCGGCGGTCACGCTTCAAGATCAATTGACCGCCACCGCCGGAACGACAGCGTCGTCGCCGGTCGCCATCACGCAGAATGCCGCCGGCATCCTCACCATCAACTCGCAGACGACGCTGGCCAACGACAGCAACAACGGCACGATCACGCTGACCTCGAACAATACCAGTCCCGGCCGTTGGAGCCTTTCCACGACCGGTTCCGCCAGCAATGTGAGCGCTCTCGACACGTTCCTGTTCAACCTCGTTGCAAGCACGGTCGGCGGCAACCTTTCGGTCACGGCGACCAACAGCAATCTGCGCGCGCTCGGCGCGATCACCGTCGGCGGCAACCTCACGCTGTCGGCGACCGGCGGCGGCCAAATCACACTCTTAAACGGCACAACCGTCACCGCGCCAAGCGTCACGCTAAATGCCGGCGGAGGGGGGATACAGCTTGACGCGAGCACCACGCTCGGCCAGAGCGGCGCCACGGTCAACCTGAACGCCAGCGGCCCGGTCAGCGAAAACCTGCTGGCCGCCATTACCGCCAGCACTCTCACGGGTAGCTCGGTCGGCGGCGCGAGCATGCCCGGGGCTAACAGCGTCTCCACCTTTGGCCCGTGGAACGATACCGGCACCGGCGGCATCTTGTTCACCAGCGGGCTGACGCTGACGACGGCTGGGCTCATCAGTTCGGGCGGCGATGTCATCCTGTCGGTCATCACCGAGCCGGACCTGATTCTGAACAGCCATATTGCCGGCCTAACGGTGAACCTGTCCGCCAACGGTAACATCAACCAGACCGCCGGCGGCATCACCGCGGAAAACTTGGTAGCGTCGACCAATCTCGACGCCGGCGGATCGATCACGCTGAACAGCCCGACCAACGCGGTCAATGGCAATGTCACGCTTACCAGCCTCAATACCGCCGGAACCGCCCTCGCCGACGGCGCGATCAGCCTCGCTAACGCAACGGGGCTCACGATCGCCAGTCTCGGCGGGTTGCAGAGCGGTGTCGGCACGACCGGGGCCGTGACGGTTCTCGCCGGCGGCAATCTGACGATCGCCGCGGGCGCGACGGTGACCGGCGACGGCGTCGCCCTGTCGACGCCCGGCAATTTCGCCAACAATGACGGCGCCGCGGCCGTGACCGCGACCGGCGGCGGCCGTTGGCTGATCTATTCGAACGCGCCGGCCGGGGACACGTTCGGAAGCCTAAACAGTGGCGATACGGCCGTGTGGGGAGCGACGTTCGCCACGCTGCCGCCCGCGAGCGTGACGGCGGGCGGCGACCGTTACCTCTTTGCCCAGACCCAGACGCTGACCGTCACCACGACGAGCCTCAGCAAGACCTACGACCAGGATGCTACCGCCGCGGTCGCCGGGGCTTTCACGACCAGCGGCCTCGCCCAGGGCGTCGCCAACGCGTTCCTCGCCGACACGGCGGCTACCGTCTTTTCGGGCGCGCCGTCGGTGACCTCGACCGGCTCCGCGACCACCGCCTCGGTGGCCGGCGGTCCCTATCCGATCGTGGCGACCGCCGGCTCGCTGAGCTTGGAAAGCGGATATTCTCTGGCCTTCGCGAACACGGGACAACTGACCGTCTCGCCGGTGACACTGACCGCGGCGATCATCGGCAATCCCACCAAGGTCTATGACGGCACGACGACCGCCGCGCTCGCCTCCGGCAATTTTACGCTGGCGGGGTTTGTCGCCGGCCAGGGCGCCACGGTGGCGGCGCTGACCGGCAGCTACGTGACGGCGAACGCCGCGACCGGGATCGGCGTCACCGCCAACCTCGTCGCCGGCGAGTTCACCGCCAATGGCGGCACTGTCCTCAGCAACTACACGCTGCCGACCACCGCGGCGGGCACCGGCACGATCACCCCCGCGTCCCTGACCGCCTCGATCACCGGCAACCCGACCAAAATCTATGACGGCACGACGACGGCGGCTCTGTCCTCCGGGGACTTTGTCCTGTCCGGCTTTGTCGCCGGCCAGGGCGCGACAGTGTCGGCGCTGACCGGCAGCTACGCCACTGCGAACGCCGCAACCGGCATCGGCGTCAGCGCCAACCTCGTCGCCGGCGAGTTTACCGCCAACGCCGGCACGCTGCTCGGCAACTACACGCTGCCGGCCACCGCGGCGGGGACCGGCGCGATCACGCCCGCGTCCCTGACCGCCACGATCATCGGCAACCCGACCAAAATCTATGACGGCACGACGACGGCGGCGCTGGGCTCCGGCAATTTTACGCTGGCGGGGTTTGTCGCCGGCCAGGGCGCCACGGTGTCGGCGCTGACCGGCAATTATGTCTCGGCGAATGCCGCGAGCGAGATCGTGGTCAATGCCAACCTCGTCGCCGGCGAGTTCACCGCCAATGGCGGCACTGTCCTCAGCAACTACACGCTGCCGACCACCGCTGCGGGCACCGGCACGATCACGCCCGCATCCTTGACCGCCTCGATCATCGGCAACCCGACCAAAGCCTATGACGGCACGACGACCGCGGCGCTGGCCTCCGGCAATTTCACGCTGTCCGGCTTCATTGCTGGCCAGGGTGCGACGGTGTTGGCGCTGACCGGCAGCTACGCGACGGCGAATGCCGCGACCGGGATCGGCGTCAGCGCCAACCTCGTCGCCGGCGAGTTCACCGCCAACGGGAGCACGCTGCTCGGCAATTACACACTGCCGACCACCGCAGCGGGCACCGGGGCGATCACGGCCGCGCCCCTGACCGCCGCGATCATCGGCAACCCGACCAAAATCTATGACGGCACCACGACGGCGGCGCTCGCCTCGGGCAACTTCACGCTGACCGGCTTTGTCGCCGGGCAGGGTGCCACGGTGTCCGGGGTCACCGGCGATTACGCGTCCGCGAACGCGGCTAACGGGATCGCGGTGAATGCGAGCCTCGTCCCGGGTGAGTTCACCGCCAATGGCGGCACGCTGCTCGGCAACTACGCGCTGCCGACCACCGCGGCGGGCACCGGCACGATCACGCCTGCATCCTTGACCGCCTCGATCATCGGCAACCCGACCAAAGCCTATGACGGCACGACGACCGCCGCGCTGGCCTCCGGCAATTTCACGTTGTCCGGCTTCGTCGCCGGTCAGGGTGCGACGGTGTCGGCGCTGACCGGCAGTTACGCCTCGGCGAATGTGGGGAATGGCATCGGCGTCAGCGCCAACCTCGTCGCCGGCGAGTTCACCGCCAATGGCGGCACTGTCCTCAGCAACTACACGCTGCCGACCACCGCGGCGGGCACCGGCACGATCGCCCCGGCGGCGCTGACGGTAACCGCGGACGTTTTTACCAAGATCTACGGGAATTCGCTCAGCTTTGCCGGTACCGAGTTCACCATCAACGGCCTGGTGGCGAACGATACGGTCACCAGTGTATCGCTCGCGAGCGCCGGGACTGCGGCGACGGCCGGGGTTGGCGGGAGTCCATACCCGGTCACCGCGTCCGCAGCGGTGGGCACAGGCTTGTCGAACTACGCGATAACCTATCTGCCCGGGACTCTGACCGTGACGCCACGGCCGATAACCGTGACCGCCAACGATCTCTCACGACCCTTCAGCCAGCCTAATCCGCCGCTAACCTTTGCCGTGACGGCGGGGAATCTCGCCAATGGCGACGTCTTGTCCGGCGCGCTTACGACCCCTGCAATCAGCGGCAGCCTCGCGGGCCCGTACCCGATCACTCAAGGCACGCTGGCGGCGACGTCGAACTATGGGCTGACATTTATCGGTGGAACCCTTGTCGTGATGACGGTGCCCGACTTCGGGGTCAGCCCCAACAAGTACATCGCCCCTGGTCCCACCGTCGAAACCTCTCAATCGGGCCTGACCCTATGTTCGCCGGGCGACCTGGCATTGGTGCTCGACCGCGCCGGCAGCGTCGTCGTCTTCGGAGCGCAACAATCGACCTGCAGCAATATGTGACCTGCCGCAAAGATCCGCTGTCGGCGCAATCTCGGCATCGGCGCGCGTATCGTCGAAGGACCGGAATCCAACCTCATGAGACCTGTAAGCCGGCGCCGAGCAATGATCGAGATGGGCCACGAGCGGCGATGTCCCTGCGTGCAGCGAATGGCCGCCACGGTCGGGGTTAGCGGCTTTCAAACCGAACTGCTACCGGCGGCCCTCGTCAGCGGGCTGATGCCTCCTACTTGGTCTTGAGCCGGTCGAGTGCTACCCGTTCGTGCTGTTCGATCGCGTCCGTCAGCGCCGCCCGATAGCGCTGGATCAATCCCGTGGCCGCGAAGCTCCCGCGGGCTTCCCATGCCTTTCGGATGAGCGTTCCGGGTGGGGCGAAGGTTCAGCCCTGCGCTGATTGGTGCGGGTGGTCGGAATCGAACCGACACTTCCTTGCGGAAACCAGATTTTGCATCCCACTATGGCTTTCGCCACGCTCGCCTCGGCGGTCATACGCGTCGACGGTTTGATGGGCTGGACTTTATCTTCACCATGGGCATTCGCCGTTAGGTGGCTGCCGTTAAGTCTCTACACCTTCCCGATTGCTCGGGCTTGGCTCGGGGTTGGCATCGTCGATCGACGGAAGCGTTCACCGAGTTTGACAGCTGACTACTGACCCGTTTCCAGACCAGCGACCCTTACTCAAGTCTGGCGCGTCTACCAGTTCCGCCACACCCGCACACAACCAACCTATAGCCAAAGGTCGTTGATTCGCCAAGCCCGAATCAGGGCGACGCGGATTGGTTGGACGGAGGCTTCTTCTTTTCGCTATTGAGGTCGTGGTGCATGGCGCTGCGCGCCGGGGGCTTGCCGGCCTTTGAATTGGTCACGCGGTCCAGCCGGTATTCCTGAATTTTGCCCGACGTGACCTCCGATAAACCGAGATCGCCGAAGAACGGGTTCAGATAGCACCGGATTTTATCGCCTAGCACCCTGACCCATTTGGGGCTGCGCTGGCCGCCGGTGAGCGCGGCGTATTCGAGCTGGAACGCTTGGCAGCTTCGCGAAAAGGTCTTTTCCTTCTTGCGCTTCCTAGCGGGGAATCGTGAGTCTGCCGCGTCTACTATTCCGCCACACCCACCCAGCATGGATAAGGCGCGGGACTATAGCCGGGGAGCCTAGATCGGCAAGAGGAATTGTGGGCCTTGCCGCGAGACGAGCTTCACCGGGGCCACGCCGCTTGGCGGGTCCTCGAGGTCGCCGGTCGCGATAATCCCTAGCCGGTCGGCCGCGAGCGGCTTTTGCAGCGCCAAGGCCTCGTCGGCGGGCGCCCGCAGCCAGACGTCCCACTCCTCCGGTGTCGTCAGCATCACCGGCATCGCCTTGGCGTGGACCGGCCGCACGATGACGTTCGGCTCGGTCGTCAGGAAGCCGTAAAGCAGGTGCTCGCCGGCCGCTTTCTGCCGCTCGCCGGTCCACGACTGCCAGATGCCGGCGAACGCGAAAAGCGGCCGATCCGGCCCGAGCGCGAACCAGTGCGGTACTTTCGGGCGCGTGTCGGTCCATTCGCAGAACGAATTGGCCGGCACCAGGCAGCGCCATCGCGGCCCGAGCCAGGGCTGCCACCAGCCGCTCTCGACATTGCGGATGTTAGTGACCGGCCGCGTCCCGGCTTGCGGCGGCGGCAAGCCCCAGCGCATCGCCAGCATCTCGCGCGCTCCGTCCTGCCCGACGCGTACCATCGGCGCCATCTGGTCAGGGAAGATCGCGGGCAGCGGCGGCTGGTTGCCGGTACGGTCGGTCAAAACATCGAGCAGCAGCCGAGCCTCGGCTTGCGGTGTTCGGTAGGCGTAAAGATTACACATCAGCCGGCAGAGAACCGGCGGGCGAGGAAATCGCGAAGATCGGCGGCGCAGCGGTCGGGCACCGCGTCGCAGATATTGTGCGGCATGCCGTCATAGACCCGGAACTCGACATCCTTCAGCCGGCGGAAGGGCTCGTAATTGGCGAGCGAGCCGACAGTCTCGGCGCCGGGGATCACCACGAGCGTCGGGCAGGCGATGCGCTCGACCTCGCCGCTCCAATCGTAGCTCGCCATCAGCGATACAAACTTGCCGATATAGGCCGGATCGTTCTTCGCCGCTTCGTCGAGGAACCACTCGACGAGGCCCGGATCGGCGTCCGCCGGCAACCGGTCGTGGATCGTCTCGGCGAGGAAGCCGCGCAGCCCTTTCGCCTCGATTTGCGGGATCCAGCTCGGCGCCTGGCTGTTCTTGAGCCCGGGGGCCGAGCCGTAGAGCGCGAGGCTCCTCACCCGCTCCGGCCGGGTCATCGCCAGCTGCTGACCGAGATAGCCGCCGGCCGAGTTGCCCGCTACATGGGGGCTCTCGCAGCCGAGATGGTCGAGCAACTCGACGACATCGAGCACCAGCCGGTCGAGGGTCAGCAGAGCATCGGCGGCCGGCACCTGCGACGCGCCGTGGCCGCGCAGGTCGAGGCGGACGACGTGATAATCCCGGCATAGATGCGGGACCCAACCGAAATAGCGCCGCGCGCTCCCCATCGCCGCGTGCAGCAGCAACAGGGTCGGCGCCTTGCTCCAGGGACTGGTGAAGTCGTCGGTGTAATAGGCGAGGCTGAGCCCGTCGCTGGTGCGAAATGTGGCCATGAGGTCACTTACCCTCCGGCGCCGACGGCAAGCCGGTCATGAATTTCACCAGATAGGGCTTCCACACCGCCGCGTAGTAATGGGTGAAATGCCCGTGCGTGTCCTTGCTGTACGGCGTCAGCACATAGGTGCCGTGGGCGATCTTCTTCATCGCCCGCTCAACGGTGCCGAGCGTCGGCGGGTCGGCGAAATCCTCGATGTTGTTGATCAGCAGCACATGCGCCTTGATCTTCGGCAAATCGGCTTCTGGGCTGTAATCATAGATCGATTCGAGCTCGAACAGCGTGTTCTCGAACAGCGTGTTATTGGCATCGCCCTTCTCGGCCTGAGCCAGGCGCTTGTCGTAGAGCGCCTTCGCCGCCTCCATGGTCGGCGCCTCTTCCTGGATGCGCACCGGGCTTTCGGTCAAATCGCTGCCGGCGGCAGCGTATTCGTAGTGACTCGGGTTCTTGTCGTAATTGCCGTTGTTCCAGTCGGGATCGTGACGGATCGCCTCGGCCGCGCCGTGCCGCAGCATGTAATTGCGGCCGCTGATCTCGACCGGCTGGCACGACATGCCGACAGTGCCGTCCATCAGATCGGGGTACCATTCGGCCCACAGGAATTGCTGCATGCAGCCCAGCGAGCTGCCGATCACCAGACGCAGATGCGCGACCTTGAGCCCCTCCGTCACCAATTGGTGGGTGACGTCCACCATGTCGCGATAGCGATAATGTGGGAAGCTGCCCTTGAGCCCGTCCGACGGCTTGCTCGACCCGCCGCGGCCGAGCGCATCGGGCATGATGATGAAGTATTTCGCCGGATCGAGCGGCTGGCCCGGCTTGAACAATTCGTCGGCCAGCGTCGGCCGGAACCAGTTGTCGCCGGTGCCGGTATTGCCCTGCAGCAGCAGCACGCCGTTGACGATCTCGCCATTGGTGTTCTTTTTCGCCGTACCGATCGTGCGGTAATGCTGCTTCAGCTCGGGCAGCGTTTCACCGCTGACGAATTTGTAATCGTGGATCGTGTAGTCGCCTTCCTGGTACCCGGGCCAGTTGGTGTTGAACTCTGCGGCCAGCGCAGAGCGGGCGAAGACCGCCAGCATGACGGCAAGCAAAACGCGGATTAGCATCGACGCGGTTCCTTTCATACGCATGCGGCGCGCAGGCGCCAAAATCCCGCTCCGGTTTCAGGGCGGCGGAAGCTGCAGGCTCGCGAGATCGCGCGCCACGAGGTTCGCCAGCCGGTAGGGTGACGTTTTTACCTGGCCGAGAATGCGGCCCGTCACCGTATCCATGCGGAAAACGAGCAGATTCCAGCCGTTGGCGTCCACGACATACAAGAACTCGCCATGCGGGCTCGTCGCCAGTCCACCGGGTGTGAGACCGACGCCGAACGGCGAGCCGGACACCGCAGTGACGGCGCCGCTCGCGGGGTTGACGGCGAACACGGCGACGATTTGTTGGCCGTAGCTCGCCACGTAAAGAAAGCGTCCCAAGGGATCAATGGCCGACATCAGGTATTGGAAGCTTCCGAACACCGGAGTCGGCGGCAGCGCAAGCGGTGCGACGGCGCCGGTAGAGCTGACGCTGTATGACTGGATGTTCCCCGCGTTATTGACGAAAAACGCGAATGGAGCGCTCGGGTGCAGGTAGAGCATTCCCATGCCCGGCATCGTCACCCCGCTAATGGGCGACAAGGTTCCGGCTACGGGGTTGAGCGCGAACGTGTTGAGCGTGACGGCGGAACCCGGGGCGCCATACTCGATCGCGTAGAGGAACGACCCGCTGGGAGACAGGCGCAGCTGCGCCCCGTACGGATTTGGGGACGGCGCCGCGAAGGGCGACAACGGCAGCGGCGTCAGCGCCGCGGTGCTCGGATTGACCGAGAACCCAGCGACCGCGCCCGAAAAATTGGCCGTATAAACGAAGGCTCCCGAGGCATCGAACAACGCGCCGTACGGTCCGTCCTCCTGACCCGCGTTCGAAGCGACCGTTGCCGGCGACCCGCTACCCGGCGTCAGCTGCCCAGTCTTGCCAAGCTTGAAGCTGTAGACGGCGTTCGCGCGGTCGCTGGAGATGCAGGCGATCATCGTCGGGAAACTGATCGCGATCCCGAAGCTCGAATTGGCCGAGCCCGGCATCTGCGCCGTTTGGACGAGATCCAGCGCCCCGGTCGTAGGATCGATCAGATATGACGAAAGGTTGCTCGGCGTGCCCGAGGCTCCGGTCGTCGTCGTCGCGACCAGCAGGATCTGCGGGTTGCTCACCGCGATGCTCGTGCTGGCCGAGATGGCTGTGCCCGGCAGCACCGCGCTAAGGGTCGCGGCACCGCTCGACACACCCGTCGCCGTGCCGGCTCCGGCGCCGCCGCTGACAACGCTGAGAACGTCCGGCTGGGTCGACGTCCAGGTGACTTGCGACGTCATGTCGGTGCGGCTGCCGTCGGAAAATGTGACTAACGCATGAAACGATTTTGTCGTGCCGAGCGCGACGGCGTCGCTCGTCGGCATGATATCCATCGCGATTGCCGCCGGGTTCGTCACCGTAAGCGGGGTCGTCGCCGAGACCGATGTTCCGGGCACGGCCGCCGTGATCGTCGTGCTCCCCGGGCCGCTCGGCGTGACGAGACCCTGCGATCCGGGCGCGTTGCTGATCGTCGCAACGGTGCCGGTCGACGAGCTCCAGGTGACTTGCGTTGTGAAATCGTGCGACGAACCGTCGTTGAAGACGGCGGTCGCGACGTATTGCCGACGCGCATTGACCGGGATCGAGACTGCCGGAGGCGCGATGTACAACGCCTCGATCGCGGTGGCGGACACGGTAAGCGGGATCGCGGCCGAGATGCTCGAGTTCGCCGCGGTCGCGGTTACGGTAGTTGCGCCGGCTTGCAGGCCGGTCACCGTGCCGTTCGCTCCCGCCGCATTGCTGACGACGGCAATGCCGGGCGCCGACGAGCTCCATGTCACCGCCGCCGTGATGTCCGCGGTGCTGCCGTCGGTAAACGTGCCTGTCGCCTTCAGCGCGACGACGTTGCCGACGCCGACCGTCGCCGGATCGGGCGCGACCGCGATGGAAACGAGACTCGTCGAGTTGCCGAGCACCTGTACCGCGGACTCGCCGGTGACGCCATTGGCCGCCTTGGCGGACACGGTTGCCGACCCCGGTCCGCTGGCGGTACCCGCGCCCCGCGTGGTTCCGGTGTTGCTCACCTGCACGACGGCGGGGTTGGACGAGCTCCAGTCGACTTGCGCCGTGATATTCTGCGTCGACCCGTCGCTGAGCACGCCGATCGCGGAATACGCTCGGGTCGAGCCCTCGAGCTGGGTGGAGTTCTGAGGGATCACCGAAATCGCGATCAACGTCGCGGCATTGACCGTCAGCGTCGTCGAGCCCGATACCGCGCCGGCGGTCAGCGGGATCCCGGTCGAGCTGTCGACGCGCGCGGTGATGGTCGTCGCGCCCGCCACTCCCGCCGTGGCGAAACCCGCGCCAATCGGGTCATCGGTGATCGAGGCGACCGCGGGATTGGATGTCGCCCATACCGCCTGACTGGTGATGTTCTGCGTCGAACCGTCGGAGAAAGTGCCCGTCGCGACGAACGCTTGACTGAACCCGAGGGTGATGCTCGGGTTCGCGGGCGTCACCGCGACCGATGTCAGAGTCGCGCCGGTCATGACAGCTGCCTCATTATCCGATTGGGAAAATCATCGTTCCTTCGCCCGCCCCTGACGCGGCCGGCAGCGAAGTTCACTCCGCCGCCGCGGCCCGGTCGGGTCCCAGCGTCGCCATGAACTCGATTAGGTATTTCTTCCACAGCGCCGCGTAGAAATGGCTGAAATGCCCGTGCGTATTGGGACCGGCGGGGATCAGCACGTAGCGGCCGTGTTTCACCCGCTTCATCGCCCGCTCGACGGTCCCGAGCTCGGGCGGGTTGGCATGATCCTCGGCGTCGTTGATCAGCAGCACCCTGGCCGTGATCTTGTCGAGATCGGGCTCCGGGTTGTAGTCCCTGATCGCCTCGATCGCCCAAAGCTGGTTGTTGGCGTCGCCCTTGGCCGCCTCGGCGAGCCGGCGCTCGTAAAGCGCGTCGGCGGCGGCAAGGGTCGGGGCCATTTCCTGAATGCGGGTCGGGCTCTCGACGCCGAAATTCCCGGCCGCGCTGTAGATGTAATGGCGCGGGTTCCGCTCGTAGAAGCCGCCATTCCAGTCCGGATCATTGCGGATCGCCTCGGCGGCGGCGCGCCGGCCCAGCCAATTGCGGCCGCTGATCTCGACCGGCTGGCACGAGATCGGCACCACCCCATCCATCAGATCGGGATACATCTCGGCCCACATCCAGGCGTGCATCCCGCCCATCGAGCTGCCGATCACCAGGCGCAAATGGCCGATGCCGAGCCCCTCGGTGATAAGCCGATAACCGCTATCGACCATGTCACGATAGCGGTAATGCGGGAACTTGCCCTTGAGCCCGTCCGACGGCTTGCTCGACCCGCCGCGACCGAGCGCGTCCTGCATGATGATGAAGTAATGGCGCGCGTCGAGCGGCTGTCCGGGGCCGAAAAGCTCGTCCGCCAGCGTCGGCTGGAACCAATTGTCGCCGGTCCCGGTATTGCCCTGCAGCAGCAAGACGCCGTTGACGTTTTTTCCATTCGCGTCGCGCTGCGGCACGCCGATCGTTCGGTAATGCAGCTTAAGCTCGGGCAACGTCTCGCCGCTGGCGAAGACGTAGTCATTGAGGATGAAATCAGCTTCCCGGTAATTCGGCCAATCCGCGGCAGCCATCTCCAAGTTTCCTCCCGAAATTTACGCCATGATCGGCGCATCGCCTTCGAGTGTCGTGCGGTGCATGAGCCGCGTATAGCGCGCTTCGTCGAACGGGGTCGCGCAATGCTGGGTGCAGCGGTTGTCCCACAGCACCGCGTCGCCGCCCTGCCAGCGGTGGCGATAGACGAAGCGGTCCTGGCGCGCGAATTCCTGGAGGAAGACGACGAGCGCGCGCCCCTCATCCGCCGGCAGCCCTTCGATGTCGCAGGCCCAGCGGCCGACATAGAGCGAAATCCGCCCGCTGCGCGGATGACGCCGCACCAGCGGGTGAAAGACATCGGGCCGCGCGCGCAGCTCCTCGGTCGTGTAAGGCCGCATGTCGGGATAGTTGATGCGGTGCATGTCGGCCCGGCTGAAGCGGGCGCGCCGCCCGGCGATTTTCGCCTTCACCTCGTCCGGCAACGCGGCGTAGGCGGCGACCATGTCGGCGAACAGCGTGTCGCCGCCTTCGGGCGGCACGAGGCGGGCGAACAGAAACGATCCGGCGTTCGGGACGATCTTGTCTTCGCCGTCGGTGTGAAACCCCATGCCGGCGCCACGCAGGCCGAGCGGCTTGCCGTCCTGCTCGGCATTGCCGACGACCCAGACCTCGGGATGGTCCGGCAGATTGAAGTCGGACGGCACCATAATGTGCAGCGCGCCGAGCCGGCGGGTGAAGGCGATATGGTCCGCGGGCGTCATGTCGAGATCGCGGAAAATGAGAATCCCGTGGCGGAACCATGCCGCTTCGATGGCGCCGAGCGTCGCGTCGTCGACCCGCAAATCGGGGGCGGCGCCGAGTACCTCGGCGGCGAATTCGCCATGCAGCGGACGAAATTCGAGGGCCATCGCTCGCGTTCCCGAAGGTTTGCCGATATCCTATCCCGGCGCTTCCCCGTGGTCTTGCAGTCTATTTGGTCGCCGTCAATCCGGGAGCCTTCAACGATGAGCTTCAGCCGGCTCGCCGCCATGACGATTACCCTGTTCCTCGCCGCCCTGCCGGCGCAGGCACAGCTGCGCTGCGGCGCGTTCATCCCCTACCCGCCCGCCGCGCCGGAGCCGCGCACCGAGGCCGAGGCCGTCGCCAGCTTCACGCGCATTAACGCACAGGTGAAAACCCAGCCCTATCGCGTGCTGTTCCTCGGCGATTCGATCACCGAGCGATGGAACATGCCGCTGTGGGGCGCGAAGCGCGTATGGGACGCCAACATGGCGCCGCGCGGCGTGCTCGACGCCGTGGTCAGCGGCGACCGTACCGAGCACCTGCGCTGTCGGCTCGACCACGGCAATCTCGACGGACCGCCGCCTAAGGGCGTCGTGCTGCTGATCGGCACCAACGACCTCGGCCATGGCCGCTCACCGGCCGAGACGGCGGAAGGCATCCGCCAGGTGCTGATCCAGCTGCGGCAGAAATTGCCAAATACGCATATCCTCCTGCTGGGGCTGACGCCGCGCGGCGGCGCACCCTGGGACCAGCTGCGGATCGAGGTCAGCCAGGTCAACCAGCTGATCGGTTCCTGCGCCGACGGGCAGGCGATTTGGGCCACCGATATTGGTGGGCCGCTACTCGATGCTAAAGGCCTGCTGAGCCAGGAGCTCTCGCCCGACTTCCTACATTTCAACGCCGCCGGCTACGAGCGGCTCGTGCCCCAGCTCGACCCGCTGATCGACAAGCTGGTCGGACCGCCGTGATCTATCCGCCAAACAGCTTCCCGACGCGCAGCCGGTCGACCATCCGCCCGCCGATCAGCGAATAGTTGCGCATCGTCACTTCGGCCTGGTAGCCGAGCGCGGCGGCAAAGGCGCGGCCGGTTTGGTTGGGCGCCTGCACGGCGGCGGTCAGCCGGCGCACGCCGCGATCGAGCGCCCAGGCCTCGGCCCGGTCATGCAGCCTCCGCGCGAGCCCCAGCCCCTGCCATTCGGGGAGCACCGCGACGTTGACGAACGCGTCGTGCTGCATGCGAAAGCCGTATTCGATACTGCCCGACGCGAAACCGATGATGCTCTCGCCGTCGCGCGGCCGCGGCACGGTCGCGATCAGCCAGAGGCGCGGGTCGCTCGGCGCATGGGCCAGGTCGCGCTCGATCGCGTCAGCCGACGCGACCTCGCTCGTCATCTTCAGCGCATAGGGCAACGTTTCCGCCATGCGCGCGTCCCACAGGCGAAAAGCGGCGCCATCGCCGGCGCGCATCTCGCGCAATGCCGGCGACGCGGCTCCCCGCGCCGGCACCACGCGCCGGCTCTCCGGCGAGTTCTCGGGTGGGACGCTCGCCAGCCTGCGGCCGGGTAGCGGCTCCAGCATCTTGCCCATCCAGAAATCGTCGGTCCACGCGCCGCGCCGGAACACGCCAGCCCGGATGCGGCCCTCGATGGCAAAGCCGCGCTTGCGATAGAGCGCCTGGCCGCGCTCGTTCAATGAGCTGACCCTGAGCTCGAGCCGCCACGCGCGGCGCTCGCGCGCCCACGCCTCGACCGCCTCGAACAGCCGCGTGCCGACGCCTCGCCCGCGATAGGCTTCGCGCAGGCCAATGACCGCGATAAACACGCTGCCGCGATTGCGCGCGAAATGCCCGGTGAAGGCGGACAGATAGCCGACGATCGCGCCGCTCTCCGTCACCGCCAACAGGACGATGCCGCGGCCGTTCTCGGCGAGGCTGCGCAGCTCCGCCTCGGGCCGCTCCGCCCAGGGATGCGGTTGGCCGGGCACGCCGAGGAACTCGGTCTCGGTGTCGATCCGGGCGGCCGCCGCCATCAGCGCCGCGCCGTCCGCCGGGGTGGCGGAGCGGATCAGCACGGCTTCAGACCCTGTTGGCTCGGCCACGGTTGCGCTCGCCTGTTCCGGGGTTGCATGAAATGTTTGCGCGACCGCGATACGCCGGGCAAGTGTCCCGCCGCATTTTGTCGCCGCTGCGACGTTATCTGCTCGGCCCTTTCGGCCCGGAGTTCGCTCTTTATGCCGATCGCCAGTCCCGGCCGCCCCAATTCTCAGCGCCATGCGAATAATTTCGATTTTCTACGGATGGTCGCGGCGCTGTCCGTGGTCTTCTCGCACTCGTTCCTGATCGCGGCCGGCACCCAAAAGAACGAGCCGTTGGTTCTGTTCACGCACAATCAGTGCCCGCTCGGCCTTGTCGGCGTCTTCGTCTTTTTCGTGATCAGCGGCTATCTCGTCACCGAAAGCTATTGCCGCAATCCGAGGCCCGGCGGCTTCGTGCTGCGCCGCGCGGCGCGTATCTGTCCGAGCCTCGTGGTCAACGGGCTGGTGATCGCCTGCGTGCTCGGGCCGATTGTCACGACGCTGCCGCTTTCCGCGTATTTCACCGCCCCGAAGCTCCGCGACTTCCTCATCGAATACGCGACGCTGTGGCCCGGGCCGCTGGCGCTGCCCGGTGTAATGTTCGTCGACAATCCGGTCGGCCTCCTGGTCAACGGCGCGTTCTGGACGCTGTGTTTCGAGGTGATGATGTACGCGATGGTGCTGTTCCTCGGCATCGCGCGCGGCCTGCGGCTATCGACCGCGCTGGTACTGCTCGCGGTTGGGATCGTCGCTATCTGGTGGGATGAGCGCTCGTCGCTGGCGTGGCTCGGCTATCTGCGCGGCTGGCTATGGATGCTGAGCCATTTCGCCGCCGGCATGGTGATGTATTTCCTGCGCGGCCGCATCGTCTTCCGCTGGTATTACGCGCTTCTCGCGGTCGCGCTCCTGCTGCTGACCAGCCAGCTCGGCGAGTTCATCACGTTTTTCGCGCTGTCGAGCGGCTACCTGACGATCTACGCCGCGACACGCCGCTATTGGCCGCGGCTCGACTACGCGCGCCGTGTCGGCGACCTGTCCTATGGCCTCTACATCTATGGCTGGCCGTGCGAGGAATTGGTCATGTGGCTGTCGGGCGGGCGCGCGCGATGGTGGGAAGTCACCTTGGGCTCGTTGGCAATGGCGCTGCCGCTCGCGTGGCTGTCCTGGCACGGCGTCGAGAAATGGGCGCTGCGCCGGGTGCGCGGCCGCGCGCGCCCGGCGGCCGCCGAGCCCGCGATGCCGGAGCCGGTGGCGGGCGGATCGTGACGGGTTTGTCACACCTTCTTGAAGAAGCTGTGATGCCGACTGGTCGTGTGCGGGCGGATCTTGCTCGCCCAATCGCCATAGGCGCCGGCATCGGCCCATTCCCTGGTCTCGGTCATCGCCGGCGAGTCGAGCTCGTAGATCACCATGTATTTCTGCATTCGGCTGTCGTTCGACTGTTCCAGCCGGTAGCGGGTTCCCTTGCCGCAGACCTTGGACAGCAGCGGCGCGTGCTCGGCGTCGTAGATGCGGTTGAACTCGGCTTCCCAATCGGCCGGGATATCCATCTGGACGATGTAGATGTACGGCGACGCGGCGCGCCCCGGCCCGAACTCCCCGGTCTTCTCGAAGAAGCTGTGATGGCGGCTGGTGGTGTGCGGACGGATTTTGCTCGCCCAGTCGCCATAGGCGCTGCCCTCATCCCAGGCCCTTGAATCGACCACCGCGGGGGCGTCGATCTCGTAGACCGCGAGGTATTTCTGCATACGGCTGTCGTTCGACTGTTCCAGCCGATAGCGCGTCACCCGGTTGACCCCGGGCACCTTGGAGAGCATCGGCACGTGCTCGGTGTCGTAGATGCGGTTCAGCTCGGCATCCAAACTTTGCGGAATATTCATCTGCACAAAGTAGATATACGACATGGCGCTTTTCCCTCCGGCTCCCCCTTGGCGAACGGGGCGCGCCACTCTAGCCGACCCGCCGCGCCGGCGGAACGGGCGAAGCCCCGGGATCGACGCGGGATCGATCGGCTCTTCGGACCGTTATCGACAAGGAGGCCGTGCTGTTTGGACGGGCTGCCCGAGCAAAATTCACCATGGAAGCGGCCGAATAGCGCCATATTGCCGAGCCGCCTGATGCGGCCAATTCGCCGAACGCGCGTATATCCTTGGCAGTAGGCGCGGAATGTGCATGGTGGCCTCGCGAAATGCCGGTGCAGTTCAGCCATGCGCTTGTATTCGCCGGCCGACGGCAACAGCTCTACCCTGGCTTTTCCTAGCATCCTGATGGGTTCCCTCATGACGCGTTCAAGTACAGCAACCCGACGAACCTTGATCCTTGCCGCATTGGCGTTGTGCGCCGGCTTCGCATTGCCGGCTCAGCAGGCGGCCGCGCTCGCGACTAGCGGCGGCGGCGACACGGTGCGCGCTTTCTATTCGACCCTGCTCGACACGATGCGCAACGGCTCGCAGCTCGGCGCGCAAGGGCGCTACGCAAAGCTCGCCCCAGCGATCGCCCAGAACTTCGACATCCCGTTCATGACGCGGCTCGCGGTGGGCCCCGACTGGAACACGCTGACGTCGGCCCAGCAGGCGCAGGTGACGCAGGCATTCGAGCACTATGTCGCGGCGGTCTATGCCGAGCGGTTCCACGAGTATTCCGGCGAGCAGCTCAACGTGACGGGGGAAGAGGCATCGCCCGCCGGCACCGTGATCCTCAGCCAGATCGTCAAGTCGGACGGCGAGCCGGTGCACATCAATTACCTGATGCGCCAGAACAGCGGCGGCGCCTGGCAGATCGCCGATGTCTACCTTAACGGGACGATCAGCGAGCTCGCCACGCGGCGCTCGGAATTCGGCTCGATCCTGCGCACACAGGGGATCAACGGGCTGATCACCGCGCTCAACAACAAGGCCGCGGCGCTGGCGTCTTAATTTCCATCGAAGAACTCGTAGCTCTTCATCGTCTGCTCGCGATCGGCCCACTCGGGCGCGCGAAACAATCATCCCCAAATCCGCCGTCGCTCGCCTCGAGCAGCCGCTCGATGACGATTGCCCTGGATTCCAGCTTTCGCGGGAATGACGATTCAGTCTAAGCCTATGAGGACAACACTCTCGAAATGAGGAGGAAACCCCGATGATCCATGTGCTCGCCATCATCACCACCAAGCCCGGCAAGCGCGACGAGGTGCTGGCCGCGTTCCGCGCCAACATGCCCGCGGTCCACGCCGAGGAGGGCTGCATCGAATACGGCCCGGTGATCGACGCCGAAGGCGGCGCCGGCGCCAAATTCGGCGGCGACACGTTTGTCGTCGTCGAGAAATGGGCGAGCCTGGAGCATCTCGGCGCCCACGCCCGCTCGCCGCATATGGCCGCCTACGCCGCCAAGACCAAGGACCTGCTCGCCAACCGCGAAATCCACGTCTGCCAGCCGGCCGCCTGACCGGGACCGCGGGCGTCCCACCCGCGTGCCTGACGGGACGGGACGCGCACCGGTTAGCGAATGTGCAGTACTGCCTTGCCGGTGAAGTCGCGGTCGATGAGGCGCTGAGCGATCGTGCCGACCTCGCTCCACCCGGCCTCGACCGCGATCCGCGGCTTGAGGCGGCCGGCTTCTATCTCGGCCGCCAAGAGCGCCAATCCGATGCCGCCGCGCTCGACGCTCATCAGCTCGTGGAACAGCGTGAGGCCATAGAGCCGCGCGCCGCCGGTGCCGAAGAAATTGCGGCTCTCGACATTCGCCGTGCCCGCCTCCGAGATGCCGAAGGTCACGCAGGTGCCGTTCGGCGCCAGCATCCCCATCGCCGCCGACAGCGCCGAGCCGCCCACCGAGTCGAGGATCAGCCAATACGGCCCCTGCCCTTTCGCGGCGCCGAGGTCAGGGCCGACGACGACCCGCCCGCCGCACCAGGCACTCACCTGCGCGCGCTGCTCCTCGCGCCGCACATGGCCCCAGACGATGGCGCCGGCGGCGAGCGCGAGCTGGCAGGCGAGGTGTCCGACGCCTCCCGTGGCGCCGTCGACCAGCACCTTGCGGCCCAACAGCAGCCCGCCCTGACGCAGCGCGTGGAGCGCGGTGAGCCCGGCGACCGGCAGCGTCGCGGCCTGCGCGTCGCTGACCGCCTCGGGCAGCGCGGCGACCGCGTGGCTGCGGCAATTGACCCGCTCGGCCCAGGCGCCGCTCGGCAGGATGCCGACAACGCGCGTGCCCGCCTTGGGGCCGCTGCCGTCGGCGGCTTCGGTCTCGACCACCCCGGCGAAATCCCAGCCCGGCCGCCAGCCCGGCTCGGCCTGCTGCACCGCGCGCCGCGTCTCGCCCCGGTTGAGCGAGATCGCGGTGACGCGGACCCCGACCTCGTCGCGGTCGGGGTCGCGCAAATCGACCGGCTCGATCGCCAGCCGCCCCGGCGCGGCGGGATCGACGACAACGGCGCGGACGGTTTGCGGCATGACAGGCTCCCGGTTGGATAACTGGCTTGCGTCCTTCGAGGCTCGCTTCGCGAGCACCTCAGGATGAGGATTTTTCTTACGGCCATCATCATACTATCTCAAACCGCCGACCCGGCATCGCCGCGCCAATTGCTGCTTCGCCGCCGCTGGCTGTTAATGCAAGGGATTTACAGCCAGCTCGGGGAAACATTCCTCGATCATGAATGGAGGGTAACGGGCAATTTTGGCAATTTTAGCGTCGCGCGTTGCCGTAGAATGGCGCCGTCGACAGGAGGCCGGCGCTTGCCCAAACGCGATGCTGTGATCTTCGACCTGGGCGGGGTGCTGCTCGACTGGAACCCGCGGCACCTCTACCGCAAGCTGTTCCCCGGCGACGAGGCCGCGATGGAGCATTTCCTCGCCACCGTGTGCACCAGCGAGTGGAACCGCCAGCAGGACGCCGGCCGTTCCTGCGCCGAGGCCGCCCGGCTGCTCGCGGCCGAGCACCCCGACAAGGCCACGCTGATCGACGCCTACTACACCCGCCATCTCGACATGATCGCCGCGCCGATCACCGGGACGGTGGACATCCTGCGCGAACTGCGCGGGCGCGGCGCGCCGCTCTACTTCCTCAGCAATTATGCGGCCGAGACCTACCCGCTGGCGCTGCGCCGCTTCGATTTTCTCTCATGGTTCGCTGGCGGCATCGTCTCGGGCGAGCACGGCGTCATCAAACCCGATCCCGCAATCTACGCGCTGCTCTTGAGCCGCTTCGCGATCGACCCGCATCGCGCCGTCTTCATCGACGACGTCGCCGCCAATGCCGACGCGGCGCGGCCGTTCGGCATCCATCCCATCCACTTTCAGAGCCCGGACGCGCTGCGCGCCGAGCTCACGGGGCTGGGGTTGCTGTAGACGGACCCTCCGAAACCGCCATGGCCGGCTTGGCCCGGCCATCCATGCCTATCCGACGGCCGTTTGCGCGGTTTCCGTGGATGCCCGGAACAAGTCCGGGCACGACGGATACCCTGATTTATAGCCGCTCGTACTTGACGATCCGCCGGATGCGACCCCATTCGCCCGGCTGCACGGCATAGATGTTCTTCTGCGAGTCGCACCAGATGCCGTGGGTCGAGCGATGGATTTCGTTGCCCCAGCGCGCCAGGCGCTCACCGTCGAGGGTGAGGATGCTGATCATCCCGGCATTGTGCTCGGGGACATAGACGATGTCGTCGGCATCGACATAGAAGAACGCGACGCCGATCAGCTCGACCGGCCAGATCGTCAAGAGGTTGCCGTCCTGGTCGAACACCTGCACCCGATCGTTCTCGCGGTCGGCGACGAGGAGCCGGCCGCGGCTGTCGATCCATAGCCCGTGCGGCAGGTTGAACTGGCCCGGTCCGTTGCCCGGCTCGCCCCAGGATTTGACCAGCTTCAGATCGGCCGAGAATTTGTGGACCCGCGCGTTGCCGTAGCCGTCCGACATGAAATAGGAGCCGTCGGGCGCCTGGATGATGTCGGTCGGCAGATTGAACGGGCCGCCGCCATGGGTAACCTTCTTCCATGCCGTCGAGCTGTAATCGTCGTTTGGCACGCCGGTATCCGAGCGCGCGTCGCGCGCGCCGATCGTCTGCAGCAGCTTGCCGTCGGCGGTGAACTTAAAGAACTGGCCGTAATGCTCGTCGGTCAGCCAGACATTGTTGTCCGCATCGAAGCGGATCGCATGCGGGAACTGGAACAGCCCCGCGCCCCACGAGCCGAGAAAATTGCCGTCGCGATCGAAGATCACGACCGGATGGTCCTTGTTGCGGTTGAAGCAGTAGACCCGGTCCTGCGCGTCGACCGAGACCGCGCAGGCCCGCACCTCGACATGCTCGGGCGCGCGCTGCCAATCCCAATGCACCCGGTAGCGGTACTTGCCCTGGCCGACGATCTCTTCCATCGCGCATCCCCTTCCCGTGTTGTCGCTCGTTTGCGGCCATCATAGCAGCCGCTTCGGTCACCGCCGAAGCGTTTGCCCCGCATAGCGGCATCGCGGAATGCTAAACTCGCTGCGATTCGATCGAAGGAGTCCGCCATGCCGGACGATATCGCAACGCTCGAACAGCTCAACCGGGACTACATCGCCTCGGTGCAAAATTCCGACGTGCGCCGGTTCGACGAAATCCTCGCCGACGAATTCTATTGCTCGAACCCGGACGGCTCGCTGATCGACCGCCAGGAATTTTTGCGGCAGACCGCGCGGCCGGTGACGATCTCCGGCCTGGAGGCGAAGGACGTCATGATCAGGCTGCTTGGCGAGGTGGCGATCATCCATGCCCGGACCACCTACAAAACGGCCGATGGCGAGCTGAAATCGGGCCGCTACACCGATGTCTGGGCGCGTCGCGAGGGCGGCTGGCGCGCCGTATCGGCGCATGTAACGCGCGGGTGAAATTAACTATACTCTCGACTAAAAATCGTACATCGCCCGATTTATTCAACATCTGGGATTATTTAATCAAACATCTCGCGATAATAGCGAAAACTTATCATAATTAACCCTTTATAAACTTGGCACCCCATACCGCGCGGCTATTGTCCCCTGGCTTATACATTCAGGGGTTTGAAAGTCCATGGTCTCAGCCACAGACTACCCGGGCAAGTCCAACCTGCGCGGCCACGACGGGGCGGCGGAACGGCCGGGAAAACGTCGCTTCCGGCTCTTCGCCGCGCTCGCCGCGCCCTTCCAGGATATGGACGAGCGCGCGCTTCACAAGAAGCGGGCGCTCGCCGAGGTGCGGCATACCGAGGTGCGGAACAATAGCAAAGGCAATATGTTCACCAGAGGTACAGCGGCGCCCGCCCAAGTTCCGGTAAGACGGTTCCCACGCGACGGCGACTGACCCTGACCGGCGGCCGCCATGTTCCCGCACGCAGGGGAGTGGCGGCCACGGGATGGGTATTGAATTACCGCCAGCCGGCACGATGCGATGGACCGCCTGGCAGAAAGTGGCGGTCATCCGGGCGGTGCGCGACGGCATCCTGACATCCGACGAGGTCCGCGCGCGTTACCTGCTGTCGGCGGAAGAGCTGGCCGCCTGGCAGGCCGATTTCGATCATAACGGCATCGCCGGGCTGCAGCAGAAATCGCTGCGGCAACGCCGCCGACAGCGGCATCAGCGCGGGCATCGGCACTCGGCGAGCCGCTAACCCTCGCCACGGCTCTTGGCGACGCTTCCCTTGGTTTCAGGCGAGCGCTAGAGTCGGCCCCCGGCTGACTTGAGTGCGGCTGATTGAGGGCTTGGTCCTGACCGCGAACGACCCCACCGACCCGCACCCAGCGGAATCCCCGGCCGGCTCCCAGGAAATTGGCGCGCCGCGGGCCGAGGGCGAAGCTGCGAGCGCCGCGCCCGAGGCTGCCCCTTCGGGCCAGCCACCCTCGGATCAACCGCCACGCCATCGCCGGCGACGCCGGCGGCGGCGCGGGCCGCGCCCGGCCGTCGCAGGCGAGGGTGCGCCAGCGGTCGAAGGCGCGCCAGCGGTCGAGGGCGCAACCGCGCAAATCGGTGAGACTGCCCCCGCGGAAGCTCCGGCCGCCGTGCGTGCGCCGGGCGGGACCACGCTGCGCCTGCGCACCCGACCGCCGCGTCGCCGACGCCGATCTCCGACAGCCGCGGCCGCACCGGCGAGCGGCGAGGCCGGCGCGCCGACAGCGACGGCCGGCGAGGCTGCCGGTGAGCCCATTCCGGGCACGACTCCACCGGGACCACGCCTTGGGCCCGACGGTCAGCCGTTGCGGCGGCGCAGACGCCGTCGCCGGCCGCCGCAATCCGGCGGAGCGACCGATAGTCCCGGCGGAGCGGAAGCCACCACCGGTGCGGCGCCGGTCCCCGGCGATCCGAGCCGCCGACCGCCCCGCTCCCGCAACCGTCGGCCCAGGGGAGACAAACCGGGAGACAAACTGGGCGACCGGCCTGCCGCCGAAGCCGGCGCCGGCACCCCGCGAGAATCGCGATCCGACCGCGGCCCGCGCGACGGCGACCGTCGCCGCGATGGGCCTTCCGGCCGGCGCGATGGGCCGCGCGACGGCCCGCGCGATGGCCCCCGGGGGAGGCGCGACGGCAGGGAAGGACGCGAGGGACGGGGTCGCGGTGACGGCCCGAGGCGGATCGAGCGCAAGCTTTACTCGTTCGATTCGGTCGTCGATCGCGGCTTCGAGGATGTCGAGGAGGAAGCCGGCACGCGCCGGGTCCACTGGACGATCGTCAAGCGCACCGTCGCCGACCAGATCACCCGCAAGCCGATGTCGCAAAGCTATGTAGTGCAGCGCGAGGGCGGCGACAGCGACTTCCCCAACCTCGGCGCGGCGCGCAACGCGGTCAACAAGACCATCGTGCATCCGGAAAAGCTGACCCTGTCCAAGGCGGAGCACGCGGCGCAAAAGAGCGGTCGTTGACGTACCCTTCTCTGATGCCCGCACGGCCCCGCGAGAACAAGTCCACGAACCAGGCCCGCTCGGCCGGCCGCGATGCGGCGCTGCGCTACGGGCTCGGCGTCGGGCTGGTGCTGGCCGCCACGGCCGTGACGGTCGTCGTCGCGCAGTTCCATCCGTCCCACCCCTTCCTCTACGCCTATTACGCGGCGATTGTCGCCGCCACCTGGTTCGGCGGGCTGGGGCCGGGATGCTTGACCGCCGTGCTGGCGATCCTGACCGCCGAGTATTTCTGGGTGCCGCCCTTCGACAGCTTCGGCGTCGAGCGCGGCGAGTTGCCGGATTTCGGCGCCTTCGTCGGCTTTGCCGGCGTCAGCGTCATCGCCACCGCGGTCATTCGGAGCCGGCAGCCGCGCCCCGCATCCCCACCCGCTGCGCCGGCGGCGACGATCCAGCCGAACACCCCCCAAACGCAGCGCGGCGCGGCATTGCCGGCCGATCTGAAGCAGCTCGAGGCCGAGTCGATCGGCATCCTGCGCGAGGTCGCGGCCGAATTCCGCAACCCGGTGCTGATGTACTCGATCGGCAAGGATTCGAGTGTCCTGCTGCATCTCGCGCTAAAGGCGTTTCACCCCGCGAAGCCGCCGTTTCCGTTGCTGCATATCGATACGACGTGGAAATTCCGCGAGATGATCGCGTTTCGCGACGCAACCGCTTCGCGGCTTGGAGTCGAGTTGATCGTCCATACCAACCAGGAAGGGCTCGACCGCGGCGTCAACCCGGTCGCCTCCGGGTCGGCGCTGCACACCCAGATCATGAAGACCGAGGCGCTCAAGCAGGCGCTCGAAAAATTCGGCTTCGACGCGGCGATCGGCGGCGCGCGGCGCGATGAGGAGAAGAGCCGCGCCAAGGAGCGCATCTTCTCGCTGCGCGCCGGCGGCCATGCCTGGGACCCACGCCACCAGCGCCCGGAGCTGTGGCATCTCTTCAACACCAGGCTGCGCCCCGGCGAATCGATGCGGGTGTTCCCGCTGTCGAACTGGACCGAGTTCGACGTGTGGCGCTACATCGAGGCCGAGGGCATCGAGGTCGTGCCGCTTTACTTCGCCAAGGAGCGGCCGGTGGTGCGTCGCGGCGAGGCGTTGATCGTCGTCGACGACGACCGCTTGCCGCTCGAACCGGGCGAGACGCCGGAACCGCTTCGGGTCCGCTTTCGTACCTTGGGGTGCTATCCGCTGACCGGGGCGATGGAATCCGACGCCGTGAGCCCGGGTGATATCGTCGCCGAGTTGCGCGGTGCGCGGCAATCGGAGCGGCAGGGCCGGCTGATCGACGCCGACGGGGACGCCTCGATGGAGCGCAAGAAGCGCGAGGGCTATTTCTGATGGTCGCCGACCCGCCGATGGGGGACTTGGCGGCCGACCCTGGGGTCGACGTCGCCGATAAGCGGCTGCTGCGCTTTTTGAGCTGCGGCTCGGTCGATGACGGGAAATCGACGCTGATCGGCCGGCTGCTTTACGATGCCGGGGCGATCCTCGCCGACCAGTTCGCCTCGCTAGAGCGCGAGTCGCGGCGCTTCGGCACGACCGGCGACGATCTAGACCTGTCGCTGCTGCTTGACGGGCTCGAGGACGAGCGCCAGCAGCGCATCACGATCGATGTCGCCTATCGCTTCTTCGCGACCAAGCGGCGCTCGTTCATCGTCGCCGACGCGCCGGGCCACGAGCAGTACACGCGCAACATGGCGACCGGCGCCTCGACCGCCGACCTCGCCCTATTGCTGGTTGACGCCCGCAAGGGCGTTGTCGCGCAGACGCGGCGGCATGCGCTGATCTGCTCGCTGCTCGGCATCCGCCACGTCGTGCTGGCGGTCAACAAGCTCGACCTCGTCG
>Ga0182024_10004159_pt1 | contig 33624 bp, 31 predicted proteins | sample P32metaG_FD_120480 | JGI IMG/M metagenome (GOLD analysis project Ga0182024, IMG submission 120480) | Permafrost microbial communities from Stordalen Mire, Sweden - P3-2 metaG (Illumina Assembly) | ecosystem: Environmental > Terrestrial > Soil > Wetlands > Permafrost | place: Sweden: Stordalen... | reverse complement strand
GTTGAGTAGCTGTGTGCAGAAGAGCATCCTACAGCGCCCGCGGTCAGGTAAGCTTTCAGTGAAAAAAAGCCCCCAGAAAGGGGGCTTCGGGGCAATGTCGCGATGTGATGCCATTTGTTGATCTCCTCCAGCATCCTTTCGGAGAAGGGCGATACCATCTTTCTTAAGCCATTCGGGCTTGTGAGCGCATAGCTTCCTGCAAGGCCGTTCGTCTTCCAACTCAGGGCACTCAGTTGGCCGTAGTGAGGCCTGCTCTCACCCGGCCGAGGGCGGTCTCAACAAACCGTCCCGGAAGCACTATGCTACCTTGGGTTGACCGGAAGAGGATCTCCTATGAGGCTCTCCATCGAACTTCACCGTGCCGCTCGGATCGCGCTCTGGGTGCTCGCCGCAGCGGCCTGTTTCACGATCGCCCACAGCGCAGCCGCCCAGGAAGCCTTGGTGCACGGGCTTTGGGTGTGGAAGACCCCAACGCTCCTCGATCTGCCCTCCAGGGGTGAGGCTCTGCGCGATTTCTGCCGGTCGGAACAGATCAACGAAGTCTATTTGTCGTTCTCCTCGCAGAATGGTGGCGCGGCGGAAGAGATTGAGATTGGAAAGCTTATCGTCCTGCTCCATCGGTCCCACATCCGCGTCGAGGCATTGCTATCGAGCGACAACGCCGATCAGCCCGGCAAACACCGGGATAAATTGCTCGAACACGTCAACGAAGTCCTGGCATTTGACCGGAAACATCAGCACGATCGGTTCGATGGCATCCACCTCGATGTGGAGCCGCAACAGCGCCAGGAAAATAAAGGACCGGGGAACCTGGGGTTCTTGCCGGACCTCCTGGATACGTATCGTGCCGTGCGCGTTTTAGCGGAGCAGAACCAGATGACGGTGAATGCCGACATCCCAAACAAATTCCTCAAGGGCGACCTGAACCAGCGTCAAGCACTGTTGTCGTCGCTGCCGCGGCTGACGCTGATGCTCTACGAGCTGAGCAGCCCGAGCGACGGGGAGAGTACAGCAGCCCAGGCGGAGAAGCTACGCCAAGCCAGCGAGAAGTTCCTCAACATGGCGTATCAGGGGCTCAAATGGGACTCAGCTGGCGAGGATGTCCATCGGACTGCGCACCCCCGACTATGAGGGCCAGCTTCCCAACATGCTTAATGTGGTCCAGGAGACGTTGAGCGGGAACCCACACTACCTGGGCTGGGCGTGGCACTCCTACAATGACGCACCTCAAGCGGGTCACTGAGACGGAACGAATGCGGGAAGTAACTCCGTATCAGTAGTGGGGCACACGGCTAATGACCGCGTAGTTGTTCGCGAATCGCACGATGTGGATCCCCCGGAAACCAAGGACCCTGTGTTTCTTACGCCCCACCCAGCGCGGTTTCGAATATGTTGGCGTGGTGCGATTACAGATCCATCAGGCGGATTCAACTTGGTACCGTCTACACCACGGTAGCGGTAGCCGGAACCGACGCCTTTAAGTTTTGCTCTGATCTCTACCGCGAGCCAGGAGCCCGTGAGTACGTGAACCGTCCGTCGGCACTGGGGTTCAGGGTGTATGTCAGGACGTTTCGATGCTTGAACTTATGAGCAATGGGCTGGATGCGTTGGTCGTATCACTAAGGGTGAAGGCAAGTCAGGCAGAGCGCAGTGACCTTTGTGTTGCTGGCTGGGAGAGTTGGGTTTCTGTCGTCTACCCCGGCAAACACAACGCTCGGCGATAGTGCTGTTGCCGCAAATCCCGTGGGAGGACTAACGGTCTTGACCGGCACGGTTACTGTAACAGTCGCCGGAGCCGACTGGACTGCATTGCCACTCCTTCCTCTGCCGTTGATGACCAGATCGTAGATATGTGCACCAGCCGACGGCAGAGGAGTCAGGGTGTAGGTCAATGCGCTCTCGGCAATCGTGGAGCTGATGACCACCGGCGCCGAGGCAGTGGTCACGTCGCTCAGCGTATAGCCGGTCTGGCACATCGTTGTTACGAATCTGCTACAGGCTGGCCAGGTGCCAGCGTTCAATGGGTTGTGAGTCCAGGTAAATACCACGCTTGACTGCGCCCATACGGAAACAGCCATAAGAAACAACAGGGAAGAAACTGTCTTCATTGTGGAACCTCGGGCGGTACCCAGATCTGGTAATATCCTTATGCTGGTATCACTTTGAATGATGACTTCGATTTCGCCAACCGCTGTATTGACGACCGATTCAACTTTGCTCAACATGGCGGAGCGTTTGATACCCGCGCCCGTCAGAAGAGACTGCAGGTTGGTAAGGATGGCATTGAGTGAGCCGGTTGTGGTCGGTAAAGAACCTGCTTGCTCGCGTGTTGATAGGCGCTCTGCGTTGAGACGATAGGATCGACAATGCTGCCGATCGCTTGTCCAAGGGTTAAGGTTGGTGCTAGCCCAACTTCCGCAGTTTGTTTTTTTCTGCAATGCGGATAGGGCCAAGCGTCCACTATAGGGGTGCTAATTCCGGAGTGGAGGGAAGCTTTATACCGAGGTAGTGCAGGAGCACGAGCTGGTGCTGGTTGGGCTGGCCGACGCAGTGTTTGCACAAAGGTGATTCCGTGGTGCGTAGGCAGCACGATTTCGGACGGTTCGCGGAAGACTTGGACCATTCTCCGCAAACAATCCGGATTTTGCTTCAGGACTGTGCATTTGTTAATGCTCTGCTTCCCGCAAAAGCAGCATCTGTGTGATCAGATCCATTCGCACCGAATGCTTATTCACCCGAGGAAGTTTACTCAGAAACCTCTTTTCAGTGCGAGATACGGAACAAGGATGACTTCAGCCAACCCCGGAAGTGGGTCCTCAAGACTGAATACTGCTTCCACATTGCAATTTCTCAAGGAACGCACGTAGGTCTTAAAATCGATATCTCCGCCGAGTAGTCCCATCAAAGCTGCCGGGAGGTCCGTCGTCATGCGCATCCACCCAATTCCCGCTTGGCTCTTGCAACGTGAAACTGGCAAACCAACCTGATCTGCATAGAGCATGTAGCTGAAATCGACTCCGGCACTGGACCCAAGGCTATGATATCCCCAGGTACGCGCGTTGACGTCGAGCAGCTTGTATTGACCGTCTCGGGGATCTAGCTTGTACTCTAGCTCGACGAGTCCGTAGTAGTTGCTAGCTCGCAAAAAACGTTCTGACAACTCCTCCAAGACCGGAATGTCAACCGTCTCCACATAGGTACTTGCTCTTCCAAATTGAAGTGGGTGCTGGCGGCGGCGGCGGGCCACCATTTTGCCAACCGCCTCGCCGTTGCGAAAGAACGCACAGTACGCGAACTGTTGCATACCTCCGCCAGGAATCAACTCCTGAACCATAACTTCGCCAGGGCCAACTAGCTCCGATGCCTTCTGAAATAAGGTCCTCAACTCTGCATGGCTTTTTGCGCACCAAGCCTTTGCCTTAGTGGCATAGATAAAGTGCTCCTTAATCGCTGGCTTGATCGCAAATGGCGCTGCCAGACCGTCGAGCTCAGCTAATTGATCAATATTTTCAGGATAGTGCGTAGCCGGAGTGGGAATCCCGAGTTCCTTTGCCAATCGATATGTGTTGCGTTTGTCCCAGGCCCACTGAACGCTGCTCCACTCAGGGGTCGGCACGCGAAATAACCTATTCAGATGGGAACGGTTCCGAGAAAATGCTGCAACTAGTTCTTCCCGGGTTGGATACAGTACCCATCCGACCAAACCCAGTCGATCTGCAACCTCAATCAATGCATCTACTGCTTCACGCTCACCTCGCAAGTTCGCTAGTTTCACAAAATGAGTGCAGTACTTTGAAAAGCGAGAGATTGATAGTTCGTCGTCTACAACGCAGACCGGTATACCGCGACGCCCGAGGCTGCGTACGATACCAAGCCCTTGGTAGTCGCCACCGACCACCACTGCTCCAATAATAGGGTTGGGAGAGTCTGCAGTGGCAGGCACTGCAACGGGTTCAACTAAGCCCCTATCCATTGGGTTCGTTTGCCGGCCAATTCTTGCCGTTGCGACCGATGGAGCTAGCTAATTCATTCCCGGCAAATTCAGTACCCGAAATAAATCCGAAGAGCGGTCCAAAACTCCACGCGGCAGGCTTGCCCAGGAAATGCAGCCCCGGAATCGAAGATTCAAGACCGCGCTTGAGCACCGGATAGCCGTTTACCGTCTCCAGTCCTTTCAACAGTGACGGTGAAAACAATTGGTAGCGGGAGATATCCACCCGGAACCCCGTCGCGAGAAGTGCATGATCCACCAGCCGTTCTGTGCCGTCGTCCAGTTTGAGGCGAAGTCGACTCCCCGAGGCTGTGGCGGAAATTACATTCCGCCCGAGCGTGATGGCTACATCCGCCAGTCGGGGCCGCAACCAAGCCGCTACCGCGGGTCGGATTGCACGGTAGGCTGTTCGATCTTGGAGCCGGCGGGGCAAAAGGCGGAACAACCGCGGCACTGCCACGAGGCGGCTGATCCCAGCCGGACCGACATCCCGTGTCGAATACAATAGCGAAGAGATTGGACCCAGATGATGCAGTTCAGGGTGCAATCCTACCCAGTTGAGAACTCTTCGCCGTGCAATCACCTCAATCTCAACACCCGCGTCCTTGAACAGAACAGCCGATTCAAGAGCGCTCTGCCCTCCGCCGATTACCACTACACGCTGGCCTTTAAATTTTGTGAGATCGTTATGTTCGCTCGAGTGTGATGCTAATGCCGACGAAATCCCATCGAACTCCGGCGGCCGACTAGCAAAAGCATTGATTCCCGTAGCCACCACCACACGCCTCGCCGTGAATGACTCCCCGCCGGAAACGGTAGCTTTGAATCCTCTTGCATCGAGCTCAATACTGCGGATGAGTCGACGGTCTAGGTCCGGCACTGCCTGGCGTTGGTACCACTGACCGTAGTCAACAAACCGGCTGAGTGGAATAGGCTTTGATAAATGATTGCCGTTCTGACGACAATACGAGTCCAACGTCAGCTCTTGCCTCGGGTCAGCAATGTGTGAAGCGCCAAAGTTTGATCGCAGGCACATACCCTTCGGCATTTGCTTTTCCCAGAATGACATCGGTTCGCCGAATACCCGCGTTTCGATGCCTGATGCTCGCAAGTATGCAGCTGCGGAAAGCCCATAGGGGCCAGCGCCAATGATAGCCACGTAACAATCGCCTGAGTTACTCTTCATCACTATCCCTCTTTGTCGACGCACTGATTCTTGCCCGAGGCCCGCGGTAGATAGCAAGCAATTCGGCGCTGTTTCTAAATACCAACTCGCCAGATACTTGACACCCTCGTTACACTCATCATCGTACAATGGTGCTTCTGGCAATACCGGATCAAGTGATTTTCACTTGCTCCGATTATATGGGGTCGAGACAACCAATTCCAAAAGGTTCAATACCACCGTGGTACTGCCACCGAGGCGGATGGTTGGCGCATAATGTCGTGCCGCCCAGTTCGCAGATATTCCATTTTGATCGAAAAGCGGAACTTAATTCTCCAACGTCACTCCTGTCACGATATTCGAAGCGCCGACAGGCTTTGTTCTGACGGTGCCTGCGCCGTGACAACGAGGTGGCCTTCTTTTTCACTCGCATAGGCTATGCGGGCTCGCTCTTTGCCCGGACCTTCGATCTGCCAGCCTTGAGCATTTTCAACCAATGTCATTTCTGCCCTCTGTCTCCACCAGCGATTAACTTCGCCTGGTGTTGTTAACCAAACGGCCCTTTCCCGCCGCAAGTGGGCCAGGTGCTCCAGCAGCGCTTTATAGACAGCGAGCTCTCGGGGCTTCATGATGTAATCCGGATGCACAATAAAGCTCATAATCCCATGCCCCGCCATGATAATGTCGATTTGCTGTTTCCACAGATTAATCGAGTAGTCGTTGAGAATATTAAATAGGGTGTAGTCCTGGATCGTAGTCACAGGAATTTCCAAGATGTCGCCCAAGAAATAGGGCATCACCGTACAGCACCCACCGCGCTGGGGATCTAAGTGTGCGACATTTGGGACTGACATGTCATAAGAGAATTTCAATGCTTCGTACCACACCTGTTTTCGATACAAAACGCCGGCGCGGAATCCCTCAGCCCCATATTGTTTGCCGTACGAATTGATTCTGGCGGCGCGTTCCAAGAATTGTTCCCGGTTTCTATACAGGTGACCATCGTGGTTCAGATCATGGACAACCACTTCGAACCCACGCTGACGAATCAACTGCAGGAACTCCGGGCTTACGCCATAACGTTCTTCCGGGATGATTTGAAACGATGCCTTCATCCCGAACGAATCGTCGATATCCATCAGCGTCGGGCAAAAGTTCGTGCCCACCTTAGTTTCGACGTCATGCGTCATGATTGCGCAGCTCGAAGCCCCGTCGGGCCAGAACCAAATAAACGGTATTCGCTCGACTCCGGCTGCCCTTAGAGACAATAACATCAACTGTTGAAGTAGGTTGTCCACTGAACAATCGACTGGCCACCTCGGAAACGACACCTTGTCCCATCCTCTTAGGTGAAATCTTTGCAAGCGCCTTCTCACACCAACCGACAGAGCCGGACGGAGAAAATAGTACATGGCCGCCAAAGCCGACGAGGACCCCTGCCGCCAGTCACCCGCATATACTTCGCGACAAAGATTGTCAACTACTTGTGATGGATCAAAGGGCAAATAAGTCGTTCCGTCATCGATCACTACATCGCGAAGCGCATCGTGAAGGTGGCCAGTGGCAACCTGAGCCGGTTGGGGTCCGCAATAGCTCCCGTAACACGTGGTGCCCGGGCCAAATTGGAAATAGCTGCTAGTGGCGGGAAGCGCTTCCCTTCGTGCAAGCTGAAGGTATCGTTCAGGGCATCGATAATAGCGAATCAAACAATCAATCATTTGTCTTCAGGGTCCCTTTATACAGTCATCCATCCGACGGACACTAGCCGGTCACCCTCTGGCAATCTAAACCTACGCAAACCGCGCTGAACGATCAGTCGAGTTAGTTAGAGCGCGATTTTGTGAGAGTACGGCGTCACGAGGTCAGAGTTCAGTGAACGGGACGCATCAACTCAGATATATCTGTCTACAACGGGGCTCGTGCGCATCACAGTAATTGTCTCTCCGAGTTCGCAATTGTCTATCACCGGCGCATCGACGCTCGAGCAACCAGGAACCCCGCGGAGAACGATGTGCTGAAGCCTAACATTGCGGAGACCAACTCCGCCGCCAAAGGGAACAACGATCGCCGCGAGGCGCTGACAGGGATCAGCCGTTGACCAACGCCGCAAGTACATGCGCCGATCCTTACGAACCTCTCCCTTCCCTCCGGGAGGGTTGGTCGTCACTGCGTCCGCTCTTTGCCCCCATCTCCCCGGCCTCTTCCCTTTACCCTTTACGGTTCTCCCCAGCATTGTGGAGAAGGTAACTGCACCCGATGATCGGTGTCGCCAGAGAAGTGAACGGCCAAGAGAGTCAATTGCCGGAGTATATGTGGTCCAGGTGAAACGGACGATCAACAGTGCACAATCTTTGTACTGCGGATCCCTCTGGTGGCATTCCGCGAATCCACTACCAACTGCGATTCCTTTACGATTGTTGCGTAATCGTAGCTGGAATGGTCGGTAACGATTAGAACGCAGTCGTATTCTCCCAATCGGTCCAGCGGAACGCTCTTAATGTGCAGGTCGTATCTCCGTCCCTTGCCGATTGAAGGAATATAGGGATCGTTGTAACTGACCTCTGCCCCCTCCTTCCGAAGCAATTCGAAGATCGTGAGCGCCGGTGACTCTCGGAGATCGTCGATATCCTTCTTGTACGCCACACCCAACAACATGATGCGCGCCCCGTTCAGAGCCTTCTTCTGCTGGTTTAGCGCGGTCCCCACCGAAGCAACAACGTGATAGGGCATTCCTATGTTGATTTCACCCGCCAGCTCGATGAACCGAGTGGAGAAATCCCACTGTCTGGCCTTCCAGGAAAGATAGAACGGATCGATCGGGATGCAATGACCACCTAGCCCAGGTCCGGGGTAAAACGGTTGGAACCCGAAGGGTTTCGTAGCCGCCGCGTCGATCACCTCCCAAATATCCAGTCCCATACGCAAGCACAGGAGCTTCAATTCGTTGACCAGCGCAATATTCACGCAACGATAGATGTTCTCGAGCAGCTTGCTCATCTCCGCCGCGGCGGGCGACGAAACGAGCACGGTGCGGTTGAAAGCTGCTCCATAGAGCCCCGCAGCAAGTTCCGTTGCTTGTGGATCCAGCCCTCCCACTACCCTTGGAATGTCGCGCCGTGCTACTGTTGTATTTCCAGGATCCTCTCGTTCGGGGGAAAAGGCGACATAGAATTCGGCGGCCGTTGCAGATGAAAGGTTGCGCCGTGCTGCTCTTAGCCCATGCTGGTTTTCGTTTTCGAGAATGGGTACCAGCAGTTCCTCGGTTGTCCCTGGGTACGTCGTGCTTTCCAGCACTACCAACAGACCCGCCCGTAAGTGCGGTGCGATCGCATGAGCGGTATTAACGATGAAACTCGTATCCGGCTCATGATATTCATTCAGAGGTGTCGGAACGCAAATGATGATCGCGTCCATCTCTGCCAGTCGGCAGAAGTCGGATGTTGCCACCAGGCCCTTGGCTCGTGCCTCCTGAATTTCCTCCTTCGGGATGCGATAGATGTATGACTTCCCTTCCGTCAGCGCGTCCACCTTACTCTGGTCGATGTCGAAGCCGGTTACTGAAAACTTCTGATCCACATATAAGAGCGCCAATGGCAGCCCAACATAACCAAGACCTATAATTCCAATCTTTGCCTCACGGGTCTCGATCTTGGTTTTAAGTTGAGAAGACAGCGTAGTTTCAACAACAGGAGTGATCATGCGTTTTTGAGTTCTCCAATTCTGTAAGTTGTGTGTTTCAAAGGGGGAGGGCTCTCAGCGTGTTGGACCGACGAAGAGTTGTGTTCGACCGGATCGGAAGCCACCTTCAACCATGCAGGTGATTCATCTCCTCTCGCCACGACTTACACCGGGTCAAGATCCGACGTCACGGATACGTAGTCTCACCTCCGAAAGATCTATTGCGGAGCAAGCGGGATACTGTCTGGCAACCTCGGCCCCAATTTCGCCGGTTGTGTGTCCACCACAGGAAGACTTTGACTCACTCTTTCACAACTCCGATGAGGCACGTCCACACATCCGGCTATCACACGGGCCTACCGCGAGAAGGCTATCGTAAAGTGCGCGTAGCAGTGCAGATCGAGAATACGGCGTGGTTCCATATCGAAAATGCTGGGTCGAACGCAGGTCGCCGTCATATTTCGGAATCTCGGATTCCCAGATGAGGTGATCGCGGAAGGTATTCCAAGTGAGTTGCGAGATCGTCCGTTTCTAAGTCGAGACCGAGACCTTCTCTTTAGCTGGCAAAGGTCCGATCAGTCCGCGAAGAAGCTCAAGGTAGAATGATTTCTGTCCGGCGACGAATAAGAGCACCCCAGCGTAAGTAATGAGAAGAACGGCACATTCCAGGACAAGCCTGGGCAGAGGAGATAATGCTTGGCCGAAGAATCGACCTACTCCAAAGGCGAGACCTGCAGCCGGAACGATTGAAGCCACGGGGCGGATTATGACATGCAGAATATCCAAGAAAGAAATCATCGTCCCATGAACGCACCACAGAATAGCCGGAATGATCCACAGTATCATCACTGCCGAATAGGCGAAAGCTACACCCTTAGGTCCATAAGGCAAACCTAAAATATAACTCGCGATCATCAGTGGTGTGATTACCAGGGCAATTTTGAGGCCGCGTCCGACTAGTCCCAGCGCAGAGAGCAACCATCCTAATGGATTTACAATTGCGAAGACTAAGATCGTAGGTGTCAGCAGGCGAAAAATGGGAATCGCCTCTTTCCACTTTGGGCCCAGTAGAACGAAAACCACATCATTAGCAAAAAGAGCGCAAGCAATCGTGATAGGTAGTGTAAATGCCAGGACTAGCGAGTAGCCTTTGAGGAAATAGTTTTTGAAACGACTGGGAGCGCCTTGCAATCGGGAGAGCGCAGCAAACGCCACTTCGCCCGCGGTCGAATTCAAGTTAGCCGTGGGAAGATTGTTGAGCTGGTATGCTCGTCCATAGATTCCGAGTGCATCGGCTCCCCAGAACCTGCCTAACAGAACCTTTTCAAGATTGGTGGCGACATAGATAAGCAATCCACTCAAAGAGACTGTGCCGCCAAAACGCATCATGGAACGGACGCCTGCCCGCCTGCGGGGCAGACCGGGAATCCAAGACGTGGCCAGCCAAACGCCCAGCGTGATTATCAAAGGGGTGGCGACGGTCATCGCTACCAGCGACCAGTATCCGTAGCCGGCCAGGGCCCCGGCGATCGCAATCAAAGTACCCACGAACGAACCCAACGTGCCGATCACCGACAAGGCTGTGAAACGCATTTCCCGCTGAAGCATCGCCCCGTGCTGCACGCCCGCAGAATTGAAAAGGAATCCAAGGGACAGAACAGCCGTGACTCCAAAGAGCCGTGGCTCGCGGTAAAACGTGGCGATCACCGGCGCCATTGCGAATGCCAAAATGGCGAGGATCGTCCCAAACGCCAGGTTGATCCAGAATAACGTCGAAATCTGTTCATCCGTAACAGTCTCACGCTGGATTGCGGCGGCGGAAAGGCCGAAATCCCGGAACAGGCCTAAGACCCCGGTAAAAGCTGTCACCATACCCACTAATCCAAAGTCTTTCGGGGCCAAAAGGCGGGCTAAAATCATGACCGAGAGAATGCGAAGAAGAAAGTCCGCCCCCAGGCTGCATAGCCTTGCCACGCCACCGCGAAGTGTTTTCTCTTTTAAGTCTTTCACAATCTTACAGTCCTGGCGCCGTCAAGGGGAAACCGTTTTAGCCTTATGCCGCGACTATCACGTCATCTAGCAACTAATCGTCCTAGAAACTTCTCGGATGTCTCCTTTGGATTCAGTAACAGATCCAAGACCTTAGCCGAAATGGCCTTGGCGAGCCTGACTCCACTAAACGGATACCCGATCTCCTCAAGCCTTTTTCTGTGGTAGGCCCAAAAGCTTCCACCCCTGAAGTGAACAGCGTATAGTGCCAGACGGGCGTAGTATTCCCGCATCAGCTCGTTGACGCGTCTCTCTTGCTCGTCGGGTTCCAGAAAGGAGGGGCCATAGGTACGCAAATCGCCGATCTTACTTGCGCAGTAGGCGCAGAGATTCTTAGAAGTATTGGTTATCTGCCCTGGATGAAGTCTCTCGTGCGACAGTACCTGATGCACGAAACCAAAATCCGCAACTCTTAGACACTCGAAGCATGCGCTAAGATCCGCTTCTGCTGTAGAATTCGGATAAAAGGAATCAGTGCGCCAGACCAGATCAGATCGATACAGACTTGAAGTCGGATTCCCGAGGACATCCAGCGTGCCCAGCAAGTGTGCTCGGGCGATCTCTCGGCCCGAAATCACAGCAGAGGGATACGGCAGCCCATGTGTTCTGACGTACCATTTGTCACCGCCGCCGCTCAGTTGATAAGAGCCGACGAGTCCAATGGATGGGCTTGTCTCGGCAGCCTGGACCATACGAGTGAGGCATTCCGGGAAAAGCCAATCATCAGCTGACACTATCTTGCAATATTTGCTATCCGGAGAAATCAGACGGAAAGCTCTATTGTGGTTTGAGATGATGTCGACGAACGACTCGTTATTATGGACGCGCACACGCTGGTCTTTTCTTGCATATTCTTCAGCAATCTCTAATGTTCCGTCCGTGCTGCAGTTGTTGACAATCGTATAGTCCCAGTGTGAATAGGTCTGAGCGAACACACTTTCAATACATTCCTTTAAGTATGATTCACCGTTGTATACCGGAGTCAGTACACTAACAAGAGGTTCTTTATATGCGCTCATTTATATCCTCGCTAATCCTCTGGTCACCGACCTGCTCCCCTGGATCCGAAGCTATGGGATAACCTGTGCGGAATTTTCTTGTCAGGTCATCACAAAACAACTGATCGAATTGGGCCTCTAATTGCCTCTGGTAACAAGTGACCTTCTTAGCCATACGAGCCTTAATATCATCCCGATTTTCAACCAGACGATTAAATGTGCTTGTCAGCTGATCGAAATCAAACGTGCTGATATCAACACAGTATTCCGAGAGTCCTAAATCATTCATCAAAGTCGCAACCTTTGGATGATGCGATATCGCCAGGACAGGTATGTTCAGCAGATGAGCAAAGACTACACCGTGGAACCGACAGGTCACGACATATTCCATGGAAGACATCTGGGAAAGCATCTCTTCGATTGCGGCAATCGGCTCGTGCTCGATCCTTAGTGAATTCCCAAGGCCCATGTCCTTCGCCAAAGCCGATTTGAAATCTTCCATGGCATGCGAATCAAACGAAAGCTCTGTACTGAAAAGCACCAAAGGATGCCGATTTCGGATAAGCCATGAACCGAATGGCGCGAGCTTTTGGATATAGCAGTCGTATACGCTTTTGTTCTGATCCCAGTACACACGAGGGTCACAGTAAGCCATGGGTGAAATGCCCACAATCGGCTCACGTCTCTTACCGTCGCGGCTGGCGATTAGGTTAGGGATTTTGAGGCCGTATACATTGTCGGGGTATACATGGCGCTCTACTTTATATCCTATCTCTTGAATAAGCCTTCTCGATTTGTCGTCTCGAAAGGAAACATAGTCTGCCAGACGCAAAGTCCATTTAATGAACCATTTGCTTAGCGGTTGACTTAGCGGGCCAGCGCCTACATTTATGACATAGCAACTTGCATTTGACAACTTAGCGAGCAGAACCCATTTAAACAGTGTGAACGGAAATTTCCACGGTCCTCCCCAGGAATCAAGAAGCTGTCCACCGCCGCATATGATGAGAAGATCAAGGGATTTAGCGATGCGGAATGATTTTACCAAAAAGACTAACTCGTGAAAAACAATTTTGGGTGTAATTAATATGGTGTTGAATGCCCTGAGCAAAGATAAGAGAAAGCGATAGTTACCGAGAATGGTTTTGACCCTTGCTTTAACTAATTGGCTGGACTCAGGGGAAACTCTCAAGCCTCTTCTGATGGCATGCGACGGAATTCCGTGCCTCTTATAAGTGTCAGAAGGGTTTAACGATAATCCGATCATTCTCGCACCGGGGCAGCGGCTCTTGATATTCTGCATTACCGCGTCTAGCGTTGCGTCATCACCGAGGTTTCCACAACCGAGATGATCTAGGAGACCAATAGTTTTGAGGGCCCGAGCCATTGCATCTATCCTTTGTCACCGGGCATTTTGATCATTGGCTCGGTTTATCTCGATCGGCGACCCATCGAGCGAGCGCGAGTGTGTCGGCCGAGCGAGACTAGCGCGCAAGCGTCAGCATAGCCAGAGCGCGTCCTGCGGCCAGCTCCCCGCTCTTGAAGCTCTCGTCCGTCCACATATAGCCCCAATCTCCGTAGCGTCCACAGTACGCAATGCCGAGGTCATCGAGATAGCTGTGGACCGTCTTGAGGGCAGCAGTGCGGTCGAGATCAAAGATAATATTGGCATAGCGGAGCAGCATCGCTCCACGAGACAAGATTTGGTCGTCCTCCCGCAGAATGCCGCAGCGCCGAAGATCTCTGATAACGGGTTCAATCCAGTTTTCGGGTGAGCCGGTAAAAGGCTTGTACTTATCGGAGAAATACACCTCGGCCTGGATGTTACCAGTGCCCTCCGGGGCGTTGCTGGCGGAGAGCATATGGGGAAAGCCAAGGCGGGTGAAGCAAATGTCCTCGTCGTAGAAGTACGTCATGTGGGCGCGAGAGAGGTCTGCGCGGTTCACGCCAATGTTCACGAGGACGCACGTGGAGCAAGCTAAGCGCCGGGAAGCGGCAACGACGTCCGGCGGCACACCTTGAATCATACCAATGAGATCCGGCAACGCAACGGAAGAGATGAGCCCATCGTATTGGGTGACGTGGCCATTCGAGAAGATAAGCTGCTGCGTGCGCGGATCGATCGATACCAACTCATGGTTGAGTTTCAAGTTTCCCAAGGGGACAAACTTGCTCAGATACGAGATGAAGCCACCGTTGCTCGGGTAGCGAAAATGCGTAATGTAATGAACATGTGGAGCTGACGGCGAGAGCGCACCGCGCAATACTTCCTCGAGGCTTGGACGGTAGATGCGTGGCCCCAGCCAATCGGTGGTCATGTTCTCGGCGGTGGTCAGGTGATACTTTCGCGTATATTGCATGGGAAAGAGCTCGGCAAACGTGCGGCCAAAGCTCGCCAACAACCAGTCAGCATAGTTCTTCACCTGACGCTCGGGCGCCTGGCTCTCCTCGACGAAGTCCCTGATGACCTTGACGATGACGTCTTCCGGCAGTCCGTGAAGGTGAACTTGTACCGGATGCTGCGGCCAATAACCACGCCAGTAGTTGTTCAGATTGATTTGGATGGTCTCGTACCGTTGATCAACACTGTCGGCAAAGATTTCCTGGATCCGGGGATCCTTAGTGAAGGAAATGTGCGGGCCGATGTCGAACAGGAACCCGCTGTCGGAGCGGAAGGACGCCGTGTGGCCACCGTAGTACGCATTCTTGTCATACATCACGGGCGTGACACCCTCGGCATGGAGCCGATAAGCGGCACCGAATCCGGCCATTCCAGATCCTAGGACGACGATGTTTGGCATGCACAGAACTCCTCTTATTTTTCTGTTATAAGATTTCAGCTGAGTACGACCGAAAGGTCGCAACTGCTTGAACATTCTTCATATCGCTCGATTTGAGTGCGGGTAATCGAACGCAGATCGGACCCTGCCTGGAAGGCTCGGTACCATTCGACAATCCACTCCAGAGCCTGATCTAAGGGCAGCACTGGATGCCAATCCAAGCAGGCTCTCGCCTTGGAGGCATCCAACTTGAGAGAGTAGGCCTCCCGCGGATGTACCGAGGCATCCTGATGCCACGACGCTTGGTCCCCCCACGACCGGGCCAATTCATCGGCAATCCAAGAGACGGGTTTGGCGTCCCCCTCGGCAGGTCCAAAGTTCCAACCAGATGCGAAGCGAGAGGGATCCTCCGCGAGTCGCTCAGCGAGCACGAGGTATCCACGAAGCGGCTCGAGGACAAACTGCCAAGGCCTGATGGCGGAAGGGTTTCGAATCAGGCAAGGCTGGCCTGCGAGGAAAGCCCTTAGGAGGTCGGGGATGAGCTGGTCGCTCGTCCAATCGCCACCTCCGATCGCATTCCCAGCGCGAGCGCTCGCAAGGGCGACGCCATGATCTTTGATCGATGCGGGAGAAAAGAACGACTCCCGGTAGGCAGTGGTCACTAGCTCCGCGCAACCCTTGGAGTTGGAATATGGATCCCGGCCACCCATGGGCTCATTCTCGCGATATCCCCAGACCCATTCTTGGTTTGCATAGCATTTGTCGCTTGTGACGTTGACGAACACACAAGGATGTTTGAGCTGCCGCAGGGCCTCCATGACATGCACTGTCCCCATAACATTCGAAGAATAGGTCTCTATCGGATCCTCATATCCACGACGCACGACGGACTGCGCAGCCATGTGAATGACCACGTCGGGACGGCACTCTGCTACCGCGGCCTTGAGCCGCGGAAAGTCGCGAACATCAGCGAAAATGGAACGGACCACATTCGCGACTCTCGCTTGTTCGAATAAGTTCGGTTGGGTCGGCGGTTCGAGCGCATATCCGGTCACATCGGCGCCGAGTGCATCCAGCCAGAGAGAGAGCCAGCTTCCTTTGAAACCGGTATGTCCGGTAAGGAACATGCTGCGGCCTTTCCAAAACGAACGGTTAAGCATGATTGATCGCGCTCCGACGTGTCACATACTTGGTGCTGCGACCAAAGGTCACGATGCCGAGACGGGTAACAAACTCTCCGTTAATCAACCCAAGCGTCATGGGAGCCCTCCCGCGGGCGCGAGTTGCATCGAGGCCTGCTCGGATTCTTTTGTCGCGAGTGGCCATCTCGCGCTCTGTTCTCTCCATAGAGCTTCAACGATCCCAGAAGGAGGAGTGTCCACATCATCGAACGTGACCACCGCGTCCTTCGCAACATCTTGCCGCAAAACACAACCGGCGGAGAGGCCAATCGGCAGGGCTGCGACGTTACGGGCTTCCGCGGTATTGTCAATGAGCCCATACGAGCAGAAGCCACCGACGCCGTCCAGTCTTTCGCCGGCTTTCAGGTCGCGCTTTGCAACGGTCACTACCTCACAGACCGGACCGCCAATGGGAGCTACCGTCGGATCACGATGCACGAACGCTCGACCGATTGTTGATGCGATCTGGATATGAGGCAGATGAAACGGTGTGTAGAAAACGTAGAACGGGCCATCGCCTATCTTGTAGTAAGCAAGTTGAGCTTTCTTTAATGGTGATTCCTCGTGAACGATGACAAAGGCACCAGTGTAAGGTGCCGCGCCGAGAGCATAGTCGACAAGGCCAGTGTTGAGCATCTGCTCAGGAGGGAGCAGCGTCGCCATTTCCCGCACGTATTTGCACGCAGGGCCATACATGCCGCGACGTCCGGCATGAAATCCGGTAGCGTTGGAGAGGACGGTTGCTTCCATAGATAGCTTCGTCGCGTCCGCAAATGAGGTGACCTTCCTGGCGTCCTGGTCATTTTTTTCGGCAAATGCCCGCTGGGTTTCGGGGTTCCGATAGTAATCGACCATACCCTTGAGGTTGCCCGCAGCAACGGGGCGAAGTCCCAACGACCGAAGATAGCGGAGAAGCGTCATCGCTACCCCCGGCTCATCTCCATCGGTGTGTGTAATCACTACACCAGCCTCGTCCGCCTTGGCCTTCAGAATCGGGCCGATGAGCGAATCGAGCTCGGCGTTGACCAGGACAACATGTTTGCCATGGTCGAACGCATCCAGGACCACACCAGCTGCGGGCTCGATGCTACCTGTCACTTCCACGAGTAGATCGATGGCATCGCAGGCGGTCAGCACCGACGGATCGTCCGTCAGCACGGGTAGCCCACGAGAGATCACTGCCTCGGCCTCCGGGGCAGATGTCACGTTACGCCATTCGGTAATACCCGCCTCTCGAAAGGCTCGTTCAGCATGCACCGGTGTCCGATTAGCAATGGCCACGAGGCGAATTCCGGGTACAGGTGTCCCAAGCTGGAGGGCGATGGCACGGCCGGTAGCACCTGCTCCAACCATTCCGACACGAATCGGACGCCCAGAGTCTTCACGCTCTCTTAAAGCTGTATCTACATTCATGGATGCTCCATGGCTCGACTAATACTGGCATATTACCTGTTGGTTTCATAGCACCATTTTGCGGCAGAAAAAAGCTTCTGCATAACCGCTGGGGGCATTGCATTCCATCCCGCGCAATCGCATTAGGGAACGAAACATTTCAGGCTGAAACCACCGCTTCGAGTGCTGAGATTGGAAGGCATCCATGATGTTTTGGATTTTTCTCTCACATACCTCGGCTGGAAATGGCACGAAGACGCTCGGTTGTCCCATATCGCCGTCATACTTCGGAATCTCATACTCCAAGATCAGGTGGTCTCGGAAGGTATTCCAGGTTAGTTCTGCGAGTATCCGGTGGTCCTGGTGCGAATCCTTGCGGCTATGGGTGAAGATTAAGTCTGGAGAAACTGCCTGCTTCAGCTCTTCGAAAACAGCTTTCACTTCTCCTCCCACGAACGGCATAAAGCCGTCCTTGAAGGTTTTGAGCAGCGGTCCCCCGGGAATGGACGTTCCTGCAAATAGCGCAGCGGCATGTTGCGCCTCTGCGGCTCGGACCCCTAGCGCACTGAACACGACCCAATGGAACACACAATTGGGATAGTCCTGCGAGAGACGAAGAATAGTCCCACCACAACCAATTTCGATATCGTCCGAATGCGCTCCCAAACACAAGACTTTGAGAGGGGAGGCTGGATCGTAGGGCAGGTTCAGGCAACGCATAGGGGCTGGCTCGGCAACGCGGCGGCCTTAGAGTGACCATTGCCAGTGGTCTTCCATATCTCCCAGGGAGCGACTCCGGAGGTACATAAGCTATCCAGTTGCTGCTTGTCCTTGAAGGTGTCCATGCTTGTCCAGAATCCATCATAGGAGTAGCCGATCAACTGTTTCACTTCGACCAGTCTCTGAAAAGGTTCGACTACAAGTTCCTCTTTCTCCCTGATGTAGTCAAAAATCTTCTTCTTAAAAATGAAGAAGCCTCCGTTGATCCGCAACGAGCCACTATTAATGGCGTGGATCCCTGAGACTAAGTTGCCATTGCCTTCCTCTAACGAAACCACGTGATAGCTGAGATTCGGCCGGACACAGAGAAAACTGGCGATTTTCCCGTTCTGATGAAAATGTTCCAACTGCTGCGGGAGCGGTAGGTCGGTGAGACCGTCACTATAGTTGGCCAGGAATTCTTCTTCTCCTTCAAGATACTTCTCTACAGCTTTCAAGCGTTGCCCGATATTGGAATTGATCCCAGTGTCCGCAAAGGTAATCCGCCAGTCATGGATGTCGCTGTTGAACAGTTCTAACTTCTTCCCGCCTCCTGACAATACGAAGTCATTGGATGTGCATTCGTTGTAATTCAAGAAATAATTCTTAATGGCGTCAGCGCGGTGACCGAGGCAAAGAATAAAATCTTTGTGCCCATAGTGGGCGTAGTATTTCATGACCTGCCAGAGAATCGGCCGGTTGCCGATAGTCACCATGGGTTTGGGAATGGTCTCCGAATAGTCGCGGAGACGCATGCCTAAGCCTCCGCAGAACAATACAACTTTCATAAGTGTCTCCTTTTCTGTGTTCGCTCAGGGGGAAACAATGTGTCGCGCAAGGGTTGAGGGCTTTCTACTGCCCCACGAGCGGCCAGTTGCGATCCTGGTCCGAAACTATCGTGGCAACCAAGGGCCATTTGATGTGGAATGCTGGATCGTCAAACCGCACCCCACGTGCGGCGCCTGGCGTGTAAAAGGCAGAGGTCATGTAGTACATCTCTGTGTTTTCTTCAAGAGTCTGGTACCCATGTGCACAATGTTCGGGGACATACAGCATTCGACCGTTTTCCGCAGTCAGTTCTGCCCCGTACCATTTGCGATAGGTTGGGGAGTCCGGCCTGAGATCGAGTACTACGTCGAACATAGCTCCTCGAGTGCAGCGCACCAGCTTGGCCTCCGGCGCAGGTGCCTCCTGGGAGTGCATGCCCCGAACCGTTCCCTTCCGTACACTAAGTCCCATATTCGCCTGGACAGGCCGAAAGTCGAGGCCGTTTTCCGCAAACTCGCGCGCGCACCAGGCTCGCAGGAATCGTCCGCGATCATCCTCGTGCGGATTCGGATCGATCACTTTCGCACCGACAACGTCGGTCTCCGTGAAATACATGCAGCCACCCTTCTCTACTCAAAACAGTGAGCGCTGTTCAGTCCCGGCATTTTCTCGCCGAAGAGCCCCACCGCTTCCCCTGGCCTTCAAATCTAGGTCTTTCCGCGATCTGGAAAGCTGAAGCATAGCGAATCTGCCAATCGGATCTGGTATCACAGAATGGCTCCAATCCCCAATACTCCAAGGGCCACCCTTGTCTCAACGAGACATCGCCTTCGTGGATCTCCGTCATCAAGTCTTTGACCGGCGTCCAGCCTAGTTCGCGTGCCACCTTGGTTCGCACGTCCAAATCGATTCCCGACACAAACAAATACCCGCCCGGCTTGACTATTTGCCCGATATTCCGTAGACACCGCTCTGCTACGTCAGGTTTCATGTGGCAGAGAAAGCGGTTTGCCACAACTATGTCTTGATGACCCAAGACCCCGACAAGCTCAGGATCGCCCGCGTCTCCGCGGAACCAGGTGATTCCTTCCTTGATCCATGGTCTGACCTCGGCTTGATCACCTTGAATCTCAAACAGCGCTTCCATTTCCTCACCGGTCAGACGTTCAAAAATCGACGCGCTTTGGTCCCGCTGTGTGTTCCGATGCTCATCGTCGTTGTTGGCTCTTTCGTGTGGGTCCGAGCTCCTCAAAGCATCACCATTGGTAAGCGAATAGAGCCCTCGTTTAGCGAAGCCCAGAATTTCCTGTGAGATGTCGACGGCCTGTATACGGAATTTCAGGTCAGGGCGGGCAGAGCGGAGAGTCCACGCTATGGAGTAGACTTCTGCGCCCTTGCTGCAGGCCAGCACAGAGACATTGATTGTGGATCCATGGTCTTTCTGGTCCACTAAACGGCGCATCAATTCCAGTTCCGGCCGGTTCCGCAAAAAGAATGTGGCGAAATATTGCTTCCGTTCAGCCTGAAACCGAACCAGGGCATTCAAATGTCCGCCGTACACGCGGCTGAAAAGGTGACGTAAGGAAGCAGGGAGACGGTTCCAAATCCGTCGGCCGTGCGAGACGTAGGCGCCGAGGCACCTTCGACCGACTTGTGAAGTCGCACACCCTACGAGAATTGTGGAGGACAGATCGCTTGCCACTGAAATATGACACCACTTGGCTCAATTGACTACGGCGTTTGGGTTTGTCGGCGGCCTGGCGTTAAGGTTTAGGACGCGTGCCCGCCGCTCCCAATAGGCCTTGTTTTGGGGGCAATGTTCCTGGCCAGAGCCGGCGCGAGCCAAGTCAGTGCAAACTTGATTATCCTCGCGGGCGTGGCCTTGTACTTCACCCCTTCGGAAATAGCCTGACGCGCCTCAGGGTATCGCAAATTTTCTAAATGCCAGTTCGCCTGCTGCGAGTGCAAGGCTCCTAAAGCTCCCTTAACAGTACTGCGCACATCCGGCGGCAATAATGCGCCGATCCTCAACCAACTCTCCAACATTCGCTGCTGTTGGCGAAACTGCACCTCCTGCTTGTCCCATGAGCGCCAGGTCATGCCGGGGGGGGTGGGGGTTCTATCGGTTCGAATAAGCGGCTTGTTTACATAAGCAATGGAAGTAACCAGCGATAAGCGAAAATGAAGATCGCGGTCCTCCGCAAAGAAAATATCAGGGTTGAACCCGCCGATTTGTCTGATTGTGTCAGCCCGCGCCAGCAAACTGGACATCCAAAAGCCACAAAAGGATTGGGCAAGCGCTATCGTTGCGCCACGGTCGATCCCTATCGTTTGCCGATAGTGTCTTCCTTGCGTTTCAAAGCTCCCACGGTCCATACCCGAGCTGTTTACCAAACGCGCGTCGGTGACGCAGGCACAGCACTCGTCTTTGTACTGTTCAAGTGCCTTCAATTGCCATTCCAGCTTTTCGGGCGCCCAAACGTCATCCGAATCCAGGAATGCAATGTACTCACCCCGTGCTTCTGCGATTCCCGTATTTCGCGCAACGCTTGCACCCTGATTGCGTTGGCTAAGGAAGAGTACCCGATGACAGCGATTCGTCTTCTGGTTGACGAATCGCTCAACTACCTCTCCCGAGCCATCTATAGAACCGTCATCGACAACGATAACTTCGAAGTGGGGATAGGTCTGCGCCAGAACGCTTTCTATAGCAGCGAGCGTCTGTCGCGTACGATTATAAGTAGGAATGACGACGGAAACCAGTGATCTGCCACTCATGTTTTCCTGCGTATATCTCTTACTTGTCATTAGCGGTGAAGTCATATCGTGAAAAACGCGCCTTAGTAAGCTTGATCAGTTTGAAAAATGCGCGGACATTCAGGCTAAAGGTCCAGTCGAAATGGCGCTCGGTGAGCTCCTCTATGGGGCGATGGATCCCGGTGGCAGCACAATAGACCAACCCGGACAGATGCGGACCCCATTCTTGCAGCGAGTGGTCAAGCTGTTCCAGACGTTTTTCGCTGGTCAAATCGGCACGACAAAGCGAAATGGCCAAACGTTCCTCCGCAGCGATCTCCTTCAAATGTTGGGCAGCCTGTTCGTTGCGGAGATAATTCGCGATGACCGTAGCACCTGCCCGCGCGAAGCGGAGTGAAATGGCTTGGCCGATACCGCGTGTGCCCCCGGCAACCAAAACCGTTTTGTCGCGCAAAGAAAACAAATCGGCCCCGCTTGCGGTAGTGACCATCAGATCGTTCCTTTATTTTGCCTTCATGCTCAGATTCCAAATCGCCGGCTTCGAGAGCAGAACCTCGCCAGGCGCCCAGCTGTCGACGAGTTGAGAATTTGGAACGAAGCTGGTTGAGATCAATCGGTCCAGAATTGAGGTTTAGATCGATCGGTGATCCATCTCAAAATTCAGTTTATGAGTCCAGATCAGAATCTCACTACGGGATGAGATCGGTGCAGCACCAATTTCCATCACTGGACGGACTGCATAAGCTGTCGGGCGTACTGTGTTGGGCAGCATCCGGGAAAATGATTGAGGAATTCGATCGATTTCTTCTCCCACGGCACGAGGTTTTTGTAAGACATTCAAACGTTCCCCTGACCCTCGGGACTGAACTGCAGTACGCTTTCGGCGCTTCGGGCGACTTTGCCTTCCCTTCCACCAGCACGCCAGGCTCGCCTCTCCGGATCGTATTGTCTGATTATCGTCGCGGGATACCCTGCGGCCACAGAGTAATCGGGGATGGATCGCATCACCATGGAATTGGCCGCGATAACACAATTGCGGCCTATTGTCAGCTCTCCTCTTGGACATATGATGGAGGCCCCATGGCCGATCCAAGTTCCCTGGCCAATCCGGATTGTGCCGCCTTCCGTAATGCCTTGATCGAGAACAGGCACAGTGACATCTTCGTACGCGTGATTGTGGTCCACAATTATGACCACTTGGCCGACTAACACATCACGTTCCAAGTGGATTCGGTTCTTGGCGGATATGATACTGCCGAAGCCTATGTGACAATTGTCACCAAGCACGATTGTGGGCTCACCTGTCGGGTCCTCGGTGGCGACGCTGAGCCACGCGTACTCTTTCAGGCTTACCGAATTCCCAAGGCTGATTCTGGACGCACGTGGACGATACACTTTACTGGTGAAATGAAACGACACATTACGTCCTATTGAGGCAAAAGGGTAGAACCGGCTGATCCATAAGCTATATATTTTGGTAAGCCCCTTGGGCAAGAGCTCCAAGGGGTCGCTTGACGCCGGGCGATGCTTCATGGGATGCACCTTTTTACTCATGAGATTTGATTTTCAGTCACCGGATGGCCATTCACTATTGGGCGGCCGCCGACTCCGGTGTCTTTGGGCCGTACAAGCTATGCTGTTTTGAAGCGCGCAGACGAGCCGAGCCGCACATGGCATAGGCAATCAGACAAGTTGCCGCGCAAAAGGCTATGTTGGCGGAAGGATTAAGCGCCAAGCCAAAGCGCCGACTGCCAAGCACAATAACCAGCATCGCGGCTGATCCGAGGGCCGGTGGTACAAACGCGGATCCATACCGAAACAGATTCAGGCCGGTGACCCATCGAAGTTGGATCAGCTGAAGCAGATATCCAACCGCGACCGCAAGCAGCGCGGCGATCTGGCCTCCTACTGGCCCCAGAAACCTGCAGGCCGGGTAGACCGCCACCAGCATTGTCGCGGCGGTGGCAACGACCGCATACCGATGCAGTGCCGGACGGCCCTTAGCGAACAACACGATGGTTGGCACGGTATTGAGCACGGTCAAGAACACCACCGCCGAGGCAAAGGATAATGGTCCGGCGGCCGCAACGTAGCGCGCGCCGTAAACGAGTTTGAGGAGGGACGGCGCGGACAACGATATGAAAACAGCGGCCGGCATTCCCAACAGGAGAAGCCACGAGGTCACTTCGAGAAGGATACGATTAACGCGCTGCTCGTCCTCCTGAACGCTTGATAGGGCGGGCAGGAGGGACTGCCCCAGCATCTTGGTGCAGAAGACTGAGGGCGTAGTGACCAGCGTGACCGCCATTGTATATAGGCCGAGGGCGGCCAAAGGGTATAACCTTCCCAGAACAAAGATGTCCGCACGCGCGACAATCAAGTTCAGAATGGCTAAACCGAATATTCCCCGCGAGAACGTCAGGAGTTCTTTGGCAGCACTCCAATCGAATTGGCGAGAGGGGAGGCCAGGGCACAGGGCATAGGACAGTAGAAGACGGAATGCGTTCTCGCCCGCATAACCAATCGCCAGGGCCCAGACATTCCGGATATAGAAGCTGAGAGCAACCGTGAGGATCACACCGCAGATGCCGCCTCCGTTGGCAATTGTTGCCCAGCGTCCCAGCTTCATCTCTCTTTGGGCAAGAGCAGAACGAGGGCTCATGGCACCGTTGAAGAGCACGCTCAGTAGTGCAACGCGGAGCAACCCCGACAGTTCAGGACGCCCGTAGAACCGGGAGATCCAGGGAGCCACTGCGAAGATGATCGAGTAAGAGAAGATCGCGCGGCCGAGTCCCAGCCACCAAGATGCATTTAAATAGTTTGCCTTGCCTCCCCGCGGGCTTTGGATGATCGCCACCCTCATGCCCACATCGGTGAGCATATCCACAAGCCCTGCGGAGGAAAGGACAATCGCCATCGTCCCAAAGGCCCCTGGCGCCAGAATCCGCGTCAGAAGCATGTTGCGGGCAAACCTTACAGCCTGCTCCGCGACGCTTCCGGTTCCCAACCAAGCCCCGCCGCGCATGGCTTGGGCTCTGAGGGTATCTCTCAGAAATAAACCACTGATGAATGCCTTGGCGCGGCCGTAGGTTCGCATCAGATCCATACTGCTCACAGAGTATCCTGCTTCTTTCGGAAAATGGCATGAATGGACTCGCCTGCTCCCACTACGGGAGCCATCGCCAGGAGTGCGCGCAGAATGGTCATGCGGACCAGCTTTCGCGTCGCCCTCCAGGGAAGGCTCGGCGCGCCCCGGTAGGCAACAGGTGTCAGCCGGATACCCACGGTGCGGAAAACATCATCCCAGACATAGTGCAGGCTGGTCCCCACAGCGGGATTGCGCCGTGTTTCGAGGGACACTTGGAGGAGCCCTGCTAACCCAGCCAGGGATTTGAGCGATTTGGGCGAGTAATGGAACAGGTGCCGTGGCAGCTCTAGCCCATGCCAATAGCTTCCAAAAACGCGCGCCTCGGCCGAATCCACGTTGGGTACCAGGACGTAGAAGATCCCGCCCGGCTTCAGCCACTCTCCCACTTTCGCCATTACCCTCCGCGGCTCATAGAGATGCTCGAACACGTCGAAACACGTGATCACGTCGAATGACTCTGGCGGAAATTGGGCATCGAGAATGTCTCCTACGAATACATTCGCGCCGCTTTTTGCTTGCGCATGTTTCGCGGATTCCGCAGACATCTCGATGCCGACCAGATCCCAGCCCTTGCCGCGGAGAGATTGCAAAAACGCGCCCGAGCTGCACCCTAGATCGAGGAGCACCCCTGACTGCTTGTGTGGCACCAGCGCGGCGTTGCGGTCCCGCCAGCGTCCCGGCGAGTTCTCGCCGGCAGCTGAGATCAACCTGTCATAAGCATCGGTGTAGTGCCTGTGCATTTCTGCGGGCTCCGGCGGTTTGCTGAGCCACACGAGCGAACAGGCCGGGCAGCGCAGCAGCGTGTATTGCTCTTGCCGGCCATGCAGCCGGTCTGGCGCCCGCAGCCACTCCCGGGCGCCGGCCTGCCCGCAAATAGGACACGGCTCCGGATTGCGATCCCTGAGCTCCCTCTCGCCGTTGGCGTCCGCGTCCCACTCCGAGACCGGCGCCAATGATGTACTACCGTCCATAGGTTCATTGCCTCGCAGATTCTTATACGGTAAACGCCGAAGCTCTTTTGCTTTCCCGGTGGCGTACAGTTCGGAGGGCCAGCCGGGGACTTATCCAGGTAAGCAGCCACTTCACGGCGGCGTTGAACGTCAGATTCATCTGCGCCGCCTTAGAAGCAGCTACGCGTGCCTTTCCGTACTGTCCGGTTTCCAGATGGCAATTGACCCATCCGCTATGAATGGAGCCGAGCTGCCGGCGGACTAGATTGCGGACCGCGGCCGGCTGGCCCTCAGTCAAGCGCAACAGCCCTTCAAGCCTGAGCTGACTATCCTGAAGGAAGAAATCCAATCTGTTCCAAGCGGAGCTCACTCCCACATGACGATTCTCTACAGGTGATCGGTCAAACAAGACGAGCGGGCGGTTGACGTAGCAGAAGCCAGTGAGCATCGCCAGCCGGAACATGAATTCACTATCCTGGCTGTACAACAGGCTGGGGTCGAATCCCCCCATCTTTCTCATTGCGTCCTTGCGCCCCAGGAAGGAGGACAAACAGACCACCATGCCGGCTCCCCCGGGTCTCACCAGCAATCTAAGTACATCGGTGTTTACGCCCATCACATCTTCGTGCCGGTAGTTCTCTTCCGCCAGTTGGAACATAGTCCGCGTTTCTGAGTGATTAAAGAATCGGACATCGGTATAACACGCACCGCATTGGGGACCAAATTGCTCCAGGGCCTTAAATTGCCACTCGAGTTTTTCCTTTTCCCACTGATCGTCGGAATCCAGGAAGGCAATCCATTCGCCCTTGGCTTCCTCGATTCCCTTGTTCCGCGCCACGCTGACTCCCTGATTGGATTGGAAGTAGTAACGGATGCGATCACCAAAAGCGTGCTTAAGTGTTTGCCCCGTATCATCGGATGATCCATCATCCACCACGATGACTTCCAGATCCGTGAAGCTCTGCGCCAAGACGCTCTCGACACCCTTCCGGACTTTGTCTGCCCGGTTATATGTCGGAATAACAACGGATACCCTGGGGCTCATGTCAGCCGCTCTCCGCCAATTTGCCTGATTTGCTGCGAAATTATTATTTGACGCAGACAGCATCTCGAGATAGGGGAAGCCCTCTTGACACGCCTCTCCTGTGGGCTGCAATCGTCTCGCGGTACACATCAAGGAGCCTTGCTCCGGCGGCCGTCCAAGTAAGGTCGGAGCACGATTCAAGTGACGTGGCGCGCAACTTCTCAAGCAGCATACGATCCTCGTGCAGCATTGTGATGTGCTGAGCCAGCGTTTCCACGTCTCCGACTTTGTGCATCAGACCCGTTTTCATATGGCTGCAAATCTCCGTGCAGGCTTCTGACGCGAGCGGAACGCAACCGGAACCCATCGCTTCCGTGATCACGAGACCGAAGCCTTCCTCAATACTGGGCAACACCAGAATGTCGCTCTTTCGCATCAGCTCGGGCACGTCGTTCCGATGGCCTAGAACCTTCACGCTTGGGTGGGAGAGCATGGACGCAAGCTTTTCCCGATAAGCCGGCAGGAAATCTCCAGCAATCAGGAAGGTACCGCTTTTTGATGCCGGAGACTTCAGCCATGCTTCGAGGGCATAATGCACGCCCTTCCGCACCGCGCAGACGCCGACGAACAACATAGTCAGCCCGCGCTTGGAATCTCGCCGATCGCTAGCGGGGTAGTAGGCCTTCTCGTCGTATCCATAGATATGGCGGGCGAGATGCTCTTTCTGGAACCCTTTGTCGAGAAACGTCTTTACCACGAATTCCGACGGGCAAAGGAGTCTCGTGGCCAGTCTGTACTCCTCTTCCTCTTTGTGCAGCTTCTCTGCGTTGTACGCATGTTCATGATTAGGCGGCAGCACGATTCCCAGCCGGTCGCATTCCTTTTGCACAACCTCCATGGCGAAACCCGTGTTTGCATTCGGTCGCTCGAGCAACGTCGGGATTCCGAGCCGCGCCGCTGTCTTGAGGGTCTCAAGCGCCCCTAGCGGCCAAGTGTGAATAACATCAATCTGCTCCGCCAGCTTTTCGATTCGGCGCGCCACGATCCGATCGTGCAGTGCCACGGCCCGCATCGTTCCCACGACGCGGAACGGCAGGCGGAATTTCCCCCGTGCGAGCGTCGGGCAAACCCTCACTCCCGCCGGAACGGGCCGCCTGAGAGACGCCGGGAAAACGAGCACGTCCGTTCCCGCAGCCGCCAGCCCATTCACCTGTTGCCAGGCCGTGTAGCACACCCGGTCGGCACCCAACCGCAAAGGAAAGCTGTACAACACGCGCACGCGATCGCTTCTGTCCGTCACTAGTTTTTCCTTGGACCGCTTCTGGACCGGTTCTCTTATGAGGTCAGGCCTTCAGCAATGATGTTGTTCGGCTTCGCCGGGGTAGCAGATGAGTCAGGACGCCAAAGCGGGCGCTTCCATCTCTATCGAAACCACCTTTTCCGGGGTGCGAACTCTTGCTTGCCTTGCTTCGAATGTTGTCACGGAGATGCAGGCTACCAAGGAGAAAAAGCCTATAAGCAGTTGCGCCACGTAATTGATCCCGAAATGCGCCACCACGGTGGCGAACAGCGTGGATCCTAGGCACCAGAGCAGCCATTCCTGCCGTCGGTCTCCATTCACCCGCTTCCTTGCGTTCCCAATGGCCCCAAAGCTCCGGCTGAAAATCGCGATATAGAAAATCAGGGCGAGCAGACCTCCCGTCAACGCTACCGCCACAAACTGGTTGCAGAGGTCCCAAGCATCCCATCCCCAGTTGGGGTAATCCGGGGTGCCGATCAGCCACCAGGTGGTGAAGTGCTTGATGGTCATATCGACAAGGAAAAAGCGCTGATAGCCCGACGAGGAGCCTGTGAGATCAATCCGGGCAATCAACGCCCAGACCGGCGCTTTCATTACCATGTGGAGTCCGACTAACATCATGGCCAATCCCCATCGAATCAGGCGCATCTTTTTGCGGAGTGGCCAGAATCCAAGGCCCACGAAGCATCCGATTAAGGCCAGTTGTGACGTGCTCGAGTTCGACGTGATGACCATGGCGGTTGCCCCGAAAAGCCCGAAGATGGCTGCTGTCCGGGATTTTTTTTCCTTCCACAGCCACAGAAACAAGGGAATTAAAACGCCGGAGAAAGCACCCGCGTGAAGGCAACCCATAGTTCCCGACGAACGTAATGTCCCGTTCCTGACAACCACTGCGCTGCTAATTCCACCTAGCAGGCCGAATACATTGACATGACTGATTTGTTCATTGATCATGCAGACGCCGAGAATCGCGCAAACTACCGCTAGCGTTTTGATCGTGCGGCGCACCGCTTCGCCGTCGGGAACGAATGATCTCACTACGAGGTACCCGCCCAGGGTGTCCAAAAGAACTCCCGACTGATCGATCAAGGCCGGCACATGCATGAACTCGAGAAAGCCGCCAATTACGGCGAATACTGACCAGAGAACCACAGCCCAGTCGATTGCATTGAATCCGCCCGGGTATTTGCCTTCCAACGTTGACTTTGGGAGAGTCATCCTTCGCGCTAAGCCGGCCAGGATCAGGACGCGCAGGGCCGTAAAGTGAAAGCCGCCCAGCACCACCACTTGTCCGATTGGGATGGTGAAAAAAGCGAGCAGAAAGGGCGTGATCGCCTTTCCGCGCGGGAGGGCCAGAATCAGGACAATCGCGACCAGCAGCCACAGCGCCACCAGCGGGTTCATCGCCGAGCCGGCCGCTCCGCCTCCAAATCTAAGGTTTGCTGGTGGCATGGTTACAAGAATACACGTGTTGCGTCCCTTTCCTGGGATCCCCAGGATGGCGCGCATCGAATAGATTCTAGTTGGTCTTCCGCATCCGGGACAGCGGTCTTTTAGGGTGCTCGTCTAGCTGAACGGCGCAGCGCCGCGGTCGATTATCGCCAGCACTCTGCCTGCCTGCGTCATCTGCCTTATGGGTTCGACCTAAGCGTCGGGAGCAGCTCAATGGTCGCTGCGCGTGGCCAACATCAAACCGAGTCGCGCCTACTGTACCGTTACCTTCAAACTCGTCACGGGTTGTGGGGCGTTGGTGGCTTGCGAGCCCGAAAATTGGTACGCACCGCTGTCCCATGCCGCGCTGGTTGGACGCGCAACGGCCGTCTGTGACGGACAGCTCATTGTATGGGTCGATGAGTTATATGAACAGCCGTCAGTGGTACCGTACTGGCAGGCCTTGGCCGCGTCCGTTCCTATGGCCGGCTCGGACGTATAGGACGCCAAGCTCGTACAATATGCGGCGTGATTGGCTCCGGCCCCCACCGTGCCGTTAGTCGAAGCCCCAGGCGCGCATGGGGTTGTGTCGTTGGCACACGTATCCGAATTCGTGGTGCCTCCACTCCCAATCAGATAGCCCTGCGTAATAGCCGTGGAGGCGGTCATGGCGAGATTTGTGGCGCTCGCCGGACCGCCTGTGCAGCCGCTTCCTGAACTGTCGTAGGGCGTGTTGATCAACTGCTCGTTGTAGACCGTGAGATATTTACCCCCGGTGCTATTCGGACCTAAATTGCACGGCTGATTTCCGTCAACCAGTGTGTTATTGAACATGAACTGGCCGCCCGTGTTTGAACAGCTATACGTAGGAGGACCAGCGACGTCCCAATAATTCTCGTTGGCCACGTCGTACATGAGGTTGTTAAACCAATACTCCGGAACGGTCTCCGGGCAAAACCAAACGTGAACCTGCCCGGCAGCCCCAAAACCGGGGCTGTCGTGACGAACGATATTGTTATAGAAAACGTTCGGACTACCGGAGGGCTGCCCCGGAGCGCTTCCATTGGCGTCATCGTTGCATTCAAGGATATTGCCATGCGTCGGGACATTTGGAGTGTAAAAATGTTCGAAGATGTTGTCGTGGATGTCGTGGCAGTACTGGCCCACGCCCTGCGTGGTGTAGCGAATCATCGAATCTTTGAAGTGGTAAAAACTGGGGAAAATGCCCCAGGCGCATACTTGCGGGTCAGAATCGGAACCGTCGATCACTACCGAAATTATGGTATGCAGGCTTTGGTTTCCACCTCCAATTACGTTACAGGCCACAGCATTGTTCCCCGTACCTGCCGTCGTTGTGGCTGTCCACCCGTGAATATAGAGGTTCTCTTCAAACAGCATGCCTTGAGCGGAAACGCCACTCCCCCCATCCTCTACGTAGACATCAACGTTACCATCTCCTCCGGTACTTCTTTGAGTGCATAAGCCAGTCATCTCAAAATTATCGAGGATGTTGTAATAGCCCGAGCCTGCTCCTTGGATCACCATCTGATTGCCACTTCCGATCTGATAAGAGCAGGCGGAGACAGTAGTGGTTGAAAGCGGGTTGTCTCCGTTTAGGATAGGGCGAACCCAAGAACTTCCCGAAAACCAAGTCTTGTCGACCCCATAATAAATACAGCCTGTCTGAGTACCTTCATACACACACGTTGACGAATTGCCAGCAGAATTTGTCAGATTCCACGATCCGCCTGTGTATGGTGCTGCCGCAGAATTTCCGAAGTGCCAGGTATCGCCACCGCGAAAGATTATTGAGTCGCCCGCTGCTGGCGTATGTGATGCACAGCTACCAGTGCAATTCGGCATGCCAGGGGCATGCAGCCAAGGAGCTGTCTCGCTCGTGCCGCTATTTGAGTCCGAGCCGTTCGCAGCGATGTAATAGGTTCCGGCAAAAGCCGACCTATTTACTAAATAAAGTGCGACAAATGTTAAAGAAAGTGCGATAAATGTCGCAGTACGAAGCAGTCTGGCTTTCATGGGCCCCATCAGTCAAATTTCTCCTCAATTGTAAGCTGAGAAGGAGCACGCGGATCACCATTCCAGCGTTACTTTCGTGTTAGCCCATGTAAGTAACGTTTGTCTCGGCATTACCGGTAAGTGACACTAACTCACGACTGTCGCCATACCATCGGGGGAGGTAAAAACTGCCTGATTTGGAGAAGATTTTCCGACAATAGGCAACGGTCTTACCGTCTAGACAGCTTTGCTGCTTTGGTAGCAGTCCGGCCAATAGAGTCTCTAACCAAAACTAGGAACCCATTAGGATTCAAGGAATTCCAACAAAGGCCCTCCCCTTGTTACCGCCCAGGCTATGCGCCGTCCGCCGAAGGCCACAGCGGGGATCGGACGCCGTATCATTACGACACCCAATGGTTTGCAGAAACTGAGGTGCGACTCGAGATCCTCCACCTCATAGCACAGGTGGTGCAGGCCGCCCCCACGCTCTAGGAAGCGTGATACGGGTGATTCAGGACCACCGGGCTCCACCAATTCGATCAAAGAATCGCTGACGTGAGCACCCTGTAGGAAGGTTACTCGGACCTTTTGCAGCGGATCAAAAACGATGTTTCCATCCCAGGTTGCGCCAAGTGAACGCGCAAAAGGTTCGGCACTTTCCTGGATTGACGCCAATACGAAACCGATGTGGTGAAGCTTGAGCTGGCCCGGAGGACGGGGGGGTTGTAGCGATGCACTACTCATTCGACCTCAGCAATTTCATAGCCTTTTCCCTGCGTGCTGTGCCCTTCTGTTCCTGGTCCGCGGGTTCGCTCACAAGCCAGCAGGTATGCACTTGACCGAAAACCTTGTACGTTCTGACGAAACCCAGAGAGCGAAACGGCGTCATCTTGAATGAGGCCAGCTGTGCCTGGTTCCATTCGCCTGTATCAGCAAAGGCTCTTGACCTGCCTTCGGCAGCCAATGTATGCAGGATATGGCTAGTCAGAAGCCAATGTATTGCCCGTCCCCGAAACCTGGGGAAAACGTAGAAATCAAATAGCTGCACATCGTCTGGCCCCAGTGGGAAGTAGTACGGCGCGATCGTCTGTCCCTCCAACGTCCAGCCGTAGCCAGCGAGTCGGTCCTCGGACTCAACTAACCACAGCGAAGCTCCTTTCTCGAACCGCTCCCGGATATTTCGGTTTACCAGCTCTGGATTCCAGAAGCTGGTCATTTCTTGCAAATTCTCCGCGCTAAGTTCAGTGAGAGCCTTTACCCGTTGCACCGCGAATGTTTTGGGAATGCTTACTGGGCGCAGTCTTCGCTCATCGAGATCGCAGTAAAACACCACCATGCGGCCGGCAAAGAGCGCTCGCTTTCCAGCAAGTCTGGCGCGGCGCATCGTCGCCCCTAGACCGTGGCGCCTATAATAATCGGCCAAACGTGAAATGGAATCTGAAACGCCCATGATGACGGCCTTATACCTCGCTAGGAGCGCTGCCAGACAAGAGTTCCCGCAAGCAAGCCCCGCTCACTCGTTTTCGCACTTCGTTTTGCGGCTTCTTTTGGGAGTGCGCCAAATTTGATAGAGCCGCGATCACGTAACGCAGCAAATGATGGAAAAGGATGATGCTCCGGATTCCTAGCACACCTAAGAAGGTATGGTGTTTGGTCCAATACTGCAACACGGACCGCTGCTGCGCGACTGCAAATCGAACGGGAAACGGAGCCGTGGTTTTGCCTCGATCGTGGATAGCTCGCGCATCCGGATAAAAAACTACCTGCCATCCGGCCTTCCGGGCACGCCGGCACCAATCGACGTCATCGCCGTACATGAACAAGCCTTCATCGAGCAGTCCCACGTCATCCAAAGCCTCTCGACGAAGCATTGAGAAGCAACCCACGATTACATCTACGGCGAGTGTGCGGTTATGCGGGAAATAGAACATGTGCTCGCCGGCGAAAAAGCGCCAGCCCTTGAATATGCCTTCCAAGCGGCTTGCGGAACAAAAATTGTTCCACAGCGTAGGGAACCGCCGGCAGGTACTTTGCTGAGTCATGTCTGGATTGAAAACGCGCGGTCCCGCATTCCCGACTTTTGGATTCTGATCGAGAAAGTCCGCAAGCGCGTCCAAGCAACCTGGGAACACGATCACATCCGGATTCACGAGCGCGATGTAGCGTCCCTGGCATTGCCGGATGGCCACGTTATTTCCCTTGGCGAAACCCAGGTTTTCCTTGCTCTTGATCAGCTTCAC
>Ga0182024_10004158_pt1 | contig 33632 bp, 34 predicted proteins | sample P32metaG_FD_120480 | JGI IMG/M metagenome (GOLD analysis project Ga0182024, IMG submission 120480) | Permafrost microbial communities from Stordalen Mire, Sweden - P3-2 metaG (Illumina Assembly) | ecosystem: Environmental > Terrestrial > Soil > Wetlands > Permafrost | place: Sweden: Stordalen... | reverse complement strand
CTGGAGGATCGTTCCCCCATTCGTGTGGTGCTCGACACGCGGCTGCGGCTTGACGAGTCTGCGAAGCTCGCAAAAACGGCGTGCGAAATTCCGACCTGGGTTTTTACCGCGTCGGAAGGAGGCGGCGCGCTCAGGGCGCGCGGGGTGAGTGTCATTTCGGTTGCGAAGGATGCGCGCGGCCGTCCGGATATCGGCACAGTTCTCAACGAACTTGCGGCTCGCGGCGTGACGCGTCTTCTGGTCGAAGGCGGCGCGACCGTGCTCGCAACTTTCCTCGATCGGCGCCTCGCCGACCGCGTCGAGCTGTTCCGCGCGCCCGTTGCGCTCGGAGCCGCCGGTCACGCCGCCGTCGAAGCGCTCGCCGCGTTGGGGCTCGACGAGGCGCCGCGTTTTTCAAGCGTCGGCACGCAGCGGCTCGGACCCGACCTTCTGGAAAGCTTCTCCGTCAGGGCCTAAAAGAACTCATGTTCACAGGAATTGTCAGCGATGTCGGCGAGGTGCGCCATGTCGAGAAGCGCGGCGACACGCACGTCGTGATCGCAACGCGTTTCGACGTATCGGCGCTTGGGATCGGCGCCTCGATCGCCTGTGCCGGCATCTGCATGACCGTGGTCGACCGGGGCGGCGCAACGGACCGCTGGTTCGCGGTCACGGCTTCGGGCGAAACTCTGTCGAAAACGACCGTTGCGGACTGGCTGGAGGGCCACGCCGTCAATCTCGAGCGCCCGCTGCGGGTCGGCGACGAACTCGGAGGACACATCGTGACCGGCCACGTGGACGGGACGTCGGAAATCGTCGCCGCGGCGCCCGAAGGCGAATCGATGCGCATGACCTTCGAGGCTCCGCAAGCGCTCGCGCGCTTCATCGCTCCGAAGGGTTCGATCACGCTCGATGGCGTTTCGCTCACCGTCAATGATGTCGACGGCGCGCGCTTCGGCGTCAATCTCATCCCGCACACGCTCGCCGCCACCACGTTCAGCCGCGCGCGCAAAGGCTCTCGCGTTAATCTCGAGATTGACGTTTTGGCGCGTTACGTGGCGCGGCTGACAAAGGGCCTGGCATGATGTTCCGTGACTACCTTTCTACGATGGAGGAATTGATCGAGGACGCCCGCAACGGGCGCATGTTCATCCTGGTCGATGCGGAAGATCGCGAGAACGAAGGCGACCTGGTGATCCCGGCGCAGATGTGCACGCCGCAGGCGGTGAACTTCATGGCCAAACACGGCCGCGGGCTCATCTGTCTCGCACTCACGCAGGAGCGAGCGAACGCGCTGCGCATTCCAATGATGACGCAGTTCAACGGCACCCCCCAAAAAACGGCGTTCACCGTATCGATAGAGGCAAAGGAAGGAATTTCGACCGGAATTTCGGCGCATGACCGCGCCCATACCATCTCGGTGGCGATCGACGCGACCAAGGGTCCCGACGACATTACTATGCCCGGGCACGTCTTTCCGCTCGTGGCGCGCCATGGCGGCTCGCTCGTGCGGGCGGGGCACACCGAGGCCGCGGTCGATATTGCACGGCTCGCGGGCCTCTACCCGGCTGGGGTTATCTGCGAGATCATGAATGACGACGGCACCATGGCGCGGCTGCCCGATCTCGTGCAGTTCGCGCAATTGCACGGATTGAAGATCGGCACCATCGCCGAACTCATCGCCTTTCGCCGCCGTTACGATCATTTTGTCCAGCGCACCATCGAAAGCGATTTCCACAGCCATTTCGGCGGACAGTGGAAGCTGATGGTGTATGTCAACACCATCGAATATGCGGAGCACATCGCATTGGTGAAAGGCGATCTCGGCGGCCCTGAGCCCGTGCTCGTGCGCATGCACGCGCTCAACATTTTCACCGACATGCTGGGCTATGAGCCCTTCGAGAAGGAAATTCTCGCCGAATCCATGCGCATCGTGGCGGAGAAGGGGCGCGGCGTGGTCGTGGTTCTCAGACAGACGCGCCCGACCTTCGTGTCCGATCTTCTTTCGCGGCGCATCTCCGACGACATCGACCGCAGGCGGGTAAAAGAATACGGCGTCGGGGCGCAGATCCTTCTCGATCTGGGCATATCCAACATGATCCTGCTGACCGACACGGCGGAGAAGAAGATCGTGGCGCTCGATGGTTACGGCCTCAACATCGTCGGCACGCACGCGATCCGCGGAAACAGGCAGCCAGGCAGGAAGTCGTGACGCCCAGCATCCTCATCGTCGAGGCGCGCTTTTACTCGAACATTTCGGACGCGCTCCTCGACGGCGCGACGGCGGCGCTGGAGCGGGCGGGTGCCTGGTCCGAGCGCATCAGCGTGCCCGGAGCACTCGAAATTCCCCCGGCAATCCTTTTTGCAGCGGAGGTGGGCGAAGGCGGCGGCAAGAATTATGACGGCTACATCGCATTGGGCTGCGTCATCCGCGGCGACACCTATCATTTCGAGATCGTGGCGAACCAGTCTGCCCGCGGGCTGATGGAGCTTGGGCTGCGCCACGGCTTGTGTATCGGCAACGGCATCCTGACCTGTGACACGGAAGAGCAGGCAATCGCGCGCGCTTCGCGCGGCGAACTCGACAAGGGTGGAGACGCGGCCCGCGCCTGCCTTGCGCTCATCGAGACGCGCAGGCGTCTGGGAGCGACACGATGATCGCGCCCGCACCACGCAACGAAATCGCGGGAGGCGCACGCGCGGAGCGGCGCTCGGCGCGGCTGGCGGCGGTTCAGGCGCTCTACCAGATGGAACTGGCCGGCGGCGACGCGGAAACGGTAGCGCAGGAATTTCTCGATCATCGCTTTCAGCGCGAGCCCGAATTGGCAGAAGCGGGAGCGCCTGATGAGGCGCTGTTTCGCGCCATCCTTGCGGGCGTGCCGCACCACCAGGCAGAGATCGATCGCGCGATTGCCTCGTGCCTGACTGCGAGCTGGCGATTGGAGCGAATCGATTCCATTCTTCGCGCGATTTTGCGTGCAGCGGCATGCGAGCTGATCGCCCGGCACGACGTTCCGGCGCGCGTGGTGATCGACGAATATCTCGAAATCGCACACGGCTTCTGCGGCGAAGAGGAGCGCGCCTTCGTGAATGCCGTTCTCGATCGCCTGGCGCGCCGCAAACGCCCGGCCGAGTTCGGAGAGGCTCCACCCGATGAAGAGCCCGGATTCTGAAGCGAAGGTTCGTCCGGGCGAATTCGAGCTGATCGCAAAGCTCTTTGCGCCGCTTTCGCGCGGCGTATCCGGCGCGTTCGCCCTCACCGATGACGTGGCGTTGCTCGAGCCAAAGCCGGGTCACGAACTTGTTCTTAAGACTGATTCGCTGATCGAGAGCGTGCATTTTCTGCGTAGTGACCCGGCAGGAACGGTGGCGCAGAAGGCGTTGCGGCGGGCGCTGTCGGATCTTGCCGCAAAGGGCGCGGAACCGTCCGTCTATCTTCTTGCCCTTGCTCTCCCGTCATGGCCCGACATGAACTGGCTTGAAGCTTTCGCGGCTGGTTTGGCCGAGGACCAGGAGAGATTTGAATGCGCACTTGCGGGCGGGGAGACCAATGCAACACCGGGTCCCGTGACGGTCACCATCACGGTGGTGGGATACGTGCCGCAAGGGGCGCTGATCCGGCGCAACGGCGCAACACCGGGCGACAGCGTCTTCGTGAGCGGCACGATCGGCGATGCAGGCGCGGGACTTGGCCTCCTCACGAACGGCGACACTCCTGCGAGGGCGGCAGCGCGGGATTTTCTCATCTCGCGCTATCGTTTGCCTGACCCCAGGCTGGAGCTCGGCCGCGAATTGCGCGGACTCGCGAGCGCGTCGCTCGATGTCTCGGATGGCTTGCTGGCGGATCTCGGGCATGTCGCCGAGGCGTCGCAGGTGCGCATCGAGATCGACGCGGCGCGCGTGCCGATGTCGGACGCCTTGCGCGAATTGAGGGGCGAGGGGACCTCGGGGCGTGCGCGCGCCGCGACTGCGGGCGATGATTACGAGATCGCGTTTACAGCACCGCGCTCCCGGGCGGACGCGATCCTCGAGGCTGCGCGCCGGACTGGGACTCAGGTGACGGAAATCGGGCGCGTGGTTTCCGGCGGCGGCGTTGCGCTTCTCGACGGAAGCTGCAATCCCATTCAAGTGCCCCGCCAGGGTTACACGCATTTCTGAGCCAAAACGTCAGACACGGGCCTTGTGTCGCATGGGCCAACGCGGCGTTGCCTCTCCAACGTCCTTTTGGCATGTTCCCCCGCCTTTTCGCGCCGCGGCGCGGGGGAGGGGAATGCGGCGCCGGCCCCGGCGACGGTCTGCACGGTTTTCCGTATGACGCAAAGGAACGAATGATGGGCCTGCAGCTTGAACTCATCCTGGCCAGTGGTGTGCTGGCGCTCCTCTACGGTGCTTGGACGAGTCGTTCGGTCATGGCCATGAGCCCCGGCAATGCGCGCATGCAGGAAATTGCCGCGGCGATCCAGGAAGGCGCAGCCGCCTATCTCAACCGTCAGTACACGACCATCGCGATCGCGGGCGTCGTGATCCTCATTATCGCCTTTGCGATCTTCGGCTGGCAGGTGGCGCTCGGCTATCTGATCGGCGCGTCGTTCTCAGGCATTGCGGGTTATGTCGGCATGAACGTGTCGGTGCGCGCCAATGTGCGCACCGCGGAGGCATCGCGGCACGGGCTTGCGGCAGGCCTTTCGATCGCCTTCCGCTCGGGTGCGGTGACGGGACTGCTCGTCGCCGGACTGGGCCTCATCGGCGTCGCCGGCTATTACACGTTTCTTCGCTACGGCCTCCATCTCGACATCAATGACGAAGCACAAGGGCGTTTGATCTCCAACGCTCTCGTCGCCCTCGGTTTCGGCGCTTCGCTCATCTCGATCTTCGCGCGGCTCGGCGGCGGCATATTCACCAAGGGCGCCGATGTCGGCGGCGACATGGTGGGCAAGGTGGAAGCGGGAATTCCCGAGGACGATCCGCGCAATCCCGCCACCATCGCCGACAATGTCGGCGACAATGTCGGGGACTGCGCCGGCATGGCGGCGGACCTGTTCGAGACCTTTGCGGTCACGACCGTCGCCACAATGGTGCTGGCTTCGATCTATTTCACCGGAGGCTTGCGCGCTGCGCTCATGCTGCTGCCGCTCGGCATTGCGGCCATGTGCATCGTTACATCCATCATCGGCACGTTTTTCGTGCAGCTCGGCAAAAACGGCTCGATCATGGGCGCGCTCTACAAGGGCGTGCTGGCGACGGGCGTGCTGTCGCTCATCGGCTTGTGGCCGCTCACCGACTGGTTCGTCGGCCTCGACACGGTGCTCACCACAATCTCCGGCCACGATGTCACCGGCCGCTCGCTGTTCTTCTGCGGCGCGGTCGGGCTTGCCGTCACCGGCGCGATCATCTGGATCACGGAGTATTACACCGGCAGTGGGTTCCGCCCTGTAAGGGTGATCGCAGAGGCTTCGCGCACGGGTCACGGCACCAATGTCATCCAGGGTCTCGCGATCTCGATGGAATCGACGGCGCTGCCGGCGCTGGTCATCTGCGTGGGCATCGTCGTTGCGAACTGGCTCGCCGGTCTCTTCGGCATTGCCATCGCGGTCTCCACCATGCTGTCGCTCGCCGGCATGATCGTGGCGCTCGATGCGTTCGGTCCGGTGACGGACAATGCCGGGGGCATCGCGGAAATGGCTGGTCTCGAAGGCGATGTGCGCAAGACGACCGACGCGCTCGATGCGGTCGGCAATACCACCAAGGCCGTCACCAAGGGTTATGCAATCGGCTCGGCGGGCTTGGGTGCGCTGGTGCTCTTCGCCGCCTACACCGAGGATCTCAAATATTTCATCGCCCATTCCGACGTGTACGGATATTTCCGCGGCCTCGCCATGCCGACTTTCTCGCTCTATGATCCGTGGGTGGTGGTGGGGCTCTTCATCGGCGGCCTTCTTCCCTATCTCTTCGGCGGTATCGCCTTGACGGCCGTGGGCCGCGCCGCAGGCGCGGTGGTGGAAGAAGTGCGCAGGCAGTTTCGCGAGATGCCTGGCATCATGCAGGGTACGCAGAAACCCGATTACGGTCGCGCCGTCGACATGCTGACGAAGGCCGCAATCCGCGAGATGATCATTCCCTCGCTCCTGCCGGTTCTGTCGCCGATCGTGCTCTATGTAATCGTCGACAACATCGCGGGAAAAGCCCAGGCCTTTGCGGCTTTGGGCGCCATGTTGCTGGGTGTGATCGTGACCGGTCTGTTCGTGGCGATCTCGATGACCTCAGGCGGCGGCGCCTGGGACAACGCCAAGAAGTTCATCGAGGACGGGCATTTCGGCGGCAAGGGCTCCGACGCGCACAAGGCGGCGGTTACCGGCGACACGGTGGGCGATCCCTACAAGGATACGGCGGGCCCGGCGGTCAATCCGATGATCAAGATCACCAACATCGTGGCGCTTCTCCTGCTGGCCACGCTCGCGCACGGGATTTGAGAAGCGGGTTCGCCCATCAGCCGCATCTGAGTGGTTGCTCACCCCTCACCCGCGCTTGAGCAGATTTCACCGCACATATCTGCACGCCTCTCCCACAAGGGGAGAGGGGGAACGGAATCCTGCATCAACGATGTTCGATCAGCGCGCGGGATTCCCTCTCCCCTTGTAGGAGAGGGGCTACGCACGAGCACTACCAACCGCCACAACGCGGGTGAGGGGTGAGCAATCGCTCAGGCGGCTGAAGTGTGCGCCCTCACGGATAGGGCGAGCCGGGGCCGCCGCCTCCACCACCGCCTCCGCCCGGGCCCTGGCCGCCGCCGGTCATGTTGCCGATCGGTACGCCCGGTGTGGCGTTGAAGAGCTGCTGCAGGAAGGTCAACTCGCGGCCGCGCGCCGGAGTCGTCCGCGACTCGAAGGCGATCACGTGTCCGTCCTTGAGGCTGAAATGCTGAAGATCGCGGACCTTGCCGTCCTTGTCGAAATGGATGGCGAGGATCGCGCGTGTTTCAGTCTTGGGATCGAAAAAGGCAAGCTGCCTCTCGACGCTGGAAATGTAGTACCACGAGTCGGCGCCGAACGTGGCGCGGGTCGATGGATCCCCGAGCCGTGCCTGCACCGAGGTTTCGGTATCGGTTCCGATCCTGATGGACGCTTCGCCCAGGGGATCGCGCAAATAGCCGCGCTGGTTCGTCACCGGCACGCAACCCGCCAGCACCAGCATCGCAATCGCAAGAACCGGACGCCGCATCGAAGACACCTCGCACCTGACCCTGCGCCCCGCCTCCCATGTGCTAGCGTTGCGCCCGCGGCGTTGCAAGAGGCGGCGCCGATGACGAGGAAGCCGATGCTCGAGGCGCTCAAGCTGCGCGGCGAACGCAAGCGTGTCGCAGAATGCCTCTGTGCGCAGATTTCGGAGCGCGCGCGCGAGCCCGTGTTCTTCAGGAGTTTTGCGGTTTCCGACACGATCGACGGCCGGTTCGACCTGGTCGTGCTGCACGCCTGGCTCGTACTCGAAATTTTGGAGACCAGGAGTGAGGCGACGCTCGCCCAGGCGCTCGTCGATGCGCTTTTCGCCTGTTTCGACGAAGCCTTGCGCGAGCAGGGCGCGGGCGACATGGGCATGAACCGCCGCATACGGACGATGGCGGGCGCCTTCTATGGGCGTCTGCGCGCCTACCGCGAAGCGGGCAGCGAAGGCGAACTTGCCGCTGCGATCGCCCGCAACCTCTATCGCGGCGAGACTTCGCGGGTTGAACTGGCGGGAATGCTTGCCAAATATGTGCTCGACGCGCGCGCAGGCTTCGTGAGTCTCTGCCTCGATCGGGGACAACTGGATTTTGGTCCCCTGCCTGCGCCGGCCGGAACGAAGGCATGACGATCACGGCCCCCCTGGAACGGTTTCGCAATCTGGCCGATCTGCCGCATGCGGGTTACGAAAGCGCGATCATCGCGAGCGCGGACGAACTTCGCCGCCTCGCGGAATGGGCCGGTGTCGACGAGGTCACGCGCCTCGTGGGACATGTCGACATCCGACCGCAATCGCGGACGCGCTTTCTGCTCGAGACCGAATTCGCGGCCGATATCGTGCAGAAGAGCGTGGTCACGCTGAAACCGCTGCGTTCGACGATCGCGAGGAGCTTCACGCGCACGCTTCAGCTGTCGCCGGGTTTGCAGCGCCATGCCGACAAAGGTGGACTCGTGACGCCGGCTTCCGCCGATGACGAGGCGCCGGAAGAGATCGACCGCACCCGCTACGATCTCGCCGGACCCCTGCGGGAGGAATTGTTGCTGGCGATCGACCCCTATCCCCGCGCGCCCGGCGAGACGTTCGAGCTGCCCGGAGATGACGATGCGCCGGAGAGCCCGTTTGCGGTGCTCGAAAGGCTCAGGCGTGAACGCTGACGCGCGACATCGGGGACGGGGGCGCGGGGCGGGGCGATCGCATTTGCGCGTAGGGAGGCTGAAGAATACCGCCAAGGCGCCAAGACGCCAAGGACAAGTGGCGCGCGAAGGCGCGCAAGAATCCCTTGGCGCCTTGGCGTCTTGGCGGTTCATCTATCTTCTGCAGTGGCTCCGCGGATAGGCGAAATCCAGCGCCGCTGACCGCCTGATGGATATATGCGATCGCCGGGCGCGGGGGAGGCGGGTTCCGTTTCATTTACCAATTCGTGAAACAAATAGAAATATGAGGACGGAATTCAGGCAGCCCGGTTCGAACTGAGAGCAGGAAGAAATGCCGGTCAGGTTTCGTATCGGGACGGCTGCAATCTTCGGAGCAGCGCTGGGGATTTTTCTGGCCTCCGCCGGGCGCCTCGAAAACGGGGGCAAATTCGTCCCGAGCGCCGGCTGGTGGAGCGGATTCGTGATCGGCGGCATGGTCGCGGGCGCGGTTCTGTTCGTGACACTTGCCGTCATCTACAATCTGGTTCGGGCAGCGCAGTCGGGGTCGGGGTCGGACTAAGGTCGGATGGGCTCGCCGTCCTTGCTCCGCCACGTGGAACTGAGAGAGCATTTTTGAACGAGTTGCCATTGCCGAATGTCGAAGTAGACAGCGCGACGGATTGGCCCGCGGTGCTTTCCTCGGTGCGCGATTACTGGAACGGAAAGCGCGGCTCCCGCGCGATGCCCAGCCGGAGCGATATTTCGCCCGCGCAACTCAAATCGTTCCTGCCCTACATCCTTCTGGCCGACGTCGTCGATGGGGGAAACGACTTTCGCTATCGCGTGGTCGGCACGCAGCTGCGCGAATTCTTCTATTTCGAGCCGACCGGAAAATTGATGAGCGAGACCATCGCGCCTTTCGGCCACGAGACGGTTCGGGCCACGCTTGCCGGGTATCGCGCGGTCATGGAGCGCCGCGCGCCCATGCGGCTCACCGGTTCAGGCTCATGGTTCGGACAGACTCCCAAATATTTCGATGCGCTTCTGGCGCCGATGTCGGATGACGGCGAGGCCGTGAACATGATCCTCGGCACCTTCATTTTTGTCTGGGATCGTGAGCATCAGTTCCGCACGCCGCTCGCCCCCCGGCTCGGAGGATATGTCTCCGCTTAGACGGGCAGCCCGTCCCTCGTAGGCTGCCTTGAATCCGGGGCGGCTTTCCTGTTCACTCCGCGACTTGTTTTGCCCGCCCGGTCCGCCAGTGGCAGAAGCGCCGAAAGACGCCGCCCCAATCGGATTCGGCTTCAGTTTGAAGGAGTTGCACCGCCATGGCGGTACCCAAGAGAAAAACATCGCCGTCGCGGCGCAATATGCGCCGGTCTCATGACCGGCTCACCCCGAACGCCCACATCGAATGCCCGCAATGCGGCGAGCAGAAGAGGCCTCATCACGTCTGCGCCAAATGCGGCCATTATGGCGGCCGCGAAGTGGTGAAGGTCGAAGCCTGACACGCGCCGCCCGCGCGGACCGCGCGCGGGGACAGTCGCAGCGAGGCGAGGGTGAGCCCCGAAATAACGGTTTCGATCGATGCGATGGGCGGCGATGCCGGTCCGGGCGTGGTTATGGCTGCGCTCTCGCGCTCGCTCGTGCGCCATCCGGGCGTGCGATTTCTGCTGCATGGCGACGAAGCCGTCCTGAAGCCTCTTCTCGCCAAGCGCGCGAAGCTGGCCGCGCGCGCCGCGGTTCGCCACAGTGCGGAACAAGTGCGCATGGACGAGAAACCGGGCCAGGCCCTCAGGCGCGGGCGCAACACCAGCATGTGGCGGGCCATCGAATCCGTCGCCAAGAAGGAAGCGCAAGTGGCCGTCTCGGCCGGCAATACGGGTGCGCTGATGGCGATGTCGATGTTCCAGCTCGGACTGCTGGACGGGATCGACAGACCTGCGATCGCAGCCTTGTGGCCGACAATGCGCGGACAGAGCGTGGTGCTCGACGTCGGCGCCAACATCGCCACCGACTCGCAGCAGCTTGTCGACTTTGCGGTGATGGGCGAGGCCTTCGCGCGCGCCATCCTGGGGCTCGAGCGTCCGATCGTCGGCCTGCTCAACGTCGGCGCCGAGGACGTGAAGGGCAATGATGCCGTGCGCGGCGCGGCGCAGATCCTGCGCGGCGCCGACCTGCCGATCGAGTTCTGCGGTTTCGTCGGGGGCGACGACATCTCAGAGGGAACCGCGGACGTGGTGGTGACCGACGGCTTCACCGGCAACACCGCGCTGAAGACGGCTGAGGGGACGGCGACGCTGGTGATGCACTATCTGCGCACGGCGCTGCGCCGCAACGTCCTCTCGCGGCTGGGCGCGTTGCTGGCGAGCGGCGCGCTGAAAACCCTGCGCCGCAAGCTCGATCCGCGCGCGGCCAATGGCGGCATCTTTCTGGGGTTGAACGGTGTGGTGGTGAAAAGCCATGGCGGCACAGACGCGCTCGGCTTTGCGAGCGCGCTCGACATGGCGGTCGACATGGCACGCGCCGAAGTGATCTCCAAGATCGTCGCGGACCGCGCGGCGGTGGCGCCGCTTCTCGGCGCTGCTGCGAGTTCCGGAGCTGCGGCTTCGTGAGATTCGTTCGTTCACTCATTGCCGGTCTTGGCGCGTATCTGCCGACGACCATCCTGACCAACGCCGATCTGGCTAAACGGGTGGATACGACCGACGCGTGGATCGTGGAGCGCACGGGCATCCATCGCCGCCATGTTGCGCGGCCCGGCGAAACCACCTCCGACCTCGCGCTGAAGGCGGCCCAAGCTGCGCTTGTCGATGCGGGGCTCGGCGCCGACGCGATCGATCTTGTCATCGTTGCCACGACGACTCCCGACGAGACGTTTCCCGCCGTCGCCACAAATATCCAGGCGAGGCTCGGCATGACGCGCGGCGCGGCGTTCGACGTGCAGGCGGTGTGCTCGGGATTTATCTTCGCGCTCGCCGTCGCCGACAATTTCATCCGGCTGGGCCAGGCGAAGAACGTGCTGGTGATCGGCGCCGAAACCATGTCGCGCCTGATGGACTGGAGCGACCGCACGACCTGCGTGCTGTTCGGCGATGGCGCGGGCGCGCTCGTGCTGCAGGCGGGCGAGGGCAAAGGTGATTCCTCCGACCGCGGCGTGCTCAACACGCTTCTTTATTCCGATGGGCGTCTGCACGATCTTCTCTATGTCGATGGCGGTCCATCGACGACGCAGACGACGGGCCATCTGCGGATGCAGGGACGCGATGTTTTCAGACATGCCGTGATCAACACGGTCGCTGCCATCGAAGCAGCGACGAAGGCGAGCGGCGTTGCCGTTTCCGACATCGACTGGATTGTGCCGCACCAGGCCAATCAGCGCATCCTCGATGCGACGGCGCGGCGGCTGGGCATTCCGGCGGAGCGCGTCATCTCGACCATCGCCGACCATGGCAACACCTCCGCAGCCTCGGTGCCGCTCGCCCTTGGCGTGGCGGCGTCCGACGGACGAATCGGACCGGGCGATCTCGTCCTCATGGAAGCCATGGGCGGCGGCTTCACCTGGGGCGCCTCGCTGGTGAGGTGGTGAAACCGCGCGCATAGGCCAGATTTCATCTGTCCTCGCCATCCCGGACTCGTCGGAAAAAGATTCACGCGGAGCCGCGGAGGAAGCGGAGCCGCGGAGACGAAACATCCGCGCGCCTTCGGCGCGCAAAAGTTTCTCCTCTTTTTCTCCGCGTCCTCTGCGGCTCCGCGGCTCCGCGGCTCCGCGTGCCCCCTTTTTTGCGAAAACGACGGGAGCGGCAACGCGGAGGAGGGCCGCGAGCGCCATAACCCGCAATCTCAAATCACCCCCTTATCCCTTTGATGTTGACGGGAAAAATTGACGCTCCTACGCTTGCGGGACGTGATGCAGGGGAGTCACAATTTTGATGCACAACCATACTCTGACGCGGGCCGATCTGACCGAGGCCGTGTTCAAAGCCGTTGGCCTTTCGCGCAATGAATCGGCCCAGATGGTCGAAGATATTCTCGAGGAGGTCTGCTGCGCGCTGGCGCGGGGCGAATCGGTCAAACTGTCGTCGTTTGGAACTTTTTCCGTGAGGCAGAAATCGCAGCGCATGGGCCGCAATCCGAAGACCGGTCACGAAGTGCCGATCGCGCCCCGGCGCGTGCTCGTGTTCCGGCCGAGCCATGTGCTCAAAGCGGTGATCAACGGCGAGATGCCGGAACTCCAACTGGCCGGGGAGTGAGCATGGCGCAGGCCGCCGCGTTGAGCGTGAAATCGCCGGAAGCGTTCCGCACGATCAGCGAAGTGGCCGACGCGCTCGACGTACCACAGCACGTGCTGCGCTTCTGGGAGACGCGCTTCGCCCATATCCGGCCGGTCAAGCGTGCGGGCGGCCGGCGCTTCTACCGGCCCGAAGACGTCGATCTCCTGCGCGGCATCCGCGCGCTCCTCTATTTCGAAGGCTACACCATCAAGGGCGTGCAGAAGATCCTGCGCGAAAAGGGCGTGCGTTTCGCCGCCGAGCTCGGCCGCAACGCGTTAAAGCTCCACGGCAAGCGCGGCACACCGACAGAGATCACCGCTTCCGACAGCGGGGAGTTCGACGCAATCGCCACGCTTTCGCGCGTCCACAGCGATGCGGCCGAGACCGTTGCACTGGACGAAACGCACCACGCCGATCTCGATGCGGTGCTGACGCAACTGCTTTCGCTGAAATCCCGCCTCTCCGCCGCGCGCCGCCATGTGGGCGGGTGAGACGCGCGCATGCAGCATCATGCGTTTCCGTGGCCCGCTGCCGCCTTCTTCATTGTGGCGGTGATCGGTCTTGGGATCACTTGTCTGTGCTTTGCCGATCATCTGTGCGACTGGCAGATCCGGATCCTTCAATCCCGCTGGTATCGGTGGACAACCCGAGGGTACGGTGTGGTCCTGATCTTTTTCGGGCTCTTTTTTGCGCTGCTGTTCGCACAGCATAAATCGGGCTAGCAACGCTTTAGCGGCGCATGCACCACGAATAAATACTCACCCTCGCCCTGAGCCTGTCGAAGGGCGATGACGAATGTGCGCGATCGGCGCAAATCGCGTTGCCCCGCACGCGTCTCGCGCCTATAGTCCGCGTCCCGCGGGATGACCCTCCGCGGTAAGGTCACGGAGCGTGGCGCAGCCTGGTTAGCGCACCAGTCTGGGGGACTGGGGGTCGAGAGTTCAAATCTCTCCGCTCCGACCAGCAAGCAAGCCACTGATTTTAAGGCACTAATTTGAACGATAGCTTTAGTACCCACGCGCAAATTTCAATGGGCTAACTCTGGGGCTAACAGGCAATTGAAAGCAACAAAGGGTTGGTCCAACCAGCCCGTTCCTTATTTTTTTGGACCGCGAATATCAAAGGTTCGAATCCTCTCCGGTGCACCGGAGAGGATGATACTGAGAACCGATGGGTCGTCGTGGTCCACAGCGGCTGAAGTCAACAAACCCATGGCGCCGGGCCGGCAAAGAAGTGTAGTATCAAGCCGAATTTCTTCCTTGGCGTCACTCCCGAGAATTGAAAGAGGAGGATCAACGCAATGCGCGCGCTTGATGTTCGCGGCAAACATATTTTGGCCGGCGCTGCCGCACTTGCCATGCTCGCATCGCTCAACATGGCTCATGCCGCCGGATTTCGTGTTCTCTATAGTTTCACCGGTGGAAGCGACGGAGCTTACCCCGAGGCCAGCCTGATCAAGGACTCGGCGGGCAACCTGTACGGCACAACGGCGGGTGGCGGCATCGGCTATGGCTACGGAACTGTTTTCGAGCTGGCCCCCGACGGCACTGAAACGGTTCTCTATGCCTTCACCGGCGGCAGCGACGGCAATGACCCCACAGCCGGCCTGCTCAAGGACAAGGCTGGCAATTTCTACGGCACGACGGCTTTCGGTGGCGCCCATCACTACGGAACCGTTTTCAAGCTCGCTCCCGACGGCACCGAAACAGTGCTCCATGCTTTCACCAGCGGAGCCGACGGTGCTGACCCCTTTGCCGGTCTGATCAAAGATAAAGCAGGCAACCTCTTCGGCACGACGGATTTCGGTGGCGGAACCTCTGGAAATGGAACCGTGTTCAAGCTCGCGCCCGACGGCACCGAAACGGTGCTCCACGCCTTCACCGGCGGAAACGACGGCGATGACCCCATTGGCGGCCTGATCAAGGACTCGGCGGGCAACCTCTATGGCGTGACGGCGCTTGGCGGCAGCGCTGACTGCGAGGGTTCCGGTTGCGGAACCGTTTTCGAGCTCGCTCCCGACGGCACCGAAACGGTGCTCTATGCCTTCACCGGTGGAAGCGATGGCGCCGGCCCTTCGGCCAGCCTGATCAGGGACTCAGCGGGCAACCTGTACGGCACGACGCAAGGTGGCGGCGGCACCAGCTGCAGCGACGGTTACGGTTGCGGAACCGTTTTCGAGCTCGCTCCCGACGGCACCGAAACGGTGCTCTATGCCTTCACCGGCGGAAGCGACGGTGCCAACCCCTTTACTGCTGGCCTGATCAGGGACAAAGCGGGCAACCTGTACGGCACGACGGATTTCGGCGGCGGACTCGGCTATGGTGTCGTCTTCAGGCTCGCGCCGGACGGCACGGAAAGGGTGCTCCATTCTTTCGGCGTAAGCGGCGGCGATGGCGCCGCCCCTTCGGCCAGCCTGATCAGGGACTCAGCGGGCAACCTGTACGGCACGACGCAAGGTGGCGGCGACACTGGGTGTAACAACCCTTACGGTTGCGGAACCGTCTTCACGCTCAGGAAGTAGAGACGGCGGCGCGCGCGAAGAACCGTGCTCACTTGGCGGCGGCACGACAGATGCGGATGTTATTTCCGCGCGCCGCAATCGCCGAAGAAAGCCATGCGGCGCGCCGCTCATGGTGCGCACAGGAAAGAGCGGACGCTACCGCTACTATGCCTGTGCCTCGCACCGGCTGAAGGGCAGTCTTGCCTGTTCCAATCCCGTGGCCATTCGGGAATCACAACTGGACGACATGGTTCTCACCGCCCTTGCGGGACAGCTGATGACGCCCGAACGGCTCCCGGTGCTTCTGTCCGAAGCACGGAAGCACCAACGCGCAACATCGAGCGTCAACATCTAGAGACGCGCCGCCTACGCCCTGGATGCAGTTTGCGAATCGAAGTTGCTCATGCGTACCCCTCAAAAACCTTTTTCAACAACCTGCTAGGGCGCACCAAAATCTGATTCCCCTGTTTGATTTCATTGGAAAATTCAGCGCGGTTGTCCCACCCGCCAATTTCGGGAGTCCCATCAGGCCGCTATCATGCCAACATGAGGCACGATGTGCTCCGGTCCGTTGCGCACAATATCGCCGCGTCTCTGGCGAGTGGGATCGGCTTGCTTATCGGTGTCTACGATTTCGACGTTTTTGGCGACGCTCGCCGCAACGCCCCGGGGTATATCACCGTTGATTTTCTGAACGGTACGATTTCAGATAGCAGGCCATCTCAAAAATTGGCAATGGCGGTCCAGTTATATCGAGACGCGCTGCCAGGGCTTTGTCAGAAGCATTGGATTTTGGCCTCTGATTTTACGATGCTAACTGCCCGGTATTGGACCACGGCCACAACCGCTCGTTTCAGTGTCACGGTGCGGGATGGGCTGGGCCGCATTACATGCAACGAATATCAAGGTCGCGGCGGTGCGCGCTTTAGGGTGCAGGATCGCGAAGGCCGTGTTCGTCCAACGCCAGTAAAGCGTTTTCGGCAAATTTCGACATAGCAATGATTAGGAAACTTCCCGTGGGAGCGCCATGTCTGTTGGCTGTTGTAAACGCGGGCACGATTCAGGGCGGATATCTCGGAATGTTGCCTTCATGGCCGCCACGCCTTGTTGGAACGGCCACGGGAGATATGGCGCCGATGCTGGCGCCTTGCGATTGCGGAGGACGATTCAGTTCCGATGCCCCGGCGCTCTCCCGGACGCGTGCGAAGGGAACTCCTCCTGTTATGGGCGTCCAAGGCCCCGGGTGATCGCAGCACGATGACGAGTGCCCCGATTGCGACAATGCTCCGTGAGTCCGCTTCTGGTCGTAAAGCCAGCGAATCGAGTTTGAAGCCTCGGAATTATGAGGGTGCAACCGCACACTTTGCACAATCCAGTATTTCTTTCCGTACTCCAGTGTTATCGGGGAAATCGGCACTTTCACGCGTCCGCATCCCGGCTGCGTTGCGGATGCGGAGACAAGTTCCGTTGCCGGTTTGCCCAGGTGCGACGTATATATTGCGACTTGGAATCCACTGGGGGTGCCCGTAGACGGACCATCTTCAACGACAATCTCGTTGACCGCAGTGCCCTTGCCAATGACCGGAGTTGCCGCACGTTCCCAAGACACGAAGGAGCGGGAGATGGAGGAACTGGAATATCCAAAAACGCGGAGCTTAAAGCCGTAATTACAAAGAAACTCCTGATTGGCGTCCAGCCTGCTATGGCCAGATCCAGCCTGACGTTCCGGCAAAGTGCCCGCTGTGGCAAGTGAAGTAACGCATACGAGAGCGGTCGTCGCGATCAGGAGCATTTTCATCGGATCAGCTCTGTCTGTTGGCTGTTGTAAACGCGGGCGCGATTCAGGGCGGATATCTCGGAATGTCGCCCTCATGGCCGCCGCGCCTTGTTGGAACGGCCACCGGAGTTGTGGAGCCGACGCTGGCGCCTTGCGACTGCCGAGGACGATTCAATTCCGATGCCCCGGCGCTCTCCCGGACACGTGCGAAGGGGACGCCTCCCGTTATGGGCTGCCAGGGCCCGGGGTGACTGACGCACGATGCGGAGCAAACCGAGGACCCGGATTGCGACAATGCTCCGTGAGTCCGATTCATGTCGTAAAGCCAGACAATCGAGTTTGGAGTCGAGGAATTACTCGGGCGCAGTGCGCTTTGCACGATCCAGTATTTCTTTCCTTTCTCCAGCGTTATCGGAGAAATCGGCACCTTCACGCGTCCGCATCCCGGCTGGCTTCCGAATCCGGAGACAAGTTTCGTTTTCGGTTTGCCGAGGTGCGACGTATATATTGCGACCTGGAATCCCGAGTGGGACGATCCCGTGGATGAGCCGTCTGCAACGATAATCTCGTTGACCGGTTCGCCCGTGCCGATGACCGGAGTTGCCGCTCGTTCCCAAAGGTAAAAGAAGAAGTCGTCCACATTGGAATTGTGGATCTTAAAGCCATAATTACAAAGAAATTCGTCGTTGGAGTCGAGCGAACTCTGTCCCGATCCGGTCTGGCGTTCCGGCAAAGTGCCGGCTGCGGCAAGCGAAGTGACACACACGAGAGCGGTCGTCGCGATCAGGAGCATTTTCATCGGATCAGCACTCCCTTTAGGGCTCCGGTCTATCGCCGGAATTCACATGGCTCCACTAGGGCGCGCCATGTCGGTTGGCTGCTGTAAGCGCGGGCACGATTCAGGGCGGATATCTCGGAATGTTGCCTTCATGGCCGCCACGCCTTGTTGGAACGACCACGGGAGATATGGAGCCGTCGCTGGCACCTTGCGACTGCGGAGGACGATTCAGTTCCGATGCCCCGGCGCTCTCCCGGACACGTGCGTAGGGAACTCCTCCTGTTATGGGCGTCCAGGGCCCCGGGTGATAGAAGCACGATCCGGCGGAGGAGCAACTCGAGTGCCCGGATTGCGACAATGCTCCGTGAGTTCGCTTCGTGTCGTAAACCCAGACAAGCGAGCTTGATCCCCCAGACTCAGGGATAATTACGCTTTGCACAATCCAGTATTTCTTTCCGTTCTCCAGTTTTATCGGGGAAATCGGCACTTTCACGCGTCCGCATCCCGACGCGTATGAGGATGCCTGGACAAGTTCGTTGCTCGGTGTGCCCAGGTGCGACGTATATATCGCGACTTGGAATCCATTGCCGCTGCCCCCCTCAGACGGACCATCTTTAACGATAATCTTGTTGACCGATTCGCCCTTGCCAATGACCGGAGTTGCCGCACGTTCCCAACGCCAGGAATGCAAACTGGAACTTCTAAAGGCGTGGAGCTTAAAGCCGTAAGTACAAAGAAATTCCTCATTGGTGCCCAGCCCGCTATGGCCTGATCCAGCCTGACGTTCCGGCAAAGTGGCCGCCATGGCAAGCGAAGTGACACACACGAGTGCGGTCGTCGCGATTAACAGCATTTTCATCGGATCGGCTCCCCCTTGAAGGCTCAAGTCTATCGCCGGAAAACCCACCCTGGCAATCGGGCAGCTCCTGCATGACTGATGTCGAGCGCGTCATGCCGATCTTCGTGGCCTGCCCGCGCTTCAGAAGGCGGTTCGGCAAAAGAGTCCCAACTGATCGCGGAGGCATCGAGAAGCCATTTATCCGGTGGGGACGCTTGCCTGCGATGCGCACGATGCGGAATGGCCCCCGAATTCAGGACCGAGAGTTTGCTTATACGGGAAATTCGGGCACCCCGGGATACGCGTCAAGCACCGGGCCGAGGGCGGCCTTCAGCGGACCCAGCCAGGGTTCGTAGGCGCGCCAGCGGTCCACGCCTTCCTTGAAAATGGGGCGTCTCACCTGTTCATTGCTGAATGAACTGAAGGCGCGGTCGCTCTTGTAATATTCGAGACAGCCCGGTTCGAACGGCAGCCCTATAAAGTCGAGCATTCTGCGCACTTCACATTCGAGATCCGCCACGAGATTCTCGTAGATGACACGATGAATCTTGCCGGGAATGACGTGATCGAAGTGCGCCATGAGGCACACGTAATCGTGGTAGAAGCGGCCTATGTCGGTGAGCTTGTAGGAAAGCGGCGGAGCATGCGCAAAACTCATCGTGAAATTCGCCCAGCACGCGGCGAGCGGGTGGCGCCGGACATCGATGATCTTGGCATTGGGCAGCATGAGATGGATCAAGCCGACCTGCCATATGTTGTAACAGTTCTTGTCGACAAAAAACGGCTTGCCCTGTGACAGCCTGGTGCGGGTCTGCTCCAGATATTTCTCGCCCAGTGACCGCAGATCGTCGGGCGTGAGGCGATCCATGCCGTTGGGATAATCCGGGCCGGTTTTCGGCATTACGTCTGCCCCGACTATCTGGATCAGCGTCTGGAGTTCGCCCGCGCCTTCGATCTGCGAGTGGGAACCGAGAATCTGCTCGGTCAGCGTAGAACCCGAGCGTTGCAGGCTCACGACGAATATCGGCTCCGCCGAAGGACAGCCGGCATGCTCAAGTTCGCGGAAAAGTTCCGGCGTGAAGACCGCCCGGGCGCGCGACACCATCCGGGTTGTCGAATCGGGATTGTAGTTCAGGTCGACTCGCCGGATCGCATTCCCCTTCGAATAATACTGAAATGACTTTTCGTATCGCTTGACGTCCCCGCAAGCCTTGCCGAGCGCATAGTACAGGTCGCTGCGCTCGGCCGGGCCGATGCCGGATTTTGCGAGTTGCTCCTCCATGATACGGGCATCGTCGTCCGTGAAGCGAACTGTCTTCATGGACGCCAGGGCCCACCATGCCGAGCCGCAGGCGGGATCGAAACCGGTTACCGTCCGCAGGCACGAAACGACCTCGTCGGTATGTCCGCCAAGGCTCCGGAGCGCATTGGCGAGCCCCATCCAGACCTCGGCGGAATCCGGACATGCCACTGTCAACTCGCGGAACAGGTCTGCCGCCCCGGCGTATTTCCTGGTCCTGGCCAGCAAATGGGCCTTCAGGCATCGAAAAAGGGGATTGTCGGGATTCTTCGCCAGCAATATTTCGCTTTCCGCAAGCGCGCCCTGCAACTTGTCCCCCTCCATCAGCGCGACAACGTAGTTGTACCGGTAGGTCGGGTGGTCCGGCGCGCACTGGACGCATTGCATGAGAAAACGTTCCGCGTCCCTCACGTTGTGTGCGCGCGCGGCGATTTCGCCCATGATATTCAACGCATCGGCACTTCGCGGATGCTTTGCCAGAAACTTCGATGCAATCCGCTTTGCGTTGCCTGTCTCGTCATTCTCCAATGCAGTGGCCGCTTCGATCAGTTTCGGGTCGCGGACCGGCCGCTGGCTGTACAAATCTGCGCGCGCCTGCGCCAGGCTACCGCGGTCAGCCCACGCTGGCCGCAACGCAACGTCGGGAATCTGGAGGGTCGGGCTCACGGATTGCATGTTTCGGACTCCGGGTGGTGTCCTAATTTGGGCGACTGTCCCGAAGTTGACGGATGGAGCGGGCATTTTTGTGTCCTTACCGCCGCTTACTTACTTGCTTTCATCGCGGCTGGATTGAACCCGGCGACATACGGAATTGTCGGGTATGTGAAACCCTTCTCTCCCACCATGATTACCGGAAGGTCCGGCGAAAGATCAGCCAACGGTGTTTGGCTGCGATCCCCGCAACCGACTGCTATGCCAGCCTTCGAAAAGGCTTGGTACAGCGGTTCTTTAATGAACTCAGTTGGTTTCGTAGGAACCACAATATACACGCCAGACCACGTAAGCCCGATCCGTGGCTGCCCGCTATGCACTTCTACGCCCGCATATTGCAGCGCCATCCCAATTTGGGCGGCAAATCTCGTTGATTCGAAATCAGCGGCACAAGTTACGGTTACGGCAGAAACGACGCCTTTCAACTCCAAAAGCTGTTCGACTTGTTCTCTTGCCAAGGAGCGCGGCGCAAGCTGCAATTCCGCTTTCGCGGCCCGCTCATTCGCTGCAGCGGCACGCGCATTTGCTTCGGTGGCAACTCTCAAGGCTGCGGCCAACAACGCGTTTGATCGCCGTGTTAATTCGCTTTGGAGGCCACTACCCCTGAACCCAAAGGCGACTTCTAGTCCGACTCCAATGGCAACTAATGCATCCGCCCATACTGGCCCCCAGTATCCTAGTGGCTCAATTAGCGGGAAATGGCCAAATGCAAGCACGATCTCGAATGTCACGCCTATAAATATCACACCGCCAAAGAAAACGGCGATCCGTTCGCAAAGTGAGACAGCGCTCAAGGGTGCCATCGCTCGCGTTCATCACGTCGTTTCTGAGGCGCAACGCAAAAAGCAAAGGATCATTCTTTGCTGGCGTGCTATCGGGAGCGGTAATTTTTGCCATCCTTATCGCGTTTGCGTATTTCGTAAAATGAAAACACCAACTGAATCGGCTTGGCCCCTCGCCGTATATGCTCAAGCCGAAGGGACCCCCAAGGGCCGACCGAAAAAAGTTTTGCACTCCCGCCCTAACGCATTGAATCATTTAGGCTGGAAATCGACCCGTTTTGCAGTTAAACCCTTGGGCTGCTTGAAAAATGGTCCGCTTTGGGAGCAGAGGGTCGCGTGTCCGAATCACGCCGCCCCGAGCACTATTCGTCTTGTTCGATGTCGATGAATTCGAGGCCCTTGACCTGCGACGACCGGCGAGGGGAAAGGCAGGCGTCGTCGACGGCTATGGCTACAAACACCTTCTTCCGGAGCGCACGGGTCGCGCCGGGCGCGCTTTTTGGTCGCGACCAACGAAACCTCGCAATTGGCGGGTCAGGAACATACTGGGGGACTGGGGGTCGAGAGTTCAAATCTCTCCGCTCCGACCAATTGCTCCAATAAATACAAATACTTACAAAGCAGAAGAAAGCGGAATCGGGCGGCTCGAACTGGGTATCAGCCAACTATCAGGATGCCAAAATATGCCCGCTGCGGGATCGGGCTGGAACGAGAACGCGGCTCCTCGCGGGCAAACCGGCGAGCAGTTGAGAGTGACGAGGAAGGGTTTCAATTGGGCCGTGCGCAGCCAGCTTGGGAGCTTCGAGGGCAGTGATTGCGGTTGTGGATAGGATGATTGAGTGTCCAGCATGGAGTGGCATTGTGCGGGCCAGTGGAGAAGTAACGGGCCTAAGAGTCTGTCCGGAGACATTATACGGGATTGCAAAGTTTTCGAAGCATGAGCCGGATTGAGGCGAGGCGCAGGAACGCGAGCGCCTTGCGGTTGAGGCACTCCCAATCCTTGGCAAGCCTTCGACATCGGTTGATCCAGGCGATCGTGCGCTTGACTATCCATCGTTTCGGCAGCACGGCGAATGAGTGCAATTCGTTGCGTTTGACGATTTCAATGATCCAGCTGCCGGAACTGGCGGCGGTCAGCGCGGCACGCGGTCCCTGATAGCCTGCATCGGCGAAGATGCGCAGAATGAATGGGAACAACGCTCGCGTGCGCGCATCGACCACGAATGCAGCGCCGTCGCGATCCTGGAGCTCGGCGGAATGCACCGCGGCGCTCAACAGCAGGCCGAGCGTATCTACGAGAATGTGGCGCTTCGCCGTCTTGCACACGATCGATTATCTCGACGGAAGCCGCGTGCCTCGGTTCTAGTCCGGCACATTCGGGTAGCCGTCCAAGATCGAACCGAGAGCAGACTTGAGGGGACCGAGCCACGGCTCATAGGAACGCCATTGGCCGACGTCGTTCTGGTAAAGCGGCATGCGAACCTGCTCCGAACTTTGCGTCTTGACCGGACGCTCGTTATCATAAAACCGAAGACATTGTTCCTCGAAGGGCAGTTCCAGATAGTCGAAAAGACGCCCGAGCTCCGCCTCCGCATCCGCAACCAGATGCTCATAAAACACGCGGTGGATTCTGCCGGGCAGGACCTTGTCGAAATGGGCCATTAGCCTGACGTAATTCACATAATCCTGCCCGATGTCGCTGAGCCTCAATGAGAAGTGACTGCCCGGGAACTGGCTCTTGAAGCAGGACCAGCCGCAATCGAGGGGATGTCTGCGTGCATCGACGATTTTGGAATTCGGCAGAATGAGATGAATCAGTCCGACATAGAAATAGTTGGCAAGTGCTTTGTTGGTAAAGAACGGCTGATCCGTGAGCCGCCGCCGGCCCGTTGATTGCAGATAGCGTTCTCCCATAGATCCAAATTGATCGGCGCCGAGGCGATCAATGATCTGCATATAGGCATTCATCAGGCCGGGTTTGTCGACCCCCCCATCCCCATCTGTGAATTGTTCAAGCTGAACTTCCTTCCTAAAATTGGCGAGCGGCCGAACGAGCGCGGAATCGAGGTCTTCGAGTTCCCCCAGGCCTTCGATGGCGCTGTGGCTGGAAACGATTTGTTCCAGCAGCGTGGAGCCGGATCGCGGCAGGCCAACGATAAAGATGGGCGCATTGGAACCGCATCCCCAGCCCATCCGCTCGCGAAAAAAACTTTCAGTGAAAAAAACCTCGGTGGCTTTCCGGGATGCAGTCACACGTTCTATATCAAAACCGGTCTGAATGCGTCGCAGGGCGTTGCTCCTGGCATAATTCTCGAACGACTTGTCGTAGCGATTCAGATCACCGTAGGCCTTACCCAACCCTTGATGCAGCCCAGCCCTGTTTTCTGTCGACAAAGGGGCTGATTTTAATTGCCTTTCCATTGCCTCTAAATCGTCATGCGTAAAGCGATACACCTTCAATGAGGCAAGATTCGAATAAACAGCCTCGAAGGAGGGCTCGACTTCCAGCGCTTTACGATAGGCAGCGATGCACTCGGTTTGGAAACCCGCGTCACGCAACGCGTGGGCATAGCGTACCAGCATGTCAGGCGATTGCGGAAATTCCTCAGCGAGCTCTCGGCGGTAGACGAGCGCTTCGGCATGTTTCCCCATTGCGGTCAACAGAGTGGCCTTTTGATCGCGATACAGAACATTGCCGAGATCTACAGTCAGCAGCTCGTCCAGCTGCGCCAACGCCTCCCCGTATTTGTGCAGGCGGCGAAGGACGACAGCGTAGTTGTATCTAAAACCTTCTGTACCTGGAGACTGCGCCACGCAGCGACTGAGGAGCTGCTCGGCGGCGTCAAACCGGTTTGTGCGCCGGGCAATGTCCGCCATCAGGTTCAGTGCATTGGCGTCTCCCGGTTTTGACTCCAGAAACTTCGACACCAGCGACTCGGCGACGATGAGCTGATTCGCGGCGACGGCCTCGGCAGCCTGAACCAATATGCGATCTTGGACCCGGAGGAGTAAGCGCTGTTTGGCTTCGGCAAAGCGATGGTCTGCGCTTTCGTCCTTGTTCCGATGCTCAGGCGAACTACCATCAGCCATCAGTATTTCCCAACGAAATTGGCGCCGTCCGCCGCACCATCTGCTGCTCCCGAACTAAGTGGGCCCAACTTAGCAGGCTCTATCGCATTCTGACTGCTTGAGAAACATCTCGCCGCTACCGGAGCAGCACGATCCGATTTCCGCGCGGAGATACTGACTACCCCACAGGAAGGGCATGATTGCAGGGATGTTGAACTCATCGCTTCCGCCGATGAAAGCACAACGTGTCTGCAGTTCGTTTGGTCAGAACCTCACGCAAAAGCCGGTACATCAGGATAGGCGTCAAGAACCGGACCAAGCGTTTTTTTCGTCGGCCCAAGCCAGGGTTCGTAATGGCGCCACCGCTCAAGACCATCCCGAAATATCGGCATGCGCACCTGCTCGGAACTGACTGTGTTGACGGCCCGCTTGTTTTTGTAAAACTCGAGGCACGCCCCCTCGAAGGGCAAACCCAAATACGCGAACAGGCGGCGGACCTCTGCCTCGGGATCCGCTACCAGGCGCTCGTAGATCACGCGATGAATCGTTCCCGGAAGCACGCGGTCGAAATGCTCCATGAGCTCAACGTAATCCCGATACAGCCGCGCGCCATCCGTCAGGCGGAACCTGTGCTCGTGTCCTTTCGCGAAGTACTCCGTGAAATTCGACAGGCAGCAGGCAAGAGGGTGCCGGCGCACGTCCACGATTTTGGCGTTGGGCAATATTAGCTGAAGCAAACCCACGTGCATCGCGTTCTCGCCCATTTTGTCCGTGAAAAACGGGCGGCCAAGTCTTCTGTGAATGCGCGTTGCTTTCAGATATCTCTCCCCCAGCCGGTCGAAAGTTGCTGCGTCGAAAGTTTGCAGGACTTCGGGATAATCGGCGCCAGGACACAGGATGTCGGTTCTTACGAGTTCAGGCAGCTCAAGCAGTTCTTTGGTTCCTTCGATCTGCGTATGGCTGGCGAGAATCTGTTCGACCAAAGTCGAGCCGGAACGTGGCATTCCGATAATGAAGATCGGCGCATTGTCGCCGGCTCCGCATCCGGCGCGCGCACCGAAGAAATCGACCGTGAAGAATTTCTTGCATTGCGCGACATAAGCCGTTGCGATGTCGGGATCATATTTGATGTCTAGACGCTGGAGAGCATTTCCTCTCGCATAGTTGCTGAATGACCTATCGTAGAGCCCCATATCCGCGTATGCCTTGCCGAGTGCAAGATGCAGCAGCGGGCGATCCTCGGCGGGCAAATCCGCGCGACGAATATGAGATTCCATCTGCTCGATTTCGATGTCGCTAAACCGGAACGTCTTGATACTCGCGAGACTCCAGTGGGCGCGGCCGAAGGAGGGATTGAGCTCAATCGCGTTGCGATAAGCGGTGATGGATTGCTGCCAGCGGCCCAGATACCTGACCGCATGGCCGAAGCGCAGCCAGCCCACATCGGTCGCGTAATCCTGGACCAGTCCCTGCCACAGTGCCGCGGCGCTTTCATACTCCTCTATTGCTTCCAGCGAAATGGCCTTCAGCCCCCAAAACGTCGAATTCCGCGGATCGTCCGTCAGCACCTTTTCAATTTCTTGCAGTGCCGCATCGGGCTTGTTTGCCGTAATGAGCGTGCTCACGTACGAGAATTCGAGATCTCTCGAGCCCGGCGCTAGCTTCACGCACTTTGCCAGCAGGTCTTCTGCATCTTTGTTACGGCCCTCGCGGGCCGCGATTTCGGCCAAGAGACGCAGAGCACCAACAACCACCGGATGTTTTGCCACAAAATCTTCAAGCACCGTCCTTGCGCGGCGGAGATGGCCGGCTCCCAGAAGGGTTGCCGCTTCTCGCAAACAGGGATGGGCGGGCGATTGGTCCATCTCCGGAATATCAAATTTTCGCGCGGAGTTGCCGCCCAATATGCCTGCAGGAGGTGTTGGCGTGTTTGACGCTTTGCTCACACCATCAATATGACGTGCGAGCAAAGCCCTGACTACGGTCTATCTTGATAAAAAATTTGCCCCTTCCTCAACCGGGGAAGGGGCAACAAGGCATCCTGTCATTGCAATGGCGCCACAACGCGCAAACGCCACAGCAGCCCTATTTGTTTGAATTAACCTGGGCAGAAAACCCCCAGATGGAAATTTTCGTCTGTCGCGGTGCTTGCGGTATTCTCTATTTTGATAAACACGCCATCCGGATTGCCGGCACGTGGCGCATCAGTGATGTATCCGGCCGGAGCCGTGCCGCCGGTCGAATTGCCGAGGGTCGCGACATATGCGCATCCCGACACGTTCGCACTGAAATCCACTTCGTAAGCGCCAGTTCCTAAGAGCAATGAACCGGTTGCGCCAGCGCCGCGAGCCAATGAGCCATTCGCGTTTACGCTGGCGGCGTACGTTTTGTGTACTTTCGTTTCAGCGCTTGGAGCCATCGGCGCGCCGGAGCCGTGGTTCTGGATCGATGCGGCGGTCTCGTTCGGGCCGCCAGCGAGCGCTGTCGTTGCGCCAAAACCGATCGTGAGAGACAACGCTGTCGCACCGAGCAATGCTGTTCTGATGATGTTCATGAATGGACCCCATTTTTCTTGGTCAAAGTCCGTAAGCGCTCGACGAGCGCCCTTGAGAAGCTAAAGCATTCAACAATGGCGGTGTCTTGTAAAGAGGAGAATTCGAATTTCTGGACGATTTGCCACAAGGGTTGAACAAGATGCGCACAGACGTCCAGCCGAGAAATACCAGTGGGTGCAATGACTTGCTGAGCGACTGCAAGAGCGTCAATCAGTCGTCCGTGAAGAATAGCGATATCGGGCTGGCGCGAGCTGAGGCTGGCCAAAGAAGGCGATCAGCAATCGGACCAGCAAGAGCCTTAGCAGCGGATGAGGAGGCGGAAGTTGTAGCCGGCGGCGGCCATGAGCGCGTTGACGGCATCGCCTTGGCGGTAACGGAGATAATTTCGGCCCATGCGGATGGGCTCTCCTGCCCGCGAGGCGGAATCATCACGGCAGATGGGGGCCATAGTGATCCAAGCCGACCAAGCTGGTATTACAGCGAGTTCAGCGCCGGTTGAACCATTGTCCCGGTTCGCGCGCACCAAAGCTCAGCGCGCGAGTGCCTCGCCGAACTTCGTGCCCCTTACCTGGTCGTAGACCGTGTCGAACACCTGCAGGGATTTGAGGTTTGCAACATCGCCGGGGGCGACGGGATCGCCGAGGATCAGCACGCGCGAGGTTGACGCTGTGAATTGCGGCCACTCGGCAACGGCCGATCCGTTCGGATTTCCCGACGCGGCGAAATTCACCCAGCAGCTCGACATCGTATCGGCGAGCTTTCGATCGGCGGCGGTCCACGCCCATTTCTCCTGGTCGAGATGATCGAAGGTGTACCAGAGCTCGGAGAAATGGCTCGGGCCCCAGCCTTCATAGACCGATCCCTTCGGAAACGGCGGCGCGTGCGCGAAGTGATAATAGTAGACGCCGTTGCGGCCCTTCATCGCCTCCAGCCGCGCCCACGCCCAATCGTCCCATGCGAAGCGCAGATCGCGCTCGAGTGCGAGGCGCGCTTTTTTCACGTCCTCGTCCGTCACGTAAGGATAGGCGGCAAGCAGTTGCGGCGGCAGCGGTCCCCAGCTCTTCGCGATGTCGGCAGCGAAACTGGATGCCTTCACCGTCTCCAGATGGGAAACTAGCGAGCGCGCTTCATCGGCGTTGGAGCCGACGAGGATGGGCACATCGTTCTGCTTGCCGGCAACGAACACGTCATAGGGCGATTGCGGCAGCGCGTAAGGCTCGATCACGGGATGCGAAATCGGGCCGGCTTTGCCCTTGAGCAGCATGTCCGCCGGCAGCGCGCGTAGCTCCACGAGGGAATGCACGCCGAGCGAGGCGGCGTATCCTTCGCCGTCGTGTTCGGCATTCGCAAGCAGATAGTTCGGCGCGAGTTTCATCGGCTCGAACATGCCGCCGCTCTCGCCGATCGCACGCTGGAACAATCCCGCGGCGAGAGGAGAGGCCATCAGGATGCTGACCGATGCTGCGCCGGCAGACTGCCCCGCGATCGTCACGCGTGCCGGATCGCCGCCGAACGCGGCGATGTTCGTCCGCACCCATTGGAGTGCCGCGATCTGGTCCAGGAACGCATAGTTGCCGGACGAGTGGTGCGGCGACTCCGCGGTCAGTTCGGGATGGGCAAGGAATCCGAACGGGCCGAGGCGATAGGCGAGCGTCACGACGACCGCTCCCTTGCGCGCCAGTTGGTCGCCCCAATAGAGCGGCATGGAGGCGGAGCCATTGAAGAATCCGCCGCCGTAAATCCACACGATCACCGGCAGGTGCGCCGACGCGTTGCGGGCCCGTGTCCAGACATTGAGATAGAGGCAATCTTCGTTCACGTTCGGTGGCGTCTCACCCGGCATGGAGACTCCCGTCTGCATGCAGGCGGGCGCGAAGGTGTTCGCCGCGCGAATGCCGCTCCACGGCGTGACGGGCTGCGGTTCGCGCCAACGCAGGCGGCCTACAGGCGGCGCAGCGAAAGGAATCGCCTTGTAGACTTCGATGCCGCCCTGACGCACGCCGCGCACGAGGCCCGAGTCGGTGCGCACGACGCCGGCAACAGCCGGAACTGTAGCCAGCAATAACGTAGCCGCAAGAGATGCACGCCGCCAGCGCGTCGAGAATTTTCGCATGAGCCCTCAGTCTGTGGATGCCGCCGGATTGGAGCGGAAAATAGCGCCTTTTTTGAGGTATCTACAGCCTCCGCGCGGAACACGGGGACGGTGAATGCATAAACCGCCGCCCGATTGCCTGAAGGCCATCGCCTCGGTATCGCAGCAGGACATGACCAGACCGATGTGCGCGATTTTCCTCGCGCCTGTACGCTGCCAGCTTCGTCACTCGCATCCGAGGCTTCATCGAGCCTCAGAAAAACACTATTGTCCGGTGCAACCCGGAATCATCCGGCGAATGTCGGCTCAGGGGGCATCATATGTCACTTTCGGACCTTGCGGCCATCGGCAGTTTCATCGGTGGCGTGGCCGTGCTCGGCTCGCTGATCTTCGTCGGATTTCAGTTGAGGCAAAACACACAGGCCGTAAGAGCCGGGGCGTCGCAGGCTCATTCGAACAATTGGCTACAGATAACGATGCAAGTTGTCGAAAGCGGAGATTTTGCGCGGATCTGGAGGCTGGGAATCGACGACATTGTAAGCCTGACAGACGACGAGCGCGTTCGATTTTACGCCTATGCCGGCGCAGCCTTGCGCTTCTTCGAAGGCGCACGCGTTCAATGGCGGCACGGACAACTCGACACGGAGCACTGGCATAACGTTGAGAAAACCGCGACCGATTTTGCGGCGACATCCGGCTTCAAATCCTATTGGGCCGCGCGCCACCATTGGCTCTCACCTGAGTTTCAGAATTGGTATGAGTCGCTATCACAAGAACGTGCTCATAAACTTTACGGCAAGCCGGCTGTGTCGCCGGCAGTCGAAGACGCATAAGATCCGATGACGGGGGGATCAATATGAATAGGCATCTTTTCAAGTTTCTGGCACTCCTCCTTCTCCCGTTCGGAGCGGCGCACGCGCGGGACGGCTTCGAATCTGTGCGGTGCGGCTCCGACATTCCACGAGCGCTTGCGGACAAGCGAATGAGCGATGACCCCGTCGTCAAGATTGAAGGCCGCCACATCGCGTTGGGGCTCAAGGACCTGGGAGGCGATGAAATTTCCGATCGCCTCAACTCAACGTCGTGGTTGATATGTGGAAAAGAATATATGGTGTTGTCAGACACGCGCGGGATTGTTCATGACGTGCTCGCGATCCCGCCGCACTCCAGGCCTTCGCCTGAGTTCGCGGCCGGGACCTGTCAGGCCAACGGGATACAGGTAGCCGGGCTAATAGTTGCTGTTCTGGACAATCGAGCCGCCGGCAGTGGCGGCAACTCCACCCACTATTCTCCGCGAGACGCGACTCTCCTTCCGGCCAAAGCCGCATGGAAGATCGACGAGAATGCCGCAAAATTTGTCGCGCTTTCCTCTCATGGGCTCTCTTGCCCACGAGGCGGAATCATCACGACGGATGGCGGTCCATAGCGATCTGCGCCTGCTAGAACGCGTACCGCTCATATGGAACCAAAGCGTGTCATCCCGGCCGACGCGAAGCGGAGAGCCGGGACCCAGCTCCGTGAAGAAATTCCGGAAGCACTGCTTCTGGGTTCTCCCCCGGTTAAACCGGGGGATCATCGCGGGAATGACACGCTTTGGGGTGGCGATTCATTCCGGGCGGAATACGCTCTAAGAGCAGGGTCGGAGTCGGAAGTCACGGAAGCTGCAGCGGTGTGAGCGACGCGCGGGAATCATCTGAGCCTCGGGCGGCGGTGCCCCACCAACGTCCGCCGGCGCCGGTGAAGCGCGGCGACGTCCCTCCAGGGCGCGATTTCCCGCGCGCCTCAGAAATGCGTTATCATCCGCTCCAACCCGGGCTCATCGGAGAATAGCGGTCTGCGGCTCATTCCAGGAGGGGACGTGCATGAAAAATCCAGGTTCCGCGGTTCGTGCGTGGCTCATTGCGTCAGTGGTGGCCGTCGCGGCCGCAAGCTCTGCCTCCGCTGCCGCACTCAGGACAAGCATTGTCCCCAGCGTCGTTGCGCAGCACGGCGTCATACAGATGGGCGAGGTCGCCCCGTCCGCCCATCTGCGTCTGCAGGTCGTGCTCCTGATGCGCAATCTGGCGGACCTCCGCAGCCTGCTCCACGACCAGATCTACAATCCGAACAGCGTGCTGTATCACCACTACCTCTCGGTCGCGGAATTCACGGCGCGCTTCGGACCTGCGCAGAGCGACTACGACGCGGCGATAAGGTACTTCAACGCGAACGGCCTCGGCGTCACGCATACGAACGCCAACCGCTACATGTTCCAGATCGAGGGCAACGCGTCCGATGTCGAGCGCGTGCTGAACGTCAAGCTCAACCTCTACAGTCACCCGACCGAGAATCGAAACTTCATGGCGCCGGATCGCGAACCGGCGCTGGCGCTCGACGTGCCCGTGCTCTCCATCACGGGTCTGGACAATTTCGAGCTCCCCTTTCCAAAGCTGGTCAGGCCCGGCAAGGGCCGCAACGGGCGCGGGGGCACCGGTTCGGGCCCGGGCGGCAATTTCATCGGCAGCGATTTCCGCGCCGCCTATTACGCGACCGGCATCAAGGCCACGCTCGTCGGAACGGGCCAGTCCGTAGGCCTGATGGAGCTCGAAGGTTACATCCCGAGCGACATTCCCCTCTACTTCGCCACGTTCAAGGAGCCGCTCAACGTGCCGGTCAACGGCATCTCCGTCGACGGAACGAATGTCGATTGCGGCAATTGCAACGACGGAGAGCAGACGCTCGACATCGACTACGCGATTTCCATGGCGCCGGGTCTCGATCAAGTTCAGGTTTATGTCGCGCAGGACCCCGTCGCCATCGAAGAGCGAATGGCGTCGGATGACACGAGCAAGCAGCTGAGCACGTCGTGGGGGTACAACAAACGGTTCGACGTAGAGGATCCGATCTATCAGGAGATGGCGGCGCAAGGCCAATCCTGGTTCACCGCGAGCGGCGACAATGTGACGCTCGAAGCCAGCGGTCCGTGGCCGGAAGAAGACGCCAACATCATCGCGGTCGGCGGCACCGATCTCGTCACCAACGGTGCTGCGGGCTCCTGGAAGAGGGAGCCGGGCTGGAAATATAGTGCCTCGGGGCCGTCTGTCGACAAGCACATCAAGATCGAGTCGTACCAGCTTCCCTATATCAACAAGAAGAACAAGGGTTCCAGGAAACTGCGCAACGTATCGGACGTCTCCGCCAACGCGGACTTTGACATGATGATCTGCTCACAAGGTTCGTGCCAGGGAGGTTGGGGCGGCACGAGCTTCTCTTCGCCGATGTGGGCGGGTTTTGCTGCGCTCGCCAACCAGCTGGCGGTGAGCGAGGGAAAGCCGGAGATCGGATTTATCAATCCGACTCTCTACCCGGCCTACAGCACCAACCCGAAGATGACGCACGACATCATCGGCCATGCGAGCGGCAACTATCCCGCCGTGAAGGGCTATGACCTCCTGGGCGGCCTCGGCTCGCCGCGCGACATGAACACGATCAAGGCGCTGATCGGAAAGTAACGGCCTTCGGCGCCTGCCATCGCGTGGCTCATTTCTCCTTCGCTCCTTGGGGCGGATGTGGCGCGACCCCGGCCTTGCGGCGGGGCAAGCGCCGGAGGGGGCACATCAGGAATTCGGCGACAGTCAAAACACTAACGTGGCGCGAGATCGTCGAAAGGCGGGTTCCAGCGACGCTGCCTGTACGGACGCATGGTTAGGGGTGTAGGAGGCGCGCCCCCGCCGTGGTAATATCAAGCCGGCTTGGGGGAGCGCGGCGGTGGCGCGTGAATTTCATTCGTCGAATCCTGCGAGACCCGTTTCTCCGAACTGTGCATGCCACGCGGGCAGCAGCCGCGCATTTCTGCGAGCAACAACCAACTGGAGGGAACAAATGAAACTCAATGCTGTGATTTCACTGGCGCTGGCGTTCGGCGCCGTGGCCATTCCGTCATGCGTCTCGGCAAGTCCGGACGGCAACGCCGCGATCGAGGCGCTGGAAAGCCGCTTCGCCGCGGCCTTCAACGCGAAGGATGTCGACGCGATCATGAAGTGCTACGTGCCGGATCAAAGCCTGTTCGTGTTCGATGTCGTGCCGCCGCGCCAATATGTGGGCGCGGACGCCTACCGCAAGGACTGGAAGGACTTCCTCGCGACCTTCAAGGGACCGCTGAAGTTCGAGGTGAGCGATCTCGACGTCGGCGTGGAGGGCCCGATAGGTTACAGCCACAGTATCCAGCACGTGACCGGAACCGACACGAAGGACAAGCCCGTCGATTTCACGGTGCGCGTCACCGACGTGTATCGCAAGATCGGGAGCAAGTGGCTCATTGTGCAGGAGCATGTTTCGGTGCCGGTGGACTTCAATACGGGAAAGCCCGACATGAACTCCACGCCGTGAAAGAGCCGGCAACACAAGGGAGGATTGACCACTTTCTTTGAGTCGGAAGGGAGGTGAACAAAAGCAGTGGCCTGTAAGGTTCACGAGACGGCAAAACGGCTGTGTCGCTGACCTTCAACCTCGCGGGGACCGTGCGCGCCGACTGATCTTCGCGCACTACCCAACCCTCGACGCAATTCCACGTTGAGAGAATCACGGAACGCGCCAATCCAGTACGAATTCTTCAGCGATCTGCTTGGAGGCCGATAAGCCGATCGT
>Ga0182024_10004157_pt1 | contig 33638 bp, 29 predicted proteins | sample P32metaG_FD_120480 | JGI IMG/M metagenome (GOLD analysis project Ga0182024, IMG submission 120480) | Permafrost microbial communities from Stordalen Mire, Sweden - P3-2 metaG (Illumina Assembly) | ecosystem: Environmental > Terrestrial > Soil > Wetlands > Permafrost | place: Sweden: Stordalen... | reverse complement strand
GGGGAACGGGCGGAACCTGGAGTGGGGCCGGCGCTTCGACCTCCAGACCATGCAACTTGATGAACTTCGATACCGTATCCTCGTCGGCCGAGCGGCTCGCTGTTTCTCCAGAGGCGTGCCAGAGCAGTTCGCCCATGCCGGTGCCTGAGACAGCCTGCAAAGGAAGGCCGGGCAAATCCCGCAGGAGTTCGGCGGTCTTTGGAGTGAGCAGAATCTGCCCTGGCGTGGCGTTCTCCAGGGGCAGCAAGGCGGAGCTGTCAGCCTGGAGTGCAGGGAGATCGGGAGCAGAGTGCAGCAGAACCGCGGCAACTGTACCGGCGAACCTGTCAGCTTCAGCGAACCCGAGAAGAGCCCACTGGAGGCGGCGCGCAGTCAAGATTGCCGGTTGAATGCCAGCAAAGGAGGCCACGAGGAACCTGCCGTTGGGCGACGACGCGACGCCTTGCCCAGCCGCAATGAGGTCCAGGGCGAGACAGACGGCTGGATCGTTGCTTTCCCAGGACAAATCGCTGGGCTGGGCGCTCCCATGCGTTCGCCATAGCCGCATGGAGAGCGCGGCTCCGCTCGGGGCCTGACTAGCCAGCGGATTGGCTTGGGTCGCTGAGGGGTCAGGTTGTCGAGATTGGTCGATTGCGGCCATTTTCTTCGGTGGAGAAACACTGCGCGCTCCGGCTTGCCGGTGCGCAAAAATGATTGCACCTCTACGGAGGAGGATGGTAGTTTAACAGGTATAGCGAATTCGTGGAAATGGGTTCGCGGCTTGCCGGCGTGGTTCCCCCAAAACTGTGCTGGTAACCCTCTGCTGAGTTATGCGCAGAGAGATTCCTTATGCAGTCAAGCGAACAGCAGGCCGGGTCAACCTGCCCGTTTAGATACAGTCTCGGGGATTTCATGACAAGGTATGTCGTTAGGCAAGACGCAGGATCATGGCGGAGTTTTCTCTGCAAAACCATTGCATTGGCTGTGCTGGGGTTGTGCTGTGCGTCTGGAGCGCACGCGAGCAAAGTTTCCCTGACGGCGATCGAACTCTACGATGGGCCATCGGGCGCGGCTTATGTGCAACTTGGCGACGTGCTGATTAATGGCAAGTTCGAGATGCGCAATTGCACTCCGTTCCAGGCAGCGGCAGTCGATAAATCGACCTACGGCAAGATGGAAAAGCTGGCGCTGGCGCCGGGCGGAGTTCTGGAGCGGGGCGCGGACGGCGTTCTGCGGTATAGCGCGGGCCAGGGTCAACCCTCATGCCTTGCGCCCGATAATGTGAAGTTTGATCACAGTGGGTCTTATACACTGTCGGACCTGGCGGACCGGGCTGTTCTGACGGGAACACCCATCGCTCCTTCCAGTTTGCCGGCGGGCGGTTTGCCGCCTTTGAAGAAGGGCGTCAAGCTGGTTTTTGTTGCGGCTCCCAACGTGGAGCTTGCGGAGTTTTTGCGTGCGCAAAGAGCCGGGGACATTGCCGGCTGGTTGAACTATCTTGCCAAGTACACGGCATCGCCCAATACCGCAACGGCAAAGACCGCCTTGGCCACCTTGTATGTGGCGGCCGGCGAAGCATCGCTGCACACCTACCAGAAGTCTCTGGCCGCGGGGTCGCCATCCTACACCGACTTGAAGGACGCCAAGGCGCAGGCCGATCAAGCGAAGAGTGCCTACCCCGGCTTTGACCAGACAGCGAAACTCCAGGCTGAGATTCGCGGAGAGCTCACGGCTATCGCGAAGAATGGCCGTAGCGAGCTGGATGCTTACCGAGTTGCATTGAAGGGCCACACTCCGGGGTATATCCATTTGCAGAACGCCAGAAAGCTGAGTGACGCTGGCAGCGGAATCGATTCTGGATTTCTGGCGGCCCAGCTACTTGTTGACGACGTGTTGCAGGACAGCAACACCTTTGACAGCGCACTTCGTTCGGCGGAATCGTCGGTGGTGGCCAAGCAGATGGATCAGGCGCTGGAGGCCATTGCGCCATTGCGCGCATTCAAAGATGAGGAGCCGCGCGTCGCCGCAGTCATCGATGCGGCGTACGCCTACTATCTGCAATTGGGCAAGCAATTCGGAGATGCGGCGGATTGGCCAAACGCCATCAAGAACTATGAAAAGGCGGTAAGCGCCAAGGACACTGCCGAGGCACAGGATTCGCTGAAAGAGGCGCACAAGCAAGAGGTCATCGCCGAGGACAAGGCCGCGGCCGCTAAGGCGCTGGCGAGCAGCCAGGAATTTGAGCAGCAAAAGGACATCATCAGCGCATTCGAGGTGCTGTACAACCTGCCTGCTTCGCAACAGGCGCTGGTGGCCGACGATATGCAAAGGTTACAGGCGGGCTACGTCCAGAGCGCGGTCCGGGCAGCGAAAGACATGCAAAAGGCGCACGATCCCATCCGTGGGCTCGGAGATGAGATTGGAATCGAGAAAGCATACACGTACCTTGAGCGCGCATATGAACTGAGCAAAGTCGACGCCTATCAAGACACGATGGTGATTTTGGGCGACGATTTGAGCGCGTACTTTGTGGACCAGGCGAAGCGCTATCTGGATAAGCCATCGGGATCGGGGACGGAACTGGGCTGGACCTACCTGGAAGAGGCTCTTTTCTACAAGCCATCCAATCAGGCGGCGCACGACGCGAAGGTCGCGGCTGCTCCGGCTCATGCGATGCATTCAAAAGTATCGGTTCGGGTTCAGTTCCGCGACCAGACCTCGCAGCGCGACAGCACCGGCTTCAGCCACCAGCTGGAGGATGCGATCATCACCGGGCTGGAAGCGCCGAATCTGAAGGCTGTCCGCTTTGGAGAGACGACGGGCGGCGTGGAACCGGATTTTCAGTTGGGCGGCGATGTTCTGGTGCATCAGATTACCGAAACTCCCACTGTGGAAGCGAAGGAATCGAAGTATCGCGCCGGAACGCATGACGATCCAAGCGAGGCCTGGAACAAGGCCAATCGTGCCTATGAGGCGGCGATGCGGCAACTGACAACGGATCAGTCGGCGCTGGGCGGCGCGGAATCGAAGGGCAAGAGGCACGACATCAAAGAGGTGAACGCAAAGATCGCGGCGGACCAGAAGGCCGTGTCGGACGCGCAGGCGTTGGCCGACTCTTTGCCCAAGACGGTAACAACCGACGTGATTCGCCCTTACCAATACACACGGAAGATTACCGATGTGAAAAACACGATCAAGCTGCAGTTTCGCATCGGCGAGACGCTGAGCGGCGTGATGGGCGATCCCGTAGCGGTCGAGAAGGAAGACGCCAAGCAGTATGTGATGGTGGACGATGTGAAGGCGGACGACACGGAGGGAGTCGAGCTGGGTGGGACAACTCCCGATACGAGGGAACTGCAAACGTCGCTTGAGAATGGCGCACGCGATGAGCTCATTCAGAAAGTGCAGTTGAAGGTGCAGGAGCTGCCGCGGGCGGTCTATGACGCGGGTAAGTCGAGGGAGCAGGAAGAAAATGTGGATGGCGCGGGCGAATACTACCTGCGCTATCTGAGCTGTACTCCAGAGAATGGGTCAGCCGAGCGGCGGCACGCCAAGGAGTTCTTGGCGGAGAAGTTCAATATGCGGCCGGCGGGCGACGCCCAGTAGTTTCTGTCAGGCCGGCGGCTTGGCGCAGCGACCGATAAGCGAGAGGCGAAACGAGAGAGTGGATTCCTCCGAGAACAAGCCGGCAGCCGCAATGACCCGTATCGGCAAGTATGACGTCGTGGGCGTGCTCGGCCGCGGCGGAATGGGTGTGGTCTACCGGTGCATCGATCGCAACCTTGGCCGCGAGGTCGCGATCAAGACGCTGACTGAGGGAATCAAGAGCGATTCCGACATGCTGGCCCGTTTTTATGACGAAGGCCGGAAGACGGGCAGTTTCAAACATCCGAATATCGTCACCGTCTACGAACTTGGCGACGACAATGGGATTCCCTACATCGTGATGGAACTCGTGGACGGCGATCCGCTGGATAAGCTGATTGGGTCGGAGGAGCGGTTTCCGCTGGTCGAGCGCCTGAAGATTGTGGAAGAAGTGTGTTCAGCGCTCGGCTATGCCCATCGCCACAACGTGGTCCATCGCGACGTGAAGCCCGCGAATATCTTTGTGCAGCCCGACGGGCGCGTCAAGCTGCTGGACTTCGGGATCGCGCGGCTGGAGGCAAGAAAGAGCCAGGATCTCAGCCTGACACGCGCCGGCCATATCATCGGGACGGTTCCCTATATGGCGCCGGAGAGGCTGAGGGACAAGCCCCTGGACCGCCGTTCCGACATCTTTGCCACAGGAGTGGTTCTGTACCAGCTTGTTTCCGGTGAGCTGCCGTTCTCCGGCGATGAAGTCGTGCTGATCCAGAAGATCTTGAATGAGCCGCATTCGCCGCTGAGCACCAAGTGCAAAGGATGCCCGCCCTCGCTGGACGCGATTGTCGATCGCGCATTGGCCAAGTCCCCGGACGACCGATTCTCAACGGCAGACGAGATGGCTGTAGAACTGGCCTCGACGATTTCGGAGATCCAGGAGGAGCTTGCCAAGGAGCTATTGCCCGAGGCCAAGCGCTTGATGGAAGCGCAGGATCTTCTGCGTGCCCGCGCCGCGCTGCAACAACTGCTCAAGTTCCAAAGCAAGCATACAGAAGCGCGGGAGTTATTGACGACAATTCAACGGCAACTGAGCCAGCGCCAGCGCGAGGAGAGAATCCAGCAGATTCGGCAGGAGGCGGAGGGGTTGCTGGAGGAAAAGGAGTTCGATAAGAGCATTGCGATTCTGGACGAGGGCCTGGAGCTGGATGCCGCGAATCAGGAATTGATCAAGCTGCGGCAGCGGGTCGAGAAGGCAAAGGAAAAGCAGGCGCGCATCCGCGAGTTTCTGCGCCAGGCTGATTCAGCGCGCCGGGAGGGCGACTATCAGGCGGCAATTTCGGCGGTCCGCAAGGCGCTGAAAGTGGACAAGTCGAACTCCAAGGGAATGCTGCTGGTGAACCTGCTGACCAAGGAGGCCGAAGAGGCGGAAAAACGGGCCGAGGTGAAGGCACTGCTACAGTCTGCCCGCGGAGAACTAAGCGCACGGCATTACCGGGAAGCACTCGAGGTTTTGCAAAAGGCGGAGCAGGTGGATCCGACCAATCCCGAGCTGCAGCTTTTGCTGGGGGACGCCAACTCCGGCCTGGAACAGATTCGGCGCAAGGAACTGGTTGCGCGGCTGGAGAGCGAGGCATACGCGGCGGCCGGCTTTGAGCAGCTTCAGCAATGCGCGCGGGCGATTCGCGAGGCGATGGCTTCAATGCCCGCGGAGACGGCGCTGATCCGGCTGAGCGCGCAAGTCGATCGCCAGATCAAAGAGCACGAAAATCGCCGCTTTGCGGACGAGACGATTCAGGCTTGCCGCGATCTTCGGCCCAGGGAGGCGTTGGCGGCGGTGCAGAAGGCCCGGCAACGCATTCCAGGCGAGGAACGGCTGCAGGCGTTGGAAAAGCTGCTGGCGGATCGGGTCAAACGGCAGACCGTTGATGAGCGGCGAGAAGAGTACCTGTCCCAGGCCCGCGAGGCACTGAGCAGCGGGCGGTATGGGGACGCGGTTCAGATCCTGGAAGGTTGCGTGGCGGACGGCATCGCCACGGACGAGATTCGTTCGCTGCTGGAATTTGCCCATCACGAAGAGGCGGAGCATCGCAATGAGGCGCTCATGCGCAGCCGGGTGACGCAGGCGCAAACGCTGATCGGCGAATCGGCCTACGAGGAAGCGATCGCGTTTTTGGACGATGCGCTGCATCAGAGCGACGACACGGCGCTGCGCTTTCTCCGCGACCAGGCATTGGAGGGCCGGGAAGCGCTTCAGAAGCAGGTCGAAGCGGGATTGGCAAATGCCGCTAGGCTGGCGAAGACAGGCAAGCACGCGGAGGCGATTCAGTTTCTTGAGACGCTGCCGGCAGGCGTCCGCCGATCGGTGCGGGTGCTGGCGGCTGAGTCCGCGCTCAAAGACGAGCAGCAGCAGGCGATCTTCCGTACGATTGGCAGAGCGTACACCGCTCTTGAGACGGACCTTCCGGCAGGCGAGCACACGATCCGGCGCGTGGCGGCAGCCTCGGGAAATTCCGCTTTTGCGGGGTCGGTTGCGGTTGCGTTCCGGGAGAGGATGCGCGCTTTTGCCGACCGCGCGGTTGCCGAGCTTACCGGCAAGTACAAGGTGATGGTTCGCAACGGTGACAAGTCGGGAGCTGGAGAGCTGGCGAGGCAGGTCACGGGGTTCGTTGCCTACGCCGGCTCGCAGACCAAGTCAGGCTGGGAGAGCCTCGTGAATCAGGCGGGGAAGACGAACGGGCGCGGACGCGCGCGCTAACCTACCCTGGAGCATTTTCGGCAGTTGTGTAGAACGGAATTTTGTAGGTATCCCACCCATTCCGCAGAAAAACGCGGAATGGATGGGGCACCCAGCAGTGATGATGTTGAAAGACAGTCAAGCGGGCAGAGCGAGGATCAGGATGCAGGTGATGTTGTCCTGGCCGCCGCGCTGCTTGGCCATGCTGATCAGATTGGCGCAGGCCGTTTCGAAGGTCGAGGCGGCGAGGATGGCGGCGATTTCGTTCTCGACAAAGTAGCGGGTCAGGCCGTCCGTGGCCAGAAGAACACCAGTGCCGGGCTTGAGATCGACAGAGTAGAAGTCGGGTTGCACATCGGGCGCCACGCCGACTGCGCGGGTAATGACGGATTCCATGCCGCGCAGGTCCGCGGCGTGGGCGTTTTCGATGGTCAGCGTTCCGTTGCGAATGAGTTCATTGATATAGGAATGATCGACGGTGAGCTGCGCACACTGGTCGCCCTGGAGGATGTAGGCGCGGCTGTCGCCGACGTTGCCCAGGATGAGCTTGTCGCCATCGAGCGCGGCGGCCACTACTGTGGTTCCCATGCCTTTGTGTTCAGGGATTTGCCCCTTCTCCCAAACATCCTGATTTGCGGTGTTGATGGCATGGAGAAGCCTCGTGCTGACGGGGATTCCGGAGATGGCAGAGGCGGTGTAACTATTGAGGATGGCGGCAACGGCGTGGGAGCTGGCCACTTCACCACTGGCCATTCCGCCCATGCCGTCGCAGACGACATAGATGCCAAGCGATTCGTCGTAACCGTAGAAGTCTTCGTTATTGCCGCGGGCGCAGCCGATATCGGTGAGGGCGGAGACGGCGATGCGCATGGCCGGTGCCGCCGCGGACTGGGCAGGCTCGGCTGGGCTTTCTATCAGCTGATCGGCAAATGCGGGAGTAGGGGACATTGGGGGCTCACTCGATTCCGAAATAGTCATGGGCTCAGAATCCGGCGCAGCAGCGGCTTGGGCCGTCACTTCGTCCGGCGGTCTGGAGGGTGCGCTGGACTGTTCTTGCTCGCTGTTGAAATCTTCAATCATTGTCCAGCCTTGACTCTTCCTGAGATAGTCGTTTTTCCGCCCAATTCGTGACAACTGCGATGAATGAGCCACAAGTTTCGCATACGTTAGAGCATTTCGTTGCTTGTGCGATGTCTGCAGCTTGTAATTCCTTAGCGAGCTACGCTTGAAACGCAGTGGAAATCTTTCATGAAATCGGGATTCAGCAATGGAGCTCCGGGGCCTGAGGCGTCGAATAGCACGATCTCAGGGGTTTGATTGTTGAAACTGAAGAAGAACTTGAGGCGGTTGGGAGAGACCTGCGGGGCGGCGAAGCCAAAGTGGAAGACCGACCACGGGCCTGTCATGGGAGGCGCGGTGTTCTTCTGTGTGGCGAGAGTGATCTTGCTGGATGGCTGGGAGGTCCAATGGAAGGTGGTCGATTGACCGCCAGTGGTGATTTGCTTGCCATCGATGTTGAGGACCGCATTGGCATCGCCGGGCGCCTTGACCTCAGCGAGGGTGAAGTCGAGCGAGGGCTGGTTTCCGCCGCTGGGATAGAGCGCGGAAGAGATCTTCTGGGCGTGGGTGAGGAAGTTGAGGAACGCGGGGTTGATATGGACCGCGGAGCCGGGCGCCACCACGTACTGTGATCCCTGCTGCGCCACCAAGGCGTGCATGGAGGCGGTGAACTGGGCAAACGATCCCGATCCTGGAGCGAAGACCTGGGCGACATCGTCGGTGGAAGCCTCGTTCGAGGACTGGGGATTGAAGGGGAACTTGGCCAGCATCGGCCCGATCTGACCGCAGAATGTCTTGGCGCCACCGCCAGCCGCCGCCGCTGGCGCCTGCGCAGCGAGGTTCTTGGCGGACTCGATGGGATCTTCGAGAAGAGCAAAGGTGGTCTTGTCCATGCTGCCCACGGGGTCCGGCAGAAAGCCGTTGCGCAGGTTTTCGGCGGCTTGCTCGGCGGTAATGGCTGCCTGGACAACGGGCGCCGCAGCGGCGGGATCGTTGGCGCTGGTGGCGTTGAGCGTAAGGTTCTTGACCGCTCCCTCAATGGCTTGCAGGGCCTGGATGTAGGCCTGGTTGGAAGGGCCGATCAGGCGGCTATCTCCATTGGAGGGCGGTACAACGGCCTGGGGCGCCTGGAAGGCGGTCGATATCTCCGGCGCGGCCACGCCCGTGTTGGTCGAGATGAGGGAGAAAAGCTGGAGCAGCGCGGAGGTGTTGGAGTCGAGCGCGCCCAGCTTGTTGCCCGCGTCGGCAAAGTTCCGGTAGGGAATGAACTGCGCCTTGGTGAGGTAGGTTCGCCAGGTTTGCAGGTAGTCGGCAAAGTACGCCTCTTTCAACTGGCCAGAGAGAACGACCCGGTCGATGGGAGGGCCGGACGCGGGACCGAGAACCCACTCTTCCCCACGGAAGTAGGGGTCGGGGTGGAGGATTGCGTCCTGCATGAAGGCGAAGCCATCCTTGGTGAACGCGCCTTGCACCATGTAACCGTCGATGATGTATTGCGAGGAGCCGGGGAACTTTCCGTTGAAGCTGAAACCCGGAACCTTGCGGTTGGCGGCGGACAACATGCTTTGGTAGACGTGCTGGAATCCCTGGAAACCGTTCAGATAGGCGCGCGCCTGGGCGACCGCGACGTCGTTGCGGGGTGCGCCTGCTTCACCCATGCATGAGGACGGCTCGTTGAGCATGTTGGCATAGAACTGGAACTGGGTTTGCGCAAGGCTGGCGAGGTCGGCGGGAGGCGTGGCGTTGCCGGCCCACTCGGACAGCAGGACGGAGGGAAGGAAATCAAGCGTGTCCTGCGCGGAGTCTGGGTTGGGGTCTGAGACCGTGATGATGTAGGCCTTGAGGGGCCTGTAGGTGGCAGTGTAGTCGGAGTCTGGAACAGGAGCCACCGGCACCGCGCGGAGCTTGGCGAGGATTTTATCCTGCGTGGGGAGCAGCAGAAGCGTGCGGAACTTGTTCGAGTAGGCCTGGCAGGCAACGGGATAAAGAGCATCGCCGCGGTAGAGGCCAAAGCGATCCATGAGGGGCGGGCCATTCTTGCGATATTGGCCGAGTTCATCGAGGACAGCCCGGAGTTTTTCGAGGTTTTCGAGATCGGCGGCGGAGGCGAACGCGCCTGTAGGGACGGGGTTCGCCGACACGGCAGCGGCTTCGGCTACGCGCTTTTCGAGGCTGCGATTGTGGAAGAACGAAATAGTGGTGAGCGTGAGCGCGATCAGAAAGACTGCGCTGACGCAGAGGAGAAGGAAGCACTTGAGAAAGCTGGTGCGGGTGCTTGCGCGGCTGGCTTCTAATGCAGACTTGTCGGCGAGGAGAATCTTCGAGAACAAGTGAGGAAGGAAGACCCACTGCGCAACCTTGCGCGTGCCGCCGCGCCGGGGCTGCGGCGTCGGGGCCTGCTGCTGCTCAAGCGAGGCGAGTGAAAAGATGCGGGTGGCTCCGGCGTTGATGGGAGCGGCGGCGGCTTGCTGGGGCTGAGCCGGGCCGATGTCGAGGACGTCCTCGACCACGTGGGCCCTCATGCCGGCGAAGAAGAATCCGCGCAGGAAGGGATTGACGCCGATCTGGCTGGGGCGGGCAACCTCGGCCAGGAAGGAAACAATGCCGGCACGAAGTTTGCGCAGGTCGCGCGGGAATTCATAGGCTCGCGCCAGATCCTGGAGTTCGCCGCCGCGGGAGAGGATATCGAGACGGAACTCGGAGAGCGCGTAGAGGAGCTGGTCGAAGCGCGCGCTGATCAGGGCCGAAGCTTGCTCCATATACAGGCCAGACCCGGAGTCGAGGGAAGAAAGTAGGGTGCCGATGGGGAGCTTAACTTCTTCTTCCGAGAGCCGGCTGACGTACTCGGCGAAAGGCGTAACGTTGTCCAGCTTGGTGAAGAGCACATAGACGGGCAGCGAGATGCCCAGCGTCTGGGAAAGCTGGCGAAGGCGCTCGTTCAGGTTTTGGGCCAGCGCACGAATCTGTTCGGAGGTATTGGGAGCCAGGATGCGCTCGATACTGACGCAGACCACCACCGAGCGCGCGGGAAGGCGGCTATCGCCGAAGACCGAGCCGAGCCGGGCGGGGATGGTGGCTTTGAGGAGCCTCACCCACAGAGGCGGTTGGCGCAGGAGCGCGCCCCCGGCCTCCACAAGCACGTAGTTGCCGGCGAGCCAGACATTGGCAAGCTGGGTGGGGACGATTACGCCGTCGCGATAGACGTTGCCGGCGAGCAACTCGGGGTCGAGGCCGGACTGGAGCACGGTTTGCGTCTTGGCGGAGTTTTCATCTCCAACGACATAGATAAGGGGTAGGGCGGCGAGAGATTTAGCGCCTGCGCGGCCTGCCTGGCGAATACGGGCATCCGCATCGCGGAGCAGAGTGCTTAGATTGATGGCGTCGGGTGTGTCGGGCCCGCTTGATTGCCCCGAGGCTTTGGCCAGCTTGTGCAGATACCAAAGAATGAAGATGGTGGCCAATGCGCCCAGCAGGCCGAGAATCACGCAAAAGAGCACCAGCCTGGTGCCTTCAAAGTGCAGGAGAAACGCACCCCAAATGACCAGGGCCAAATAAACCAGAAAGATCAGTGTCCCAATCAGGATGCGCTTCATAGAGCTATCTCCGGAAGGCTGGTTGCCGGGTAGGACGCCAGAGTCGCAACAGCCGTTGTGACAGGAGAGGTTTCAATGGTTCGACCGGTTGCGGGGATGGATTGGCCGAGGACCAGCACGTATCCGACGTAGGCCAAAATTGTGACGACAGCCAGGAGGATGGCCATAACCGCCAACCGAAGTACCCAGGGGTCGCGCTTGGCGCGGGGTGGGGCAGCCGGGGTTGCAACGGGGCGGAAGAGCGCGTAATTGCCGCGGATTCGGGTGATTTTGTCGCGGATGCGGCTCAGAATGGTGTGAATCTCCGATGCGTCACCGAAAGCAAAGCGGCCGCGGTAGCCCAGCAGAAGGCAAAGAGCATGAAGCTCCAGCACGTCGGCAACCTCGGCGGATTCGGGACGATTGAGCAAATCGGTTACATTGCGAAAGAAGTATTCTCCGGCGAAGTGTCCGCCGAACATCTCCTCCTGGAGCGGGCGGCGGGCCCAGTCGGCAAAGGTCGGGTCTTTGGAGTTGAGGACGCTTTCGTCGAGGAATCCGATCATGGCGTAGATCGCCATTTTGGAGGCTTCATCGCTGTAGCCCATGGCGGAAGCGTCTTTAACCGCGGCGGAGATCATCTTGCGCAATGTGGCGCGGAAAGAATCGGCGTTTTCAACGCGCTGAACGAAGAAGCGGGTACGCAGGATGACGGTGAAGACTTCCTGGAAGGCCAAGGCGAGATTGTTGGTCTTCATTTCCTGAATTGGGGAAGCTGGAGAAGTCATGCGGAGGTCTCCGTGATGATGGTGATTTCAAAAGTTGCTTCGCCGAGGTCGCCGGGCAGATAAACGCCAACCTGCTTGGTCTGGAGTATATGCTGCCAGCAAGCTCCGCTAAGAGAGATGGAGAAGTAATGCATGTCGGCCTGGGCATGGAGAGCCGCGGGCGGAACGGGCAGATGCAGGAGTTCAAGGCCGGGCAGAGCGCGCTGCACAAGCTTGGAGACTCCCTCGGCCGAGCAGACCTTGACGAGCCTTGGCGTTTGGCGCAGAATGAGCGACTCGGCGACGGGAGAACGTACGCCAAAGATCCATCGCGCCCTGCGGAGGCAACGTTCGTCCTTGACCTCAGCGGCATAGATGTAATTCTCTGCCTTGCGGAACTGGAGAGTGACGCTGTTGGATGGAGCGACCACCTCGAGATAGCGCCGGATGAGCGCATCCATTTCTTTAAAAGTAGAAGTCAGGTCGCGATGGCGGTAGGGAGGGACCTCATCCTTGGCGGATTCGAGGGCAAAGGTGCTGAGCGCCCCGGCGAGGCGGGCCAGATCCCGATAGACCTCCTCGGGATGGCTGCGGCGGTCCAGCAGATGATGGCGCAAGGCGGGAAGGCTGGAGCAGAGGGCGTGGAGGAACCAATAGTTGGCGACATCGAGAGCCGATGTGCCGAGCTCGAAGCCACCGGAACTGTTTCTCATGTTGCGGGTGGAAATGACTTTTTCATCGATAGCCTGAACCAGCCGGTGAAGGATCAGCACCAGGCCTTCGCAGGCGCTGATGCGCAGGCAGGGAGGAATGAAGTCGGGGTCGGAGGCAAATCCTCCCTTGCCGTCGCGGAAGATGCGGGCGATAGGAAAGGAGACTGCGCCCTCGGCGAGCTGAGACTGGCTCAAGAGAATGAGATTCTTGCGGGCAAAAGAGACGTTGTTTTCTCCCTGGCCAATGGCATCGTCTCTGAGTGTGCGCTGCACGGCTCCGTAGCGGGCGCTCGGGCCGCCGCTCAGATCGCAATCCAGGCCCTGGTCCTGGCGCGGCGGGATGGCCAGATGGAGGATGATTTCACTGTCGGTGGAAGCGAAGAGGCTCTTCAGTTGCGCCGCCTCTGGAACCGAGTCGCAGTCGGGCAGATCGAAAATGAGACCGTCGGGCAGAATGCCTGAGGCGAAGTTGAGAATGGCGAGTCCGTTGCTGAGGGCCTCTGTATCGATTGAAAAATGGAGAAATCCCCAGGGATCCTGGCGCAGGTTCGAATTGAGAAACCAGAGCGTGTCTTCAAAATACCGGCTCTGGGTCTGGAAGTGATGAGGACCGAGATGCATACCCTCAGACCAGACGACCCGCGACAGGAACTTCATAGTAGGGCGACCACCATGGGTTAGAGTTGAAGATCGGGTTGGTATCCGGATCGTCCAGATCGAAAGCGAAACTCCAGCCAGAGCATCTGCCCTTGATTGCTAGATGATGCCGTCTGCCCGGACGATACTCCCGAAAGGTCTTCGCTGAGTCTATTCGTCCGGTGTGGAAGGGTGCAACCGCATTATACGCAAAATCTTTTTGGATTAAATAGGCAAATCGGGCGCGACCGAATGATTTATGCTACCGGCATCCCCCGGAGGGCCCGAGTGCATGGACAAACCGACGACACCAGATGGACAGAACGCCTCACCTTGGCCGGAGGAATCAGGTTCCGAGCAAGGCTTTGGGGCAACGGGCGTTTTCCGGGTTGTTCAGGATGTAAAGAAGCCCGAACCGGCCCCCGGCCCGGGAACGGAATCCTACTTCAAGGAATATCGGGCGCCTGAGGCTCCAAAACCACTGCCGCCGCCGCTTGCCGAGCCGGTAGTCCATAAGGTGGTGTTAGGGGCCGGAGCGGAGAGTTCGTCGGAGCTGCTTGACCGGATGCGGCTCGCGTCGGCTGAAAGAACGCCCGTTGTGGAGAAGGCTCCCGCGCCGCCCGCGCCGGGCGGCCAAGGCAGCGGAGGATTCACCGCACTGCTGCGCACGCTCGAAAACGAACCGGCTCCCCCTGCGGCTGCTCTCAAGGAGACACCTGCGCCTCCAGCACAGTCCTCGGGGTTCACATCTTTGCTCAGAACGCTGGACACGCAGGAGACGGCGGCCACTCCGGCGGCCGAGCCAGTGAAGACTGCGCCGCCTCCCGCCCAATTTGCCCGGCCCATTCCGGAAGAGCCGGTCAGACCGCCAGCGGCTTCGTCGCCCGGTGGATTTACCGAACTACTGCGAACGACAGGCGGAGATTTCGAAACGAGCGCTCCTCCGATGCAGCGTCCGGGACCGGGTGACGCGCCAGCTTTCGGCGGAGCGGCGGGGGCGATTCCGGCTCCGCCCGAGAATAAGCCGGGGGCGTTTACGCAGTTGTTTAGCAGCTTTGGCGGCGAGACGAGTGCACCGGCCCCGGCGGCGAATGAACGCGTCCCAGGGGAGTCCTCTCGCGGGAACGCGGGTTCCTTCACGCGGATGCTGTCGCTGGAGCCGCAACTCGCCCCGCAACTTCCCGCCGCTGACCCGTCTTTTCGCGAAGAGCGCAAGCCTTTGCCGGGAAGCGTCGATTACGGAAATACCCCTGGAATGGGGACGCAGGCGGCTGTAAACAGCGATCCATTTGCGCCAGCGCCGGTGGCGGAGTCGAAGCCGGCCGATAGCGGTCCGCCGGGGGGCAGCGTTGGCATTACGCGTCTGATTCAAATGCTGGATGAGCCGACAAAGCCAGCGGCTCCGCGCATAGAGGCTGCGCCGCCGAGCCCTTCGGGAGAGCCCGGGCCGGGCGCCTGGACGCAGACTTTCGCTGCCCTCTCTACGCCCAGTGCGCCGGCAGCGCCTCCTGCTGCAAGCACACCGGCTTGGCCTCCGCCTCCAATTCCTTCGCAGCCTATGCCCCCAGCGCCAGCCGCGGCGGCCGGGCCAAGTGAATTTACGCGGATTCTCGATGCGTCAAGGATGCGTGAGATGGCCATGAGGGGTGGTTCTGGCGGGGCAAACCTACCCCAAGCGCCGCCGCCCCTGGCTCCCGCGCCGCCTCCACCACCCGCAATGCCGAGTTATCAGGTTCCGCCTCCGCCGCCGATGGGAGGAATGGGGGCAATGCCTCACCCGAGCGCTTACCCTCCTCCTCCGCCGCCCGCGCCCGCGTATCCCATGAGCTACGGGCCCCCTGCCGGCGCGCCTGCACCCGGCATGCATGCGCCAGCCCCTCCGCCGATGCCCGCCGCGCCTCCACCCCTTGCAGCGAAGCCGCCCGAGCCGGGAACGGGCAAGATGCAGATGTTGGTGCCCATTTTGCTGATCGTCATTGTTGTCTTGCTGGTCGTGATCCTGCTCATCTTTTTGTTGAAGCGATAGGGGGGAGGCTCGCGAAGAGGAACTGCTGCTATTGTCGAAACCAGGGCTTATGTGCTCCCGTCCGTGTTTCTGTAGGGTATGCGGCAATGTTTAGTTCAACCATAAAAACATAAATATGTTACGATGTTTATATGCGTACGACTGTGGACATTCCGGACCCTCTCTATCGTGAAATGAAGGTGTGCGCAGCCAGCGAAGGCACGACGATCAAGGAGATTGTTCTGGAAGGCGTTGCGATAAGATTGCGTGCTGGACGCACTCCAGCCAAGCAAGACGTCCGGCCCAAGTTCCCCGTGATTCGCTCCAAGAATCCCGGCTCCCTGCAACTGGGCGAGGAAGGTGTTTACGAGTACATTCCTTTTCCCTGATGTGAATGTCTGGCTGGCGCTGGCGCATGAGATTCACCCGCAGCACGGGGTCGCCATCGCGTGGGGAGAATCGTTGAGTGGCGACGCGACGCTCTCCTTCTGCCGCTTTACGCAACTCGGCCTGCTTCGCCTGCTGACCAACCAAAGCGCGATGGGCGCGGACGTTCTCACCCAGGCAAGGGCGTGGGCGGTCTATGATGCGTTCTTGAAGACAGCCAAAGCTCGGTTGACGGAGGAGCCGCGCGGGATCGATCCTCTGTTTAGGCGGTTCACCGACCGGGACGAAGCATCCACAAAGCAGTGGGCGGACGGCTATCTGGCTGCATTTGCTATCGCTGCTGGGATTCGGCTTGTCACCTTTGATCGGGCACTGGCCGGGAAGGTGAAGGGTGCGGTGCTGCTGGGGTAGGCTTGTGATCTATTTCTGGAAATGCCAATGATTTGGCACCGTAGCGCATCCCGCCTTGCTCACTAAGAGCAGTTCCCTCAGGCTTGATCCTCAGGTTCGCCGAATCGACGCTTGATCTTACCTGCCATCCACGAGCCTTGCGATATGCCTGCGAGTGCTAATAGGATCCAGCCACAAAGATCCCACAACGATTCTTTGCGTCCTTCCTGCGTTAGCCACGGGGGCAGCATAGGCTTGAGATAGAACCACAGGGACACGCCCGACATGATCAGCGCCAGAATGAAAACATGCGGTATCAGCAGCTCCGCAACATAACGGGGAACCCGAGGATCTCCAAAGAAATCGTCTAAGTCTCTCAACACTGATCCGAGAGCGAAGAAAAACACATAGACGGTATAGGAGCCACCGATTGCGATATACCATCTCCAAGGTTGGCCGCGAAACGCAATAAACAGGATGCCGAAAGCCAGCATCGCTGGGAAGTGAGCCCAGCGCCATAGCCCCGGCGAGGATTCTTTTTCGTCGTCTGAAGATGTCTCTTCGTCCGGGGCCGAGCTTTTCAAGTCGACATAGTCATCGGGCATCGTTTCACCGGCTTTTCCGCAGCATCTACTGCACAATAGCGACGGAATTCATATGTTCCGCACTGCGGCTTACGCGGTTCTTGTAACTCGCGGCGATAAACTCGCGGAAGAGCGGGTGCGGCTCCAGCGGCTTGGACTTGAACTCGGGATGGAACTGGCAACCCAGGAAGAATGGATGGCCTGGTATCTCGACGATCTCGACATAGGTTGCATCGGGAGTGGTGCCGCTGATGCGCAGGCCGCCTCCGGTCAGCAACGCCTCGTATTCACGATTGAACTCGTAGCGGTGGCGGTGGCGCTCGCTGATCTCTGTCGCTCCGCCATAAGCCCTGGCGGCCAGCGAGTCTTGATCCAGAACGCAGGCCCATGCGCCCAGGCGCATGGTTCCGCCCATCTCTTCCACGCCCAGCAACTCGCGTAGTTTGTAAATAATGCGGTGCTGGCTGGCGGGGTCGAACTCGCTCGAGTTAGCGTCTTTCAAGCCGGCGACATTGCGGGCAAACTCGATGCAGGCGGTTTGCATGCCCAGACAAATTCCGAAGTAAGGCACCTGCTTCTCGCGGGCGTAGCGGATGGCGTTCAACATGCCCTCGATGCCGCGCTTGCCAAAGCCGCCCGGGACCAGGATGCCGTCGAATCCGGCTAACTGTGACTCATAACTCTTGTCCTCGGGAGTTTTCGACTCCAACCCTTCTGCCTCGATCCAAGTTACCTTGAGTTTGAGGTTATGGGCTATCGCTCCATGCGTCAGCGCTTCCTTCAGGGACTTGTAACTATCCTCGTACTCGACATACTTGCCCACGATGGCAATGGAGACATCGTCCTTCGGGTGATAGCAGCGATCGACGAGGTCTTTCCACCTGACAAGATCCGCTTCGGGCGCATCCTTGTGGAGATACTTGAGGATTAGAGCATCCAGGTCCTCCTCGGCAAAGCGGAGTGGGACTTCGTAGATGGACGGGACGGTGGTGGCTCCGATGACGGCGCGCTCCTCGACGTTGCAGAAGGCGGCAATTTTCTGCTTGATGTCGCGGCCCAGGTTACGGTCGGAACGGCAGAGCAGGATGTCGGCCTGAATCCCGATGGACAGCAGCTCCTTGACGGAGTGCTGCGTGGGCTTAGTCTTCAACTCCTGTGCGGCAACGATCCATGGGACCAGCGTGAGGTGGACGAAGACGGTGTTCTCACGGCCCAGTTCCTGGCGCATCTGGCGGATGGCCTCAAGAAACGGCAGCGACTCGATATCGCCCACCGTGCCGCCGATTTCAACGATGGTCACGTCCGCGCCGTTCGAGGAGACCTTGCGCATGGCGTTCTTGATCTCGTTGGTCACATGCGGAATCACCTGGACGGTCTTGCCCAGATAGTCGCCGCGCCGCTCCTTCAAAATGATCTGCTCGTAGATGCGGCCAGTGGTCAGATTGTTGTCGCGGGAGAGCGGGGCGTGGGTGAAGCGCTCGTAGTGGCCCAGATCCAGGTCGGTCTCAGCGCCATCGTCGGTGACAAAAACCTCGCCGTGCTGGAAGGGCGACATGGTGCCTGGATCGACGTTGAGGTAGGGGTCGAACTTCATCATATTCACGCGCAGGCCGCGGCTCTCAAGCAAACAGCCGATGGAGGCTGCCGCCAGGCCCTTGCCTAAACTCGACACAACTCCGCCCGTCACAAAGACATACTTTGCCGACATGGATGCAACCTCTTGATTGGATTGTTGGGATTGGCCTTGCAAGGTGGACACCGTCAAGTATGGCAGAGTTCGGGGGGCGCGCAAAGGGAAAAATGTTTGCCACAGCCCCGCTTTTCGGATGCGATGAGGAAAAATCGGACTAAACTACTGATAAGACGTGAGGGCGGCAATGGCGACGAATCGAGCAGTTCTTCCAGAAAACGGTCCCCAGATCGCAATACAGGGCCATTATGGCGACCTGGAGGTGGTCAGCGTCGATGTGACAAAGTGGGAAGCTGTATTCCGTGCCAGAACGGCTAGTGGACCATTCGGCCCTGAGTTTACAACGCGGTTGAGTATGATCCGGCCACTGAGTGAGGAGGATACCGGGAAATTCTGGAAGATGCTTGTGGATGATTTGATGCGGGTTCTAAAGGCGGAAGGGAAGTTTCCCGCATTTGTGAAAGGGTACGATGTAACGACAGGAGAGGACTCCACTGGCGATCCGGCTCTATATATAACGATTCTGGTTTCACCGGAACGTAAGTATTCTCAGGAGACGGTTTCCCGATGGAATTCCTTCTCGAATCTTCTTCTGGACCGTCTAATCGGCTTGCGCTTGCAGCGGTATCCTTATGTGCAGATGGGCGAGAAGCGAAGAAGCAGATAGATGCCTCTAGCGAACGATTTACTGGAACAAGCTCAGTTTCTTGTGCAGCGGGAGCCAAGAAGGCCGCGGCAGGCAAGCTTGCGCCGTGCCGTCTCCACGGCATATTACGCAGCCTTCCACTTATTGGCCACAAGCGCCGCCTCTCAAGCCAGCCCTGCGGCGCCGACGGGACTGAGCGAGAGGGTCCAGCGAGCGCTAGAGCACGGTGCAATGAAAGAGGCTGCGAAGCGCTTTGAATCGGGCAACCTGCCAGACCATATCAAGTCATTGGTGACGAGTCCTCTGCCCGCGCCTCTGATTGCCGTAGCGCGGAGTTTTGTCCGTTTGCAGGACGAGCGGCACAAGGCGGATTATGACGTGGCAAGCCGGTTCGAGCGGGCACGGACCCAAAATGCTGTGGCACTTGCGTCACAGCTATTTGCGGATTGGGAGACGGTTCGGAATATGGACGACGCTCGGGTTTTTCTTGCATCGCTGATGTTCTGGAAGCTCTGGTCGAAGTAGTGTTCAAACGAATCGAGATTCTCAAGACCGACATCACCACCCTGGCCGTCGATGCCATTGTCAACGCCGCCAATAGCTCCCTGCTCGGCGGCGGAGGGGTTGACGGGGCGATTCATCGCGCGGCGGGTCCAGAACTTCTTGATGAATGCCGACTGCTGGGCGGCTGCAAGACCGGCGAGGCAAAGCTCACCAAAGGCTATCGTCTTCCGGCCGGGCACATCATTCATACCGTCGGGCCGGTGTGGAACGGCGGAGAGCACGGCGAGCGGGAACTGCTTGCGAAGTGCTATGTGTCGTGTTTTGGAATTGCGCGGAAGCATGGCCTGCGAAGTCTCGCATTCCCAGCCATCAGCTGCGGAATCTACAGGTTTCCCGTCGATCTTGCGGTCGAGATTGCGATGCGGGAAACTGTTACTGAATTGAAGAAGGACGATGCAATTGAGAAGGTCATCTTTGCCTGCTTTGAAGATGCTGTCTATGCGTCGTATCGACGGGCTTTGCAAGCACTTGTGTAATCCAGGTCCATCCGACCTAAAGAGGCTTGTAGCTTCCCTTGCCCCATGGGATCTCGACTGAAACCGAGCATTCTTTCGTTGTCAGAGTTTCCTTTACGATACCTGAGCCCTTTCCCTCCACATAGGGCATGTCAATCGTCGCGGCGTGGCCGTGCGCATTGACGGTGAACTTGCCTTGACTCAGTTCGCCGGCGGAATTGGATTGAAAGGGAACCTCCGTGTTTGGAGGCAGCCCGTCGGCATAGACCAGAATTGCCTCGGCATCGGGCGTCGCCAGTCGAATCTCAAGTCGGCAATTCTTGTCTGTACTTACGATCGGAAATGGAACCACTGTACCGGGCACCATAAATTTGCCGTCTGCGGTTGCAAGAACGACTCGAATCGGCTCACCAAGTGCCGCCTGAAGAGCGAGATCGAGTTCATCTTCCTCCTCGACACAGTCCTTGTTCTCCTGGTCTGGACGTGGCTTATGATCCATCAGCAGGCCCTTGGCGTTCACATAAACATCGGTGGGAAGAATCTGCATCTCGGCTCCAACCTTCCAGATTTCCAACGAATATTTCTTATTCTCTGCGGCCCCGTGAACGTAAGCTCGATAGTTTACTGCGTGACCCTGGGGGAAGGTCTTATCACCAATCTTCGAGAATTGAATCTGCAATCCTGTGGGGTTCACCTCGCTGGGCAAATTGTCGTCCCAGCCTATCTGCTGCTGAAGATCCGCTTTCAATTCTTCACCTGCCTTGACGGAGGGCGTTACCTCCACGAGAACAGGTGGTGCTGTTTGCTTTGAAGTCTGGGCGACAGAAGCTGGCGCGAGAAATACCAGGCAGAGATAGGGCAAGATTTTCAGGAGCGAAAAGCGGGCGGACGGGAGCATGGCAGCATTCTCTGCCTTTTGCCGTCTGCCCGCAAGGGCTCTTCGCTAAAAATTCATCGTGATCTTCCCCGTCAGCGCGCGCGGCGTTACATAGTGCGTTCCACTAAATGTGGAGAGGAAGTTATAGAGCGCGTACTTGTCGGTGATGTTGATGGCTGTCAGGTCCAGGTCCATCTTGTAGTGCTCTTTGTGGAAGAGGTTGGTCTTGCCGAGGGATGCGTCGAAGAGGTCGCGGGGCTGAATGCGCGGCGGTTTGTGGTCGTTGTCGCCGGTGCCGGGAGCGGGAATGCTGACCAGATTCGAGGTATACTCCGACGCCGGGCAGATGGCAGGCAAAGGATTGCCGGGGGTTGCCTTCTGTGTGCCGCAGACGAGCCCGGCCTGGAACTGCTCGTCCGCGGTCAATCCGCTCAGAATCACGGCCGGCTGGCCATTGAGCAAGGTGGAGGTTGGAGCGCAGGCACTATTGGGATCGTTCGACAGCGGGTTATAGCAGGGCGCGGAGCCGGCTACCATGCCCGAATCGTAGCGCCAATTGAAGCCTGCCCATAGGCCGTTCAGTGCCTTGCCGCGCTTGAAGGTGTACTGAAGATGCGAGGTCTGGTTGAACTTTTCGTCGTGGTCGATGCGGAAGGGCAGTCCGGTTTGGCCGACGGTGGCTCCGGCTCCCGCCACCTGCGGCGGATAGAAGCGAGCAGCAACTGAAGACATGACTGCATAGGCGCTGATGTTATGGAACTCCGGAACTTCGACATGGAGTGCGTAGCCAGGAATCTTCGAGCTATGCCAGTCGATGGGGAAGGTGATGGGCGTGTTGCCCAGTACGCTGAAGTCGAAGGCGTTGTGCGTGTACTTCCAGATGTATTCGCCGCTGACTACTACGCGCTTGCCGATGGCTTGCTGCAAGCCGGCATGGAACTCGTTGCGGAAACCGGGGTCCAGGATTCCAGAGACGCCGGATGTGCAGTTGAGAAGTGGCGCCAGTACGGGGTTTCCGCATCCGTTGCTCGATAGAACCAGGTTTTCGTTGAACGGTGTCTCCAGCGTGCGTGCGTAGGAGATGCGCATCACAGTTGCGGTCGGCTTGATGTTATACGCGATGCCCACACGCGGCTGCGCCTGATTGGCATCTGTGAGGCCGTTGTAAACGTCCTCGCGCAGGCCAAGATTAAAGAGCCAGTTCCCGGCCTTGATCTGATCCTCAACAAAGAGGCCCAGTTCCTTGATGTCGGTGTGGCCGGCAAAATTGTAATAGCTGCCGCCGCGGGTAAGGTCGTAGGGAGCGAGGGCTGAGTTATAGTTCGGATTCCGAAGTGCAATGACACCGCCGCAGGCCGTGGGATTAGAGTATCCGGGCAGAGGGTTGCCGTTCACATCCACGCATGGCGCGCTGAGGGAATAATTCGATTCCACAATGCCCAGGCTATCGTTCTCGTTCAGAAAGGTCTGGCCGTATTGCGCGCCAGCCTTGAAGGTGTGAATGCCCTTGGCATAGGAAAAATCGGCATGAACCGCGGAGTTGGTCAGGGTGCGGGCCTGCGCGATGGACGAGGTTTGCAGGTTGGCTGGACCAAGATCGGCGAGCGGGTTGCCGCTGGGATAGTAGTTATAGTCGTCCCTGCGGACAAAGGCACCCAGGTTGAAGACCGAGTCGTTGCCAATGACCCGCGTGTACGTGGGCGAGATATTGATGGTTCCGATCTTCGAGTGCTGATCTGCGTTGCCTACGTTGGCGAAGACCGGGTTGGCGCTAGCGCCGCCAGTGACCACGTTCTGGACATTCAAGCTGTCGTAGGAGTTGGGCGTCTGGAACCATGAGCGGCTGTAGTTCACGTCCAGGTGGATCGAATCGACCGGCGAGAACATGTAGTCCACGCGATCGAAGACATTCTGCTCGTTGCCCTTGTCGTGGAAGACGGCGAACTCAGGGGGATCGAGAAAGCGCCCCGAATTCATCCCATCGGCTTCGACAAAGTTGCCCCATTTTTTGCCGCCCTTGGCCAGATCGAAGCCCGCCGATGACGACCCGAACGCTCCATAGGAACTGCTGATGCTGCCGGTAGGCTTGGTGACACCCTGGCCGGAGCGAGTGGTGGCCACGATCACGAGGCTGGTTTTGCCGCCGTACTCGGCGGGCGGCGCGCCGCTGATCACTTCGATGGACTGAATCGAGTTCGCGGGAATCTGGTTGGAGAAGACCTTGCTTTGCTGGTCGGTGATGGACTGGCCGTCGACGGAAAACGAATTGGACGCGTGGTCGCCGAGGCCGTGAAACAGACCGTTCGAATCGGCCGACACTCCGGGTGTTGTGGCGGTCACAAGCGAGCTGAGCGAAGATGATTCACTCTCCAGGGGTACTTTGATAAAGAGATCGCGGTCCACGTCGGTGTGGAAGGTGGAGTCGGTCTCGACCAGGTCGCCACCCGCTTCGACGGTGACCGTGGAATCCGCGGCGGCAATCTGCAAGACCAGCTTAAGGTTGATTCCGACCGAGGAACGAATTTCAGCGGGCTGGCTCAAGGGGGCAAAACCCGGCGCGGAGACGGCGATCCTGTAAGGGTTAAAGGGAATGTTCGAGAACACAAATTGCCCGGTCGTGTCGGTGACTGCGGTTCGGCTCAGACCGCTGCTTGCGTTGGTCAGGTTGACCGTCACGCCGGCGATCACGGCTCCGGAAGGATCGGTGACCGTGCCGCGCACAGCGCCGGCATTGCCGCTTTGGGCAGGCGCGGCGAGCGCCGCACAGATCAAGATGAAGACGGGGAGAGTGCGAAAAATTGTGCCGCGAATGAACGGCATGGGAAGCCTCCTGAGAATGGCTGACAGCTGCTGGAGTCAGGGAGCGGAGGCGAAAATCCGCAACGCCTGAGAAATCCTGGAGCATCGTTTCCGGCCTCATGGGAATCGGCTTCCGAGACGCTCTTGCCTCGCTTTGGCGAAAGCACGTTCAGAGTCGGCCCGGGGGCGCGTTCAATCGAGAATCCGGAAAGATGGACTAGCAGCCGACTGGAGGGGGGCGCGTGATGAACTTGGGACGCCAGTGCCGAACGGCCGTTCGCGGCTCAAATACCGGGGCGGAGATTTCGATCTGGACGAGAACGACGACCGCAGCCACAACCGCGACCGGCGCCGCCGTATGCATCGCGATGCACAGAGGGCAATGGTCGGCATCGCTTTCGAGCGGATGCATGTGCGCCACCTGGACCACGGTCAGCAGCGCCAACAGGACAAGACACAGCACGGTGATCATCGGCAAAGCACCTGGCTTTGCGCGGCGTTTCCCGCGGAAATCTGTTGTGAATCCTGTCAACAAAAACATCCCCTGCATTAAGAATACACACACTTGGATGCGCGAGAGCCGGTAAGGTTTACGGGAACATCCTGGTTTTCGGCCGAACGGAGTGTCCAAACGGAGCGTGCCCCGGTTCGTCTAAACTGTGGGGCAATGGCATATCTCCTTCATTTGCGAGGCCTGGTGACCGGCATCCTGGCGATTCTGCTGCTGTCGGCGGTTGCCGGCGCGGCGCAGAACCAGACGCCGCTTCCCCTCAAGCCCACTGTTCCCGGCATGGCCACGAACCATCGCCTCATCCTCAAGGATGGTACTTATCAAATTGTCCGCCAATACCAGGTGGTAGGCGACCGGGTGCGCTATATCTCCGTGGAGCGCGGCGGCGAATGGGAGGAGCTCCCCGAAAACCTGGTGGACTGGGTGGCCACGCGCAAGTGGGAGCGGGATCACGCCAACCAGATCGAAGACGCTCCTTCGCCGGCGATGAAGGAAGCGGAAGAGATCGACAAAGAAGAGGCGGCCGAGCGCGACGCGCAAAAGGCCCGCATGCCCGAGGTAGCCAAGGGCCTGGAACTGCCAGACGAGGACGGCGTGTTTGCGCTGGACACATTTGAGGGCACGCCGGAACTGGTGGAGCTGCTGCCCAACGAGCTGGGCGCCAATGCCAAGACCAAGCACGGCCTGAACACGCTGAACCCCTTGGCTGGCGCAAAGACGACTCTTGAGCTGGAGGGCGCTCATGCCAAGGTCCACCTGCACGTGAACGATCCTGCCATCTACCTATCACTGAACGCGCGCGACGACAAGGAGCAGGTGCTTTCCCATGCCATGACGGTCGATACCGGCGGCGCTAAAGACGTGGAAAGCCGCAAGCATGGCGCACATTCGGCTACGTCGGGGTTCGCCATTGTCCGCGTAGACGAGCGCAAGGCCGTGCGCATCGTGGGGGCCATCCATATGAGCCCCACCGGCGCGGTCACTCAAGACGAAGACGCGATTCCCGCCAAGGTCGAGGTTCTGCCCGGCAAGCACTGGCTGCGCATCCAGCCAGAGAAGACGCTGCTCATCGGCGAGTATGCGCTGGTTGAGATCATCTCCTCTTCCGATATCAACCAGTCGGTGTGGGACTTCCGCGTGGATCCGCAGTTGGGAGATAACGAGGGGTCGATCGGACCGATTTTGAAGCAGTAGGCCGCAGCCTGGAGGCGCACAGGTGGGCAGGGCCATGGTTGTTTGCATCGCGGAACTGTCTCTTGTAAATTGTTTATTTTGTTTAAGTTACTTGATTATTTCCCTGAGTATAGATTTGACCGCTGAATGCTGATGAGTGAATGGTAGATTGACCCCAAGCTCATTTTCCGCGATGATACTACAACGAAAGTTGTAGAAGTCTACCTAAACCTTTACGGATCAGCCAGCAAGCAACGAAGCCGAATTGAACGGATAGGAGAATGGCCGCATGTTTGAATTGATGGCGCGATGGCTGTTGTCCGGAGTCGTCCTGCTGCTTGTTGCAAAGGTTGTGCCCGGATTCTATGTGGGCGGAGCCGAAGCCGGGTTGATTGCCGCAGGGGTAATCGGTTTGCTGAACGCCATCCTGGGCCAGTTGTTGAAGCCCGTCGCCTTTCCCTGGCCCATCCTCACCTTCGGTACTCTTATGCTTGCTAGTAACGCCCTTTTCATCCTGGCGACATCGAAGATCGTAAACGGCTTCGATGTGTACGCGTATAGTCCAGCGTTCTGGGGCGCGGCGGTGATGGCGGCGCTGGGCGTTGCGATCCGAGCATTCGTGAAGGAAACGTAGGTCGGTCTTTTCTAAAAGGAGATGGAGAAAGAACCCGCTGGCTGGGCGCGCCGGGTTTTTTTTCGACCATGCCGCACGGGGAAGAGCGCGGACCGCATCCAACCCTTTTAGGATCTGTGCGCAGGCGATGAGGCCGAGCGAAACCGGCTCGCGCAAGTTCGCAGGATTGCACCGATAAGGAGAACGACCACATGCTCGCATTGCTGGCTCAATGGCTGTTGTACGCGATAGCCCTGATGGTTACCTCGAAGTTTGTGCCTGGCTTTTATGTGGCGGGACTGTGGCCGGCGCTGATCGCCTCACTGGTGATCGGCTTCCTGAATGCGACGGTCGGCCTGCTCTTGAAGATCGTCACGTTTCCCATCAGCATTCTTACCTTCGGGCTATTCCTGTTGGTGATCAATGGCTTGATGATCCTACTGGCGTCGAGCCTCGTACGCGGATTCCACGTGCATGGATTTGGTCCGGCGTTCTGGGGCGCCGTGGTGATGGCCCTGCTGGGCGTTTTGATCCGGGCGGTTATGAAGGACGCGTAAAGCTCGTTGCCCGAAGAGGGAAAACGCTCTACCTGGCCGCAGGCGCAACAGCCTGAACATTGGCTTTATTGGCGGCGGATTTTCCGGGGTGCGCTGGGTTCAACACAATTGGCGCAGAGCTCTTAGCGGGTGTCTTGGCCACCGGTGGTTGAGCCGTCGCGGGATGGGCGAGCACAGGCCCATTGAGGGTCTGAGGCGTGCGCATGGCTCCGGCGTTGGCAAAGCTGCCCGGCGCAGCAACACGCGGCGGCAGGACGATGACCTTTGCCGACTGCGGCTGCTGGACGCGCGAGTATACGCCCCATCCGCCTCCGACAACGACAAACACGATGGCCGCCGCCGCTGCCGAGCGCACCCATTCCGAGCGCATCCACTCCGGGCGCGTCCATTCCGACCGTTTCAAGCCGCTGTGGGTCGCGAACGCCGCGGGCCAGGCGAGAACGCGGCCGCTGCGCGGGGCGGTGAGCAGCCTGGCCTGGACGCGATCTGAAAGCCCTTCAGGCGCGGGAAGGCTGGCAATCAGCCGCAAAGTATCTTCCCCAGTGCGGGAACCGCTTCCCGATGAAAAGTTGTCGGCGATCGGGTTCTGAGTTGGATGATTCATCGCAAACTCCTTTCGTAGTTGAGCAGGCCAGCCATCAGGTTGCGTGCCCTGAACAGTCGCGATCGAACACTGGACTCGCTGATGTCGAGCACCGAGGCGATCTCAACGCTGTTGAGCTCCTCGAAGGCCGAAAGCATAAGTACCTCGCGCTCCTTGACGGGGAGCTGCTCCACGCAAGACAGTACATGCGCGTGATGCTGGGCTGCGGAGGCGATCTGCTCCGCGCTGAGGCCGCCAGATGGCAGCACGCGGGCCAGTTCCGCCACGTCGTCGGTCTCCGGCCTGGTTTTTGAGCGGCGCTTGCGGTCGAGTACGATGTTCCACACGATGCGGATCAGCCATACGCGCTGGTCGCGCACTTCGTCGAGCGTGTCGCGATGGCGCAGGACGCGCAGAAATGCCTCCTGCACGGCATCTTCGGCGTCGGAGGGATTGCGCAGCACGGAGAAGGCCACCCGGTAGAGGGTGCCCGCGTACTGGCTAACCAAGGCCGCAAGCGTCGCTTCTTCAGCGTGCTGGCGGGCTTCGTCGTTGACAGCGCTGTCTGGAATCTCCATCCAACCTGAGAATACTGCCTGGCTGGCGCTCATAGATCACCAGACGCAGGCGGATCGGGAAATGCTCAAGTGCTGCGCGCCCTGTCAGCGGCGTGGGCGCCAAACGAAAACTCGCGAAGCCTGAGGCTCCGCGAGTCGCGTGTACAGAAAACTCATGCTTACGGCTTGCCGGCGAGTTTTTGCGCGGCGATCTGGCCGGCGGCGCCATCCTTGTCGGCATCCTTCACCTTGGCCCACAGGGCACGGGCCTGCTCCTGCTTGCCGGTGGCCGCATACAGGTCGGCCAGGCCAAGTTGTGCCATGCTGGCTGGAACTGTCTGCGACGGCTTTGCGGTCAGATCTGTGTAGATGTCGACGGCTTGCGAGTCCCGGGCCGTGTGGTGATAGAGCTCGGCCAGAGCCAGCTTGGCCAGATTTGCGACGTTTCGGTCCCAGCACCCTGCGGCTTGCTTCAGCTCCGTCTCGGCCGAGGCATTTTGCCCCAGTTCCTCATCGGTGACGCCTGCAAAGTAGTGGGCCTTGGCGCCCTCGGGCAGCCAGCCGTACTGCTGAACCACTGCGTCGAACTTCTGGTTGGCGGCCTTCGAGCGTTCACTGGCGGTCGCATACACTCCAGCTTCCGCCGGCGCGCCGGGTGTCGCCAGCGGAGCGGAGTAAATATCGAGAGCCGCGCCCAGGGCGCTTTCGGCGGCGGCCGTGCGGAGGTTCCAGAACACCAGCGAGCCGATGCCTACAGCCAGGACGGCGGTACCAATGATGACCCAGCGCAAAACACTGGAACGGTGATCGCCGATCCAACTGAAACTGCTGGCGGTGGCCTGGGCAAAGCTATCTTTCTTGAGTGCGTGACGGGTTTGAGTATCCACGGGGTCTCTTCTTGTCCTGACTTGTTACGACTTGATCTAACCGGCAAACGAGTCCGCTCGAGCGGATGCGCCGCGATTGCAACCCCATCAGTCTATCAGCGCGGGAAGACGAGCGTCCACCGGCGCGGTGCGACGGTAGTGTCTCAGTTTGGAATCTTGTGAAGCCGCCTAAGGAACTTCGCGGGATCGGTTCCATACTTCCTGAACATTTCAACGAAGTATGGATCGCAAATATGGTTCCTCTCTTCCTGGACTAAGTCAGATTCGTCCTTCACCATCCCCACTTGCCGCGCACATAGTGCGCAGAAAGATTCGTGGTACGGCTCCAAATAGCGATGAATGAATTGATCGGGACTGGGCATTGGGCGGCCTTCGCTGCATTCTACTTGGCGAGACCCGCAATCTCTTCATGTGTCCAAACGTGCTGTGGATTCCGAACCGAGACAATACCGCCAAGAGGAGCGAGTTCCGCCGCGGCGTGAAAGCCTGTGCATGTCCTACTGCCTGGGAATGGGCCCAGGGGACCGCAGCGCGCGGATGCGCTCGATGGCGTTGTCGAGTACTGGACGTTCCGGCGCGGAAGACAGGCCCTTGTCGATGAGCGATTCAACAAAATCGACGACCGGAAGCCCGCGAGTCGCAGCCTCCCGGATCACGGCGTCAGAAACGGTTACGGTAACCTGCATGGCCGCCAGTTCTCCTTCCGGGTTCATCGGCGGGGCAAAGCAGTGGGACAGGACGAGTCCTAAAACAGAGCAGGTTGACGGGGGAAAAGACTTCGCGATCGTCGCAGACAGGCATCTGTCTGAATGCTGGGTAGGGATTTGGCTGTCAGGTCAACTTGCGCGCCTCTTTCCGTTGACTCTGGTGTGGAATTCGGGTATTCTGAACTCCTTGCGCGGTGTTGCGCCTGGGGTCTGTGTGGCGGGGTTCCCATCGATGGGTCTTCGTCGATGGGGTGGTTGAACTCACCCGGACCCAACTGGTCGATGCCCCTTAGGGATCGGCTGGACCAGGCCACCGGCTGGTGAATGCGCGGAAAGTGGCGCGAGTTCAGCCCAGCCAGAGCCCATCGAGGGCCAACGCTCGCAGTTCTCACCCGAACAGACTTGTTTGGACGTGGGTAGAAGAGGCCCGGCGCTTTTGGCGCGGGCAAATGTGTTTGTTGCGCAAGAGTTTTAGCCGGGCTGGCCGGTTTTTGAGAGAGCAGGAGAGACATGGGCACCTTTGTTCCGAGCGGGAAGAATATCGACCGCAAATGGTTTGTAGTGGATGCCAGCGGACAGACGCTGGGGCGGCTGGCGACCAAGGCTGCCAGTGTGCTGAGCGGCAAGCTGAATCCCCAATATGTGCCGTACATCGATATGGGCGATCACGTGATCGTCATCAACGCGGAGAAGGTGCGGCTGACCGGATTGAAGTCCGAGCAGAAGCTGTATCGCCGCTACACGGGTTTCCCTGGCGGGTTGCGCGAGGAGTCGTTTGTTCGGCTGCTGAACCGCAAGCCGGAGGCGATTCTGGAACAGGCCATCAAGGGCATGTTGCCCAAGAGCAAGATGGGACGGCAGATGGCGACCAAGCTGAAGGTTTATCGCGGCGACAAACATCCTCATCAGGCGCAGGGGCCGGTGGCTTTGGAAGTGGCGTAAAGCAGCTATGAGCTCTTAGCTTTTAGCTCTTCTACGCGGAAGGCTGGGGCGAAGGCACATCGCGAATTTGAAGTACGAACAGGCTAATAGCTAAAAGCTAATAGCTGACAGCTAAGAGGAAACGAATGGCAGATCTGGTTCAGTATTACGGGACGGGACGGCGCAAGTCGGCGATCGCCCGCGTGTTTCTGCGTCCCGGCACGGGCGAGTGGAAGGTCAACGGCAAGGCATTCGACACATACTTTGTGACCGAGCAGCAGCGCGTGGCGGCAAAGCGCACGCTGGCGCTTGTGGAACTGTCTGGCAGCTTCGACGTGGTGACCACGGTGAAGAGCGGCGGCGTGGCCGCGCAGGCCGATGCGGTGAAGCTGGGCGTTGCCCGGGCACTGGTCGAGTTCAATCCGGAGTTGCGCAAGGTGCTGAAGGCCGAAGGCCTGCTGACCCGCGACTCGCGCATGAAGGAACGCAAGAAGTACGGGCAGAAGGGCGCTCGCGCAAGGTTCCAGTTCAGCAAGAGATAGCTTTCAGCTTCTAGCTCTTAGCTTTCAGCTTTTTCTTGCTTGGAATGGCTGCCATGGGATTCCCGATTGGGCCTATGGTTGGCACGGACGAGCTAAGAGCTAAAGGCTAAGAGCTGAAAACTGGTTTCATCAATCTCCCGCGCAGGCGGGATCAATCCGGACCAGGGTAGGACCAGCCCGGATGCACCTCAAAAAGGAGGCCCATTGGCCACGATCACAATGAAGGAGCTGCTCGAAGCGGGTGTTCACTTCGGGCATCAGACGAAGCGCTGGAATCCGAAGATGAAGGAATACATCTTTGGCGAGCGCAACGGGATTTACATCATCGATTTGCAGAAGACGCTGAAACTGTTCAAGGAAGCGTCGAAGTTTGTCACCGAGCTGTGCGCGGGAGGCAAGACGATCTTATTCGTCGGCACCAAGCGGCAGGCGCAGGATGCCGTGGCCGAAGAGGCTACACGCGCGGGGATGCCATACATCAACCAGCGCTGGCTGGGCGGCCTGCTGACCAACTGGGTGACGGTGCAGAAGTCGGTGAAGCGCCTTCAGGAATTGGATGAGATGGCCGTGGATGGCCGCTACGAGCTACTGACCAAGAAGGAAGTCATCAAGCTGGAGCGGGAGCGGAAGCATTTGCAGGCAAATTTGGCCGGCATCAAGAGCATGAAGCGGCTGCCGGATGCGCTCTTTATTGTGGACTCGAACAACGAAGGGATTGCCGTGAAGGAGGCCCGCAAGCTGGGGATTCCGGTGGTGGCGGTGGTGGATACCAACTGCGACCCGACGGTGGTGGATTATGTGATTCCGGGCAACGACGACGCGCTGCGCGCGATTCGGCTGTTCACCTCGAAGATCGCCGACTCGGCGGCCGAGGGCGTGAACATGGTGGGCGACAAAGCATTTGCCGATGAGCTTCCTGAGCCGGTGGCCGAGGCTGTGGCCGTGGAATCCGCGCCAGCCGAGGACGTGGACCTGGAAGCGGTGCTGGGCGGCGGGATTCGCAAGGCTCCGGCAGCGGTTGCGGCTTTGCTGGAAGAGGCCGAAGCGGCTGGCGGCGTTTAATCTTTCTGTCGCCCGGGCGTGCGCACAATGAGACAAGCGTGGCCGCGAGGAGTGAGCGCCACGCTTTTCTTATGCCGGACACCCGCGGCGCGGCGGCCACCTGCGGTGGGGCGGGCGCTGCTTCGCAGCCGTCTCGTTCAAGGGCTGGTGAAAGTCAGTCTGACGAGGATCAATAAAACTGGGAAGGGCCGAAAGACAGGAAAAGAGAGATGACCACAGTGAGCGAAAAGATTGATGCCAAGTTGGTGAAGGAACTTCGCGAGAAGTCCGGCGCGCCGATGGGCGACTGCCTGAAGGCTTTGCAGGAGACTCACGGAGATATCGAGGGTGCGTTTGTGGTTCTGCGCAAGCGGGGCATGGCCTCGGCGCAGAAGAAGGCCTCGCGCAGCACCAACGAGGGCGCAGTGGGAACCTATATCCATGCCGGCGGCAAGATCGGCGTGCTGGTCGAGATCAACTGCGAGAGCGATTTTGTGGCCCGCACCGAGGACTTCCAGGAGCTGATGAAGGACATCGCGATGCACATCGCGGCCAGCGATCCGCGGTATGTGAGGCCCGAAGATGTGACTGCGGAAGATCTCGAGCGCGAGAAAGAGATTTTTCGCGCACAGGCCGCCGCCACGGGCAAGCCAGCGCCGGTCATTGAGAAGATTGTCGACGGCAAGATGGCCAAGTTCTACGAAGAGGTTTGCCTGCTGGAGCAGCCCTTCATCAAGGATCAGGCCGTGAGCATCAAGGAGCTGATTGGGACGAAGGTGGGCAAGCTGGGCGAGAACATCACGGTGCGGCGTTTTGCCCGCTTCAAGGTTGGCGCGCCCGAGTGGACGGTGGCGACCACGAAGCAAGTGGAAGCGGCTGCGGAGTAAGTTCTAACTGATTCAGGAGTAAGAGAAAAGAGTCCAGGGCGCAAGCTCTGGGCTCTTTGCTTTTAGTGAGAATATGCAATTCCACGGGCAGCCGCGCCCTGGGAAGCCAGCTCTAAGCTCTCCCGCTGACCAAAGCAGATGTGCTTCTAAAGGTGCAACCAAGGTAACGAGCTTTGGCAGGTCTAAAAATAGCACTTTGGTGGCATTGCTGCGTCCTTCTCCAAGAAATACTGTCTTGTCATGCACATTCCCCGTGTGCGTGGACTTCTTCATCTATTCGTACGATAGGTCACAACAAGCAAATTGAACCCCGTTTGACGGCGATCGTCGAGGATCGCGGCCATTGAGGTCTTTCATTCCCAACAGGTTTCACATGGGAGGCAGACCGATTTGCAGGCCGTGTTTCCTGTCCGCATGTCATCGGAAAATGGAGACTACGCAATGAAATCTCGGGGAATGATTGCAACCGCCGCGCTGATTCTGGCCGGACTTGCGGTTGCCACGCCGGCGAAAGCCAATTCTGTATACGACCTGGATGTGACCTTCAAGAACGGTGCTGTATTCACTGGAACAGTGACGTTTAACAACAATTTCACCTCGGTCGCAGCCGTGGATGGGACCTTGACCGGCTACGAACTTGGGACTTTGGGGTTCACCGGCAATTTGGCCGACACCGACACGATCGATGTGGTTTCCTTTGGCGGCCTTCGCGCCGGGAACAATCTGGATTTGGTTACCTTCGAGGATGCTGGATGGGACGTGCCGGAAAAGATCGGCAAGCGCACCATTGAGATTCCCGAGGACAACTCCTTCACATTGAGCTTCGATGTCGTCAATCCCGAGGACATTACACTCGTCACAACCGGCGTTGTCGGGGATCTCAGTGGGATCGATGGCAATCTGGCTGGTTCCAATCCTGCTACACCGAATCCTCAGGACACCCAGATCAGTCCCACTCCGGAACCCAGCTCCTTTCTGCTTTTGGGCAGCGGCCTGATGGGATTGGCCGGCCTGATTCGGCGGAAGATGGTCCTCCGCGCCTGACAACTCAAAGCTGAACCGAACCGTGCATGATTCAGGCCCAGGGCGCAATGGACTGACCCCCAAAAGTGAGACAGTTTAGAAGGACACAGTTTGCAGCGAATGGGGGGGCTGCAAATGCGAAGGAAGCGGTTTTACACGGAGGAGTTTCGGCGACTTGCAGTGGCGCGGATGCAGGG
>Ga0182024_10004156_pt1 | contig 33646 bp, 24 predicted proteins | sample P32metaG_FD_120480 | JGI IMG/M metagenome (GOLD analysis project Ga0182024, IMG submission 120480) | Permafrost microbial communities from Stordalen Mire, Sweden - P3-2 metaG (Illumina Assembly) | ecosystem: Environmental > Terrestrial > Soil > Wetlands > Permafrost | place: Sweden: Stordalen... | reverse complement strand
TACTCGCCATGCGGGTGCTCCCGATCTCGCATCGGAAAATCGGGCCTTGCGAGATCCGGAGTGCCCGCTCTCGGGCGTCGCGGCTGCGGAGGTCAGCTACAGCCGTGGCCAACAGCCGCCCTTCCCCAGCAGATGTTTGAAATTGAACCCAGACCGACTACGTCGGCTCCCGAGCGATAGCCCGCGAACTCAATCCGTCTAGGCGGAGGATCTCCTGTTGGACGCGGACACCACACCTACCCACTCGGGAGCAGGTGCGGTCCGCACCAGACCGTATAGGTGCGCAGCAAACGCGGGTGAGGGCCGGTACTTCGCCGCCTGATCAGCCTTCGGTAGTGGAGCCTTCCGGTTCCTCGGCGGCCAGCGCTTCGGCAGTGTCCCCGCTGGCAAGCCGGGCGCTGATCGCCCGGACGGTTCCGTGCGTGACGCCTGCCGCCGCGGCGATCTCCCGCGTTGACAACCCCAGGCGCATCGCACGTGCAATGGCACGATGGTGCTCCAGTCGCGCTTCACGCGCGCGTCGACCAGTTCGCTCAACACTCCTGAGGGTGTCTGGACGAAGAGCCTCGCGCACACCCTCCTTCCCGCTGGCCTCAGCCTCCGTGATGTCTCCGAGCGAGTGACCGGCACCCATCGCCGAGGTCGCCGCGGTCACCAGCGCGTCCCCCGCCGAATTGGCAGCCTTCCTCTTCGCGTCAGTCTCTGCCCGCAGTCGATCTCCTGCGGCCTTCGCCACCGCTGCGAGTTCGCCGACCAGCCCCGATCCGACATCCAGATTCCTTGGCGACGTCATTGTCACCCCTTATCAGGAATTGAGCGGAGATTACCAGTACCCGGGCGGCCTGTGTGGAATCTTTGGAGGACTCACTCTCCATTGGAGGCGCGATCGGGCTGATATCGATGCCCAAGAACGCTTGCCACTGAGCGCATGTCGCACTCCGTGGATTGATTCCACCCAGTCTCCGCACGCGAACTGCACGCTACCCCGGCTACTGGTCAGCCGTGCCCATAGACGCGCTTTCCGCAACCGCTCATCCGCTATGAGGCTTCCCGGGTCGCGAAAGCATGGTCAGATATTCCTCGTTCCTACGTGGTACTTGGATATTTACTGCCATGATGCATGTGCACCACCGCAACCGTGAGCCGCTACGGCACGGTGAGTAGGGACCTATCCGCAGAACGGATCCTGCACTCGGGATCCAGTGGGGACTACATGACTAGAAGTCATCAGGTCGCCCTTGACCCTCTCCCTGGAGAGTATTCCGCCACTGGGTTCTAGCCGGCTCTACTGTTCAGCTGGAGGATGTGCCATCGATGACGCTCTGTTCGGGATGCCAGCCTGATTCCTCTCTGCCGGCGACCGGTTTGACATCTTCCAATCGGGGGCAACCTCCACAGACGTAGAACTGGCAGGGGGATACGTGGAATCTTGGAGCTTTCGATCGTTGTGCAGTCGGCTGGGGTACTCGGCTGAGGCTATGACGCGCTCCGGGACCCGCTCGTCCGCCGTGTTCGCCGGCTTGGTTGGCGCGATCCTCGTGTTCACGATCTGGTGCGTCTTCGGCCTGTCCAGCGCCAGCGCTGCCGGCACTTCCGCCGCAATCGCTTCCGGAACTGTCGCGACAACCACGCAGTCGGTACCCCAGAGCGCGAGTGGCGCAGCCGGCTCGGCCGCCGGCGCCGCCAAGGCGGTCACTGACGCCGCCCCGGCCGCAACCCCGGCTGCCCCCGCCACCAAGACTGCCGCGAGCACCGCCTCCACCACAACGGCGGCGACCCCGGCCCCGGCCCCGGCGATCTCCACCCAGACGCCGGCGGCCTCCACTCCCGCCCCGGCCGCGTCCACGCCGAGCACGCCCGCGGCGAGCGCGCCTGCGACACCGGCTGCCGGCGTCAGCACGCCCCTCACTTCTTCGACGACGCAGACCGCGACCCCGGCGTCACCGGCACCTGCCTCGGCTCCTCAGACCTCGGCTCCGGCCGCGCAGCCCGTCTCGAAGGCGACCGCGTCGGTCACCAACGCCGTCGCCAAGACGGTGACTCCAGCCGCTCCGACGACCACCGCCTCTCCCGCGCAGACGGTCACCCATACCGCCACCAACGCCGTCGCACCCGTAACCAAGACGGTCGCGCCCGTAACCAAGACGGTCACCAAGACCGTCGCACCGGCCACCGAGGACGTCGCGCCCGTCATCCACACCGCCACCAAGACGGTCGCGCCGGTCACTCACGCGGCCACCAGTACCGCTGCCCCCGTGACCCACACCGCCACCCAGGCCGTGGCGCCGGCCGGCAAGACTCCGCCTCCTCTGTCGGGCGGCCAACTCGTCGGGCGCGTGAACGAGGCCGCCGGCGTCGTCGCCAAGACCGTCGTGCCCGCCGCCGGCGCCGTCGCCAAGACCGTCGGCGCGGCCACCGGGACCATCACCAAGACCGTCGGTACCGTCGCGACCGGCACCATCACCAAGACGCTCGGCGCGACCACCGGAGCCATCACCAACCCGCTCGGCGCGGCCACCGGAACCATCACCAACCCCCTCGGCGCGACGACCGGCACCGTCACCAAGACGCTCGGCGCGACGACCGGCACCGTCACCAACACGCTGCCTGCGGTCACCCAGCCGCTCACCCAGGCGATCTCCAAGCCGCTCGCCCCCGTCCTTGATGCCGTCACCAAGACGGTCGCAGCCCCCGTCCTGAAGTCGGTCACCCGGACCCTCCCGACCGTCCGGACGATCCCCGTGGCCGGCACCGGCAGCCTCCATCTCACCCCCGGAACCTCGCCCGCGGGATCCCCCACCGGCGCGCCCCCGCGTCAGCTCTCCTCGCCGGCGCCCGCGCCCGCGAGCTCCACTGGCACCTATGGAACGCCCGCCCCTCACGTGACCGTCCCGACGTTCACCACGCCCGGCCTCGCGGCTCCCCGGGGCCTGAGCACCCGCGCAGGCACGCCCTGGCTCTCGCCGAACCTGACCGTCGGCAGCAGCGCGCCGGCCGGCTCAGCGGATGCGTTCCCAGGCGCCGCTCCCTACAACCCGGCGCTCGGCCTCGGGTCGCCGCGGTCGATCGCCCCGATGCGCCCAGTGCCGGCGAACGCGACCGGTAACGCCGGCCCTCTCCCCCCGGCTCAGAATGCGCCGCTGAACGCGGGCGCCCCCTCTTCCGCAAATGGAATCTCAGGCGTGGCCTTCTCGCTGTTCGTAGCGTTGCTGGCCACCCTGGCACTGGCACCGACGGCCGTGGGCCGCCGGCTGCGCATGCTCCGCGAGCGCGGCGCCCCCCTGGCGTTCGTGCTGCTGCTGGATCGACCCGGTTAGTCGCTAGTCGGCTATCCGTTGTCGCACGCCGCGCCTCGCGCCGCGTGCAGATCTAAAAGCAGCTTAAGGAGAATCCATGTCACGCTCTGTATGGGCGTCGACGGAGCCCGACACGCTTGCCAAGGCCGCTGTGCGCGGCGCTGGCAGAGGAATCAGGCTGGTGCATCGAGGACGCCTCGAGCACGCCGGCCTGGGGGTTCCGCGCCCGACCAAGAGACTGCTCCGGATCGCGATCGCGCTCGTGCCGCTGGCTTCGGCACCCGCAGCCCTCGCGAGTCCGGGCAGCACGCAGCATCACACCCCCAGTCACACCATCAAGATCCACCGCGCTGCACCGGCGAGGACGGCCGCGCGGGCGAACACGCACGCCGGCGCCTCGCAGGCTCGGCTCGTCACAGAGCTGCGCCGCGCCAAGGTCGTGCTGTCAGCGGGCAGCGGGTACGGCACCGCCGGGGGCTCCCCACTGGTGAGAGCTCTCCAGCGACGCCTGGCCACATCCGGATACGTCCCCGGACCGATCGACGGCCGTTACGGTCCCCGCACGGAGGGGTCGGTCAGGCGCTACCAGGCCGCTCATGGGCTGGCGGTCGACGGGATCGCCGGGCCTAGGACCCTGGCCGAGGTCGCGGCGCCGACACCGGCGCTGTATCCAAGCGCCGGGTACGCCACCGGAGGCGCAGCGCCCGTTAGGGCCCTGCAGCGCCGGCTGGCCGCAGCCGGTTACTCCCCCGGTCCGATCGACGGCCTGTTCGGTCCCCGGACCGAGCACGCGGTGCGACGCCTCCAGGCTGCCCACGGGCTCGAGGTCAACGGAGTCGCCGGACGGCTGACCTTTGCCGTCCTGCGCGGGTCTCGATCGGCTCCGACCCTTCCCCGATCGTTGCCACCCCGGGCGCGCCGGCCACACCGGGCACGGCCCAAGCCATCGAGCCGTCGTCCAGCCGCTTCACATCCCACACCGGTTCCACGACGGGGCAGCCATACCCCGGCCACCCACCGGCGGCCCATCGGCCATCCGGCGAGTGGTTCGAACATCAGCTGGGAGCTGCCCGCCGGGATCCTGGCCGCGGGACTGTTGCTCATAGCCGGCACCTGGTACGGACGTAGGCGGCGTATCGCGCGCCCCGACGTGTCGCTGGAGAACCCTCGCCACGCCGCGCCGGCCGAGTTGCCCGAAGCAAACGGGCGCACGCTTGTGCCCAATGAAGTAAGCCCCATGGTCCTCGAAGACGAGGCCCAACAGGCCATCGAGCGGGGCGAGGCGGTCAAGGCGTTCAACCTCGCCGTGCTCCTCGAGAAGCAGAACGACCAGGACGGCGCCAGAGCCGCCTACGAGCAGGCCGACGAGGCGGGCCACGCCGGGGCCGCCTGCAACCTGGGGGTCATGATGGAGGTCGAGGGCGAGCTGCGCGAGGCCCGCGCCGCTTATGAACGCGCGGACGAACGCGGTGATGCCAACGGCGCCTTCAACCTCGGGGCCCTGCTCGAGGAGCAGGGTGACCCGGAAGCGGCGAGAGCCGCCTATGAGCGAGCCGACCAGCGGGGGCACGCCGAGGCTGCGACCAACCTGGGCGTGGTGCTGGAGATCAAGGGCGACATCGACGGTGCGCGCGCGGCCTACGAGCGCGCCGAGCAGCAAGGCGATCCCCACGGGGCCGCCAACCTCGGAGCGCTACTCGAGGAGCAGGGCGACCGAGAAGGGGCCAGAGCCGCCTACAGGCGGGCCAAGCGGATGAAGCGCGCCACTCCGGACACGGTTCGCGTGACATCGCATAGAGCGGAGCCCAGCCCGGAGCCGAGCCCGACGCCCACCGAAGGGGGTGGCGCAGCGTAGAACCGCCAACCAGGAAACCGGGGGTGTCCCCGCTGCCGGAGCCAGCCGCAGCGGGGACACCATGCGAACCCCCGAAAGGCCACCAGTGCGCCCACTAGACGATCGAACAGTTTGGACTCACGCTGCCGGTCGCAGCGGCGAGAATCCCAGGATGAACCAGGTGGGGGCCCAGATGGTGAGCGCGCACCGGCCGGTGGCCGCGATCCCGCTCACGCGTCTCGATGATGCCGATCCGGCCCTGATGGAGGAGCTGCTCGAGACGGTCGAGCGGGTGGCCCGTACGTCGGCGTTCACGCTGGGGCCGGAGGTGGAGGCGTTCGAATCGGAGTACGCGGCGTTCTGCGAGACCGAGCATGCGGTCGCGGTGTCATCGGGCACCGAGGCGCTGGCCCTCGCCCTGCGTGCCCTGCAGATCGGATCCGGCGACGAGGTGCTCGTCCCCGCCAACTCGTTCATCGCCACCGCCGAGGCGGTCTCGCTGGCGGGCGCACAGGCACGGTTCGTGGACGTCGACCCGGAGACCGCGCTGGTCACCGCCGATGACTTCCGGGCCGCGCTGGGAGCTCGGACCCGGTGCTTGATACCCGTGCATCTGTATGGCAGGACAGTGGACCTCGATCCGATCATGGCGCTCGCCCGCGATCGTGGCCTGGCCGTGATCGAGGATGCCTGTCAGGCCCATGGCGCGCGGCTGGGGGGCCGCCGCGTCGGCTCGATCGGCAACGCCGGATGTTTCTCCTTCTACCCGGCGAAGAACCTGGGTGCGTGGGGCGACGCCGGGGCGGTGGTGACCGATGATGCGCGGCTGGCCGACCGGGTCCGGCTGATGCGCGCCCACGGCGAACGTGTCCGGTACCACCACGAGGTGGTCGGAACCACGGCCCGCATGGACGGGCTCCAGGCCGCCATCCTGCGGGTCAAGCTCCGGCGCCTCGAGGGCTGGAACGATCGCCGGCGGCGGGTGGGTGCGGCACTCGCGGAGGCGCTGGACGACGCCCCGGTGGTCCTACCGCCGCCCGCGCCCGCCGGCGGCGACGACGTGTTTCATCAGTTCGTGGTGCGCAGCCGGGATCGCGACGGCCTACGAGCCCACCTCGCCGCGCAGCAGATCGCGACCGCCATCCACTATCCGGTGCCGATCCACCGCACGCCCGCCTACGCCGCCGCCTGGACGCCGGCCCTGCCGGTGGCCGAAGCGCTCGGTGCTCGGATTCTCTCGCTGCCCATGTACCCCGCCATGACCGGCGAGGAGATCGCCCGGGTCGCGGACGCGGTGGCCGAGCTCCCGCGCTGACTCTCCGACCCGCCGGATCGTCCGCCAGGCCACCAGGGACGGATCGACGAGGGCGGGGAGTGGATCGTCGGCTGCCCACAGAGCGGCCTGGCGCGGGCGCCGGAGCGAATGCAGCCACCCGGCCGGGGACAGCTCGCCGGCTCGCAGGGCTTCGAAGGCGCTCGGGATATCGGTCGCCAGGCGCACCCAGCGAACACCCGGGGCCGCGCGCGCCGAGGCTACCGGGAGCCCCTGAGAAAGCCGCCAAGCCAGATATGGGAAGTCGACTCCGGCGCGAGCTCCGATCGCGTGCCACGTCCACACGCGCCCGTTGACGTCGAGCAGCTTGTACTCCCCGTCCCGGGTATCGCGCTTGAACTCGACCTCGAGCAGCCCGGTCCAGTTCAGGGCGGCGATGACGGCCCGCCCGAGCTCCGCCACGCGGGGATCGTCCACCGTCTCCACCAGCGAGCTCGAGTGCCCGAAGTCACGCGGGTACTGCCGCAGGCGGCGGGCGGTCAGCGACGCGACGACGGCGCCGTCGTCGCACAGCGCGGCGAACGAGTACTGGTTCTCCCCGGCGCCCGGGATCAGCTCCTGGACCATCACCGCTTCGGCTCCCACCAGCCGGGCCGCCTCCTCCCACGCGCTCAGCAACGAGGCGCGATCGTCCACCCGCCACGCCTTGGCCCGGGTGAACCGGTTCTCGTCGGGCTTGGCGTCCGGCTTGAGGATGACCGGAAACCCGCAGGCGAGCTCAGCGAGCTCGGTCGGGCCGCGCGGATAGCTCGTCCACGGATGAGCGACCCCGATCCGCCGGGCGAGCTCGTAGGTGAGGCGCTTGTGGTAGGCCTGGCCCACGGCGCTCCAGCCGGGCGAGGTGAAGGCAAAGCGGCCGTCGAGCTCGTCTCGCTGCCGGGCGAGCGCCGCGACCGACTCGTCGGAGGTTGGAAACAGCGTCCAGCTCACCAGGCGGTGACGGTCGGCGATCTCCAGCAGTCCCGCCCGCTGCTGTTGCGCGCTCCCCGTGGGCGCGGGCAGCGTCCGGGTGACATACCGCGAGGCACGGGCCACCGGATCGTCGCCGGGCTCGTGCAGCACCCAGCTGTCCACGCCCCGGCGTCCGAGGCTCCTGGCGATCCCGAGCCCACGCAGGTTGGCGCCGATGACCAGTGCGCCGGCCCGCGAGCTCACGGCACCGGGCCAGAACCGACGGTCGCGATCACGGAGGTGCCGGCGATCACGCGATCGCCCTCGCTGACCAGGACGCACAGGTCGCGCCGGGTGGGGAGCACCACGTCGACCTGCGAGCCCAGCCGGATGACGCCGATGCGCTGGCCCACCATCACCTCTTCGCCTTCTCCGACGTAGGAGGCGATCTGGCGCACCAGGCGCGAGGCGATCTGGACAACCGCGACCTCCAATCGGGAGCCGAGGATCAAGGTCGTGGTTCGCTCGTTCTGGAACACCATCTCGGGTCGTCCGAGCGAGCCGAAGCGACCCGGAAAGCGCCTGCGCAGCAGCACTCGGCCAGCGATCGGCGCCCGGTTGACGTGCACGTCCAGGAAGCTCATCGCGATGCCGATGACCACCGCGTCACCGGCATGCACATCGGCGTGGGTGAGCTCCTGGAGCGCCACCTCGTTGCCGCGCTTGTTGGCGACCGGAACCCGGCCGCCCCGGGAGCGCTTCACATAGACGATCGTGCCGTCAGCGGGGCTCACCACCAGGTGGTCGCCGAGCGGGGGCGTGCGCTCCGGATCACGGTAGAAGCGGTGGGCGAGGACGGAGAAGGCGCTGGCCAGGGTGAGCGCGGCCCCCAGCACCGCCCGCGTGAACGCCGACATGCCCAGAACCCCGCCGAGGCCGAGCGCGAGCAGTCCGGCGATGATCCCGAGCCCGCCGAGGGCGGCGGCCGACCGGCGCATCCCGAGCTGCCACTTCCAGACCAGCGGCAGGGCCACGAGGGCCGCCACCAGGGCACCGATGAAGCCGGCCGCCAGGTTCATGCCGTTTCGAGCGCCGGACTGGACCTGGCCGCCGGTGACCGGATGACCCCGACCAGGTGGCGAGCCACCCGGGGAGCGGCGAACTCGGCACCGGCCACGAACCGCAGCAGCGGCCCGAAGGTGCCGGCGGCCACGGAGCCGAGGAAGTAGAGGCCGGGGACCGAGGACTCAAAGCCGCGGTTGAGCACCGGGTAGCCGTCGATCGCTCGCACCCCGCGCGTGAGCTCGGGCGCCAGGAAGGGGTAGTGCCCGACGTCGATCCGAAAGCCGGTGCCGAGCACGACGTGGTCGGCGCTGCGCCTGACTCCCGAGCTCAGTTGCAGCGAGACGCCGCTTCCCTCGGGCCGCGCCGACACGACGTGGACGCCGGTCTCGATCCTCACCTCGGACAGGCGAGGCACCAGCCAACCGCTGCCGGCGGGGCGGATCGCGCGACGGTCGAGTCGCGCCCGGGTGGCCTGCGGGATCTGCGCGAACGCGTCCGGGAAGGTGAGCAGCCGGCTCAACCCCGCGGGCCCGATGTCAGACGGCGCGTAGAACAGCTGCGACAGCGGTCCCAGCCGATGCAGCCGCTGGCTTCGCAGGAGCCAGTGGACTCGCTGCTCCCGGACCAGTACCTGTACCTGCGCGCCGGCCTCGTGCAGGAGGGCCGCCGACTCCAGCGCGCTCTGCCCGCCTCCGATCACGACCACGCGTGAGCTCGCCAGGGCACTGGGGCGGGTCAGCTGAGTGGTGTGCATGGCCAGCTCGGGCGCCAGGTCCTCGAATGCCGGTGGCCGTGCCGCGAAACGCTCGATCCCGGCCGCCACCACCACCCTCCGAGCGTGCACCGGCTCCCCGTCGGCGAGCCGCAGCTCGAAGCCGGGGGAGCGATGCGAGATGCTCTGGACGCGTCGTTCGTCGACCTCGGGGCTGGTCCGTCGCTGGAACCAGTCGCCATAGTCGATGAAGCTGGCCAGCGGCAGCCGTCGCGAGAGCGCCCGGCCCAGCGATCGCTCGTAGTCGTCGAGCGTCAGTCCGCTGGCCGCGCCGGCGAAGCTCGTCGCCACCCATGGCGAGCGGATCAGCATGTGCTCGGGCATCCGCTCGCGCCAGAAGGACATCGGCGGCCCGAACAGGCGGACGTCGAGATCCGAGGAGCGCAATGCCGCCTTGGTGGCCAGTCCGTAGGGGCCGGCACCCACGATCGCGACGTCGCACCGCCGCGCGCTGGTCCCCGACGCCCCGGTGTGAGGGTTCGATTTCAGGCCGCTGCCAAACATCGAGTGGGATGCCTCCTTTGCCCAGCCGCGGCGGTGATCACCGCGACGAGTTGATCGAGTAGGTCAGGGTTGGAATCGAGACGCCGAAGCGGGCCCCGCCGGTGCAGCTGGATCCGGTCCAGGTCGGCCGGGCTGCCCAGCAGCCGGGCACGCCCGACCTGCTCCAGCCAGCGATCCACCGCGCCGCTCTGGCTGCGGAAGATGCTGTAGGCGGGGATTCCCAGGTAGGCGGCCTCCCGGAGCATGGTGCCGCCCGCGCAGACCACGGCGTCGACGCTCTTGAGCAGGGAGATGAACGGGATCGATCGCTGGAGCACGACCGGTGGATGACTCCAGGGCAGGCCGTGCAGGAGTGCGACCTGATCGGGCTCCCGCGCCGCGAACACGACGACCGCTCCGGCGCGAGCCAGCCATTGCAGCGCCGCCCTGGCCATCGTCGTGGAGCCCTCGCTGTAGTAGTGGCTGGTCTCCGAGGGCGGGCGGAACAGGACCCTCACGGCCTCCGCCGGCACCCCCTCGAGGTCATGGGCCTCGAAGGCGCCGAGGTCGACCCCGGCGAAGCTCAGGTCCTCCTTGATCCCGCGGAACGGGATCAGGTCGGCCTTGCGCACCCCGTGACGCACGAACACCGCGGGGTCGATCACGTCCGGATACAGGATCTTGGACCGCGTCAGGCGGTAGAGCGCGAGATGGACGTGCTCGTAGTCGCCGATCAGGAAGCCGGGAATCCCCATCCGCCACGCCGCCACGGCCGAGGCCCGCGATGCGGCCAGCAGCACATCGGGACGACCCGCCTGGTCGAAGAAGCTCTTCTGAGCACTCGCCCGGCGGACCGCCGCCACCCCCTTGCGAACCCTTCCCCGACCCACCCGCTCCCCGAACACGTGAGCACGCGCACCGGCGGCGTGGAGCATCTCAACCGTGCGCCCGTAGTCACGAGCCGTGATCACGGTCTCCAGCCCAGCGCGCCGGAACGCGCCGTCGAAGGGCAGCAGGTACTGGACCTGCGGCGGGTTATCGATATCGATCCACACCCGCGGACCCCGCGGACCCCGCGGAGCCCGCGGCCCCAGCCGGCCCCGCGCTTCGCCGTCGCTGACGTCGACTGGTATCCCAACGCGTGCCGAACCGGTGGCCATGGGCTACCGACCCGGCTGGGTGAAGGCGATCGAGATCTCGTCGGCGGCGGGCCCGACCGCCCGCCAGCGACCATCGATCGGCCAAAGAGATGTCGCCGCCCGCCGCCGCCACCAGTCGCTCACCTCGCTCGGGAGGGCCTTCCAAGCCGTGGCGTCGTCCTCGAAGTGAGCGAGCAGTCGCGCGTAGGCCCGGAGCCGATCGGCTCTGAGCATGTAGTCGGGATGGGTGATGATCAGCGCCATGCCGCCTCGGCCTCGCAGGAGCTCGGCCTTCTCGCGCCACAGCGATTCGTCGCGGCGCAGGATCACGAACACGGTGTGGTCCTGGGGCAGCGTTATCGGCAGCTCCACCATCTGCTCGTTGAAGAACGGCAGCCACGAGCAGCAGCCACCGGCCATCGGCTCATATGGATCGCTGTCGGGGTAGGAGCTGTCGTAGTCGAAGCCCAGCTTGGGCATCCAAGCCCAGACACGATGGGTGGCTGGTGAGCGGTAACCCTGCGCCCCCCATCGCGCCGCCCAGCGGCGAATCTCGGGCAGGCGGCTCTCCAGGGTGCGTAGCGACGCCATGTCGCGCCCGTCGTGGCGCAGGCCGTGAACGCCGACCTCGCAGCCCGCCGCCTTCAACCGCGCCACCAGGAGGTCATCGACGCGGTAGCGCTCCGGCACCAGGTTCCAGGACGACCGATATCCGGCTGTCCGCTCCACCGCCCGCAGCCCATCGATGGCGTCGCGTCCCACCCCGGTCTCGACGTCATGGGTGAGCACCAGTGCCCAGGACCGGCCCTTCGGCCACGACTCGATGTAGGGCACGGGACGCCCGGCCGCGTCGGCGACGGCTTGCCGGACCAGGCCGATCAGATCGTGCAGCGTCGGTTCCGAGGGCCAGCGCGGGAATTCGGTCCGGGCCTGAACTCGGCTGAACCCGCGGCGCAGCGCGATCTGTATCGGTCGCGGCATCAGCGGCCGGGCCGCGTAATAAGCGCGGCGCGCCGCGGCCGTGAGCGAGCGTCGCTGCGCCCCGTCGAGCCGGTATCGCTCGGCGCGCAGGTTCGCGATCAACTCGTCGGGGTCGAAGGGCAGGATCGTCGACCCCCGGTCAGAGCGCCACATGGCCGACCGCACGTTCCCGGAGCGATCGAGGACCGCGCTCTGCCGGGTCCACCGGCCGGGCAGCGTGCCCACCAGCTCGGCCACCTCCGCCTCGGGGGCGACCTGGCCCCAGATCCGGATCGGCCCCGCGGTCCATCCCTGAGCGGTCTCGCCGCTGCTACCGACAAACCAGGTCAGCGACCGATCGGGGTCATCGGCGGTCACGGAGGCCCAAGAGCCGGCGGAGGCGGCGACCTGGTAGGGCACGCCGAGCTCGTCGAGCACCCCGAGCGGGCGCGTGGCCACCAGCCCGACCAGCGGCTCGGTCGCCGTGCGGCTGGAGGTCTCCGCCCTGCTTATGCCACTGAGACCTCCAGCCTGGATCATGCGCCAGCCGCCACCGCGGCGCGATCCGAGTCGCTGGCAGCCCCCAGCGCCTCGGCGATCACGGACGCCACGCGAGCCGCGGCGTGCCCGTCCCAACCGGTTGGCGCTCGAAGCGGCGACGGCGCAGAGCTCAGCATCTCCGGGATCTCCCGCAGCGCTTCGATGCGGAGGCCCAGCAGCCGATTGGTGCCCTGGGTCAACGTGATCGGCCGCTCGGTGTTGTCCCGGAGGGTGAAGCAGGGCACCCCCAGGAAGGTGGTCTCCTCCTGCACTCCGCCCGAGTCGGTGAGCACCCCGCGTGCGCCGCTCTCCAGAGCGAGGAAGTCGACGTAGCCGACGGGGTCGACGAGGTGCAGCGAAGACTCCGACGGCACGAACTCCCTCGCCCGCGCCCGGGTGCGCGGGTGCATTGGGAAGACCACCGGATAGCGGCGGCTGAGCGCGTCGAGCTCGGCCAGGGCGTCGACCAGCAGCGAGCCGTCGACCAGGGCGGGACGATGCAGGGTCACCAGGAGGTAGCCGCTCCGGGGAATGCCGAGCCGCAGGTGGACGTCTGACTCGTCGATCCGCGACCGCATGCGGACGAGCGAGTCGATCATCGTATTGCCGACTTGGAAGATCCGCTCCTGGGGAATGCCCTCGCGCAGCAGGTTGGGCAGTGCCTCGGGACTGTGCACGAAGCACCACCTCGAGAGCCGGTCGACGAGCACCCGGTTGATCTCCTCGGGCATCGTCCAGTCAAAGCTGCGCAGACCCGACTCGATATGAGCCACCGGGATGCCGAGCTTGGCGGCCGCCAGCGCGGCGGCGAGCGTTGAGTTGACATCTCCGGGCACGACGACCACATCGGGCCGCTCATCGAGCATCACCCGCTCCAGGCGCTCGAGTGCCCGCGCGGTCTGCGCCCCGTGCGTGTCGGACCCGACGTGCAGGAGATGGTCGGGCTCGGGTACGGCCAGCTCGGAGAAGAACACCTCCGACATCTCGCGGTCGTAGTGCTGGCCGGTGTGAATGCCGACGTGCCGGGCGGCGGGTAGCCGCGCGCGAAGCCTTTCGATGACAGGGGCCATTTTGACGAAGTTGGGGCGCGTGCCAAATACATAGGCGATCACCGGTGGACGCGTGACACCGTCGCCGCGGCCGAGTCCCCCTCTCGTCGTCATCCGTGCCCCTGTCATCAATGGTCACGGTAATTCCTGGCCCCGTATCGCCTGCTAACCCTTGGTCGGGTTTGTCAAGCGCGCATTGCTGGACGATCGGGGGGCACCGCTCCGAGACACCCATTGTTCAATGAGCAGATGAGTTTTCACCCGTCGGGGCAAGCCGCGCCCGGCCGCCCCCGACGGGACGCCGGCGTGCCCGGGGGCCGGCGGTGGGGACGGGCGCTGCTCTCGGCAACGCGTGACCCACGGGAGGGGGCCGAGCGAGCCTGGGAGCGGCTGGCCGAGCTCAAGCCGGTTCGATCCCGAATTGCCCATCCGCGCCCCGATCCCCATTGGGAGTCGGCCCTGCATGCGCTGCTGCCCAGCCCCTGGCCGTGTGACGAGTGCGACGGGTTCGCGCCGCTGTGGGCGGAGTCCCTGTCGTTACTGGGGCGTCAGGGGGTCGCGGTGGGTCGCGGCGCCTATTGCGGCTGGGACGACGCCGATCGTGCGTTCGCCCGGGCCGCCTGGTGTCTCACCCGTCACCTGCAGCCCCGGAACGTCGTGGAGACCGGTGTCGCCCGCGGACTGACCACGAGCGTGATCCTGCAGGCGCTCCAGTCCAACGGCTCCGGGTGCCTGTTCAGCATCGACCTGCCGCCCGCGCTCGATCGCGGGCAGTTCGTGGATCAGACCGGGGCTGCGGTGCCCGACCGGCTCAAGCCGCGCTGGACGCTGGTCCGGGGCTCCAGCCGGCGCCGCCTCCCGGGACTCCTGAGGACGCTGGGCTCAATCGACCTGTTCATCCACGACAGCCGTCATTCGCACCGCAACATGTGCTTTGAGATGCAACTGGCGTGGGAGGCGCTCCATCCCGGCGGGTTCCTCCTGGTCGACGACGTGCATCGCAACACCGCGTTTGGAGAATGCGTTCAGCGCTCTCGACCGGCGCCATCCCTGGTCTGCGCCTCCGATGATGGCAACGGCATGTTCGGGATCCTGCAGAAGCCGCGAGCGACCCTCCACCCGGTTCCCGACACGCCGCGCCCGGCGACACGACGATGAGCGCTGTCGAGACCCGTTTCAGCGCACGGGAACCGGCAGGCGAGGCCCTTGGCGCGGCCTCGCCGGAACGAGGGGCGAAGCCCGCCCCGGCCCCGACCGCCGGCGGGTCGCGACCCACCAATGAGATCGGGGCAGTCGTGATCGGAGGCGACTACCAGGGACTGGGCATCATCCGCAGTCTCGGGCGGCGGGGCATCCCGATCTGCGTGATCGACGACGAGCACTCGATCGGGCGCTTCTCTCGGTACACCTCGCACTGGGTCAAGGCCCAGGACCTCCGGGACCCACAGCGGACCGTCGAGACGCTGATGGCGACGGGGCGCCGCCTGGGACTTGAGGGTTGGGTGCTCTACCCGACCCGCGAGGAGTCGGTGGCCGCCCTGTCGCGATCCCGGGAGACGCTCTCTGAGCTGTTCCGCGTTCCCACGGCGGAGTGGAGCGCGGTCCGCTGGGCTTGGGACAAGCGCAACACCTATGAGTTGGGCGCGCGGCTGGGCATCCCGGTCCCCCGTACCTGGTACCCGGGCGTCGCCGAGGATCTGGACGGCATCGACGGCGAACCACCCTGGGTGATCAAGCCGGCGATCAAGGAGGAGTTCCTGCATGCCACCAAGGCCAAGGCGTGGCGCGCCGACAGCCGCGCGGAGCTGCGGGCGCGCTTCGAGCAGGCCGCCGCGCTCGTAGGGCCCGGCGAGGTGATGATCCAGGAGCTGATCCCCGGCGACGGGCGCCATCAGTTCGCGTGCTGTGCGTTCGTGAAGCACGGGGACATGGTGGCCAGGATGGTCGCCCGGCGGCGGCGCCAGCATCCGCCCGAGTTCGGCCGGGCGAGCACGTTCGTGGAGACCGTCGACATACCGCTGCTCGAGCAGCTGTCGGCGAGCTTTTTGAGCGCGATCGACTACTGCGGCCTCGTGGAGCTCGAGTACAAGCTGGACCCTCGCACGTGCCAGTTCAAGCTGCTGGACGTCAACGCGCGCACCTGGGGCTACCACACGCTCGGAGCCGCCGCGGGCGTCGACTTCGCCTACCTGCAGTTCGCAGATCAGCTCGGTGAGACCGTGAGTCCGTGCCGGGCGCGGGTGGGCACGCGCTGGATCCGTCTGGCCACCGACGTTCCGACCGCCGCGGTGGAGATCCGCCGCGGCCGGCTGCGCCCGCGCGCCTACCTGCGATCGCTGCGTGGGGTGCACACGGAGTCGGTGCTCGACCGCGACGACCCGCGGCCCGGCCTCGCCGAGCTGGCCCTGATCCCCTACCTGGCTTGGAAGCGCGGCTTCTGAGCATGGCCACGCTGAGCGCCACCGGGCGCGCTCTCGAGCCCGGCCCGCTCGGACCGGCGGGGGCGGTGCTCGAGGTCCATCGCGGAGTCCCGCCATCCGACTGGGATCGATGGGCGCGCGCGCTCGGCGGCGGGCCGTTTCACTGCGCCGTCTGGGCGGCTTACCGAGCGGCTGCGGAACACAAGGAGGCGGTCTTCTTCGCTTGGCACGATCCGCGATTCCCCTCGCCCGTCGCGGTGGCCACGGCGATCGAGACCGTGCTGCCCGGTCCGCTCTCCGTGCGCTCGATCCACTTCGACTCTCCACCGGCTTCGAGCTTGCCCCCGGGGCAGCTCACTCCCGATATCCGCCGCTGGATGACCGGCGAGCGGGGGATGGCAGATGCCTGGCTCGGGTCCTTCGACAGCCGGGGCGGCTGGGCCGGCGGATCACACGCGCCCACCCGGATCGAGGTTCACGTCGAGGCGGCCACCGAGGACGAGCTGCTGGGCAACATGCGCAAGCTGGCGCGGCGGTCGATCCGCAAGGCGGGCCGGGCCGGCGTCGAGGTCGAGAGCGACTCCCGGCGACTCCCCGAGTTCGTCGGTCTTTACGGCGCAACGCTGGACCGGCTGCGCCGCGTCAAGGGAGTGCCGACCGCGATCCGTGACGCCGGCGAGCTGACGCGAGGGTTGGCCGCGCTGCAGGCCGCGGGGGCCGCCCGGCTGTGGCTGGCCTCGGCCGCCGGCAGCCCCGTCGCCGGATGCCTGTTCACCACGTTCGGGCGCCGCGCCTTCTATCTCCTGGGCGGCACCAACGACGCCGGACGCGAGACTGGCGCCACGGCGGCCATCCTCCACCGGGCGCTGACCGAGCTCTCCGCCCAGGGCTTTGAGCGCATCAGCCTGGGCGGAGTCTCTGCCACCGCTCACCTTCCCGAAGACCCCGATCACGGCCTTTACGCGTTCAAGCTCGGCATGGGAGGAGTGGCCCACCCGTGTGTGGACGAGCGGATCGTGGTCCGTCCGGGCCGGCGGCGCCTCGTCGACGCCGCCCGCCGAGCGCGGTCGGAGCTCAATGCCAGGCGAGCACCCGGAAGTGAGCGAGCAGACTCCGCGGCAGGTTGAGGCCGCCCTCCTGCAGCCAGGGCCAGGCGTAGCCCTTGAGTGACACATATGACTGGTTGGCAAACGTCGGACCTGCGTCGTTGGTGTCGATGACGATCGCGCCGTACACCTGGAGGGTGCGACACATCTGTTGCTGCCAGGTGTAGATCAGCGACGGCCAGGTGCGGCAGTTGATAGACGGGTCGAGCTGCAGGCGCGCACCCTCGGGCAGGCACATCGCTTGATCGGTGCAGGTGCCGTCCTCCTGGGTCGCCGGCGCCACGACCGGGCACCAGCTCTCTGAGTCCGAGCAGGTGTAGCGGTAGGCCATCCCCAGCGCGTGGTCCCACGTGGATCCGGCCGGCATCTGCGTATCCCGCGGGAGGATCGTCCCCGCGCCCTCTGACGTGCCCGAGCCTCGGGGAGAGCCGGGAAGCTCACCGCTGCCCTTCTCCCAGTTGGTGGTCACCAGCTTGGCCGCCGTCCATTCGTTGACGGTCGGGCAGGGCTTTGCGTAGTAGACCGACGACTTGGGCGGCCCGCCGGGAGCCTGGGCCTTGTAGAAGTCGAACTCGGTGCCGGTGCCGGATTGGGCAACCGCCATGTGACCCTCCGAGGAGGGATCCGGTACCGCCCCCCTGGGGATCGGCACCCACACCGTGCGCGCGTCGCAGCGGGGCACGTCGATCCGGACCGGGACCCTGGGGGTGGTGCTCGTGGCGTACCAGATCGCCGGCGTGTACTGGTAGGAGACCCCGATCGCGGGGGTCGAGGCCAGCGCCGAGACGAGGCGGGCGTCATTGGGGGCGATTCGCGGGTCCGCGCCGATCGGGTTGTTCCACAGACTGCTCGCTGCATACCAGCGGCGGCTGCCGGGTCCTCCGGAGCGCTTGTGCGGAGCGGCTCGCGCCGAGTGGGTCCGCGCCGCGCTGGCCAGGAAGCTTGGCGCGTGGTTCGGGGCGCCGACGACGAGCACGGCGATGATCAGGGCGACCAGGCTCGTGGCCAGCACCTGGACGGCCTGGGCCGGAGTCAACCTCACCCCGCGCCGTGACCGGAGCGCCGGATAGCGATCGCGGGCGGCGTGACGCAGTGCGTCGAGGGTCATGGCCACGTCGAGGGCGACATAGACGGCCGTGGAGACGACGGCGATGCCGACCACTCCGAAGCGGTGGGCGACCAGGACGTCTCCGACCAGGTTTATTGCCAGCCCGACACCGAATATCGCCGCCAGCGCCGCATAGCGTCGCTGAGCCATCATGACGCTGGCCGCCGGAGCCGACAGATAGCTCGAGGCAGCGGTGATCAGGAAGATCTGCAGCACCGGGACCGACCCCGGATAACGCCCCCCATCCACGATTGGGATCACCCAGGGCGACAGCGCGACCATCAGCCCCAGTCCGAGCAGGATGGGCACCGCCCCCGCGCGCATCCAGCGCAGGATCATCTTGCGCTGCGCGGACCGGGAATCCACCATGTCCGCCTGAGCCGTGCGAACCCGGAGGATCGCCCCCAGCGAGGGGACGGCGGCGAGCACGATCGTCAGGTACCGGATGGCCGCGCCCAAGGTCGCCACCTGGCGCTGATCGAGCAGCGCGCTGGCGACCAGGACATCGACGTAGGCAAAGCCCGCAGCCGCCAGGTAGTAAAGCGAGAGCCAGCTCTCCTCCCGGTCGAACTTGAGCGCGCTGAGGCTCAAGTGGGCGCGGGTCAGAGCCGGCCAGGCGATCGGCACCGCCGTGGTCAGGCCGACCGCCATCATCGAGACCACGAACGAGACGCTGAGCAGGAACACGTCCTGGTGGGTGAAGCTGATCAGCGCCGCCGCGACGAGCAGAGCGCCGGCCCGGATGACCGACAGGATCCCGGCCATCGCGAACCGGCGCCGGGCCTGGTGATGGGCGATCGCCAGCTCGGTGGCTCCGTAGCCGGCCGCGAACGCGACCGCGTAGAAGATCAGGCTCGAGCGCGCGCCGAACCGCGCGCCCAGATGCAGCGGCCCCACGATGGGCAGCACGCACAGGCCGATGGCGGCGACCAGCAGCGTCCCCTTGATCAGCGAGACCAGGAAGAGATCGGTGCGCGCGGTTCCGGTCCCCCGGGACACGCTCTCCGCCTCCTCGCGCAGGTATCGCGTTCGCACCCCGCCGCCGGCCGCGGCCCCCGCGAACTGGGCCAGGGTCAGAAACAGGGTGGTGAACGCGTAGGCGGAGACGGTCAGGCCGCGGATCAGCACGACCACCGTCACCGCGGACAGGCACTTGGTCAGGAGATCCGCCGTGAAGGCCAGCGTGAAGCCGCGGCGAAACGAGCGGTTGAGCGCGACGGTGGTGGCCTGGGCGGACATCTGCGGTGCGCCGGGCGTGCTCAGCCGCCAATCCGCGCGGGTGCTCGCGGCGAGGCCCGTCGCCGCGAGACGACGCGCTGGCCGCTCTCCGCCTCGTCGCCGCGCGGGGCCACCGTGAGCAGCAGCGCCACCATCAGCGGGGCGCCGTACTCCAAGGCGCCGTTGAACAGTGCGAAGGGCAGCAGTACGAGCAGCGGCAGCTTGGACCGAGCCCGAGCGATCAGGGTCCACCAGATCAGCGTGAGGCCGGCAAGTCCGACCAGACCCAGCTCGACCCCGGCCTGGATCAGATCGCTTTGGCCCGTCACCGCAGTTCCGGTGGCCTGCTGCTCGATGGCGTCGACGCTGCGCAGCCCGCTCCCGATCACCCAGTTCCCCGGCGATCCGTCATACCAGGCGTGCAGGGCCGTCGTCCAGATACCCCCACGGCCACTGCCGAGATTGTTGAACGAGGAGAACTGACCGAGCTGCTGCTCTCGGTCAAAGCGCTGCACCAGCACATTGCTGACGCCCGACACCAGCACCGCACCCACAACGACGCCGATGAGCAGGATGTTGCGCCCGCGCGCCCCGGATTTGAACATCCTGGCCAGCACCACGAGCAGGAGCCCGGGAAGCGTGGAGCGAACCCCGGTGGCGATCGTGGCGACCGCCCCGACCGCCGAGGTGCCGGCCCACCTGAGGTTCGTTCCCATACCGAGGGCGGCGGCGGTCACCACGCCCGCCAGCAGCGCCACATCGTGCTCACCGCCGAGGCCGTCGATGTCGCCGGCGGCGTAATAGCTGTGGTTGAGGCCGGCGACCCCCAGCAGCAGGTTCGCGGTAACCGCGATGGCCCCGCTGATGAGCGCCACCCGGCCCAGCCGAGCCAGGGCGGCATGATTGGTGCCCTCGGTGACCGCGAGCACGGTCAGGGGGAAGACGAGATACTTGGCCGCCTCGATGAACTGCGCGCTGCCGGGCATCCGCCCGAGCCCGATCACCACCGGGGCGTAGAACAGAACCAGACCGAGTCGCAGCCGCCGCGACGCCTTGGAGCCGTCGCTGCGAGGCACGGCCACGACCAGGAGAAGCAGGACGGCCAGGCCGGCGGCGAACGTCTCGGCCAGCTTGGGCAGGACGGCTCCGAACACGACCACCCAGGGCAGCGCCGCCACCAGGAGCACGGTCATCCCCATCACTCCCGTGCGGATCGCCAGGGCGCCGATCACGATCAGCGCCACCAGCGCGGCCGCGGCCGCCGGCGAGGAGCGAAGCGCGAGGACGGCGGCGATGCTCACGACCGTCGATCCCGCCACCGCGGTGGCCTCGAGGCGGTCAGTTCCGGTTCGCGGAGCCTCCCGAGGAGGACGTGAGCGGTCCTCGCGGCGAGGCGCGATGCCGGAGATGACACTCATCTGATGGCCAAGCATGGACCGGCCGGGGCCAAACCTCAAAGCCCTTGGGCGAAGACCGCTCGTTGGGGTTGGGGCTCAGCTGTACCTTCGGCCAGGCGTGCCGATGGAGGCCGCCGGGGACGTCGCCTACGTTTGCGTCATGTCCCGGCAGCTCGCCCCCGCGCCTGTCCAATCGCGGGCGCCGCGAGACGGCCCCGGCATGATCGCCCCGGGTGTCGCGGCCGCCCTGCAGCAGGCCCTCGATCGGACCGAGGAGCACCTGGAGGGCGAGGATCTGCGCGGCTGGGACCCCTATGACGCGCTGTGCTCACCGCTCTTCTCGCTCCCGGTCCTGCGCTCCAACCGGAGGCTGCGCTTCGGCGCCCAGCAGGTGGTCAAGCGCTCGCCGTGGAACCTGCGGCCGCTGCTGCGGATCCCGCGCCAGCTCAACCCGGTTTCGATCGGGCTCTACCTCCAGGGCCTGGCCCAGCGCACCGTCGGCGACCCGGCGACCTTCGAGACCGGCCGCGCCAAGGCCCAGGGCGCGATCGACCGCCTGGCTGCCACCGCGTCAATGGGGTACTCGGGCAGCTGCTGGGGCTATCCCTTCGACTGGGAGGCCCGCCACGGATCGATTCCGCGCGCCACGCCGACGGTGGTGGCGACGGGGATGGTCGCCAACGGCCTGTGGGCGGCCCATGAGCACCTGGGGCTGGAGCCGGCGGCCGAGCTCCTGGTCAGCGCGGCTGATTTCGTGGCCCGTGATCTCCCCCGCCTTCAGGCCCGCGAGGGAACCTTCTGCTGGGCCTACTCGCCCACCAGCCGCCAGGCGGTGCTCAACGCCACGCTGAAGGGGTCGCGCCTGCTGGCCCAGGCCCACCGGCTGGGCGGATCCTCCGAGCTCCTCGACGCGGCTTCGGAGTCGGTCGCATTCGTCCTCGCCCACCAGCTGCCCAGCGGCGCCTGGCCGTACTCGCTGGCGGATCCCCGCGCTGACAACTTCCACACCGGATACGTGCTCGAATGCCTGCGCGCCTACCGGGCCCATTCCGGCGACACGTCGGTCGACGGCGCCCTCGCCCGTGGCTGGGCGTACTACCGCGAGCGGTTCTTCACCGATGAGCTGCTCCCGAAGTATTACGACGACCGCGTCGACCCGCTGGACGCGACCGCCTGCGCTCAGTCGATCATCACGCTGTGCGAGTTCGGCGATCTGAGCGCCGCGGCTCGCGTGGCCGAGCATGCGATCGGCGCCCTCGGCCTGCCGGACGGATCGTTCGCCTACCAGCGCCGGGCGGGTCGCACCGTGCGCACGCCGTTCTTGAGGTGGTCCACCGCCTGGATGTACTGCGGGCTGAGTCGCTTGGCGTCCAGGCCCCAACCATGAGACAGGTGCTGCAGGCACGCCAGAGCGGTCAGACGGTGGTGCGGACCGTGCCCGCACCGACCTGCCCTCCGGGCGGCGTGCTGGTCCACAACGCGTTCTCGGTGATCAGCTCGGGCACCGAGCGGGCGCGGGTCCAGCTGTCTCAGAAGTCCCTGCTCGGTAAGGCCCGCGAGCGGCCCGACCTGGTCCGCGCGGTATGGGAGCGGGCTCGCCGCGACGGGGCGCGAGCCACAATGCGGGTCGTCCAGCAACGCCTGGCCGAGGAGACGCCGGTTGGCTACAGCTGTGCTGGAACCGTGGTCGAGGTCGGCGAGCATGCCCGCGGCCTGCTTCCGGGTGATCTGGTGGCCTGCGCGGGAGGTACGGCCAACCACGCCGAGCTCGTGGCCGTCCCGGCCAACCTGTGCGCGCGGGTGCCGGCCGCGGTGCCGCTTTCGAGCGCGTCCGTGACCACGATCGCCGCGGTCGCCCTGCACGCGGTCCGCCTCGCCGGCGCGCAGCTCGGCAGTCGCGTGGCCGTCATCGGATGTGGCCTGGTGGGTCAGATCGCGCTGCGGCTGCTGCGGGCCGCCGGCGCCGAGACGTTCGCGATCGACATCGACCCGGGGCGGGCCGAGCGAGCCCGGGCCGGGGGCGCCGACCACGCGCTCGGCGTCCAGAACACGACCGCGGAGCAGATCAAGACGCTGACCGGGGCCGGCGTCGACGCAGTGATCGTGGCCGCGGCCGCCCAGCGCACCGACCCGCTGCTGCTGGCCTGTGAGATAGCTCGCGACCGCGGCGAGGTCGTGCTCGTGGGCGCGGTGCCGATCGAGTTCCCGCGCGCCGCGCTGTATGACAAGGAGCTCCGCTTCCGGGTCTCTCGGTCCTACGGTCCCGGCCGCTACGACGCCGAGTACGAGGAGCGCGGTCTGGATTACCCGATCGGCTACGTGCGCTGGACCGAGCAGCGCAACATGGAGGCGGTCCTGCAGCTGCAGGCGCGGGGGCTGCTGTCGCTCGAGGATCTGGTTGAGGTCGTGCCCGTGGAGCAGGCGGTTGACGCCTACGCGCGGTTGACCGATGGTCCCGGCGCCCAGCCCCGGGGCGCGCTGGTGCTGTCCTACGCCGGCGCGGACGGGCCCGCCCCGAGCGCGGGCGTGGAGGCCGCCCCGAGCGTCGCCGCCCCGGCCCTCACCTCCCGGGCGCACAACGGAACCGGGGCGGCTCCGGCGGGCGAAAACGGCGCCGCGCTGCCGGCTCGCGCCCACCCAGTCCCCAAGGTGGGGACGGGCAGATCGCCGGTTCGCGTGGGGCTGATCGGACCCGGAGGCTTTGCCGGACGGGCGCTGATCCCCGCACTGACGGCGGCGGGGGCCGATCTGACGATCGTGGGCGGCGGGGGCGGACCGTCGGCCGCGGGCGCCGTGCGCAGCGGCGCCTTTCGCGCCACCGCGCCCGATGCCGCGGCGGTGATCGCCGATCCCCACGTGGACGCGGTCGTCATCTGCACCCGGCACGCCGATCACGCCCAACTGACCGCCGACGCGCTGACCGCCGGCAAGCACGTGTTCTGCGAGAAGCCGGTCGCGCTGACCACCGAGGAGCGCGACCTGGTCATGGATGCGGCCCGGGCGGCGCCGGGCATCCTCATGGTGGGCTTCAACCGCCGGTTCTCACCACTCCTGCGGGAAACGCGTGAATTCCTGGCCGCGCCGGGATCGCCGATGACGCTCGCCTACCGAGTGAGTGCGGGGGCCGTGGCTCCGGATCACTGGGTTCACGACCTTGCCCAGGGAGGCGGGCGCGCGCTGGGCGAGGGCTGCCACTTCGTCGACAGCATGTCGTTCATCGAAGGCAGCCCGGTGCTCGAGGTCCACGCCTACGGGCGCGGGCCGGAGGCCAGGCCGGTCCAGGCCTACGACAACCTGGTGGTGAGCCTGACCTTCGCCGACCGCGGTGTCGCCTCGCTGGTGTACGTCGCCGACGGGTCGCCACGGCTGCCCAAGGAGCGCCTGGAGGGGTTCTGCGCCGAGCGCACCGCGGTCCTCGATGACTATTCGAGGCTCGACCTGCACGACGGCGGGCGCCACCACCGGCGCCGGGCGCCGGGCCAGGACAAGGGCCACCGCCAGGAGATCGCCGCGTTCCTGGACGCGGTGCGCACCGGACGGCCGCCCACGGGCCTGGCCGAGATCGACAACGTGACGCTCGCCAGCCTGGCGATCGTCGAGTCACTGCGCACCGGGCAACCGGTGCGCCTGACCGACTGATGGGGAGGCCCCGGTGACGGCCTGGGTGCGGCGCACGAGCGAGACGGTGACCGAGCTGCGTCACCATCACATCGCCCGCGGCACCGCCACGGGGGTCGCGGTGGCCGCCCTCGGTCGGACCCTGCAGCGCCCGCGCGGCGGCCTGATCGCGGGCGCGGCTGCGGGACTCGTGCAGGCTTCGCTGCTCGGCCGTCTCGACAGCCTGGCCCGAGATGTCCGCAACGCCGAGGACGCCGCCCTGGTGGCGCCGATGCTGGCGCCGGCCCACCTGCCGCTGGGAACCTGGGCCGTGGAACCGGATTTCCTGCGCCTGCTGGCAGCCGAGCTGTCCCGCGATCCGGCCGGGGTGGTCGAGCTCGGCTCGGGAGCGTCCACCGTGCTGATGGCGGCGATGCGGCGGGACCGCGGCGGCCCGCCGGTGATCAGCATCGATCACGATCAGGCCTTCGCCGACCGCACGCGCGCCGCGCTCGCCCGCGCCCGGCTCGAGGAGCACGCCGAGATCCACCTGGCCGCCCTGGAGCGCACGATGGTCGACGGACGGGAGTGCGTCTGGTACGACCGGCGGGCCGTGGAGCCGGCGCTGCCCGCGCAGATCGACCTGCTGGTCGTCGACGGGCCGCCGGCGACCACGCCCCGTGCCCGGTGGCCCGCGGTCGAACTGCTCTCCGAGAGGTTCGGGGAGGGCTGCGTGGTGCTCCTCGACGACGGCCGCCGCCGCGACGAGACCGCCACGGCGATGCGGTGGGCACGCGCTCACCCGAATCTCGCGCTCTTCTGGCATGACACGGTGAAGGGCACCTGGCGGCTGCAGGACACCTCGCAGGTCGACACCGGTGCCCTGCGCCTGGCCCGAAGGGGTATCGACGCGCTCGACGCCCATCCCTCCGGCTTCGGACGATGGCCGGTCAGGCGGTGAGTGATCATCCGTTCGTCCTAGCCGCGCCCGGCGCGCAGGCGCTCCAGAAGCTGCTCGTGGACGGCGCGATCTTCGCCCTCGAAACGCCAGCCAACCCGGCGCGCCGGAGCGCCCACGGCGACCGCGCAGCTCTCGATGTCACGCGTGACGATGCTGCCCGCGCCGATCACCGCTCCATCGCCGATGGTGACGCCCTTGAGCACGGTGACCCGCGCGCCTATCCACACGTTGCACCCGATCCGGATCGGCTGGTTGACGCCGCGGTCGGCGCTGCGGAAGCTGACGCCCGGCTGGTCGAAGCGATGATCGCCGCAGATCGCGTAGAAGCCGGGACCGATCACCGTGTCGGGACCGATGACGAGGTCCACTTCGTCGGCGCTGAGGTGGGCGTGCGGGCCGATGAACACGCCGTCACCGAGGTGAATGTGCTCGTAGCCCGCGATCGTGGACGAGACGGGATCAAACGACGCTCCCGCGCCCAAGCTGCCAAAGCGCGGACGCAGCCACGCCCTCAGCAGGCGGCGGTGCGCGCCGGTGACCAGGTCATGTGGATGGGCGGTCACGCGGCCCATTTTGACGACCCCCGGATGATTGGCGGGGTGGCGACGCGATGGCCGTGAGCGCGCGCACCGATCCGGCCGTGACCCTGGCCGAGGCACTCCAGTCGCTGGTGCCGGTGGCGCTGGCCGGCCTGGAGCAGATGCAGGACGGCCCCACCGGGCTGTTCTCGCACAAGGCGCTGCTCGGGCCCGGGGGCGAGTTGATCAACCGAGGGATCAACCCGCTGTATACCGCCGCCTCGGCGGTTGGGTTGCTGTCGTGCGCCGGGGGTCCCCGGTCCCCACACCCCGCCTCGGCCACCCGGGCGCTCGATGCGCTGCTGGAGCGCCGGAACGAGAGCGACCCGGCGGTGCTCGGCGCTACCTTGTGGGCCTGCGTGCTCGCCGGCCGTCCGGAGGCGCCGCGCGTGGCCGAGCGGGTGATCGCCGCCACGCTGCCCCGGCAGGCGTCGAGCATGCAGCTGGGGCTTGCGCTGACCGGGCTGGCACGATGGCTGGCCGGCGGCGACGGCGACGGCGACCGCAACCGGACCGGCCAGGCGGCGCGCGCGCTCGCCGCCGAGCTGAGTAGTCGCTACGTGACCGGTGCGCATGTGTTCGCCGCCACCAGCCACTCCGCCGGCCGACACCCCGTGCTGCAGCGAATCACCAGCTTCGCGAGTCAGGTCTACCCGGTGCTCGGCCTGTGCGAGCTCGCCCTGGCCACGGAAACCACGCCGCCGCCCGAGGTCGCCCGGGTGTGTGACTTCCTGGTGCAGTGTCAGGGAGAGCTTGGACAGTGGTGGTGGTTCTACTCCCGGCGTGTGCCGAGAGTGATCGAGGGCTATCCCGTTTACTCCGTCCACCAGGACGCGATGGCTCCGATGGCCCTGCTGCCGGCGACCCGCCTGGGGCTCGGCGATTACCGCCGATCCCTGCTCACCGGGCTGCGCTGGATCAACGGCCACAACGAGCTCGGCCGGTCACTGGTGGACCGGCGCGCCGGGCTGATTCACCGCGCCATCCAGCGCCGGGGTGCAGACCCCGACGGCGTGGCCGGATGGTCCCGCCGGCAACGCGCGGCAGTGAGCCTGGCGGCGCTGACCAATCAGGCACGGACGGCGCCCCGGGAGCTGGAGGTGCTGGCCGAATGCCGCTCCTATCACCTGGGATGGCTGCTCGTCGCCGCGGCCATGGCCCGCGATCTGGGCTGAGTGTCTCCGCGGGTCCGGGCCGGCGTGGTCGCGCTCAGGGTGAACTCCACCAGCGTCTCGGCCACCGCCTGCCAGCTCTCCTGCCCGGGTGGAGCCAGCGTTTGGGGGCTCCAGGTGCGGCCGACATGGCCCGCCACCGCGTCCCCGGCGACCTGCGCTGAGGCGTCCCAGGGCACCGAGAGCCAGCCGGGCTTGTCGCGAACGTAGGACGCCAGCGCGTCGTCTCGCTGCCCGGCCACGATCGCGAGCCGGGGGATCGGAAGCGTCAGGTACTGCACGGCCTTGCTCGGGAGCTGTCCCGGGTTGCGGTTTCCGACCACCACCGCGAGGTCGTAGCGGTGGGCGGCGCCGACGACCTGATCCCAGCTCTGGGGTGGGCAGACCTCGAGCCGCACCGTGGCCGGCAGCTCGCGCAGGGCTCCCGTCCAATCCTCCCCCTGCTGCGTGAAGATGATCGAGTCCCACCGGCCGGACTCCGCCAGGTGCCGGAGCAGCGGTGCCACGGCGAGCCGCGACTCATACAGATTTCCATAGTGGACGAGTCGCAGGATCCGGGAGCTTTGATCCAGGCCGATCGTGCCCGCCCCGCCGGACGCCGGCCGGTAGCCGTTGGGACGCACCAGGAGCGGCAGCTGCGCAAACCGGCGGCGCAGCGCGTCCGCCTGCGCCTCGGTGGTCAGGATGCCCGCGGCGGCGAACCGCCAGACGAAATCCTCGCAGCCGGCCGCGCGCAGGCGACCCATGGGTGGACCCTCGCCCGGCGGCAGCGTCAGGGCCCACGGATCCCCGATGTCGACCACGTAGCCGACTCCTTCTCTGACCAGCCAGCGAGCCGCCCAGTAGATCCCGGAGAACGGGAACCCCACGAGCAGCGCAGCGTCGGGTCGAGCCCGTCGCCGGCGCAGCATCCACCACGCCTCGGGCTCCCACGCATCGAGCATGAGCGGCCCGGCGAGGTGGGCCAGCTGGCGGGCTCGGCGCCGCTTGCCCGCCCGCCCGGTGGGTCCGATCAGCTCGGTCTCGGTCACCCTCCGGGCCGCGGCGGCGACCGTGTGGGCTCGCTCCCCGCGCGGTGAGAGCGGCTGATCGGCCGCCAGGGCGACGATGGCGAGCGACGGCGTCAACCCACCAGGATCCTCTCCGCCCCAGGCGCCGGACGCGGGCGCAGCCGGTCGTAGATGTCGAGCAGCTGAGCCAGCGGATCGGCCGCCGAGCCACTGGCGGTCACGGCGGCCCCGTTGCTCCTCAGTGCCCGGTCGATCTCCCCCGCCCAGCGCGAGCACTCCAGGGGCAGGACGGTGACCCCCTCGGGTCGCGCCACCACATCGCTGGCCAGCACCGGCAGTCCGGCGGTCATCGCCTCGCGGATGCTCACCGCATCTCCGTCGGTCACGGTGGGACGCAGAAACAGCGTCGCCAGCCCGAGCGCCGGAGCCAGCGGCTCGCCGTGGAAGACGCGGATGCGGCCGCGCAGGTCCGGGTCGCCCGCGCTCGCCACCAGGCCCTTCAGCAGCTGCGCCTCGCGGCGCGACCGGGGCGGCGAGGCCAGGAAGATGGCCAGCCGCAGGTCGCGATGATCGCGGCCCACCGACGCGAAGCTCTCGATCGCGGTCTCCAGACCGTAGAGCGTCCGGCCGCGCCCGTCGACGCTCAGCCGATAGGCGGCCATCACCAGGCTCCTGCCCTGGCGCAGGAACGCGTCTGCCTCCGCCGACAGCTCCCCGGGGTCGTCCTCATCGGGGAGGTAGGCCGGGATCATCGCCACCGGATGGCCGACGGCCGCCTGGAGCGACCGCTCGACCTCGGCAGAGACCGCGACCAGTACATCGAAGCTGCGCAGTGCCCACCGCGTCAGCGCCCCCACACCGGGGACCCGGCTCTCCAGGAAGGGCTCGAGCTCGCGTCCGTGCACGGTCGCCACCGTCGCCGCCGGCGAGCCCCGCAGGGCCCACGCGCTCGCCATCAGGGTCGACCAGCGAGCGTGGTGGTAATGGACCACCCGCGCCCGGACGGTCCGCAGCACCCGCCAGTAACGCCATGGGTTCCGGCGCAGCTCGGCGATGATCAACGGCTCCTCCGCGCCCCGACCGAAGTGGTCGACGACCCCCACGGTGAAGCCATCCGTCCGGGCCCCCCGGGCCAGGCGGGCGATGTGCGCCGAGATGCCGCCGAACGGCGGCGGATACGGGCCGACCAGGATCAGATCGAGCTCGTCGGTCATCAGGCCTGGGCCTGCAGCCGTCGAGACCAACCGGCGCCCGCGCTCACCTCCAGCGCCGGCCCCCGATCACGCCCGTGATCCGCGGTGGCGGATGCGCCGTCGTCCAGGAACGTGCGCTGCCACAGCTCGAGCGTGAGCAGCGCCCACAGCCGCAGGGCGTTGTCCTCGCGACCGCTCCGGTTGGCCGAGATCAGCCGTTGCACCTCGGGCGCGTTGAAGAGGCCGCGATCCCTCACCACCTGCGGGGAGAGCAGATCGCCGAGCATCGGTTCCAGCTCCCCCACCAGCCAGGCTCGCAACGGCGCGCCGAAGCCGGCCTTGGGCCGGTTGATGATCTCGGCCGGCAGCACCCCCTCCATGCTGCGCTTGAACACGTACTTGCGCGTCAGGCGGTGGAGCTTGAGCTCCGGCGGGATCCGGCCCGACAGCTCCACCAGCTCGTCATCGAGCAGGGGCACCCGCACCTCGGTGCTCGCCGCCATGCTCATCTTGTCGGTGTAGGTGAGGTTCAGGCACGGCAGGAACGTCTTCATGTCCAGGTAGAGCATCTGGTTGAGCCAGTGCTCGCCACGCACCCGCTCCAGGTGCCGGCGGTGACGATCGAAGGGATCTCCCACCGGGGTGTCGGGCCCGAGCAGGGCGGCGAGCTCTGGCGGCTTGTAGTAGGAGCAGTAGGTGAGGTACCGCTCCCAGGCGGAGGCATCCAGCCCTCGGGCCAGCTTCATCAGGTTTCGCCTCGGACCTCGCAGGCGCCCCGGGGGACCCAGGGTCAGCCGGTTCTCGATCAGGCTCTGCGCATGCGTGAGCACCGGCCGGGGGAGCAGGTTGAGCATCCGTCCAAGCTGCGCCGCCAGATGACGCGGATAGCCGGCGAAGATCTCGTCGCCGCCCATCCCGCTGAGCACGACCGTGAGCCGCTCGCGCGCCGCCGAGCAGATCAGATAGGTGGTGATGGCGGCCGGGTCGGCCACCGGCTCGTCCATGTGCCAGATGAGCTTCGGCAGCAGCTCCACCACGTCGGACTCGAGAATCCGCTCGTGGTAGTCGACCCGGTAGCGCTCGGCGACCTGACGGGCGTAGCGGACGTCGTCGGGGACGATCTCGTGCTCGAGGTCGTGGTCGCTGGCCCCGACCGTGAACGTGGTCACCCGGTCGGTGGCCCGGCTCATCTCGGCGACGATGGCGCTCGAGTCGATGCCTCCGCTGAGGAAGCTGCCGAGGGGAACATCGGACACCATCTGCCGCCGCACGGCTCCTTGAACGCTGCGGCGCACCTCGTCGGCCCACTCGTCCTCCGGGCGCCACTGGGGGTCAAAGCTCATGTCCCAGTACTGCGTCACCTCCAGGCCCCGGGCCGAGAAGGTGGCGTAGTGCCCGGGCGAGAGCTTGAGGATCCCGTCGAACAGCGTGTCCGGGTCGGGCACCCACAAGAACGTCAGGTAACGGGCGACCGCATCGCGCCGCAGCGCAGGGCGCGGCAGGGCGGGCAGCAGCGCCTTGACCTCGGACGCGAAGTACAGCGCTCCCGGGCGCTGCGCGTAATACAGGGGCTTGACGCCGAGTCGATCGCGGGCGAGGAACAGCTGCGCGCGCTCCCGATCCCAGATGGCCATGGCGAAGATGCCGTTCAGCCGGGTGAGCATGTCGGCTCCGTAGCGCTCGTACATCGCGAGCACCACCTCGGTGTCGCACTCGGTTTCGAACCGCCGGCCGTCCCGTTCGAGCTCGCGGCGCAGCTCCCGGAAGTTGTAGATCTCTCCGTTGTAGGTGATCCAGTACCGGCGGCTGGGGGTGCTCATGGGCTGTGCGCCCCGGGGCCCCGGGTCCAGCACGCTGAGCCGCCGGTGCCCGAGTGACGCGGGCAGCGCCCCGTCCAGGCTCGGGAACACGCACACTCCCTGCCCGTTGGGGCCGCGGTGCGCAAGCCGGTCGGTCATCGCCTGGACCAGCGCGTCGTCGGCGCGGCCGGCGAACCCGCAGATTCCGCACATGTCTAGAGGCGGTGACGGACGCTCATGAGGCCCGCGACCGGTGCGTCGCCGATCTGCGAAGAGCCTTGATGTCGCTGGCCGCGGGCAGACTTCCGTTGTGCCCGTTCGGCGCCGCGGGCAGACGCTCGAGCGCTCCCGCGGTCACATCTTCGCCCCCGCCGGGACCCCGGTAGATCCACTCGTCCCGCTCCCGGTCCAGGCCCACCGAGATGAATCCCAGGGGAAAGGCCGGCAGGCGGGAGAGCGTTGCCGCCAGGTCGCCCAGCATCGATGGCCGCACCGGATCGGCGACCGCCACGATCAACGCATCGGCCAGGGCGCTCAGGGTCTGGGCCTCACCGGACGAGAGCAGGGGCGGCGCCTCGATCAACACCAGGTCAGCGTGCGCATACCGCAGCCCCTCCACGAGGTCAGTTACGGCGCGGGTGCCCAGGAAGCCCGAGTACGGCGGCAGGCAGCCGAAGGGGAGCACCTTCAGCTCTCCGCTCAGCCGGTCGGTCGCCGAGTGACCGTTCGCCTGCTCGGCGCTTCGCGGCGGGTTCCCCCGGATCGACCGGCTCAGAGGTTGCAGTGACGCCGTCGGGATCGAGACGATCGCATCTTCGAGCGTGGTCTGACCCAGGGCCACCTCGGTCATCCCGACCCGCTCTTCCAGGCCGAACAGATCGCTGACCGACGTGCGCCCGGCATCCAGATCGCAGAGGAGCACTCGCCGCCCCGATTGGACGAGCGTGACCGCCAGGTTGGCCGCGGTCTCGGACTTGCCGCGGTAGGAACGCGCGCTGGTGAGCAGGAGCGACTTGAAATCGTGCTCCAGACTGGCGAACTCCAGGCTCGACTTCAGGACGCGGTAGGCCTCGGCGGTACGCCCGTTCGGATCTCGAACCACCGCCATGGGCGCGGGAGTGGTCTCGGGCTCCTGCGTCGCGGGCTCCTGCGGGTCGGGGGTGGCGGCCGGCAGCTGCTTGACGTCGCTGGCGCCGGCAACCCGCGTCTTCGCCCTGGATCCGTTGACCGCCCGCGACGAGCCGTTGACCGCCCGTGACCGCTTCGCTGCCGGCGGACGGACAGGTGCCTCCGGGACACCCGGACCGCCTGGATTGCCCGGACCCCCCAGGGCCGCAGCCGGCTCAGCCCCTGTCCCGCGTCGGATCCGCTCCCGGAGGGGCGCGACCAGCCCCGCGAGCGGAGCGATCAGCCCCCCCGCACGCCGCCAGCGCGTCGCGCTGGGGATGGCGGCCAGGCTGGAGAGGCTCAGGCGCTGTTCGATCTCCTCCACGGAGGCGCGCTTGTCGAGCGTCTCCATGAGGAACACGAGGGCGATGGCGAGCGCAATCCCGATCACCAGACCAAGCGCGGCGCTCCGTGCCGGGTGGGGTCCGATGTCGCTCGCATTCTGCGCCCGCTGAGACAGGACCGTGTCGTTGGTGCCCGCCGCCTGGGTGGCGGACAGCGCCTGCTGGTCGCGACTCAGAAAGCGGTAGGCCGAGGTCCCGGTCTGCCCGGAAGCGACGAGCGCGTTGAGCTGCCGGCTGATTCCGGCGAGCGAGGAGCTGATGGCTTGACTGTCGATCCGCCCTCGGTAGAGCGTGTACGCCCGGGCATAGTTGGTGGCCAGGGTCATCGCCCGCGCCGGCGAGGAGTCGTTGACCGAGAAGTTGAGGATGTCGGCGCTGCTCGAGGAGGTGACGCTCGACTCGTTGAGCAGGTCGGACGCGGTTGAGCGCACGTGCGAGAGATTCAGCGCCTCTCGCGCCACCGCCGGGTCTCGGGCCAGGGCCGCCTGCGTGGCGACGTTTCGATCCGGCGCCGTAGCGGGATAGGCCGGGGCGATCCCGTTCACGCTGGCGCCGACGTTCGTGTAGGTGAGCAGGACCTGGGCGGACGCCGAGTACACCTTCTCCTGACGCAGCGCCAGCACCAGCGTGAGCAGCGGCACCAGTATCACCGCCGGCACGATCACCGTCCAGCGGCGCGCCAGCAGTGCCCGATATGCGTGAAGGTCAGCAGTCACTTTCCGCTCTCACCGTAACCTCGCCGCTCGGGGCTGCCTATCGCCCATCGGGCTAGCTTCCGCCGGCTTCCTAGCCGGTCGGGTAGGCGGGTCCGCAAGACCGCAGGGGAACACGCCAGGCGCCACAGCCCCCAGACCAGCGCAAGCCACCCGCCGAGCTCCGCGCCCTCCTTGATCCCCACTTTCAGCTGGTAGACCCAGCTGCCGCTGCCCCATCCCAGGGCCTCGACCACGTGCACGCCGAACAGGTGCACCGCGTAGGACACGATCAGGGCGCCCAGCCCCGCCCGCACCAGCACCGCCTCATCCGAGCCCGCGGCCAGGCGCCAGACACAGACCACCAAGCCGGCCAGGAGGGGCAGGTAGATCAGCTTCCCGTAGCTGAGGGCGTCCACCTGGACATGGAGCGGAGACACCTCGACGATGAACAGGAGGAGCAGGGCCAGGGCGATGGCGCTCCACAGCTTCCGGTCGTCCCCGGCCTGCAGGGCCTTCAAC
>Ga0182024_10004155_pt1 | contig 33649 bp, 32 predicted proteins | sample P32metaG_FD_120480 | JGI IMG/M metagenome (GOLD analysis project Ga0182024, IMG submission 120480) | Permafrost microbial communities from Stordalen Mire, Sweden - P3-2 metaG (Illumina Assembly) | ecosystem: Environmental > Terrestrial > Soil > Wetlands > Permafrost | place: Sweden: Stordalen... | reverse complement strand
CCTGCATTTTGTCGCTACGCGCAACGATATTCTTGTATTCGTAGCGTTTACCAAGCGCTTCGCGCAGGTCACGATTTTCCTGCCGCAGCTGGTGACTGGCGAGTTCCTTGCGGATTACCAGAACAAGTTCGGCAAGCGAGAAGGGCTTGAGCACGTAGTCGCTCGCCCCGGCCTTCATGGCATCGACTGCAGTCTCAACCGTGCCGTAGGCGGTCATGATCACGACGGGCAGATCCGCATTCACGCGTTTGACGGCCTGAAGGAACTCAAGTCCACTCATGCCGGGCAGCTTGAAGTCCGTGACGATGACATCGAACGGTTCTGTGCCGAGGAGTTGCAGGCCTGTTTCAGCATCGCCCGCCGTGTGGGCGTGAAATCCCTCATCGGCGAGCTGGAGCTCGAGCACCCGCCGCATTTTCGGCTCGTCTTCGACGATGAGGATCGATGGTTTTTCCTGTTTCATACGGGCAGTCTATTCTATCCCGGACGAACCTGCGTCGTTTCGCGATTTATATTGGGTTTGTTCATGCCGGGGAGCTCGGGAGAAATACGCGAAAACGCGCGCCGTGTGGGGAGTTGTCGTCAAGCTTTATCCAGCCGCGATGACCGTCCACAATCTTGGCGACGATCGCCAGCCCCAGGCCGACCCCGTCTTTTTTTGACGTATAGAACGGATTGAAGATCTGCTCCCTCAATTCGGCAGGAACGCCGGGGCCGGTATCTTCCACTGTGATGACGACGCCGGCCCGGCCACTGGAGGATTCGGGCGCAATCCTGAGTCGCAGGACCCGCTCGCGGGCGTCCCCGGCAGCATGGGCGGCGTCCATTGCCTGGTAGGCGTTGTGAATCAGATTCACAAAGACGCTTTCGCACAACTGTTCGTCCACCAGGATATTCGGTAAGCCCGAGCCGTAGTGGCGCTCGACTCGGACCTTCGCATCGGGCGACTGAGCTTGCACCGAATCAAGCGCGCGGTCCAGGACGCTTGCAATTTGAAGCGGGCGCAATTCAAGGTTTGAGGGGCGCGCGAAATCCAGGAATCGCGCTACGAGAGCATTGAGTCGATTGACTTCAGAGAAAATGTAGCCTGCGAGCTCACTTTCAAGCGGCTGGGCGTCCTTTAATTTTTGGACGAGCATCTCGGCCGAGCCCTTGATTACACCCAGGGGATTGCGGATTTCGTGAGCCAAGCCGGCGGACATCTGGCCGAGCGCGGCGAGGCGCTCGGAGCGGCGGGCGTCGGCTTCGGCGCGTTGCAACTGGCGATTGGTTTCCTCCAGCGTCTGAGAAAGCTCCTGATATCTCGCGACCTGGCGGCGATTTTCAACCACGAAGCGGTTGACCAGAATTGCGACCAGAAAAAAGAAAAGAATACGAAGCGCAAGCAAGCCTTCCGCCTCTGGCGTGATCTCATATTCCTCGAGAGCGGAGATCAGGAACGAACAGTAAGCAAGAGACGCAACCGAACTCCAAAGCAGGGTGCCGATGGGTCCGTAGTAGATGGCGGCCGTAATTACCGGCAAATAGTAAATCGGATAGTAAGGACTGTTGATTCCCATCTCGCCGGTGTGGTCCAGCAGCAAAGTGGCGAGAACGATTTTGATTCCGACGCTGATGGTCGGACCTTCGTGCGGCAGGCGTGCGACCAGCTTACCCTCGAAAAGCTGGAACAAGGCGAAGGCAATCAAAATCAGCTGTTTGTGGACTTCGTTGATGGGGGGGAGAAACGCTAGGCCCGCGATAAACAGAAGCCATACGGCGTCGATCCAGTCCATGGCCGATCGTTTGCGGTCAAGCATCTCGCGAGAAAGCCCCCAACGAACGCGAATCCACGGCGAATTCATGTCGAATCTAGCACGAAGCGCGCGTTTTTCGTTTCGCGGATATCCAAACGTTAGAGTGAGGAGAGGATTAATTCCGCCTCGTCGAGGGCAAGCGCGGCACTCGTGCTGGCTGTCGCGCGCCGATGCGCGCAAGTGAGCGAAGTTCCGATCAGAACAACGGCGGGGGAATCCATGCGCGGAAGCTTGTCCAGCTCACCGACAGTTGTGAACCGGTAGCGCTGATCGGGCGCGCTCGCGCGCGAGACGATCGCAGCCGGTGTATCCTTCGCGCCGCCCGCCGCGAGAAGTTCGTCACGCAAACCAGCGAAATCGTGGCCGGGCATGTAGATCAGCAGGGTTGAATCGTCGCGGATGAGGCCCCGCCAATCGTTGCTCGCGGCGCCGAGCTTCGCGCGTGCTTGATGATTGGTGATAACCACGATGCGCGTTGCTTTCCGACGGTCGGTTAGCGAAATGCCGAGAGACGCGGCGGCCGCGATGCCAGCGGTGATTCCGGGAACGACTTCGAAGGCCACGCCGGCGGCATCGAGTGCGTCAATCTCCTCGGCGAGGCGGCCGAAGATGCCGGGGTCGCCGCCCTTGAGGCGAACCACTTCCAGCCCGCAGCTTGCAGATTCAATCATGCGGGCGTTGATTTCCGACTGGGTTGTTCCCTCGGCGCCGAAGCGCTTACCGACGCTGGCGACGCTGGCCTGCGGGCCGGCGAGCGCGAGGATTTCCGCCGGTACGAGATCGTCGTGCAAAATCACATCGGCGTGCGCGAGCAGCCGCTGCGCCTTGACGGTTAGCAGCTCCGGATCGCCGGGACCGGCGCCGACCAGATAGACCTTGCCCGGCATTGCTCGTGTCACCGCCGAATCACTTTCCATGGTTTTCCTGAACGAATACACCGCAAACAAAAATCCCGCTCACCAGACTTGGCGCCGGCGAGCGGGCTCTTCAAATCCGAAAATTCGACGGTAACGAAACGATTCGGATCGAACTCCCGTTGCGGCTGTGCCTTGCCAACAAGCAACCACACAAAATGCCGCATGCTCGTACCGACCCACCCAAACAATATTACCGGAGGCGCGTAACTCGGTCAAGGTTGTCCCGAGTGGGCGATCGGGGATCGTGCCCGCCCGATTACATGATCTCCCGGATGCTCTCCAGGTCCGATTGCCAATATCCTCGGGCGTCGTTTCGGAAACTGTAGCAAGCGACAGAGCAAATTCTGCAGTCGCTGGAAATTTATACAAACGCGGGGGCGAAGGCGTCTACGAAATCACTGACATGAAACGACATAAAGCCGGACCGTGTGGAACGAATCGTGCTTGATGCCGGAGCAGCAGCCACTTTAATGATTGGGGTGTGCTATGAGGAAAGTCTTCCTGACTTTGGCCATAGTGGTATTGCTCTATGCGATCGCTGTCGGCGCTGCTCCGCGGACATCCCAGACCTCTGCTTGCGCCTCCGTCGGTCAATCGCGCGGGCAGGTGAATCACTAGACTGATCCACAGCTCGAGACTCTGACATTCGAGGGCACGATCACAGAGATCGGCGACCTGTTCTTACTCCGCGTTGAAACCAGCAAGACGTCCTGCCAGCTCAATAACCAACGGACCGCCAGCAAGTTTGAGAATCGACATGAAATTGGGCAGAGTCTGTGAACGCCTGCGAAGGTCGCAGTTGCTCATTCATTCGGGGGGAATGTTGAGTTGAAACTTACGAGAATTGATGTATCGTCCTTGGCAATCCCTGCGAGCTCGGGAGGATTTCGTGCAGTTAGGCCGACCTACTCTCGTCCACGTCTTGATCATGCTTGGCCTATATCTGGTCTGTGCTAACAGACCGGTCCGAGCCGATCGCGCTTCGTGCGAACAGATCCGAACGGCATGCGAGAATGCCGGCTTCGTTCTAGGCGGCGGGGCTCGCGACGGGCTCCTTCTGGATTGCTTCAATCCGATCGTGAAAGGGACGGCGCGGCCTAAGTCCGTATCGAGACCCCTGCCGGTCATAAGCCCGCAGCTGGTGAACGCATGTCGAGCGGGGAATAACTCAGCTCCCGTCGCGGCACCGGCGAGCGCCGCGTTGGTTCCTGCCGCGGATGGTCAAACGGTCTACGATCCGAATCTCAACGTCACCTGGCTCGCCGACGCCAATCTGGCCAGTACGCAAACATTCGGAATTTCAAACATCAACAAGGATGGCTCGATGGATTATGCGACGGCGCTACGATGGGTCGAGGCGATGAACACGCTAGATCACGGCGTCGGCTACCTCGGTCACAATAATTGGCAGCTTCCGACCGCGCCGGCCGAAGACAACAGCTGCGCGCATACCGGACGCCACGGCGAATCGTTCGGGTTCCACTGTTCGGGCAGTGCCCTGGGATCTTTGTATTACGGTTCGTTGGGTCTTCGCGAGCCGGACAGTGCCCTTCCCATCGCCACAAACATAGTCGGACCATTCAGGGATTTCCAACCCTATTTGTATTGGTCCGGGTCTGCGGCCGCGGATCCGAAGCAGGGATTTGTGAGCTTTTCGTTTAACACCGGGTTTCAAGGAGCCAACGTACCCCCGAACTATCTCTACGTTCTAGCGATGATCAAAGGAAAGCTGCCGGGCACGCCACCTGCTACCAGCAAGGGACTCGAACTCAACCCCGGCGGACAAACCGTCTATGACCCGATCGTAGATATCACTTGGCCCGCGGACGCCAATCTCGCGGCCAAGCAATCGTTCGGCGTTTCAGGGATCAACCCGGACGGTTCGATGGAGCACACGACGGCGGTCCAGTGGGTCGCCGCCATGAACGGCGCCGATCAAGGCCGCGGTTACCTCGGTCAAACGAAGTGGCAATTGCCCGAGACCAAACTGCCCGATCTGTCCTGCAGCATCGGAGCGAAAGGGATGACCGGGTACGACTGTACGGCTAGCCCGATGGGGGAGTTGTTCTACAAACAGTTGGGGCTCCGCCCGGGCGAGTCCGTGGTCGCGGCCCCGGACGTCAGGGTTGGTCCCTTCCACGATATCCAGCCATATCTTTACTGGGCGTGCGAGGCGGAAACTGCCACATCTGCTTGCCAGCCTGCGGGGCCCGCCGAGGGGTTTGAGTGGAATTTCTCCTTTGGAAACGGATTTGAGGGAACGAATCTCTTGGCGAACGATTTGTACGTGATTGTCTACTACCCAGGTTCGCCCACCGCGATACCGACGCGATAGGCGCAAAGGCCGGTCGCCGTCCGTCGCTTACCCCATTTGCAGGCAAAGCTTGGGGTTCGATCATGCGCGATGCGATCTGCCACAGCCGGCGCGTCGGTTGATCTGGCAAGCCGTGTCAAGGCTGTGTGGTCACTATACCGGACGCAATCAAAATGAAGTACGTCAATTGGCCGTTGCCAAGAATGATCCTAAGGCCCTAAACTGAGCCGCTTGCAATCGAGTGCGCCCGTAGCTCAGCTGGATAGAGCGTCTGGCTGCGAACTCCATCTTCAATCGGTGTACTGCGTCTTTTCAATCAGATGGCACACGCTCAGGCGGATGAAGTCACCTTTGTTGGGCTGAATTGGGTTGCCATCATGCAAAGGATCATTCAAAAATCTTGCCGGCATTAAACTCGGCAGGAAAGAGGGTGTCCGCACAGATGAAGCGAGACCCCGGATATGAACAGTGCCCTCACAGTAAACGAAATCATCGATCAGCGGCCCCTGAGTCGTTTCCAAATCTCGACGATGATTCTTTGCGGCCTGGTGTTGGTCCTGGACGGCTTTGACGCGCAAAGCATCGGTTTCCTGGCCTCGTCGATGGCCAATGCTCTCGGCAGGTCAGTAAAGACCTTCGGGCCGGTGTTCAGCGCCGCTCTATTTGGACTTATGGTATCGGCCATAATTGCGGGGCCGATTGCCGACCGTTGGGGTCGAAAATGGCCGACGATAATTTGTACGTTGACGTTCGCGACATTCTCCTTTTTAACCACGCGCGCGGCATCGTTCGAGCAATTAGTAATTTTCCGGCTCCTAACTGGTTTTGGACTGGGTGGCGCAATGCCGAACATTGTCGCGCTCACATCCGAGTATGCGCCAAAGCGACTGATGTCCATTTCCGTGAGCATGCTCTTCTGCGGAATGCCATTAGGAGCGCTCCTGGGCGGTATGGTCAGCTCCGTGATGCTCCCCAGATGGGGCTGGCAATCGGTCTTTTATGTTGGGGGCATCGTACCGTTCGTGGTCGCTCTAACCCTGATCTGGGCGCTTCCGGAGTCGGTGCGGTTTCTGACGATCAGCGGCGCCGACCCGCAACGAATCAGAGGCATCATGGCGCGAATTTCGCCTGATCTGGCACAAATGCCTCTTAGTCCTCTCTCTACGAATCTTGAAAAATGCAACGGCATTCCGGTCAGGCACCTGTTTACCGAAGGGCGTGCTCTGGGAACACTTCTGCTATGGGTTCCGTATTTCATGAATCTCCTCATCATCTATTTCATAGTGAGCTGGCTGCCTGCACTTCTACAGCAATCCAACATGCCCGTGTCGGCAGGAATCATGGCGATTTCCCTATTCAGCCTGGCAGGTATTGTGGGATCGCTCGTACAGGGCTGCCTGATGAATCACTATGGAAGGTATCTGGTATTGGGAAGCGAGTTTGGATTTTCCACTTTGCTGATCGGGTCTCTGGCGTTTGCGGCTTCGCTGCCGCTCATTATGGCTGTGGCGTTCATTCTGGGGTTTGCCGTTGAAGGCGCCCAGGCGGGCCTGAACGCCGTGGTCGCTGGATTTTATCCGACCTCCATTCGATCTACGGGCGTGGGATGGGCATTGGGAATCGGGCGCATCGGTTCGATCGTCGGACCGTTGATCGGCGGGATGATGCTGTCCATGGGGGAGCGTCCGCGCCAGATATTTCTTGCCGGGGCAATTCCCGCTTTATGCGCAGGGTTGGCTATTGCATTGAATGGCCGATTGGTGAGCAATTCACCTACTACACCGCCGGAGTTCAATCCTGATGTCGCGTCCTGACCAGCCTTGAGTTCGCACCACGCCGCGCGGCCCACCGATTGGTGCATGCACGTTACGTGTGTTCAGAATCGACGGGTGGTGTGCCGTAAGTGTGAAACGATTCTATCGTTTTAGTCCCCAGGCTTGCCCCTTCCTGCGCTCCGCTTCGGTCCACGTAATCGGTTTCCAGTCCGGCGCCAGAATCAGGCGCGTGCGTGCGTTGGAGACTTCCACGCGATTCCCCCCCGGCTCGTAAACGTACAGAAAGAAAGTTTGCTGGACGGCGTGTTTATGCGGACTTATAGGCTTCGTGGTTGATATCGCAAGCCTGCTTCTGTTGGAAACTGTAGGCGCCCATGAGCGTGATCGATAAGAAGGAATTTACAAACCTCGGCTTAATCTCCTTCCTTTAAACGTGCAGTGCGGATTGTGGCGATTTGTTCGGGAATCTGAAATGGATGTTCCAGGAGTCAAAGCACGGCAACGCCCCGCACAAATTCGAGCGCGATGCCTCGATTCCGGTCTGGTCGGGTTGGTATGGCCTGCGGCGCGGCGCCGGAACGGTGGCCACTGCGGTCGAGGGACAGCTGGCCGCAAAAACCCTGCTGAGGCACAGGAACATCGCGACGACGCAGCAATACTACATCAGTTCCGTGGATGCCACAGCTGTTCGAGCGGTGGACAAAATCTCGGCGCTGTTCGATAATCGGGTTGCCTCAGAACGGCCAAATTAACGTAGGGCCTAGATTTTGATTATGCAAAGAGCGAACAAAAGTAAATTCATCGAATCGACCTAAGTTACTTCCTTTCACCGGCGCGCCCGTAGCTCAGCTGGATAGAGCGTCTGGCTACGAACCAAGGATTTTTCAGGCGCACCGATCTCCTAAGTCCTGTACCATTCGTCGCTTGCCACATTCTGCATTTCCAGAAACCCCACTCAATTCTGTTCCATCGTTGTTCCATAGGCACAGATGCGCCCTATAGGAGAGGTGCGTTTACATGCAAGTTGAGAAATTCGTCGTTCATCATAATACCTACGGTGTTGGTACCGTCCAGAGTGCACGTCCAAGCGACGATGGCAACCACGTCGTTCTGACGATTAAGTTTTCCGGCGGTACTCGGGGAGTTTACGCGGACCCTCAATATTGGTTAACGACCGAGGCGGAACTGATCCGCATTGCGGACTCCTTGCTACCGGTAATTCCTCACTCTGAACCCACGCCAGAGCGGACGCCAGTGTATTACCGCTGCCCTGACTGCCCTACCGTCTATGCACGCTGGTACAGCAATCCGTGGACGGGCAAAGGGCAACAACTAGAAAATAACAGTCCGCTCAACCCTGTATCTTGGAGGTGCTTTGATTGTCGGAAGAGGCGTCGGGGAGAGTTGAGCATTGCCCGCAGTAAGGAGTTCCGTATGGTCCACAAGAGCGACACGGATTTCAAAGCCCGGGAACGCGAGAGGCTGCGAACTTGGCGCAAGAATAATCGGGAGCACGTTCGAGATTACAAGAGACAGACAAGAGCAATAAAAAGGCAGCAACAGGAGGGTGAACGAACTCACGGTATTACAGTAGAGACGGTTTTTACCCCTCCGCTGGCAGCGTAGGGAGCGTACGGAGCAGGTGAACGAACAACCCCTATTCTATTGAAGGGGCATTCTTCGAATTTCCACCTCTTGTTAACAATCCTGTCCGTTTGAAGTTTCCGGGTCCAGACAATCCAAGGAGAAGTTATGAGCAAGCGCAGTCGTGCGTCCATTCCCACCCCCACCCTGCACCATCTTCATTTTGGTGATTTGCAGGTTGTCGGAGCTAGTCGGACAAATGGCCGACTCTATGCAGCTTATCTGAGCTGCGAGACGGAGGATGGCCGATTAAGAAAGCTCCTGCTAGGTGAACTTTACTGGAATGGTGATGGTCCAAAAGCGGTTCAGCTGTTCGAGATGTTGAGCAATTCAAAGCTGGGCGTGGATGAGATAGAGGCACAGGAATTGCCAAAAGTTTGACAGTTTGCCCGTTGTCCACAAAGCGGGCTTTGAATCGGCACCTCGGGACACGCATACCGAGAACGCTGAAGAGTAGCAGTCTCTGCGTATGAAAATGAGGCCAATCATGACTGGAATCGTACTTTTTTACCATCGAGCAAAATCGTGGGGTTTTATCGCGCCTTTGCCCGATGACCCCGAAAATTCGGTGGATTATTTTGTACACCGTACCGGAATCATCGACCGGAAGTTCCTGCAGCAGAACGAACAGATCGAGTTTGATCCATCGGAGCGCGGTGGAGAGCCAATTGCAATCAACGTTCGCGTCATCGCTCCTGCGGCTCCTGAAACAAACGGGAGTGCAAAATGAGCGGTCAAATTCGACAAGGCCAAAATACTCGTAGAGCGGCGATGGATGCGGAGCGTCTTAGTTGGGAGTGCTTTCGATTTGAAGACGACAGCCGTAAGGGGAATCACCTTGCTGAACAACGTAGAGCGTACTTCGTAAAGGCGGCTAACTCCGCAAATCAGGACGGCACACATGTTGAGATCAGCGTCAACACTTTTACAAAGGCAGCAGGAAAGCGGGCAACTGCGTTCCGCCGTTTAGGAGAGCTTGAGTCGATGGGCGTGTGTCTGCCCGAGATTCATATTGACGAACGTGGAGTGGAACGAGAGCTGTTATCAAGATACCAAGGCACCCGGCTTCGCCGTCTTCGTTTTGAACCATTGGAAAAAGCACAACAGCTAATCGACTCAGGCCAAGAGTTCGAAGGCCACAAGCGGCTAACGAAAATCCAGCAACGAAGCGTTCAACGGGCATGGCTGAAGGAGCTTGAAGTGGCCACAGAACCGAGTGAGAAGGAGTCCCAGATAGACGAGAAGGAGTCTCAGATAGCTGAGAAGGAGTCTCAGATAGCTGAGAAGGAGTCTCAGATAGCATGTGAAGGAGTCTCACCCAGGGTGATACACAACCGAAGTAACCATACCGAAGAACCCATACCGACCATACCGCTCCAAAAGGAGGCAGGTGGGTTGGCTCAAATCTTCGGGCAAGTGAAGGGTAAACCTCTGCCCGGTGGCACCAGTGCCCGGAATCAAAAACTGGTTGGCGATGCCATGGCGATTGCGCCCGGAAGAGTAATGGAGTTCTGGAAGCGTTGGCTCGATCAACGGGATCTGACCGATATGAAGTTTCCACTCAGTATGTTTGTCAACGAGTTGCCCGGTCTGCTCGGAGCCGATAGCAGCTCGGACCGTGAATGGACTAAAGAAGAGCACGCTGCCTTCCGAGCGCAGCTTGATCGTCAGAACGAGCAGAAGAGAGCCGATCTTGAACGTGAGTTTGAAGAAAGGCGGCAGGCGGAAGAATGCGCACTGGCTAACGCGGACAAATGGTTTTAGTGGGCGATGAACATTTGGAGATTCCGTGTACTCTCTGACGCAAAGCGTACCGCAATGTGTGAAATCCATTTGTCCGGCTGGTGTTGCCACGCTATCCGTTTCTTGGTACCGTCCCGTTGGTATGGATAGTGCTGCCTCAGCCACACCTCAAACAAGTACGCCTGCCACCCCCACACCTTCGGAACGCCATAACTCCTCTTTGCACGGAGTTGGCGGCTGGCTATTATTCTTTATCTTTACTCTGGTCTTCTTCGGGCCAGCTGCGCGTCTCTTCAGTTTCCTTCTTGCTTTTCGTCAGAACATTCAAACTTTTGCTCAAGCTCCTCACCCGCATTCTCTCTACACATTTTACTCAGTTGAGCAGCTCGTCAGCTTTGGTATATACGGATACGGAATCTTCGCCGGAATCCAACTTTGGAAGACTCGTCCCGGCGCAGTCGAGCACGCGAAGCGGTTCATAGTGGCTCTCTTATTGTTTGCATTCGCAGACTATGTAATGGCGATCATTTGGGTATTGTTGATGACACCCGAGGCAGTCAGAACTCTCGCACTTCCGGAAGTCCTGTACGGCCAAGCTGCTAAGGCCCTTCTACAAACGGCTGTTTACGCTGCCGTCTGGTACGCGTACTTATTGAAGTCAGAACGCGTTCGTGTGACCTTTCTGCTGAAGTGCTCTCTCGAAAACACTGCCGCAACTCCTGACTAGTCGGATTGCCGGACAAGTCCTTTCGTAGTACCTCACATGGCACACGCCAATGCCAAGGGCGTGGCTTTCTGTCGATGTTGAAATTAGATTGTTTCAGCTTCCGAGGGTTCTCCTGCCAAAACGCAAAAGAGTCGATAACCCGTTGAATACGGCCGTGGAAGTTCAACAAGCCGTTACCAGCCACAATCCCTACGCATACGAACCGGAGGACTGATCTATCAGGGATGGGACAGGGGGCAGGTTCTGCCAACCACAGGGCACGCGTCGTCTGTCTCAAAATTTGATTTTTTCAATTTTCGCCGTCCACTTGGTGGACGAAACAGTGGATTTTATGAGAAACAAGCCTCAGCTCGCTCGCCAAATGCTAAGTCCGTTTTTGGAGAGTGCTTTTGGCCAGCTTTTAGCAGAGCTACCAAAGACCAGGGATGGATATGACCTGTGCAAACGCATCGAATCCCGCGTGAGCGAACGACGCAAGCAGATTTGGACTCGGAAATTGCGCCCGAGTAAGAATCGAAAGCGGTCGGAAAAAGAAAAGGCCGCACGAAAGGAATGGTTCGAGAATCATGTGCTGGGAAAGACGTCCTATAAAGCTACCGCGCATCTAGACGCCGCTAGGAACGCCGCCAACGACACCAGCGACCACTACGGAGCGTCCGCAGCACCAGTCAAGACTCCGGCCTATGATGATCTTGACCAGGAGGATGATCAGCGGTCAGGGGGCTTTATCCAGCCGGGCGGAATGGTGGGTACTGACTCATTTTGACGTTTAGGATGTTCAGCCGAACCGGAATGGCTAGTGTGTTACATTTTCACTGCTATGGGATGGCAGAACATTGTCTGCGTTGTGATTGGTATTCCGCTCGTTAGCCTCGGCATTTTTGGAAAGAACAGGCAATTCAGAGGATTTATCACTCACGAGCCAGTCCCGAATTGGCATGGTCGGCTAATTGCCATCCTGACGGGCACTTTATTCTTGGCTATGGGCCTGTTAGTTCGTTCTTGGAAATAGCCACCACTCAAATTCCTGAAAATTCAAACTGAGTCACTACGGAATGCTGGGACAGAGATTGACGTCCACAGGCGATCACCGGAGCATGAAACGCACCACTTGCGATAATCTCTTGAAAATGGGATGCCACGAGTCAAACGACTTGCAGCGGCATATTGGCGAATAACGCATCAATCCAACCAGTTTGATGCGTTCGCGGGATGGCTCAAAACAGGCAAACTCCGACCCATGTCGGAGCCTGCCAAGGATTGGTTCGGGAGAGACGGTAGTGACTCAGTTTGAGGTATGAATTCCCCCGCATTGAATTTCTGTGCTCTTAGGATTCTTGGCAACGTGGATGCCTGATTTGTGCCTTTCAAGGCAGAAACAGCATGTTTCCGACTCCCGAAATCTAACGGGTGTCTCATGGCCCACCGAACTCATCCTCGGTCGCCGCTTGTTCCAGCATTTGCGGCAAATGCTATGGCGGTATCCGTCGTTCATGCTAGCAGTCCTGCTATTTCTTCGATGTCCCACACATGGTCGCTGATTCCGGCAGCCATCGCGGGAGTCACCCGCAAGGTTTGGTGAATCCGGCAGAAGTTATAGTACACGTAGTGAAGGGCCACGGCTGCGATGTGATTCCGCTGCTACGGCGCAAGCCCCATCAAAATCAAAATGAGTCACTACCGGAGAGACGACTAGAAGAGTTCGAGCAACGTGGCTTGGATGGCGTGGTCAACCTGTTCGCGGGACGGCTGGGCATAGATGCCTGTGGACGCCACGGAGCGGTGCCCGAGCGCGTTTTGGATGGTAGTCAGGCTGCGATTGGCTGCAACCATGGAGAAGCCGAGCGAGTGCTTCAGGCAGTGCGGATGCCTCTTCTCGACCGGCAAGCCCGCTTCCGTCGCCACCGCTTGAAACATGCGGAAGAATGCCGACCGGTCAAGTTTGCCACCCTTCTGCGATGTGAAGACAAATTCGCTCTCGTCCTGCCTTTCATCAAGCCACCCATTCAGAACTCGCGTGACAGACAACAGCGGTTGACCCTGAACGTTCGTCAATGCCGCTACGGTTGTGCGTGAGCCTTTTAGCCGCCGGATCGTAATTGACCCATTCTTGCGGTCGATATCAGACAGCCTCAGTTCGCACACCTCACTGTTCCGCATTCCGAATCTGAAGGCGCAGAGAATCATGGCATGGTTGCGTTTTGATGTGCTTGCAACTTTCAGCACTTTCATCAGCTCATCAGGTGTGAGTGCTTGCATTGGATCAATTCTCCTAACGCAGCTTTACATTTAACAGGTGCGTTTGTCAAGTGCATAAGTCGCCCAATCTTTAGACCAAAATATTTCGCCCAAAGTCTTAGGTCATCCAGAGATATCTACTGAGATGTCCAATGATGAGTCGTGTGGGCTGATGGTTTGATTTCGAATCGTCCTTAAATTTTCAGCCGAAAAAGAAGGTTCCAATCGGATTTGATGAGGCCACCCCGGACACCCTTCGTGACCACCCTTTGAGTTAAAGCCACGGCCAAACCGGTGCCCCCTGAGAAGTTTCGGAGGGTTTGTACTACCGTTCTTATACGCGATCGCAAAAGATGCTAATACCTATTGGAACCAAAAGTGCCACGCGCAGCTTACGGACAAGCTAAATGCCTTGTTGGTACGAGTGCTGACGGGAAATATGGTAAAACTTCTGCGCATTTTGGGAACTTTATTGGCGCTGTTCGTTTTGTGCCCCGCGCTACAGGCACAGACACCGGCGTAGCCATGCGCCTCTCTCCCATTTTGCTTTCAACATTGTTGTTGATGGGCTGCTACGCGGCCCCACCACCGGCCCCACGACCTGAAGAGCCAGAACCACAATTATTTCTAGATCCAGAGGGACCAGCTATCGGGAATGGGGATGCGCAAGCTGATTTCGAAACTATCTTCGCTGCCACTTCCGCCTGCCATGGAATCACACTTTCTACCTTCGAATATCAGGTTGGTTCTGATGGATATTCAATCTTTCGGACCCCACCCAAGATGTCTGAGAACGCACGAATGGTGCTGATTAGTTGGGCAGGCGACGGGTCTGATAAAAAGGTTTACTGGGAACTCTTCCCCCCATTCGCCAAACCCCTTGGCCAGCAGGACCTGCTAAACGGTGTCGAGACAATGGAAAAAAGCGCCGACGAAATTTGCCGAATAGTAAAAGGTGTCGGCGGGACAGTGAGAGAAACGGCGAGATGAATTTCTCTGCTATCGCCCCAATACCCTTTTGACCAAACCGCGCCTTTGCGCCTCCCGTAAGTCGTCCGGGTGAATCATGTACAACTTGTCGTCATAGCAAGCAACGAAGATAATCCATTCTGGGTCAACGCCCAGCTTGCGAAGCATCGTAACGTCGTCCACGGTCAAATCGAGTGCAATTTCAAGAGCGATCATATGCCACCTCAATTATCTCAATGCGTGATTTTACTCCTCCACGAACAAGTGCTGATCGATGTTTCACTCACACGAACGTCAAACCCTCGTCATACAGTTCCGAAATTATCACCTCGATCTCGCGTGGCTCAGGAATTAGTATCGGCCAAATGATGGAGTGTTCAGGATCAGGTTCGTCAAAAGTCTCAGCGATGTAGCGTTTCGCTTTTGAGCTTTGGGGTAGCAGAAGGTACATCTCATGACCGAGATTGTGAAGAATGAAGTCGCGGGTTACCGATGAAGGAATTCGTTTGGCCATAGACGCTCCTCAGTTTCGAGCGCCTTTGGGCTTCGATTGCCAAGGTGGGTTTGCCCCCTACAGCAGAGCCGCATCGCCCGAAGGCTGGCACCGTGGTCGTTTCTGACTCGGTTGCCGGACGCTCAATTCACGTCGCTCCTAATGCTGGCGATAGTCTAACACGGACTACGATTCAGCCATCACTTGGGCTAAGACTGGCTAAACCGTATCTTGCCGACGGGTATAATCAGTCATGGTAGGATTGGCGCAACCGCGTCCCTATGAAAGCTCGAAATCCGCTGCACGATCATCAGAGATTGACCCGCAAACTAGCCGCAGGTCTGGCCAAGAACGAGATTTATCATTGGCTGATACGGAGCGGCTATTTTCCCGAAAGCTATGTCCTGCCACCGTGCTTCACTGTGGCGAAGCATCCGAAGACACCAAGAATGTTTTTTCGCGTAAAACCGAGTGGCAAATACCCGGTCCCCCCGTGTGAATGTGTCAATGTGCATTTCCCTAAAACGTCGCTGACGGATCGAACTTTCGGTTTGATCGATCCGCGCATCCACAACGACATTGCTTACCACATCGCTAGAAATTGGTCCAAGGTGCTTCGGGCGATGTGTCCTAGGAACAGCAAAGTTTCCACATATAGTTTCCCGATAGCCATTGATGCACGAAGTCCGGGCCGTCTTGGGCACCTTCGTAGCGGACGAATGATCTATGAATTTCTTACGATGGTTGACGACGATATCGCTGCGATGGCGTTTAGGTATTCCCACTTGGTGAAGACGGACATCAAGAATTTCTACCCATCGATCTACACGCACAGTATCGCGTGGGCGTTGCACGGCAAGAGAAAAGCTCGCAAGAACCGTCGTGACTACAAACTGCTTGGAAATCGTCTCGACAAACTGTTCCAAATGGCCAACGACGGGTGCACGAACGGAGTGCCGATTGGACCTGTGGTTTCGGATGTTATAGCTGAGGTTGTGGCTTCTGCGGTGGACGTGATTCTCACGGAGTCGTTAAGCGCCCAGAAAATCGACTGCGAAGTTGTACGATTTAAAGATGACTATAGAATATTGGTCAAATCTGAAACAGATGGCCCCATCGTAATTAAGCATTTGCAATTGGCGCTGAAGAAATACAACCTCGAACTGAGTGACGATAAGACCTCGATTTCGAAATTGCCCGATGGGCTTTTTCGAGAATGGGTGTCGCTGTATCACGCGGTTCACCCCAGAAGTAGGAACAAATTCACATGGAAGCAGTTTCGCGAACTCTATTTGGCAGTCTTACGAATCGAGAAAAAGTGCCCCGGTACTGGCATGATCGACCGGTTTGTGGCCGACATAATTTCCAATACCGGGCAGCTAAAGGTATCGTTGTCCGACGATCGGCTCCAGAAAGTTCTCAGTATGCTGTTTATGTTGGCAACCTTGCATATCAAGGCATTTCCGAAGGTTTTGGCGATTGTCGAATCTGTTCTGAAGAGTCCAGTCGGTCACAAGCATCGAGATGAAATCGTTGAGTACCTGTCATCCCTTCTGCTCGACCTTTCCAAGGACGAGGAGCGCAACAAGTATTTGATCACATGGATTAGCTATTTTATCGTGAGTAACAGGCTCACGAGACCTGTGTTAAAGACTCCAAAACTGAAGGATATGATTACAAGATCGGTCTTCAATAATCGCGGCACTATTTTCAAATATTGTAAGGATTTCAAGCTGTTCGTGGGTTGCGTTAGGACTGGAAAGAAGATGTCAATGTTGAAGCATCTAGAAATATTTAGCCATCCTGCCGCTACCTCTTGATCGTGGGCCAGTAGATGATGCAGATAGACGGTGCTCGTGTTTGCGCGCCGTTTAGCTTTCACGGCTGGCGCTTAAGAACACGGTCGAGGGTGGCGTGCTCGCCGGACGGCCCGACATTCCTCCAGTTGGACAACCCATTGAGGGTTGGGCGGCACGGGATGAGGCCGACACAAGAAAACCAGCGTACTTCCTTCTTTTTGTAGCTGTGTATCGGACATTGCTTTGAGTTTTAGACGATATTCTTCAACGTTGAAACGAGAGTTGAATGCAACACCCTTGAAGTGACCGTCCATTTCGGCTGAAATTATATATGTTCGTCGGTGCTTAACATCTGAAGCGCATGTAGAGCTTCTTGGATTTGGTGATACTCGGCCGTGTCGAGTCTTACGGAGATTCACTCGATTCTTTCATCTTTTCATTCAGGTCGAAAAGTTCGTTTTGCAATCCCGTGTATGCGGCTTCCACAATCTTACATTTCTTCTTATATTCGTCATCTCCAAAACTCAGAAGAAGCGCCTCTACATGAGTCATCGGTTCTTCAATCCCAAGATGATGCGCTACTGATCTCGCGAAATACTCGTCGTCGCCGTAAACGTCAAGGTTCACTGCCTGCAAACTAGAGTACGGTTTGGGCAGGTCGTCTACCGAAAGCCTTCCATAACAAACAGGTATTATGGGAATTCCTTTCATCCATACGGCTCCCGCTTCGAAGTTAACCCACGGCCGACTGACTGATCTCCTGCTTACCATAAGGATCACGACCTTGGCTGTTTTCAACTCGCCCATGATCCGTTCCAGCCAGTTTTCTCCCGCATAGACTTGGAATTGATCTGAGGACATGAATGGAGTGACGTTTGACTCGAATATCCGAGTGAGAAATTCTTTCACGGCTTCGGCATATCCCTTTTCTTCGTGGATAAAACTTATAAACACATCTGACATCGGCTGATCCCTTTCAGGAAATATTGCTATTCGTGCTTGTCCCACAATTTCAGAAATTGGGCCATGGTCGCAGGGGCATGCCAAGTGTTACGGCGCTTTCCATATCACATTCTTGTCCTTGTCAAATAGGATGACAGAAGCGCCGGAAATTCTGAAGGGACAGGAAGGAGTTCGGATATGGTGAGTTTGACTGAAAGGGCTTGCGATAAGTGGAACCGCACGCGGCCATCTCTAGCTATATAGCGGGCGTCTGTATTCCATAAAGCGTGCCGTAAGACTTCTTACGTACTCAGCCCCCTGCTCCGATGTTAGGAAGCTAACTTGGTTACCCCAATGGACGCCGCCATTAAGTTCCGACACAGCGATAGTCGCAAAGAGCATGAGCTGCCTCCATTTGTCCAAGGTCATCCATTCTTTTAGGTGCGGCTTGTTTTGCTCACACCAATCCATTGCGCTTTGCATAATCCAGTTCATTCTGGCGGCAAGAGGCGGGTAACGCTGTTGGAATATCCGGGCCGTGTCCAGCGGAACCGGGGGCGCTGCATACAGAACGCCTCCGGTTGCCAAAACAAAAGAAGAAATTAGTGCTTCGTCCTGCGCGTCACTGTTTGCGGTCGCGCAATTCAAGTGCTCCACCGCTCCGGCCCTTCCCATGCCTTTTATCAGAAACGCCAGCACATAATAAATGGCGTAATAGTCCGCATCAACTTCAAACACTTGGGTCTGAATGTCGCCAGCCTCAAGCCCAAATGAGGCGTGCGTCAAGTGTCCGTGAACGTGGTGCGCGTACTCGTGGCACAGAATGAATGAGAGTTGAGTTTGAAACAATGCGGCGTGGATTTGGTTTGTCGGGGCGTAGTTGAATAGCTGGACAACGTGTTCCGATTTGCTCAGTAGGTCGCATGCAGTCCACGCCAAGCCAAGCATCCCCTTTGTAATCCAAACGACCGACACGCCGTCCATCAGCATGGCGTTGGCTTGCGGCTCATCACTGTCCGAGAACACGCACTGAAATGGCGGATGCGGGACATGGCCCGGTACATTCTGCTTTTCGTTGTTCAGCGCCTCGGTTAGAGTCTTGCAAACTCCCTCTAAGAACACTGCGAGTGTTCCGTCGTCGCCAGTGATTTGATAGCGCACCCCTGCATTGTACGTCGCTTACCGCACACGGGTTGTTTGTACACAAATTGTACCTAAAAACCGTTCAAATGACCCCGAATAACCCAAACAACCCGAATCTCCCCCCATGTAAGTTATTGATTCCAAATGATGAGGATAGGGACGGCGGGATTACGAATCGGCTGCTCTAGCAACTGAGCTACCTTGGCCTTCGGCTAGGACTTCGGACAGCCCGCTTTTTCCGGCGCCTACTCTTGTTGCGTTCTCTCTTGTGTTTGCTCCAGTCTTTCCGCTTGTCCTCCTTACGTTTTTTCCAAGCGCATACATCCGAGCAGAACTTTTCAGCACCGTGCGGCCCGAAGAATCTTTTGCCGCACACCTCACAGTGTTTGGCTTGCTTTGGATGTGACATCAGATAGACGACGGCCTTTTGGTATCCGCACGGAGCGGCTACGCCGATTTCGCCCACCGAAGCAAAGACGGGATTCGCCCCGAGATAATCGGCCTTCTCTTCATAAACGGAAAACAGGCAGGCTAAGGTGTCGAAGAGGTTGTCCTTAAAGCCCCGATCCCACGCCCTTCGCAAGAACCATTGGCTAAATTGCCAAAGATTCGGGCCTGCAACAGCGGTCGATGGGACGAGGAAATCCCACCACGACTTGGGTGCGAAATCAGGGGTTTTTTGTTTGAAAGCCGCGATTCCGCTCGGCTCCAAGTTCACGAAATCCGCAAGAACACCTACCAGAACGGTGTTCTCCTTCGTAGCCGTACTGTTGAGCTGCCATTTGCCGAAGTCGCCGCCGCTAGACAATGGCAATCTGCCACTAGACATATGACACCTCACCGCTAGACACATGCAATACTACCAAATGACCAGCGGCTTCTAAAGAACTATCATTGGAACATGAATTGGGAGTACCAAGGAATCCAGACGACGGCGTCAGAGATAGGAACCACCGCGATACCCGCAGTGGCTATCCCTCTGCCGCGTCTGGCCTTGAGCCTTACCGATGCCGGAAAGATAGGCGGACTTTCCGTTCTTACAGACTCACCTACTCGCTACGACTCGACCATTGGTTCTCCGGCTGCTAGTATTGCGGACGCGACGAACGGACAGAGACGGAAAGGCAAGTCTATGTCTCGCCGTTCAGGACAGGCAGGAACTGTGGTCAGAGAAGGGACGTTCTATCGCGTTCGCTTTCGGATCGACGTTCCCAATGGCAGGCTTCAACGGTCGGTGACGATTTGTCCCGCCAGCCCGAAAGCCATTGGCTATCTCAACAAAGTAGAACGTCAGCGTCGAGCTGCTGAAATCACGGCGCAGGCTGGAGCGAACTCGGCGGAGGCGTTCAACAGGGCGGTAGCAGGAGAATCCGGCACCACCTTCCGGCAGCGAGCGGATCGATGGTTGCAGGAATGCGAGCATCGGAAGCGTAATCCAGTGGCGTCGTCCACCCTTGAATCGTGGCGCAGTGCTCTCAACAAGTGGCTGCTTCCGGCTCTCGGTGACGTGCTATTGGCGGACGTCAACAACCTAACCCTGAAGACACTCGTAGCGACTTTGGATCAAGCGGAACCGAAGCTGTCCCCGAAATCCATCAACAACTACGTGCAGATCGTCAAGATGGTTGTGGCCTCCGCGATTAATGAAAACGGTGAACCGATGCATCCGAGGAAGTGGAATCACCAATTCATTGATTTGCCGGTGGTGGATAAGGCGGAACAGCACACGCCATGTTTCTCGGCGGAGACTGTAACCGCTATCGTAACCACGGCAACCAAGGAATGGGAACGAATGCTCTACATTCTTTGCGCGGCAAGCGGACTGAGAATCGGTGAGGCTCTCGGGATTGATATTGAAAGTATTAGCCCCGACCGCTCAACCATTCAAATCCGCCAAAAGGTTCGCAAGTGCCGGGTTGAAGACTCGCTCAAAACCAAGAATTCTGAGCGGGAAATTGACCTGCATGCCAGTGTTGCGGACCCTCTTCGGGATTTCATTGGCACCCGGAAGGGTTTGCTCTTTGCAACCGGAACCGGGAAGCCGATGTCAGACTCGAACTTCCGAAATCGCTTCTTGCACAAACGCTTGGAAGCTCTCGGTCAACCGATGGCAGGCGCTCATGCATTCCGCAGATTTCGTAACACATATTTGCGGAAGGCCCTCTGCCCTGACGGCCTCATCAAATTTTGGATGGGACATGCAGGGCGGGACATGAGCGATCTTTACGACAAAATCCGCGAGGATATTCAGTACCGGAAGCTTGTCGCTGAGAGTGTTGGAATCGGCTTTGAATTGTCGAAAAAGCCCGATGTTGTTCCATGTGTTCCATGGATTGAGTCGAAAAACACGGTCGAGGTTTCTGCGTAAAATGTTAGAATTGTGGCAATTACCAATCGATGCGCCCGTAGCTCAGCTGGATAGAGCGTCTGGCTACGAACCAGAAGGTCCGGTGTTCGAATCACCGCGGGCGCACCATTCTTTCGCTTTTGCTTTCAATTAAGTAGCACCCCTTCCGTCTGACCTTTATTTTCCAATTTGGCGTTGAGGGTTAATCGTATCCGTGTCGATACCTAGCCCCACTTCTGTGCGGCGGGTTTACTGTAGACGGCTTCCCGGTTCAAACTTTCACGCTCAACCTCGGATAGCCGATAGGCGAGACTGAGGCCGATCCGTTTTCACTCATTGCCCCGGCCCAGAACGGAGTTGCAGATGTGCCCGGGAGACGCTCGGTGTCTGACGACCGGATAGACTACATATAGACCGCCCCGACCTTCTAATCCCGGGACTAGAAGGTCAGAATTATAGGCGAAATCAGCTGAAACTCAATCGCGCCGGGCAGAATCGGCGAAACCCAGTTTGGGAGCAACTTCGGAGCAACAGCTGTCAATTTCTTGTGTGTATTCCTCTCATAAGTCGCAGAAAAACAAGGCAGACCACCGCTTGAAAATGGGGTCTGATCGCTCTACGAACCAGAAGGTCGGGTGCGACTCGAACCAGGACGCGCGGCGCGATCGACTGAGAGCCGTCAGCGGACTCCGTCAGCCAAATAAAGCTGATCGAGGTAGCGGGTGTAGCCTATTGCGTAGGATTTTCCGTCAGGCGTGATGGAACCGATATCGTGCCTGTTCGCGCCGACGCTATCCGCGAGACTGACGTGTTTCCAGAGCTGCGCCTGTCCAGTTTTGATGTCGATGCGCCAATAATCGGAACTGGCGTCACCGCGGGCGGAGTAGACGTATTTGCCGTCGGGGCTCCACTGCAAAATGTAATCTTCTTCCGTCGCACCGGGTAGAGGAACGCACGCACCGGTGTCGACTTCGCACGTCTTCCAGGCGCGGCTGCTCATTTCCCGAGCGGCGAATCTCTTGCCGTCCGGCGAAATGGCGACCTGCGTATCGGCACGATAGCCTTCCGGCGTCAGCGGGCGCGCCGTGCCGCCGTAAGTGCCCTGGATGTAGAAGCGGGAATCATGACCGGGCTCGTGGCCTGCGAAGATGAAGCGCTGCGAATCCGGCATCCAGCCCATGGCAAGATACGTTTCGATATTCGCGCTGGGCGGCAGCTGCACCTGGCCCGGGCCCGTGGGCAGCAATTCTACGACCGGCGGATTTTTTTGAAGCAGCGCCCAAGCCCAGGCGCCGTCCGGCGAAATACTGTAAGCCAACCCGTCGCCGAGGCGAACCACCGGCGAGCCGTCGGTACCTCGAAGGCATACCGCGTAGTACTGGCTCACGTTTCCGCTGCCTTCGGCGAATACAATTCGCTTGCCGTCGGCAGAAAGGCTGGGCTGGAAAGAGGACTCGAGCCAGGAAAGATCGCGCATCGGAGCGCCGTCGATCGATGCGGAGACGGCGTAGCGAATTTCGCTGCGGGAGACGAGCAGGCCGCCGGCCGGGTTCACGTCGAACAGGCGAATATCGCCGGGGCCGGCGAGCACGTCGCGAATTTTCCCCGAAAGGGTCACGGCGCGGATGCGAAACTGGGAACTTGCGTCCGCAGCCGAAAACAGGACTGCGTCTCCGCTAGGAGACCATGCGACGCCTTGCTCGGCGCCCCAGCCGTCGGAGAGCAACTTGGTTTTCCCGGTCTGATCGACGACCATAACGCCGCCGCGGTCGTCGCCCAGGTAGGGGTGGTTCAGGAACGCGACCATTTTGCCGTCGCGCGAGACGCGCGGTTGCGTGATCGCCCCTGTGGTTTCAACCAGTACCTTGCCGAGGGGATATTCGAGAATATATCGCCCGCCGGTCTGGTGAACTACGGCGAGAGATTGTCCGTCGGGACTCCAGTCGGCGGCGGTGACATCCCGCAGGATTTCGCGCGGGGCGCCGCCGCTCATCGGCACGGTCGATAGTGTGCCCTTGAATTCGTAGTGGTCCAGACGAATCGTGTCCGTGAGAATTGCGAGCACGCCGGTCGAGCTCACCGACAGCAGGGCCGCGTGCTGCAAATCGAGCGGGCGCGATTCCGGGAAATCGTTGCTCACCGCGTAGATGTCCTCGGGATTGCCTTCGAAGGCGGCGCCGTAGACGATGGTTTTGCCGTCGGGCGCCATGCGGCCAGCGAAAATCGTGCCTCGATGGAAAGTCATTTCGTGAAACACGACGTTGGAGCTTGGCGGAATAGCCGCGCCGCGCGCAAACCATCCGGCGACGATCGCAGTGAACAGCAGCGCAGCAACGACGATGAGGCGCCGCGGAGCGGTTCGCTCGACGGGCAGCCCTCCGTTGGCCGCAGTCGCGCCGCTAGTGCCGGACAGTGCTTCGAGTGCAAAGCCCAGATCCGCGGCGGACTGAAAACGGCGGATCGGTTCCTTCTCCATGCAGCGGTGGACGATGCGATCTACGCCGGGAGAAATTGTAGGATTTATTGCCGCGAGCTCGGGCGGATCTTCCTTCAGGATCGCGGTCATGGTTTCCGCCGAAGTGTCGCGCTTGAACGCGCGGCGGCCGGAAAGTATTTCGTAAAGGATTGCGCCGAGCGAAAAAATGTCGGAGCGGTGATCGGTTTCCGCGCCGCGAACCTGTTCGGGAGACATGTAACCGACGGTGCCCATCACCGTGCCGGGCTGCGTGTGGACGTCCGAGATCGTGACCGCGGCCATCGTGCCCCCGGCCGTTGCGGCGTGAGGCGGGATCTGCTTGGCGAGGCCGAAGTCGAGAATTTTCACGCGCCCGTCTCGGGTGCAGAAAATGTTTTCGGGCTTCAGGTCGCGATGCACGATGCCGCGGCTGTGGGCAGCGGCAAGGCCATCGGATACCGACCGCGCGATTTCGAGGGCTTTACGATAGGGGAGAACGCCATCTTCGAGTTGCTCGCGCAGCGTGCGTCCGTCTAGCAGCTCGCTGACGATATATTCGATTCCGTCCTGCGAGCCGATGTCGTGAACGGCGACGATGTTGGGATGATTCAGCGTAGCGACGGCGCGAGCTTCCTGTTCGAAGCGGCGGAGGCGTTCGGCATCGCGCGCAAACGATTCGGAGAGGACCTTGACGGCGACGTCGCGGCCGAGGCGCGTGTCGTGGGCGCGATAGACTTCGCCCATTCCGCCCGCGCCGAGCAGCGACACAATTTCGTACGGGCCAAGTTTGGTCTTCGGAGCTAACGTCATCGGGCGCTGGGGATTATAACTTCATTTCGGTCTTCGATGCCGAGCACGTGACGTATCATTCTTCGGCATGCTGGCAACAGCCCGGGAAACCGTTCATTCGCCCGCCTATTCAAATACCATCCTGGCGAGGCCGACCGCGCAGTGCCGGGACCTACAGTTCCAGCCAGCACCGTTCGCGAAGAAATCACCTACTTGGCCAAGTTGAGGGATTCGGTCGTAGGCGACAGTCCTTTTCCGAGCCAAATGCCGAGATTCTTCAAGGAACATCTGCACGTCAGCTTAGCCGATAGCCGGCATTTGAAGGATATTCGCGAATTGCTTGACATGGAACGAGTAATTCCCCAGTCTCCTCCGTGTACGAATTGATGATGCGTGATCCGGTTCCCGCTATCTGCAAAAAGCCAGCCGCGAGTATTACAACTGCGAAAAGATATTTCGTAAGCTTCTCCTTGGCGTGGAACGGTTCGACGATCCAACCGCCTTGAAGACGACCTGCTACGTCGTCGCTATCGCATAGTCACATAGGACTGTGCGGGTATGTTAGATCCCAGAAATGCTATTATTTCGCGTGAACGTGGGTTCCACTGATTGGTGAAGGTATCCGACCGACGGTATCGGCACTAATTCCGGCTAAGGTGCTGCAATGAAATACTCACTGGGGCGTTACGTCTATGGCTTAGCGGCGATTGGTTCAGGTATCTGTGCCTTGGCGTGGGATAACTACGATGCACTTGGAGACGTTCCTCACCGCGGGATTCTCACCTACATCGCGGCCACTATCGAAATCCTCGGAGGGGTTGCCGTTCAATGGCCGAGAACAGCCCGAGCCGGGGCTGTCGCAATCGGTGCAATCTACTTCATATTCGCTTTGCTGGGGGTACCGCTCATCGTTGAGCATCCGCTGGTCTACAATAACTTTGGCAACTTCTTCGAACAATTCTCATACGTGTCGGGGGCCGTGATCCTATATGCGTGTTGCGGTCCAATCGCCCCGGCTCGAACCTCAAGATTGGTTCAGTTCGGGTACTACTCGTTCGGTGTTTGTGTCGTTTCCTTCACACTGGAACAGCTTTTCTACCTCTCTGAAACGGCAAGTCTTGTTCCGAAATGGATTCCGCCTGGACAAATGTTCTGGGCGATGGCGACCACAGCCGCGTTTGCTCTGGCCGCAATCGCCCTACTCACGGGGTTCATGGCGCTGCTCGCTTCTCGATTGACCACGGCAATGATCGTGGGTTTCGGGCTGCTGGTATGGCTGCCAGCGCTTTTTGCCGATCACCATAGCTTTATGAACTGGTCCGAAGGTACGGAGACTTTCGCGATCGCCGCGTCGGCGTGGATTGTCGCGGACTTCCTCCGCGACCGTCGATCAGCAGAGTCTGCACCCGCGTCGTGATATTCTGCGGCCGATGGACGCTATCCCGATCAGGCTCGTACAACGGCATTGGCCATTCTTTGCAATCGTTGCGGTGATCGTTCTTGGCCTGCTGGGCTACTACGGGTCGGTCGCCGGCCGTGCACATTACCGCGAGTATCGTGCCCACGAGGAAAAGATTAGAAGTGATGATGATGATCTGCGCGAGTGGGCAGCTCAACCCACCAATGACCCTCTCGTTGCGAAGCTGCGCGACTGTATTGAGCGCTTGACCTACACGAAGGATCGCGGATACGCGGAAGTTGACGGAGCGACTGCCGAGAGATGCTGGGAAGCTCACGCCAAGGCCGCGAAGGAGAAGTTCGATGCCGAAGTGACCGCGCTAGGTTCCAAGATCAACACGCTAAGTGAAGACGATAGGGCCCGCCTGTACGGCGAATGTTTTGTCGAGGCAAAAGCAGATATTTCACAGTGTTATAAGATTGTCTACGGACCGAAATGATCCGTTCAGCCATTAGGCCGACTGGAACCGGTGCACCTCACCCTCTGGGATATTGAGCGAGTCGATCTCCGCGCTTCCTTTTTCGCGCAAGTCCAGTAGCACGGCTTGGGCGTGTTCACTCTTGAGATAGAGCGAGCACGACCTCCCGCTAAGATTCCTCGCCTTGATACCCCCGGAGATCTTTCACTCAGTTGAGGGCCCGAGCAGCTACAAGCGTCGCGGATAATTCTGGCTAGCGCGGTCCCCCGTCTAGCAACGCCACGTAGAGGCATCCAAGTTTCGCATGCTGCAAGATTTTCCAAGTTAGAAGGGATTCGCAGTTCGATGGCAGACCCATCGAAAGTTGTATCGGCGGATCGACACTCGGAGCAAGTTCGGCCGTGGATTCTGTAAGATCCGTTTTTCAACTTCGCGTTTTTTGCGAACCTCTCCGGTGTGGTTCAATTCAAGCAGGTCGGTTGATTCCAGCCACCAGCCATTGAGCCCGGTCTCCGCGTCTTTCTTGGCTTGCCCCCGTAGGTTCATGATTTCAGGGAGGTTATTTTTCAAGTCAACCGCCTGGGTTTGGCATGTCCCTTGCCTTATAGGGTGTGAGCGTCAGCAACACCGGCGCGACAGAGAACGGGCACGAAAAGTTTGATGCCGGCTCTCGAATCGAAAGCGATAGCGAGACCGGCCAGGAGGTTTAGCGATGAGATACCTAAGATACTTGGCTCTGATAGGACTTTTCGCGGTAATGGCCGGTGCTGCCAATGCACAGGTCGCAGTTCGAATCGGGCCGGTCTTCGCCGGTGCGGCTCCCGTTTGCGAATACGGCTACTACGGGTACGCTCCTTATGCCTGTGCCCCGTACGGCTACTATGGCCCTAGCTACTTTTCCGGAGGGCTCTTTATCGGCGCGGGTCCCTGGTTCCACGGCTTCTATGGTCGCGGCTTCGGACCGGGCCCCGGCTTCTACGGGCGCCCTGGTTTCCGCGGTCCCGTTGGGCGTGGATTTAGCGGCGGATTCCACGGTGTAGCACCGCGCGGCGGCGGCGCATTCCATGGCGGCGGTGGATTTCACGGTGGAGGTGGATTCCACGGCGGAGGCCACCGGTAATTGCAACCTCGCTGTTTGATTCACAAAACGGCTGGCGCCAGAAGGTGCTAGCCGTTTTGCTATTCAACCGAGCGATTCACATGCAGCGGGGCGACACGACTTAGAGCTTCTTGCGAAACAAGTGGTATACGGAAGGCGCGCCCGCAAAACACCATATTGCAATCACGGGATCGCAGATTGCGCATCCGAGCGAAGACCCTGGAATAAAAGGAACGATCGGATTTCCGTACAGATGGTGTACCACGTCCCATCCGGTATGCAGAAGCCATCCGACGCCGATAAAGTTGTAGGAACGCAGACCGCGGCAGGCGATGTAGGTCAGCAGCGTGGTGAATGCAAATTCCTATTTTCCTAGACCCCCATTGAGGTATGCGGCGCCGGCACCGGCCAGCATGATGGCCATGAAGTTTTGTCTGCTCGGTTCCCGAAACAAAGAGCAGGCGCAAATGAACAGAATGCCTACAAGCGCTGGGCCCAGGAACTGAATGGGGTGAAGGTGTGTCACATGCGGTCTGGGGCGATGGGCCGATGTTCCCTGGATGACTTGCCGAAACTGAGCATTTGCTTGACCGACGCGGAAACGCGGTGCCGGAAGATGGCGAAACGCCGGCTCTCTTGATCGGTGACCCAGTTGAACTGGATCACACGGCGCTCGCCGACGAATGGGAGATGGCCGTGCCAGGAATGATCAGAGCGCAGGAACGCGACCAGCGCGCCGCCGGCAGCCGGCGCCTCAGCGGCCACATCTTCGATGCTGTCCCGCGAGCGAAGCACGCGCAGGCGGCCGCCAGAATCGTCCCAGGCGGGATTCATGTACAGCAGCACCGTGATGATCTTGCTGGCCGAGTCATGGTGAATCTTGCCGTCGTGCGTGTCGCAGCGCCCGCGAACCGTAATCGTGGTGGGGCGATTGGAAAGATCGAGCTGGAATTTGTCCTCGAAGGCTTTGCGGAACTCTTCGCCTTCCAGTGCGTCAATCATGGCCTGGAACGCGGGCCCAAATTCAAGATGGTCCAGCGGAAAACTACCCGAGTGCTCAATATTCGGATAATCGGCGTTGATTTTTTCGAGCGCAATCGCTTTTACAAATTCCGGAATCACCAGATGTTCGTAAGGATCCCGGCTCAACGGTGTGGCGCGGAAAGTCTGGAGATCAAAAATCTGCATGAGTCGGCCGATCGCCCCCAGGTGGAATGCTACCCGCCGGACTCTGGGAGTGTCAACGAAGAGAAGTGCGGCGGGTGTTGCTCATTCGTGTGCGGGGAGTTCACTGGGCAGCAGCCCGCCTGGCCCTGCCCAGCGCTGGGCGTCGTCGGAGCGCGCGAGGCGCCGTTGGAGGCGGCCGATCATCAGAACGCAAGCGGCCACCACCAACGGGCAGACCGCGAGCATTGCGAAGACTGCTTTCACCGGCATGTGCGATGACAGTGCAACGCCTCCGAGCATCGGCCCGACAATCGAACCGATCTTGCCAACCGAAGACGTCCAGCCGGTGCCGTTGGAGCGATAGGCACTGGGATAAAAGATTCCGGCAATGCCCATGAGTCCGTAGTGGGCTCCGATGACGCACATAGAGCCGAAGAAATACAATACGAGAAACCCGCGTCCGCCAATTCCGGAAAATGCCATAGCAAGGAGTATGGGTATGGCGAATCCAGGGAATATTGCGATGCTGGTTGCTCCACGCCTATCGACGAACCTCATCAGGAGCAGCCCGCCGATCGCACCGGCCAGCACGTTTACAGACGCAGTCAGCGCCGCGGTAGACCGACTGAAGCCTACCATCTGCAGAATGGTCGGGCCCCAGGATGATCCGAAAAAGACAGCCATCGAGCTCGCAGCGTAGGCGAGCCACATCAGAGGCGTAATCCAGCGAAGTTCGTTGCGAAACAGCATCGATACAGAAAACTCTTTTCCCGACGTGCGGCCCTCGTCGGAAATCACGAAGCGATCCGTCGCGCTGATCACCCGGTCGGGCGCGAGATGGCGCGCGTATGCCTGGGTCAGCGCGGGGCGTTTGTTGTTGATCGCAAGGAACCTCAAGGATTCGGGCAGCAATAAGAGCAGCAGCCCCGTGCCAACAATCGCGAACGATCCGCCGACGACGAATAGCGACCTCCAGCCGTAGCGCGGGGTCAGCAGGATCGTCAGCGGGCCGGCCGAACTGCTGCCGATGGAGTATCCGACCATGATCAACGTGACGACCGTCGACCGGTAACGGCGCGGCACGTATTCGATGTTCAGTGCCCATGCCAGCGGGAACAGCCCGCCCATCGCTATCCCTTCGACGAATCGCAGCCCGAGCAGCGTCGCGTAGCTTCCCGAAAAAGCGATTGCCAGAGACAGCGCGCCGAACGATGCTGTCGCGAGAATAATAGAGAGGCGCCGGCCGATCCGGTCGCCCAGGTAGCCGAACAAAAATCCACCGAGCACCATGCCGGCTTGACCCGCGCCGAATACATTTCCCAGCGTCAGGCGATTGATATGCAACGCCGCCGACAAATCCGGCGCGACGAACGACAACACGCTCACATCAAATCCATCGAAAAAAGTGACGATCCAGGACAGCATCACGAGCCGCACGATGAACGGAGTGAGCTTCTGCTGTTCGATGATCTCTGAAAGGTCGGTGGTGTGGCGTTCGGCCATCAAGTCCCGTCAACCTTCGAGATTGTGGACCAGCCGGCGTCGAAGTGCGCCGAGGTCGATCTGTTGCACGCTTCTGGTGCCGGCGAGATCCAGAGCGTGCGCAGCCGCTGCTCCCATGCCGATGCAGGGTCCCATCACGCGAACGCTCGATAGCGCCGCCGCATCGCCATCAATGCATCTTCCAGTCGCCAGCACATTGTCCGCATCCGCAGGAATAAGGCTGCGCAGCGGAATATAGTGCAGGTGATCATCGCTGAACGGCTCCCAGAGGTAGCCCTCCGGTTGGCCGTGCAACTCGATTGGCCAGGCGGTCCGCGCAATCTCGTCCTCGAAGTGCGTGCCCGAGCGCACCTCGTCGGCTGTCAGCTGATGCAGGCCCACGATCCAGCGCGTCTGGCGAATTCCTGGAAGTCCATACGCGCGAACGCGCGCGTTGCCAAATGCGTCGGGAAACTCCTTCTTGAGAAACTGGACGACGCGGTCGGCTTGCTCCTTGCCTTCAAGCGCCTTTTCACTCGCGCCAATCGGGTCAAGCGGCGTCTCGACGTGGGTCATATTGACAACGGCGGTGCCGCGCTCCGGAAAGAAAAACGCGAATCCATCCTGCCGCACGAGGCCGTACTCACTGGCTTTGGCGGCCAGGCGAGCGCTGTAATCCTTCGGCGAAGGTTTATGTTCTTCCCTCAGATGCTCAAGGACCACGATTTGCGTTCCGTAAATAGGCACGTCAGGTTGACGGCACGGTAGGCCCGCCTGCCACAGGAGCGCGGCGTCTCCAGTGGCATCCACAAATCCCGTGGCTGTGACTTGCAAATCACCGTAGCGCGTGGCGAGGGAAAGCTCCTTGATCCGGCGATTCTCAAAACGCACCTCGCGCAGCACCGCTCCCAGTACGATTCGAATGCCCGCGGCCCGGACCGTGGTTTCAACCCACCGGCTCAGCGCAACTTCGTCGTAGTAAACGGTGATGGTCATCGACCCGCGCATAGGGCGCACCGCGCCCTCGGCGCCAAGATCACGGAGAATGTCGTCTGCAATCCCGTGCGTGAGCTGGCGAGCGTTCGGTCCGTTGGAGTAAAGCCCGCAGAAGGTGCCGATGATGGAGTTGACCGCCTGGCCGCCTAGGCTTGGCAGGCCGTCCACCAGGAGAACATTGCGGCCCAATCGCGCCGCTTCGATGGCCGCGGAAATACCGGAGATTCCCGCGCCGACCACACAGATGTCGGCTCCCACTTGTGCGGGCGCCGCACCTTTGGATCGCACTTTTACTCGAATGGGGAGCGTTCCGGGCGAACCTTCGATCATTGCTGATTCCTCTTTGGTGTTTCGCGCGCGCCGGGGCAGCCGGCAGCAATTCAGGATGCGCTTGGGTCGCGCCGTTCGCGCCGGATGCCAAGTTTTTCCTGCGCGGCGAGGTCGGAAAAGCTGAACAGAACTGCTTCGCTTCCGGCGCGATGCTGCTGCAGCGCCCAGCTCGGGGGTACAAAGACGTCGTTCTCGGCCCAGACGAATGACGAATCACCCACTTGGCTGTGTCCCTGCCCCTCGATAACCACGAACACAGTGCTGTCGGTTGACCGATAGGGAGCAGTGCGAAATCCGGTCGAGATCAACTGTAAGGCAGCGCTCATGGTCGGCATCACCGAGCCGCCCGTCAGCGGATTGGCATAACGCAGCTTCACACCGTGGCACGGATCAATTGGTCCATTGCGCTGCATCTGGGCCAGACTGTCCCGGGCTCGGGTGTAGCGGTAATTCAACAGTGGCGAGGACAGCGAATCAGATCTTCGGCCGTCCGGGAGAAGCGCTCCCGCATAGCGAGCTTCGGAATCGTGCTCGGGGCGGGCAATTGGAATCTGGCTCGTTTCGTTTCCTTCCGCGAAGCTGGTATCAAAGAGGTTGACGATCGGCACGTCCAGCCCGTCAAGCCAGATAGCCGGGTCGGCGCCGTCGTTTCCGTGATCGTGCCACGTCCAGCAGGGCGTGATGACGAAATCGCCGCGCGACATCATCGTGCGTTCTCCATCAACCGCCGTGTAGGCGCTTGATCCTTCTAGACACACGCGCAGCGCGCTCGCCGTGTGGCGATGCGCGTGCGCTTTTTCTCCTGGCATTAGCAATTGCAGTCCGCTGAAGAGGCAACCGGTGATTCTGGATTGTCCGGGTAGGCCGGGATTTTCGAAAATGAGCACGCGCCTCTCCGCTTCGTCGGCCGTGAGCAACGATCCCGCATGGAGCAGGTGTGTGCGAACTGAGGAGTATTTCCAATGCACCGGAACGGCGGCGGGCTGCGGCGAAGGTGTGACCAGGCCGCTCACGCGCTCCCAGAGGGGCGCCAGATGCTGCTTGCCGATCTGATCGTAGAACGCTTTCCGCGCGTTCGTTTGTTCCACCGAAGTCGTGCGAGACGGCACTGTCATGGGCCCAAACCCTCCTTAGGCTCGAACGATCCGGTCCGGCCCAGAGTGTACACCGCGAAAAGCCTGGACGCATTCAATTCGGTTCGTTGCTGTGATCGGTGCGATTCGCATCGGTGACGACTACCTCGAACAATTCTGTCGACGAGAATCTAATGGAGAAAGGTCGCAGTCCCGAGGCTCAAGGAACTCTAGGACGGTAGGGCGGTCACCTGGCGCGAAGACCGAAGTCTCCGCGCCGGGTGACCGGGGGTGGTACTAGGGGTGGTACATTCGCTGCCGCAACGAGTCAGGTTAATTTCTTCAGTCCAACCTGACCCGCGCAACATTCCATTTTAGTCCGCGGCAGCAACGCCGCGGGTTGCCGACTAGAACGTGAAGTGCAAGCCGAATTGAATCAAGCGCGGGTTCACGTTCGTGTGGGTTACCCGTACAGTCGTCGGCGACGCGACGTCCTCGAAGCCAATGGTGCCAAACGAGGTGCCACCGGGATCTGCGAACTGCGCATGGTTAAAGGCGTTGTAGAAATCCGACCGGAACTGCATGTTAACCCGCTCGGTAAGCTTGGTGTTTTTTAGGATTGAGATATCCCAGTTGAACTGACCCGGACCAAGCACCGCGCCGACCTTGCCATTACCGAAGCCCGTTGCCGTCGCGTCCCCGAAAGGTACGATCGACGCAGTACAGAAACCGGCGGTGTTAAAGTAGTTGTTGGTCGAGCCCACTCTTGAATTAATGGAGCCGGTCGTAAAGATGTTCTTATTGTTAAACCCTGGGCAATACTGGGCCGTCGCCACTCCATCGAGATAACTCGTGGTGCTCGTACCGAAGGCTGTACCGTTGTTGGTCGAGATAAAGGTCAGCGGGTCGCCGGATTGTGCGATCGTAATTCCCGAAACGTTCCAGCCGTTGATCAACTTGTTCTCGATTCCCTCCGTATTCTTGCCAAAGGGCAAATCGTAGCTGTAGTTGACAACGAAACGCTGGGGCCGGTCGAACGATGCCCGTCCGTACTGGCAACTCAGGCACAATGCGTTATTGATGTTCGCGCTCGGGCCAAAGAAGACGGTGGTGAGGTCCTTGTCCCAAGTGTAGGCAGCCTGCATGGAGAGCCCATGCGAGAACTGGTGGCGCACGGTCGCCTGCAAGCTGTTGTAGTTTGAGTAGCCGTTATCGTCCGAGCCGGCCAAGCCATCGGTCTGGTATCCGGGAAATGGCACGCGGAATTGCGCGTTGGCAGCCGTATTGCAAATCTGGTCAGGGGCGACGCCCGTGCAAAGGGACGCAAATTGGTTGGTCGGCGTCGCCAGCAGGGCCTGGTTGTGATTGTGGTTGTAATCCAGCAGGTTGATTCCGCTCGATCCGACATATCCGAGGTCGAGCACCCAGCTGGGCGCGAACTCATACTGAATGCCCAGGCTGTATTCCCGAACAAGTGGAGTGTGGACGCTATTCGGGTCGAAGGGTGTACTCAAGCTGGAATCCGCGCCGGTGG
>Ga0182024_10004154_pt1 | contig 33651 bp, 31 predicted proteins | sample P32metaG_FD_120480 | JGI IMG/M metagenome (GOLD analysis project Ga0182024, IMG submission 120480) | Permafrost microbial communities from Stordalen Mire, Sweden - P3-2 metaG (Illumina Assembly) | ecosystem: Environmental > Terrestrial > Soil > Wetlands > Permafrost | place: Sweden: Stordalen... | reverse complement strand
GATCCGGGATGAGCCGGTCAGTCGACCAGTCCCCTCCCCCGATCACATTACCGGCGCGGGCCGTGGCGACGCCCACCTGATGCCCGCCGGCTTGCCGGAGGTGCTCCACCGGGAAGAAAGACTGGCGGAAGCTCGCCGAGACGATCTCGGCGCAGGCCTTGGAGGAGGAGTAGGGGTCGTAGCCGCCGAGCGGGTCGGTCTCGCGGTAGGGCCAGATCCATTCTTTATTTTCGTAACATTTGTCGGTGGTGACGGAGACGACGGCGCGGACGGATGGCGTGCGGCGAATGGCGTCGAGGACGCGGGCGGTGCCGATGACGTTGGTCTCGTAGGTGCCGATGGGGTCGGAGTAGGAGGCGCGGACGAGCGGCTGCGCGGCCATGTGGAAGACGACCTCGGGGGCGAAGTCGCGGAGGGCGGGCTCGAGGGTGGAGGGGTTGCGGATGTCGCCACGGATGTCTTCGGTTGCACTGCCTATGCGGGCGGCAACAAAGAGGGAGGGGTCGGTGCTGGGGTCGAGCGCATAGCCGCGGACGATGGCGCCGCGAGAGGCGAGCCAGAGGGCAAGCCATCCGCCCTTGAAGCCGGTATGGCCGGTGAGGAAGACGCGCTTGCCGCGCCAGGAGATGGGAGTAGGCATCGGGTTAAGCATAAAGGAGACCCCAGCTCAAATGCTTAACATCGATGACACCGATTTAGCCGCCGATTGACGCGGATTGATGAACGAAGGTAGTCGCTACCAGTAACTCAGCCATCTACCGATGCGTTTTATAGATTCCTCTCGTGCGAGACCCGGTTATCCTACTTCCATCATGCCACGAGGAAACATTCGATTATTCGCTCTGTTGTCTCCCCTTCTTCTACTTTCCTTATCGCAAGCCCAGAAAGTTGAGCAGAACGACTGGCCCACGTACGGCGGCGATGCAGGCGGGACGCGTTATTCGGCATCCACGGCGATCACTCGGGGGAACGTCACGCAGCTTGAGCAGGCATGGGTCTTTCACACAGGCTCAATCAACAAACCTCATCAAGAATCGTCAGCATTCGAAGCTACCCCTATTCTTTTTCGCGGCATGTTGTACTTATCGTCGCCCTACGATCAGGTGTTTGCGCTCGATCCGGAGACCGGCAGGCAAGTCTGGTCCTATGACCCTGGGATCGCCAGTGGCTTCGCCTCACGTGGCGTTGCAGCGTGGCCTGCATCTGGAGCTGCTGCGACCTCCAATAGTCCGTGTGCAGCTCGAATCTTTATCGCTACTTCTTCCGACGTGCGCCTGATTGCTCTCGACGCCTTGACCGGCAAGCCATGCGAGGACTTCGGCCAGAACGGTACGGTTGATCTGACTCACGTTACCGGCTACGGCCCGAACCCTCACTACCACATGACCTCTCCGCCCACCGTGATGGGCAATCTGGTAGTTATCGGGTCGTCCATTGGCGACAACCAAACCGTCGAGGCGGTGTCGGGCGCGGTGCGCGCTTATGATGCACGCAGCGGCCAGCTTGTCTGGAGCTGGGAACCGCTTCCCTGGGCGCAAAACCAGCACCCTCGCACCGGCGCAGGCAACGCGTGGAGTGTGATTGCCGCCGATCCGGAACACAATCTGATCTTTATCCCCACGGGTTCACCGAGTCCCGACTTTTACGGCGGCCTCCGTGGCGGCGATAACCGCGATGCCAATTCCGTGGTTGCTCTTGAAGCCACTACCGGACGGCGCGTCTGGGGCTTCCAGGTCGCGCATCACGACTTGTGGGACTACGATGTTGCCTCTGAGCCGCTGCTATTCAATTTTCACGGCAATATTCCTGCGATCGTCATCACCACCAAGCAGGGCCTCGTCTTCGTCCTCAACCGCCTTACCGGCGAACCCTTATTTCCCGTCGAAGAGCGTGCCGTTCCCTCAAGCGACGTGCCCGGCGAGACCACGTCCCCGACCCAGCCCTTTCCACAGATTGATTCGCTTTCCCCGCTGGTCTTCGACCTTCACGCTCCTCTGGGGGCCACAGAGCAAGATGACCAGGAGTGCCGCAAACTCATCAGTGAGCTCCGCTATGACGGAATCTATACGCCGCCATCGGTCCGTGGATCGTTGGCGTTTCCCGGAAACGTTGGCGGAGTGAACTGGGGCTCCGCCGCATTCGATCCGGCCTCTGGCATCCTCTATGCCAACACCGATCGGTATGCTATTTCCATCACTCTGATTCCGCGAACTTTTTGGGGGCGGTGGCGCTGGGCTTTCAAGAACAAGGAGTCCCGAAGGATCGCCGCACTGCGCGGACTCATCGCCGCGGCGGTTGTTCTTCTCATCGCGGCGGTGGTCCCCAGATCTCTCTTGCCGAAATGGATCACGTTCGCCCTGTGCATCGCGTTTCTCGCTGCAGACGGAGTCTGGATCACGAAGACTATCTATCGAATCACGCTGGCAAGTGGACCAGAACACTTCCAGCCGGATACAGAGCCACAAGCGGGAACCCCGTACATGATGCACCGTGCGCCGCTTGTCGCCTCCAGCGGCGATCTCTGTACTCCAATGCCGTGGGGGACTGTCTCAGCTCTCAACCTCAATACGGGCAAGGCCGTGTGGCAGGTGCCTTTGGGCACCATGGTGAGCGGCCAACAGACCGGCAGTGTCAATGTGGGTGGGGATATTGTTACCGCCGGTGGCCTGGTTTTTACCGCCGCGTCACGGGAGGCACTTCTTCGCGCCTTCGACTCATCCAGCGGCAAAGAGCTGTGGCAAGGCGCGCTTCCGGTGCCTGCTCAGGCCACACCAATGAGTTATACCTTTAACGGTAAACAGTATGTGGTGATTGCCGCTGGCGGGAGTAAAGGGCTTGGCACGCCCATCTCTGACGCCGTTGTCGCCTTCGCGCTGCCCACCCAATAATCGCTGAGGGCGAGACACAAGAGTGAGTATGGCGCGGGCGATCCAGCGCATATTTTCACCAGGTCTTCCAGGGGGTAACACGGATGCGCACGGATCTGACGTGACCACGGATGGACACGGATGGGCACGGATTTAAGGCGAGAGAGAATAATATGAGTGGAGGGCAGGCGTCTAAGGAAGCAAATCACAGGAGGTGTGGAATGCTGCGACGGGCGTTGGTGGTTGCGGGGCTGGTGTGGAGTTGTGCGGCGGCGAGGCCGGGAGTGGCGATGACGACGGCGGCTGGTGCGACGAGGCTGGAGTCGATGCGACAGAGCGCGTTGTTGGAGCGCGGGATGTTTCTGGTGCAGAGCGCGCAAATGGTGGAGGGTTCGCAAGCGGCGGAAGGCCAGGGTGCGCAGTCTGCGCAGAGCACAGCATTGACGACGGAGGCGAGGCCGAGTTTCGATGTGTTTGATGTGGCGACGGTGAAGCCGGTGGATCCCGGGGCAAAGGCGAACCGGTTTTTCAAGATGGATGGGCCGCATCGCTGGGTGGCGACGAACTACCCGCTGAAGAACCTGATCGCGCTGGCGTACGACCTGAATCCGCAGACGATATCGGGTGGGCCGGGATGGATCGATACGCAGGCATTCGATATTGAGGCGATTACTCCGGGAGACGTTCGACCAACGAGGCTGGAGCAGATGCAGATGCTGCGTGCGCTGCTGGTGGAGCGGTTCGGGCTGAGGTTCCACCGGCAGCAGAAGGAGTTTGCGATCTATGCGCTGACGGTGGCGAAGGGCGGACCGAAGCTGAGGGCGGCGGCGAAGCCGGACGATCCGCCGCAGATTGTTGGGGTGGTGTATCCGACGAAGATCCACGTGCCGGCGCGGAGCGTGACCATGGACGATTTTGTGGCGATGCTACAGCGGGCGACTCTGGACAAGCCAACGGTGAACCGCACGGAGCTGACGGGGAAGTACGACTTCGACCTGGAGTTCGCGCAGGATGAGTCGCAGTACGGCGGCGAGGTGCCGAAGGCGACAGAGGACACGCAGAGCCCGCCGTTGTTTACCGCGATGCAGGAGCAACTGGGGCTGAAGCTGGAGGCGACGCGCGGGATGGTAAGCGCGATGGTGGTGGATGAGGCGGAAAGGCCGTCGGCGGACTGAGCTTACCAGGTCTTCCAGGGAGCGCGGCCGGAGGCCCAGAGCTCTTCGAGCTGCTGCTTGTCGCGCAGGGTGTCCATGGCCTGCCAGAAGCCGTGGTGGAGGTAGGCCTGGACCTGGCCGCGGGCGACGAGGGGCTCGATGACCTCGCGCTCGAACATCCAGCGATCGTCCTTGATCTCCGCGATGACTTTGGGCGAGAGGACGAAGAAGCCGCCGTTGATCCAGCCGCCCTCGTCGCGGGGCTTCTCCTGGAAGGCGTAGACGTGGGAGTCCTTAATGCCGAGTGCGCCGAAGCGGGCGACGGGCTGGACTGAAGTCAACGTGACGAGCTTGCCGTGGGCTTTGTGGAAGGCGATGGAGGCCTGGATGTCGACGTTGGCAAGGCCGTCGCCGTAGGTCATGCAGAAGGCGTCTTCGTTCTCGACGTATTTGGCGACGCGGCGCAGGCGGCCGCCGGTCCCGGAGTCGTCGCCGGTATCGACCAAGGTGACGTGCCAGGGTTCGGCGACGGAGTCGTGCACGGTCATCTTGTTGTGGGCGACGTCGAAGGTGACGTCGGAGGTGTGGAGGAAGTAGTTGGCGAAGAATTCCTTGATGACGTAGCCCTTGTAGCCGAGGCAGATGACGAAGTCGTTGACGCCCTGCTGGGAGTAGAGCTTGAGGATGTGCCAGAGGATGGGGCGACCGCCAATCTCGACCATGGGCTTAGGGCGGAGGGTAGTCTCTTCCGAGAGGCGGGTACCGAGACCGCCGGCGAGGATGACGGCTTTCATCGCAGGGCCTTTCGGAGGGAGAATTCGAGGGGAAATTCAAGGGGGATTTCCACACAGACGGAGCGGGCGAGAACGGCGGAGGGTGAACTGTGCGCGGCTATACAACCGGGAGGATGTCTCTGTGCGTCCATTGGTATGCCCTAGTATGCCATGCGCGGAATCTGCTCCACGATGTGGGTTGAGATGGTTCCCGACAACCTTCGATGGTGGACGGGGCTGCGCGGGCTCTGAAACAATACACCAACGTTGCCTCCCCTTGTCTTGGGCGGCGGCCAGGAGCGACACCATGCGAACCGTAAAGATCGGCGACAAGGTTGTAGGCGAAGGCCACCCCTGCTACATCATTGCGGAGATCGGCATCAACCATAACGGGGACGTCGATCTGGCGAAGCGGCTGATCAGCGTGGCCGTGGCCGCGGGTTGCGATGCGGTGAAGTTCCAGAAGCGCACGGTGGACGTGGTGTATACGGCGAAGGAGCTGGCGACGCCGCGACCGACTCCGTTTGGCGAGACTAACGGCGACCTGAAGTACGGGCTGGAGTTCGATGCGGAGGACTACGCGGAGATCGACAAGTTCTGCAGGCAGGTGAAGATCGACTGGTTTGCCTCGCCGTGGGACGAGGGCTCGGTGGACTTTATCCAGATGTTCAATCCGCCGGCTTACAAGATTGCGTCGGCGTCGCTGACGGACGACAACCTGCTGCGGCACATCCGCAAGACGGGCAAGCCGGTGATCGCGTCGACCGGGATGAGCACGTATGAGGAGATCGACCACGCGGTGGAGGTGCTGGGCAAGGACGACCTGGTGCTGATGCATACGACCAGCACGTATCCGGCGAAGTACGAGCAGCTGAACCTGAAGGCGATCCCCAACATGATTGCGCGGTATGCGGTGCCGGTGGGGTATTCGGGGCACGAGACGGGGATTCCGACGTCGGTGGCGGCGCGAGCGCTGGGCGCGTGCTGCGTGGAGCGGCACATTACGATGGACCGCGCGATGTGGGGATCGGACCAGGCGGCGTCGCTGGAGCCGAACGGAATTTCCAGGCTGGTGCGCGACATACGGCTGGTGGAGAACTCGATGGGCGACGGGGTGAAGCGGGTGTATGCGGAGGAGATCCCGGTGATGAAGAAGCTGCGGCGAGTGGGTGCGGCGACGGCGTAGTTTCCGGGCGCTACGGATTTTCTTGCGGAACCCCATGTCCCTCACGAGCTGAGGCGCGTGGGGTTTCTGCTTTATGGGCGAGAGGCGCGCTGTTGGCGCGAAGGATGCGAGGCACGGGGGCGCAGGGTCGAGCGAAACGCAGGGGACGTTACACTGGGCGCGGTAGACTGGGGCGATGCCTTTCGATGCGAACAAGCTGGTGACGCTGCGCGCGATTGCCTTCGACGTGGATGGCGTGCTGACGGACGGCGGCGTGGTGTGGCCGGGCGCGGGCGAAGAGTCCAAGCGCTTCTGCTTTGCTGACATTATGGGCGTGTCGCTGCTGCGGCGGCTGGATGTGAAGATGGCGCTGATCTCGGGCGAGGACTCGCCGTTGGTGGACCGCTACGCGGCGAAGCTGCACATCCCCTTTGTGGCCAAGGGGACGCGCGACAAGGCGACGGCGCTGCGCGAGTTCGCGGTGAAGTTCGGGCTGGCGCTGGGGGAGATCTGCTTCTTCGGCGACGATGTGAACGATCTGGCGGCGATGGAAATTGCAGGACTATGCGCGTGTCCCAGCGATGCGGCGGCAGAGGTGCGGGAGTTTGTAGCGGAGCGGGGATTCGTCTCAGAGCTGCCGGGCGGCAGGGGCGCGGTGCGGTCATTTGCGGACGCAGTGCTGGCGGCGCGCGGGCTGCGCGGGCGGGATGTGTTTGGGATGAAGGCGCCGGAGTGAATGGAGCTGCTGTTCGGAGGTATATCCGGCTTGGTTAAGATGTTGGGGACTGAGAGCCAGATAAGTAGTGTGTAATCGTCTTACACCATGATGATGCGACGCGCAATTACATCGACACTCATCCGTCTTGGGCCGCATAACAGGATTGTGCGCCTGCTCATTGACCGAAAGTGCAGGCAATTTGGCGCTACTTTGACCGATCAGGGCCCCTTCCTGAGCCTGCGCAAGGGAAAGCGCGAGATGCGGCTAACCCCAAGTCATTTTGTCTATGCCCCCGATATGGCGGAGCGCTTCGAAACCTATTTCTCTCCCTTAGTCCCGAGGGACGAAGCTGGAATTGCGGTGCTTGACTTCTCCCGTCCGGGAATACTGCAGACCTACGCGGGTTCGGGATTGCAGTTTGAGATGGCCTCCTTCCCCGAGGAAGAGGACGCTATCGAGAGCTATTTTCAGTGGTATAGACCGGGCGCGGGTGAGACGGTGTTCGACCTGGGAGCGCATTGCGGTGTGTCCAGCTACCATTTCTCAAAGCTGGTGGGGCCGACGGGCCGCGTAGTTGCCTTTGAACCCGACCCGGTTAACTATTCACTGTTATTACGCAACATCGACCGGCATGGTTTGAACAACGTGATTCCGTTGCAGATTGCTGTTTCCGACACGCGCGGCGAGGCTCAGTTCAGCGCTGAGCAAACGATTGGGTCAACCCTGTTACAGCATTCCACCCGCACATCGGTTGGTCAGGTCATTCAAGTTAAGACGGTCACACTTGAAGATGCTTTTGCGGAGTGGGGACCGCCCAGCTTCTGCAAGATCGATATTGAAGGGGCGGAGATTGCGGTGGTCACAGCGTCTCGAAAGTTCCTCTCAAAGACGCACTGCCACTTTGCATTGGATACACATCACCCGGTAGGCGGTTCGTTCACCGATAAGCGCATCGAGGAGCTGTTTCGGGAGTGCGGATATGATGCTGCTTCCACGACAGAAGGAATGAGAACAACGTGGGCAAAGCCGGCCAGCTCTGCCGGATAAGATCCCCTCGAACTTTTGCGTGGAACGCGGACATTACTATAGAGGCAGATGAAACTCTCCGATTATGTAATGCAGTTTGTGGCCGAGCAGGGCGTTCGGCATGTGTTTCTGGTGACCGGCGGCGGGGCGATGCACCTGAACCAGTCGCTGGGCGCGGAGAACCGGATCGTGCCGATCTGCAACTCGCATGAGCAGGCCGCGGCGATCTGCGCCGAGGGCTATGCTAAGGCAACCAACGCGTTGGGCGTGTGCATGGTGACGACGGGGCCGGGCGGCACGAATGCGGTGACGGGCGTGGCGGGGGCGTGGCTGGACTCGACGCCGACGCTGTTTCTTTCAGGGCAGGTGAAGCGGCCCGACCGGATGTTCGACGCGAACGGCAAGCCGGTGGGCATGCGTCAGCTGGGCGTGCAGGAGGTCGACATCGCCTCCATCGTCAAGCCGATCACGAAATATGCGGTAACGGTGCTGGACCCGACGGAGATCCGCTACGAGCTGGAGAAGGCGGTGTACCTGGCGCTGAACGGCCGGCCGGGGCCGGTATGGGTGGACATTCCGCTGGACGTGCAGGCTTCGCCGATCGATGAGACTAAATTGCGGGGGTTCGAGGCGAGCGAGTTCGCGGACGCGGGCTTTATTCACGGGACCTCCAACGTGGGTGAGGAGGTTGCGCGGGCGATTGAGGCGATCAACGCGTGCGAGCGGCCGCTGCTGTTTGCCGGGAACGGCATTCGGCTGGCCCATGCGGAGCGCGAGTTTGAGGAGCTGAGGCAGTACCTGGGCGTGCCGACGGTGGCGACGTGGTGCGCGGCCGACCTGGTGCCTTCAGACGAACCAAACTACGTGGGAAGGCCGGGGTCGGTGGCGGCGCGCGGGGCGAACTTTGCGCTGCAGAACTGCGATCTGCTGCTGGCCATCGGGGTGCGGCTGGACTTTGCGATTACGGGATATGCGCCGCAGAACCTGGCGCGCGAGGCGCACAAGATCGCGGTGGACATCGATGCGGCGGAGCTGGGCAAGCTGCATCCGTACCTGCAGCAGCCGGTGTGCGCGGACGCGAAGGTTTTTCTGACGGAGCTGTTGAAGCAGAAGGAGAAGCTGAAGCCGCGGGGAATCGAGGCATGGCGCACACGCTGCGCGGACTGGAAGACACGCTATCCGGTGGTGACGGACGAGCACCGCAAGGCGGAGGGGCCAGTGTCGATCTTTAACCTGGCCGAGGTGCTGGGGACGGAGGTGAAGCCCGAGGACCGGCTGGTGGTGGGGAATTCGGGTTCGGGGATTGAGATCTATCTGCTGGCGTTTCCGACGCTGCACTCGCAGCGGCTGTACCACACAGCGGGGCTTGGGGCGATGGGCTACGCGATCCCGATGGCGATCGCGGTGGCGATTGCGAATCCCGGGCGCAAGGTGATCGCGGTGGATGGAGACGGCGGGTTCCAGTTCAACATTCAGGAGCTGGAGACGATCCACCGGCTGCAACTGCCGATCAAATTTTTTGTGCTGAACAACGACGGCTACAGCTCGATTCGGGCGTCGCAGAAGGCGTACTTTGGCAGCGCGAATATTGGGGCAGACAAAAGCACGGGGCTGACGATTCCGGACCTCTCAAAAGTGGGCGCGAGCTATGGACTGGAGACGTACGTGATCCGGGACCAGACGAAGCTGCGCGAAGAGGTGCGCAAGGTGCTTGCGATGAAGGGGCCCGTGGTCTGCGACGTGAACGTGCTGCCGGACGAGGTGCGCGCGCCGCGGCTGCAGAGTTATCAGAAACCGGATGGCTCGTTCGTGTCGAAGCCGCTGGAGGACCTGTTCCCGTTCTTGGCGCGCGAGGAGTTTCTGGCGAATATGATCGTGAAGCCGCTGCCGGAATAGGAATCTGGGAATGCCGAAGGGCGCTTCGCGAGAAGCGCTGGGGATGTAAGCTGGAGCACATGGGGCACAGCTATGGAATTATGCAGGGGCGCCTCTCGCCGCCGGAAGATGGGCGCTTCCAGTCCTTTCCGCGCACGCACTGGCGGGAGGAGTTTGGGCGGGCGCGCGAGGCGGGCCTGGATTACATCGAGTGGATTCACGACGAGTATGGCGCGAACGGGAACCCGATCTTCAGCGAGAATGGCCTGGCGGAGATGGATGCGCTGAAGCGCGAGCACAGTATCACGACGCCCGCGTTGTGCGGCGACTGGTTTATGGATCGACCGCTGATCCGGTGCAGCGCGGAGGAACGGGTCGAACGTGAACGGCATTTGTACGGGCTGATCCCGATTGCGGCGAGGATCGGGGCGAGCAGGATTGTGCTGCCGTTTGTCGACCAGTCGAAGATAGAGACTGAGGACGAGAAGCAGACGGTGCTCGATGTGCTGCGCCGGGCGCTTCCGGTGGCGCGACGGCACAACGTCGAGCTGCACCTGGAGGCTGATTTTGGGCCGGCGGAGTTTGCGGATTTCCTGGCGTTGATAGAAGATCCGAGCCTGAGGGTGAACTGGGACTCGGGGAACAGCTCGGGGGTGGGCTATGCGGCGGCGGAGGAGTTTGCTGCGTATGGCTGGCGGATTGGGTCGATCCATATTAAGGACCGCTATAAGAAGCCGGAGGGCGGGATGGAGACGCGTCGGCTGGGGAAGGGGTCGGCGGACTTCGATGAGGTGTTCAAAGCGATGCGCCGCATTGATTACAAGGGCGGAGTTACGCTGCAGGTTGCGCGTGGTGCAGAGAACGATGAGGTGAATTTTATTAAGGGCCAGCTCGCGTTTGTGAAGCGATACTGGTAGGGGTGCGCATGGGTATCTCCGCGGAAGAAGTAAAACGCGACTCGCTGTTCTCGCTGGAAGGCAGGACTGCCGTGCTGACGGGAGCGTCCGGGTTTCTGGGACGCACGTTTGCGCTGGCGCTGCTGGCGAACGGCGCGCGGGTTGTGGCGCTGGGACGCAGCGCACGTTTGGAGCAGGAGGCGAAGAGCTGGGCGAGTGAGTTCGGCGAGGACAAGATCGCGTTCCATGCGATCGATATGTACGACGTGGCCGCGCTGAACGCGCTGTGCGACCGGATTGCGGGCGAAGAGCGATCGGTCGATATTCTGGTGAATAACGCGCATGAGCTGGGAGCGGCGACGGGGTTCAATATTCCTGAGGGATCGCTGGAAAACGCGAGCTTCGACCAGTGGCAGCGGAATCTGCAGGGCGGTGTCTACTGGGCGGTGCAAACCACGCAGCGGCTGGGCGTGCGCATGAAGGAACAGAGCCGCGGGTCGATCATCAACATCGCGACGATGTATGCGTCGGTGGCGCCGAGGCCTCAGCTCTACGAGGGGACGACGTCGCTGAATCCTCCTGGGTACTCCGCTTCGAAGGCGGCGCTGGTCGCGTTTACGCGGTATACGGCGAGCTTCTGGGGACGCGAGGGTGTGCGCGCCAATTGCATCTCGCCGGGGCCGTTCTCCAACACAGAGGACGTGGAGGGACAGAACTCGGTTGCTGATGACTCGCCCTTTGTGCAGCGGCTGAAGGGCTACACTGTGATGAATCGTATTGGACGTCCCATTGAGCTTTGTGGCGCGCTGCTGTTTCTTGCCTCGGATGCGAGCTCATACGTGACGGGGCAGAACTTCAATATTGACGGCGGATGGACGGCAGTTTAACTGTCGCGGTGAGAAGCGCAGAATCGCATGGACCTTGGCCTGGACAAACAGATCGTCTTTGTTGCCGGCTCTTCGCGCGGCATCGGCAAGGCCATTGCAGCGACGCTGCTGCAAGAGGGCGCGAGCGTGGTGCTGACGGGGCGCGATGAGGCTTCGCTGCATGCAGCGGAGGCCGAGTTGGCGGCAACGGCCGGACAAGAGCGCATCTTGGCGATTGATGGAGATTTTGCGGACTCTGCGACTATCGCCCGAGCTTTTGAGCAGACGGTTCAGCGCTTCGGGAGGATCGACCACCTGATTGCCAATCTGGGCACAGGCAACGGCAAGCCGGGCTGGGATCAGACTGAGGAAGAGTGGGGGCGACTCTTCGAGGTAAACTTTTTCGCTTCCACCCGGCTGGCGCAGGCCGTGGTGCCTTTGCTGCTGGCAAATGTGGGAGGCGGGTCGATTCTTTTCATCTCTTCGATCGTCGCGATTGAGGCGACGGCGGCGCCGTTGCCGTACTCCGCGGCGAAGGCGGCGCTGGTGAACTATTCCAAGAACCTGGCGCGGATGCTAGGGCCGAAGAAGATCCGCGTGAATACGATTGCGCCCGGGAACATCTTCTTTGCGGGCGGCTCGTGGGAGCAGCATTTAAATGCGCGACGCGAGGCCGTAGAGGCGATACTGGAACACGAGGTTCCGCAGCAGCGGTTTGGGACGCCGGAGGAGATCGCGTCGCTGGCCGCGTACCTTTGTTCGCCACAGGCGGCGTTTGCGACCGGTGCGTGCTACGTGATGGACGGCGGCCAGACCCGCAGCCTATAGACTGGTGTTGGTATGGCGCTTTCCAACAATAGAGTGCGGGACCTGTTCGACCTGAGCGGCCGCGTCGCGATTGTGACCGGCGGGGCAGGGCTGCTGGGCTATCAGCATGGAGCGATTTTGGCGGCGGCTGGGGCGCATGTGGTGGTGCTGGACCTGGCGGCGGCGAATCCGGCGCTGCGCGCCGAGCAACTGCAACTGGCGCATGGGCCAGAGTGTTTGGGTCTGGCGGCCGACATTACCAGCGAGCCTTCGCTGAAGGCGGCGCGGGATGCGGTGATGGCGAAGTTCGGGCGCATCGATATTCTGATCAACAATGCAGCGAACAACCCTAAGGTGGAAGCCGATGCGCAGGGTGAGCCGAAGCAGTGGTCGCGGCTGGAGAACTTTCCGCTGGAGGTGTGGAACGCGGATATTGCGGTGGGGCTGACGGGGGCGTTCCTCTGCTCGCGCATCTTTGGCGGCGAGATGGTGAAGCGCAACGCAGGCGTGATTGTGAATGTCGCCTCCGACCTGGGGGTGATTGCGCCCGACCAGCGGCTCTACCGCAAGGAGGGGCTTGCGGAGGACCAGCAGCCGGTGAAGCCGGTGACATATTCGGTGGTGAAGACGGCGCTGATCGGGTTGACGCGATATCTGGCGACGTACTGGACGGCGCACAACATCCGGGTGAATGCAATCTCGCCGGGCGGGATTGCGGCGGGGCAGCCAGAGGAATTTACGTCGCGGCTGCATCCGCTGATCCCGCTGGGCCGGATGGCGGATAAGGACGAGTATCAGGGGGCGATCCTGTTTCTGTGCTCGGATGCATCCAGCTACATGACGGGGCACAACCTGATTGTGGATGGCGGGCGCAGTGTCCTCTAGCGTCGCGGACCGGCTTCGCCGGCATTTTCCTGCGGGGCAGTTTGTGCGCTACCTGTGCGTCGGGGCGTTCAATACGGTATTTGCGTATGCCGACTTTGCGCTTGTCCTTTACCTGCTGCATGACCTTTTGCCGCAACGGCTGCTCTATCTGGCGGTGCTAGCAGCGTTGGTCGTGGTGTTCCCGGTGAACGTGACGGTGGCCTATTTCGGGTATAAAGTCTTCGTCTTCCAAACGAGTGGGAATTACCTGCGCGAGTGGCTGAAGTGTTTTGCGGTCTATGGGTCGGCTGCATTACCTTCGCTGCTTATACTTCCTCTCCTCACCAAGGTGTTACAGGTACTGTTCCACCGCAACAGCATTGCGCTGCATGGGATGCTAACGGGCGTAGAGGGACATCTTCATGGTGGTCTGCTTGTGCTGGCGAAGGGCGCAGCGAACGGACATGCGCTGGCAGGCTATCTGGCGGGCGGGATCGTGACGATTGCATCTACCCTGTATAGCTTTCTGGGGCACAGAAATGTGACGTTCCGGCAGCAGGGTGTTTGAGGACAAAGACCTCGTGCGAACTGACTAGGTGCTTTGTCTGCATTTCCGAAGGGTGAGGTAGATGGGGTAGTGGGCCTGGAGCGCGACGAGAAGGTGCCCGGCCCAGTTGCCGACATTCAGTGTCTGCAGCAGGGCGATGAGGCGTCCGATGTTGCCCTTTACTACCTGTGCCTCGAAGTGGAAGGGCTCGGAGAGTCGCTTGAGAAATATATCCTTGCCGAGCGAGACCTGTTCCACGCAATAGGTGCGGCCCAGCTCCTTTACCTGCCTACGGCACCAGACGGGATTGATTTGAGTGCGCAAAGTGAGGGCGAAGGAGGGGTCGCGCCGGAAGATCGTTTTGATCCACCAGGGGAGCAAGGACTTCCATAGGATTGGCGGCTGTACGACCAGATAATGTCCTTCAAAATAGGAGAGGAAGTTGGGGATCTCGACATAGAGAAGACCCCCGGGGCGCAGAACGCGCATTGCCTCCCGCAGCACCTGCTCGGGAACCTGGGTGTGTTCGAGGACGTTGGCGGAGTATACGATGTCAAAGCTCTCGTCGGGGAACGGCAACGATTCCCCCAATGAGCTGAGGACGCGCTCTGGATCGAGGCCATTGGCTGCGAGCAGCTTTCTGGAGGCTGCGTAACCCAGACCGAAGCCGACGCCGCTGGGCTCTACGCCGTAGGCATCGGCGCCGAAGTCGGCGAGGCAGGTTGCGAGATTGGTGCCATAGCCGGAGCCGATCTCAAGCATCTTCTTCCCGCGAAGGGGCGTGAGTCGGTCAACCTGCTGCATGCGGGCGGCGCAGCGGGAGAGATTGAGAAAGTCGGACGCGGTGGTAAGCCGGTCCACCTTGTTAATCGGCTCGAAGAATACCCCAATCGACTCGACCGCCATGTCGAGAACCTCCTGGGGTACGCGGACGGAGGTTGTGACGGCTACGTCTAAAGCTGGCTGGCCCTCTTCCAAGGTCACTCCCCTGTGCTGCATGTGTTAGCGATATTCGACGAAGGGAGGCCTTGGCCTGAGAATGATCCGGCGAAGCGTCCTTCGGCTAGACTGTAGATGCCATTATAGGGAGCCACCCTGAGCGAGAAGAAGACGATCTCGATTATTACGCCCTGCTACAACGAAGAGGACAACGTCCTGAACGTGTACAACCAGGTGCGCGAGGTGATGGCGGGGATCGGGCGGTACGAGTACGAGCACATCTTCATCGACAACTCGTCGACGGACCATACGGTGGCGATCCTGAAGATGATTGCGGCGGAAGATAAGAACGTGAAGGTGATCGTGAACGCGCGCAACTTCGGGCACATCCGCTCGCCGATCCATGCGCTGTTCCAGACGCGGGGCGATGCGGTGATCGGCATTGTGGCCGATCTACAGGACCCGCCGCCGATGATTGCGGACATGATCCGCGAGTGGGAGAACGGCGCGTACTGCGTGCTGGGCATCAAGCGAACGAGCGAGGAGAACTCGCTGATGTTCTGGGCGCGCAAGCAGTATTACAAACTGGTGGAGCGGCTTTCGTCGATTGAGACGATCCAGAATTACACGGGCTTTGGGCTGTACGACCGCAAGGTGGTGGAGCTGGTGCGGTCGTTCGACGACCCATATCCCTATTTTCGCGGGATGATCGCGGAGATTGGGCTGCCCACGGTGAAGCTGCTGTACGATCAGCCGGCGCGCAAGTTCGGCATCACCAAGAACAACTGGTACACGCTGTACGACATTGGGATGCTGGGCATCATCAGCAACTCAAAGATACCGCTGCGGCTGGCGGCGCTGGCCGGATTTATCGGCGCAACATTTTCCTTTCTGATTGGCGTGGTGTATCTGGTTCTGAAGCTGGCGCTCTGGTCGACCTTCAGCTTTGGCCTGGCGCCGATGCTGATTGGCGTGTTCTTTATATCGTCGCTGCAGCTGGTGTTTCTGGGGGTGATGGGCGAATATATCGGCTCGATCTACACCTTTATTCAGAAGCGGCCGTACGCAGTAGAGCTGGAGCGCATCAATTTTGAGTATCCGCCGGCGTATCCGAAGCAGAGTGCGCCGGAGGGGATTGCTGCGCCTGTGTCGCCGGTGAGTGCGTAGAGTTGGCGCGGGTGGGAATGGATTCAGGAGGTCAGCGTCATTCGAGACTTGGTTAAAAGGCAATTGCAGGAGTCGGTGGCGACGATCACCGCGGTGCTGAACGACGAGCAGATACACGCGGCGGTGCTGGAGGCTGGGCGCGTGACGGCCGAGGCGATGCGCGCGGGACGCAAGCTGATGGTGTGCGGCAACGGCGGATCGGCGGCGGACGCGCAGCACCTGGTGGCGGAGTTTGTTTCGCGGCTGACGGTGGACCGGCCGGCGCTGCGTGCGATTGCGCTGACCACCGACTCGAGCATATTGACGGCGATCGGCAACGACTATAGCTACGACAACGTCTTCGAGCGGCAGGTGGAGGCGCTGGGGATTAAGGGCGATGTGCTGCTGGCGATCTCGACCAGCGGCAACTCAAAGAACTGTGTGAAGGCGCTGAAGTTGGCGCGCGCAATGGGCATCCACACGGTGAGCTACACGGGCAATGCGGGCGGGGCGATGAAAGAGCTGAGCGACATCAACGTGATTGTGCCGTCGAACGTCACGATGAACATTCAGGAGTCGCATCTGGGGCTGGAGCATATCTTCTGCATGGTGGTGGAGCGCTGCTACTTTGGACCGGGGTTTGGCGAGGCTGCGAAGTAGCGGATGCGTGCGCCGCCACTGGCGAGGGCCGACCTGGATCTGATGTTGGAGCAGACGCGCGAGCGGTGGGAAGAGGCGCGTGGGCAGCGGATATTTATTACAGGCGGGACGGGGTTCTTCGGCTGCTGGCTGGTGGAGAGCTTCTGCCATGTGAACCGCGAGCTGGGGCTGGGGGCGCAGGCTACGGTGCTGACGCGCGAGCCGGCGCGGTTTGCGGCGAAGTGTCTGCACCTGGCGAATGATGCAGCGATTACGCTGCACGCGGGCGATGTGCGTAGCTTTGAGTTTCCCGAGGGCGAGTTTCGGTATGTGGTCCATGCGGCTACGGAGTCTGTGGCGCAGCAGAGCGCGGATGAGACGCGGTCTACGATTGTGGATGGGACGCGGCGGACGCTCGAGTTTGCGGAGCAATGCGGGGCGAGGAAGTTTCTGCTGACCAGCTCCGGCGCGGTGTACGGGCGGCAGCCGGTGGAGATGATGCATGTGCCGGAGAGCTATGTGGGTGAGACTGGGGCAGAGAATTCGGCGCCGAATGCGTATGCGGAAGGGAAGCGCCGGGCGGAGGCGATGTGCGCAGAGGCGAATGGGTTTGAGGCGAAGATTGCGCGCTGCTGGGCCTTCTGCGGGCCGCATCTGGCGCTCGATGCGCACTTCGCGGTTGGGAATTTTATCGGGGATGTGCTGGCTGGGCGGCCGATTGCGATTGGCGGGGATGGCACGCCGCGGCGGTCGTATCTGTACGCGGCCGATTTAGCGGCTTGGCTGTGGACGATGCTGTTCCGCGCACCGGCGCTGGTGCCGATCAACGTGGGTTCGGCGCACGACGTGAGTATCCGCGAGCTGGCGGAGATTGTGGCGCGAACGCTGGCGCTGGGAACGGAGATTCGCGTGGCGAAGCAGGCAGTGCCGGGCGCGGCGCCGGCGAGATATGTGCCGAGTGTCGAGCGTGCTGAGAGGCTGCTGGGGCTGCGAGAGACGGTGGGACTGGAAGAACAGATACGGCGGACGGCCGCGTGGTACAGGCAGAGGTGAAGAGGTGCGGCTGCACAGGTGGATGCGCGCAGCGTAATTCTGCGGGCCGGGTGTGTATCGTTAAGAGATATGGCGGATAAGGCTGAAGAGCTGCGGCAACGGATCCTGGAGCTGACGGCGGAGTATCACGCGGCGAAATTCGCGGCGAAGGAGTTTGTGCCGGGCGAGTCGGTGGTGCCGGTGTCGGGGAAGGTGATCGACGCGGGCGACATGGCGTCGGTGGTGGATGCGGCGCTGGATGGCTGGTTTACGACGGGCCGCTGGGCGAAGGAGTTCGAACGCAGGCTGGCGCGGTTTGTGGGGGTGCGGTCGGCGAGCCTGGTGAATTCGGGTTCGAGCGCGAACCTGGTGGCACTGAGCGCGCTGACCTCGCCGAAGCTGGGCGAGCGGCGTCTGAGGCCGGGCGATGAGGTGCTGACGGTCGCGGCAGGGTTCCCGACGACGGTAAATCCGATCTTCCAGAACCGGCTGGTGCCGGTGTTTGTGGATGTGACGCTGCCGACGTATGAGATCGACGTGGCACGGCTCGAAGCGGCGTACAGCCCGAAGATGAAGGCGGTGATGATTGCGCATACGCTGGGGAATGTCTTCGACCTGGATGCGATCATGGCGTTCTGCAGGAAGCACAATCTCTGGTTAGTTGAAGACTGCTGCGACGCGCTGGGGTCGACGTGGAAGGGCAGGCGCGTGGGGACGTTCGGTGACATCGCGACGGTGAGCTTCTATCCCGCGCACCACATTACGATGGGCGAGGGCGGCGCGGTGATGACGGACAAGCCGATCCTGCAGGTGCTGATCGACAGCTTCCGCGACTGGGGGCGCGACTGCTGGTGCGAGCCGGGGATGGACAACACGTGCGGCAAGCGGTTCGACTGGCAACTGGGGACGCTGCCGTGCGGGTATGACCACAAGTACACCTACTCGCACGTGGGCTACAACCTGAAGGCGACGGACATGCAGGCGGCGCTGGGGCTGTCGCAGATTGGGAAGCTGGAGGAGTTCATCGCGCGGCGCAAGGAGAATTTTGCTTACCTGCGTGCGGCGCTGGAGCCGCTGAGCAAGTTTTTGATCCTGCCGCAGGCAACGGAGAATTCAGACCCGAGCTGGTTCGGGTTTCCCATTGGGGTGAAGACGGACGCGCCGTTTACGCGCGACCAGCTGACAAGGGCTTTGGAAGCGCAGAAGATCGGGACGCGGCTGCTGTTCGCGGGAAATTTGTTGCGTCAGCCGGCGTATGAAGGGTGGGAGTATCGCGTGGTGGGTGAGCTGACCAACACGGACTTCGTGATGAACCAGGTCTTCTGGATTGGTGTGTTTCCGGGGCTGACGCGCGAGATGCTGGACTTCATCGCGAAGACAGCGACAGAGTTTGTGGCGACGGCGAAGACCGGGCTGGTGGTGGCGTAGGGCGGACCGGCACAAGAGAAGACAAACCACGGATTGACACGGATGTTCACGGATTAAGATCAGAGCGTTTTGATCTGTGCGCTTCCGTGCGGATATGTGGTCGTATTAATGCGGTGTGGGCGAATGTTACTTGAGCGTCATCAGGTACGCGGTGACGAGGTTGAGATCGTGCGGGTTGAGGTGCATGGGAGGCATGAGAGCACCGGGCTTGAAGGCTGCGGGGTCGTCGACAAAGGCGCGAAGGTTGGCCTGGGTGAGCGGGACGGAACCGGCGGCGATGGTGTCGCGGCTGGCGAGGTGGGTGAGATCCGGGCCGAAGGTTCCGGCGGCCACGGTGCCGCGCACGGTGTGGCAACTGATGCAGGCGGTGTGTAGAAAGATGGCGCGGCCGGCGGCGACGGAGGGATCGTCGACGGCAGGCTGCTGCTGGAGTGCGACCCAGGCGGCGAAGTCGGCGGGACTCTCTGCGTAGACACGCAGCACATTTTTGCGTGCTGCGTGCACTGGCCGAGATAAAGGCCGGGCGTGGTGGGGTTGAGAACCATAGTGCTCATGCGGTTGGGCACGAGGTCGGTGTTCGCAGCCAGGCGTGGGATCGAGAAGCTGTGGGTGATGTCAGCGGAGGTCAGTGTGAGGTAGGTGGGCGAGGGCTGTTTGGCGTCGTTGACCGGGATGTGCAGCTCATTCGCGGTGACGATGCCGAGCTTTGGGTAGCGGTACTCCCACCAGAACTGATGGCCGATGACGGTGACGTCGACCGCGTCGGCGGCCTTGCGTGCGTTGTGGGTGGTGAGAATGACGCGCGCGACGGCGAGCAAGAGCAGGACGATGATGAGGATGGAGATGACGGTCCAGAAGCGCTTGATCTGGGTCACGGAATCAGTGTATCGCTGCGCCGTCGGCTGCAGAATGCATGGCAGGCGAAGACGCGGGGATTGCGTGCGATCTGCGTGCGGCGAGCGCGGCGAAGATCTGGGTTATGGCGTAGGCGGCGAGCAAGGTGAGCAGAGGATCGATGTTGAGGCGGTAGCGAAACTCGGCGTGGGTGATGTAGTAAGGAAGCGGGAAGAAGAGCAGAGGCAGCGCGAAGAGGGTGGCGATGCAGCGCTGGCGGCGGAAGAGCAAGACGAGGCCGGTGAATCCGAAGAGCGTGGTGATGAGTGCGTGCATCTCGTAGGTGATGGAGCCGCCGAGGTTGCCGGTGCCGGTCCAGAAGCGATAGAAGCGGCGCGCGGTGAGATCGGCGAAGACGGCGGGGTGGGAGCGGATGTAACTCCAGGCTTCGGTGGACTTGTTGTGGGTGTATGCCGCCTCGCCTTCGGCGAGATAGGAGGCGAGCTCGTGCTGGTTGAACATGGGAAAGACGGACTCGTCGAGACGGCCGGTGGCGCCGGGGCGGTTGCCCATCCAGAGCTCGAAGCCAACGGTGGAGCGCAGCGGGATGAAGGCGTGGAAGCGGACCGCGTTGCGGATGGGCCAGGGGATGAAGACGAGCAGCAGAGCGAGCGCGCCGAGGGCCGCGGGCTTCCACGCAGCGCGGGACGCGGAGATAGTATCCCATGCGAGCCAGCCCAGGATGGCGGCGAATGAGGGCAGGAGCGCGGGATTGACCAGCGCCGCGACGCCCACGAAGACGCCGAGGAGTATCCAGTTGGCAGGGGTGGGCACGCGACGGCAGCGCAGAGCAAGCGTGAGCATCACGACGAAGAAGAGGGCAGAGAAGCTCGACTCCCAGAAGATGGCGGGGAGCCAGAGCACAGGCAGCGAGACGGCCCAGAAGAGGCCTGCGAGGTTGGCGGTGGGCACGTCGAAGAGGTTGCGGGCTAGGCGCATCATCAGTGCGACGGTGACGAGTGCGACGAGGATCTGCAGAAGCAGGATGACGACGAGAGAGGTGAAGGTGTAGACGCCGAAGAGGAGAAAGATTCCGGCGATGAGAGTTGGATAGCCTGGCGCGATGAAGGCGGTGGGGCCGGTAGAGCCGCCGAAGGGCGAGCTGTAGCCGAGGCCGTGGACGAGCGAGTTGGCGAGGAAACCCATCTCCCACGGATGCGAGTAGAACCACATGCGCGGACGGTTCAGGAGGACGAAGGGAAGAATCAGGAGACGCATGACGAGCGCGATGCCGAGGATCGCGTAGAGCCAGAGACGCACGGGCGCAGGCTGCGGTGCGGCGATCTCCGCGCGAGGCTGTGATTGGGGCTGGGTGGTCATTTTGGCGATGTGAAGCGAGCGCACGGTTCCGGATCAGGATGCAGCGAGTCTGATTTTAACGCAAGGTGCGGCTAATAAGTTCATTAGAAACAAAAAGATAAGTCCGATATGGGACGGACTTTCGTGTTACCTCGTGACACTTATTGGGGATTCCTAATGATTGGAGTTGCTCCTAGTCTCAGTTCATCCCGTGGGACTCGCAAAAACCCGGAGTGCCTTGGAAAACCCGAACTAGGAGAAACAAACACATGAAGAACATGAAGCAGCTCTTTACCAGCCTGATCAACGAGGATTCCGGTCAGGACCTGATTGAATACGCACTGGTCGCAGCTCTGGTTGGTCTCGGTGCGGTCGCCGCGATGAAGGGTCTCTCGAACTCCATCGGCAACACGTTCAATGGCGTCGGCAACTCGCTCACCAACGCTGTTTAGTAATACGCCTTAGCGCAAGCGGACAGGCGGCTTATGCGAGCTTATCGACGTCGGCGCTCGCATAAGCCCCTTCCACCTACTTGTGTCCCGAGCCATCGAGACATCTGACCGTCAGACCCCCCGGACTGACTCTCTGCCAAACTCACCCTCTGCAAGGAGACGAAAGAATATGAAGAACATGAAGCAGCTTGTGAAGAGCCTGATGACGGATGAGTCCGGTCAGGATTTGATTGAGTACGCCCTGGTCGCGGCCCTTGTGGGTCTCGGCTCCGTTGCCGCCATGAACAGCCTCGCGGGTTCGATCGCGTCGACGTTCAACGGCGTGGGCAATGCACTGACCAACGCGGTATAACGCGGATGAAGCCCGCATGAGGCCACGGTCAGCCTCATGTGGGCTTCAGACATTTTGTATGAACAGACGAATATCCGGGCCGCGCACGTCCCATTTCACATCATCAGGAACGATCAATGACTTACCTGCAACCACAATTGACGTATCCTGCGGCGGCCGCGGCCTGCGCCCTGATCGGCTCCGTCACTGACGTAAAGAGCCGCCGGATTCCCAACATAATTACAGTGCCCGCTTTCTTCTTTGGTCTCTGCCTTCACCTTGTTCTGGGCGGATGGCGCCAAATGCTGACCGCGTTGGCCGCGGGAATCATCTGCGGCGTGATCTTCCTAGTGTTCTTTATCGCCGGCGGCATGGGCGCGGGAGACGTGAAGCTGATTACCGCAGTGGGCTGCATCGCCGGCATGTCGCACATCGCCTACATCCTGGTGCTGACCGCGATTACGGGAGGCGTGATGGCGCTGGTGCTCGCGCTGGCGCGCGGGCGGCTGAAGCAGACGCTGATGAATGTTGGCGAGATTGCCTCGCACCATCGCAACCAGGGACTGCAGCCGCACCCTGACTTGAATGTGAAGAACACGCAGACCCTGCGGCTGCCCTACGCATTGGCCATCGCCGGCGGAAGCGTGCTAACGCTTTTCTTTCAGATCCAATAGAGGTGTAGCGTGCTAAATCGTCGGCTCACCTCAGCTTTCATCATTGCCCTGGTGATTTCAGGAGTCTTTACCTACTGGCTGAGCCAGAGGTTCAGCAAGGCGCACACTCCTCCGCCGCCGCCCAAGAGCCAGTATGTTGCCGCGGCTGCCAATCTGGAGGCCGGGCAGGCAATTAAGGCGGAGAACCTGCGCCTGGTGGACTGGCCGGCTACCATGCCGCTGACCGGAGCGTTTACCGCGCCGCAGGGGGTGGTGGGACGAGTGGTGATGTATCCCCTTGCCGCGGGCGAACCGATTTTGGAGCGTCAACTGGCGAGCCCAGGCGCTTCCACCGGGTTGACGGTGAAGATCCCGGATGGCATGCGGGCGATCTCGCTGCGCTCCGACGAGGTGGTGGGCGTGGCAGGCTTCCTGCTGCCGGGTACGCACGTGGACGTGCTGGTGACGATCCATCCCACAGGCGAGCCGGACCCTGTGACCAACACCGTGCTGCAGAACGTCGAGGTGCTGACCAGCGGGCAGAATACCGAGCCTGATCCGGCGGGCAAGCCAGTGACGGCGACTGTGGTGACGCTGCTGGTGAAGCCGGAGGATGCGGAGAAGGTAGACCTGGCCAGCACCCAGGGCATTGTGCATTTCGTTCTGCGAAACGGCGTAGACCAAGCGGAGTTCAAGGGGCCGCCAGCGCTTTATTCAGAGCTGTCGGGAGTGGTCCCGCCGATACCGGGCAAGCCGGCCGCCAGGCCGGGGTCGGGACCGCCGAGACCTAAGCCCTATGTGGTGGAGACTTTCATGGGCGGAGCGATGAAGGCGGACAACTTCCAGTGAGATTGAGAATGCAACACAACGAGCACAACCCGGCGAAGAGCCCGCGGAGTATGGTGCGCACGATTGCGTTGGCAGCGATGCTGGCTGCGGCGCTGACGCCGTTCTGCGCGGCGCAGGATGTGCTCGAGGCAGCGCCCATGGGGTCCAACGCGGCGGCGCCGCTGAAGACTGCGCCGGTGCAGGGCGGTCCGTTGCAGGGCGGCGCGTTGAAGACGGCCCCGGCCGAGCCTGAGCCGTTCGAGAGCGCACCGTTGAAGGCAGCTCCGCTGGGGGCGGCGCCGATCCAGGCGTTGGTGACGGGAGCGGATACGATGCCGGCTACTTTTAGCAGCATCAGCCGTATTCCCGCCGAGAGCAACATGCTGCATGTGACGGTGGGGCACCAGTTCTTCATCAACACCAAGACTCGCCTGCGCCGTATCTATGTGACCGATGCCAGCGTGCTGAGTTCAGTGACGCTGAGCCCGAACCAGATCGTGGTGACGGCGTTGGCGCCGGGGCTGACCTCCATGACGCTGCTGGATGAGATTGGCCGTGCGCAGTCGTACCTGGTGTCTTCGGACCTGGACATCGATGGCCTGCGCGACGCGATGGGCGAAGCGCTGCGCAGCGATGCGGTGAAGGTGGAGGGAAGCGGCGGGCGCGTGGTGCTGAGCGGCACGGTCACCAGTCAGGCCGCGGTGGACAACGCGGTGAAGCTGGCGGGGATGTATGCCAAGGATGTGGTGGACGCGATCACGGTGAACCCAGGCCATCCCAAGCAGGTGCGCCTGGAGGTGCGGATCCTGGAGGTGGACCGCAGCAAGGCGCTGCAGCTGGGCATCAACCTGTTCAACCCCGGCGGCAATACCAGTTTTCTGGCGGCGACGACGACGGCGCAGTATCCCTCGACTTCGACGCTGAGCGGAAGCAGCACGACCACCGCCCTTGCTACGGTGATCGCGTCGAATCCGCTGAACTTTATGTTGTACAGCGCGAAGCTAAACCTGGGCACGACGATCCAGGACCTGCAGACCAAGCAGGTGCTACAGATATTGGCGGAGCCGACGATCACCACGATCAGCGGCCAGAAGGCCGACTTCCTCTCCGGCGGCGAGTTCCCCTTCCCGATTGCACAGCCGGGCAGCGGAGGCGGCGCGCCGGTGATCACGATCAGCTTCCGGCCCTATGGCGTGAAGGTGGAGTTCACACCGATCGTGAACGACGATGGGACGATCCGGCTGACAGTGGCGCCGGAGGTGAGTGCGCTGGACTACAGCAATGCTGTCTCGATCAGCGGCTTTACGGTGCCGGCGCTCTCAACGCGCAGAGCGGAGACGCAGGTGGAGTTGCGCAGCAACCAGAGCTTCGCGATCTCCGGCCTGCTGGACCAGAGGACGACGGACCTGCTGGACAAGAGCCCCGGCATCTCCAGCGTTCCAATCCTGGGTGCGCTCTTCAAATCGAAGAACGTGAACCACTCGACGACGGAGCTGGTGGTAGTGGTGACGCCAACCGTGGTGGATCCGCTGACCGATAACAGCGAGCCGGTGCAGCCGGATATGCCGATTCCTACACTGGATCAGAACAGCTTCGACAAGTCGCTAGGCAAGAACCTGAACCCACGGCCGGCAGCGCCTCCGCTCAATCCGGAACGGCCGCCGTTCGGCGACATGGCGCCCATGCCGCTGCCGCCGGGCACATCTCCCGATGGCAAGGTTGTGGGCGATGCTGCTCCGGTGCAGGCACCTGCAAGCACACCAGTGCAGAGTCAGCCGAACATTTCTGTGCAAAGCCCGTCGATTGCAGTGCCGACTGCGGTACAGGTTCCCGCAAGTGCCGCGCCGAGTGCAAACAATATTCCGATGCAGGCTCCGGCGGTTACGCCAGCGGTGGCTCCGGCGCAGATTCCGGTAAGCATTCCGGCGCAGAGTCAGCAGCAGGCACCGGCGAGCGCTCCGGTGGTGCCATCCGCAAGTCCGGCGACGGGAGCTGCTCCTGACACGAAGACACCAGCAACGGGCACAGACAAGACACCGACGTCGGGCCCGGCGAATGCTTCGGTGCAACCGGCCTCCACGAACGCTGCGACGACTTCCAACGGAGCGACGAGCATGGTTGTGGAGATTATGGCGCTGTCGCACGAGTCGGATGCGGACGCGACGCTGAGCGCGTTGCGGCGCCGCGGCTACAACCCGGCCATCAAGCGCGGCACGGAGGATTCACTGCTTCATCTTGACCTGGGGCCGTTTCCCAGCAGGAGCGATGCCGAGGCAGTGCGTCAGCGGCTGCTGCAGGACGGCTATGACGCGACGATTAAGTAAGCACGGCGATGGACGCGGACCCATCGTTTGCAGTGCAGTAAGAGATCGATAACGAGGAATTGGACAGTGGCTGAGGCTCAATACAACGCGGGATCTCCCAACGTCGCACTGATCATGGTGGGCCTGGAGGACAGTCTTGCCGAGGAGATCGCCTATGCGGCGACGGGTATGCCGTGGACGGTGCACCGGGCCGACTGCGAGAACTACATCTCGACGGCGAAGCGGCCGCCGTTTCCACAGGCGGTGAAGCTGTCGCACCACTGCATGGCGGTGATCGACTTCGACAAGGACATCGAGCAGGCGCTGGACTCGATTGCGTACATCCAGGAGCTGTTCAGCGGCAAAGCGGCGCTGATTGCGCGGTCGACCGACCGCAATCCGGACGTGCTGCTGCGTGCTATGCGCGCCGGATGCAACGACTTCATCGGCGGAGAGTTCGATGCCGCGGGATTCGACGAGACGCTGCAGAGGATCAGCCAGCAATGGACGATGCGCGCCACCAGCAACATGGCGCGTGGTTCTGTGCTGACGTTTTTCGGCGCCAAGGGCGGAGTGGGCACGACCACGCTGGCGGTGCACTTTGCCACCTATCTGGTGAAGAGCCACAAGAAGAAGGTGCTGCTGATCGACAACCATCCGCAGCTGGGCCATGTGTGCGTTTACCTGGGGATCGACGGCACCAGCTATTACTTTCATGAGCTGGTGCGCAACCTGAACCGGCTGGACAGCGAGCTGTTGCGCGGCTACATTGCCAGCCATCCGACTGGCCTGGATGTGCTCTCGTCGCCTGATGTGTGCGGCACGCGCAAGGTGGTCGAACCCGAAGCGATGTCGCAGACGCTGGACTTTTTGCGCGGCGAGTACGACTACGTGCTGGTGGATTGCGCGAGCACGCTGGACGACACGAACATGGCGGTGATCGAGGCCTCGAACCAGGTGTATTTGGTCGCGACGCCGGAGATTGGGGCGATCCGCGACCTGTCCAGGCTGGTGGACAGCCTCTCGCAGAACGATCACAACGGCGAGCGCGTGAAGGCGGTGATCAACCGCTTCAGCTCGCAGCACGGGGTGAACCTGGAACAGATCGAGAAGGCGATCCGGCTGCCGGTCACCATCAAGCTGCCGAACAGTTATGCGGAGGTGGTGCGCGCCGGGATACTGGGCGAGCCCATCGGCCCGGCGCAGAAGGGCGAGTTTCCGGCGGAGATGCTGAAGTGGGTGTGCAGCGTGGCCGGTCCGGCGCTGCACCTGGAAGACGGCGGCAAGAAGGCTGGATTCTCACTGTGGAAGAAGTAGTGCTGAAGTAAACGCTGGCTAACCGAATCAGAATGGTCGTTGCAAAATGTCTGAAGTAAACGCAAATCCGCCAAGTCCAACACGACCCAATGAACGGCCGATTCGCGGCTCAAAGCCTGTGGGCGATGGCGTGCAGCAGCGCATCAAGACCTCGGTACACAAGGAGCTCATCCAGCGGGTCGACCTGGACAAGCTGGGCGAGTTGCAGGAGACGCCGGGCGCGCAGCAGCAACTGTTCGGAGTCATCCAGACGATCATCAACGAGCAGGGCGTTCCGCTCAGTGCGACGGAGCGCGACCGTCTGGCGCAGGAGGTGGTGGACGAGGTCTTCGGGTTCGGACCGCTGGAGCCGCTGCTGAAGGACGACACCATCAGCGACATCCTGGTGAACACCTACAGCGCAATCTACGTCGAGCGCCGCGGCATTCTGGAGAAGACCTCGCTGACCTTCCAGGACAATCGCCATCTGCTACACATCATCGACAAGATTGTTTCCGCGGTGGGACGGCGCGTGGATGAGTCTTCGCCGATGGTGGATGCGCGCCTGCCGGACGGGTCGCGCGTGAATGCCATCATTCCTCCGCTGGCAGTGGACGGGCCGATCCTCTCCATCCGGCGCTTCGGCAGCAACCCGCTGGGGGCGGAGGACCTGCTGCGCTACCAGGCGCTTACGCCGCCGATGCTGGAGTTTCTGCGCGGCTGCGTGAAGGCCAGGCTGAATATTGTGATCTCGGGCGGAACCGGCTCGGGCAAGACGACGCTGCTGAATACACTTTCAAGCTTTATCTCGGAGCGCGAGCGCATTGTGACCATTGAGGACTCGGCCGAACTGCAACTGCGGCAGGAGCACGTAGTGCGCCTGGAGACGAGGCCGCCCAACGTGGAAGGGCGCGGTGCGATCCGGCAGAGAGAGCTGGTAATCAACGCGCTGCGCATGCGTCCGGACCGCGTGGTGCTGGGCGAGGTGCGCGGCGAAGAGACGCTGGACATGCTGCAGGCCATGAACACGGGCCACGACGGATCGCTGACGACGATCCACTCCAACACGCCACGCGACGCGCTGGCCCGTCTGGAGACGATGGCCATGATGGGCGAGATGCGCATCGCGGCGTCGGCAGTGCGCTCGCAGATTGCAGCGGCGGTGCATATTATTGTGCAGGCCTCGCGTATGAGCGACGGAACGCGGCGCATTACTCACATTACGGAACTGACCGGCGCGTTCTCCGATGTGGTGAGCATGCAGGACATCTTCCTGTTCGAGAAGAAGGGGCTGAGCCCCACCGGCAAAGTGAAGGGACGGTTCTACGCGACCGGCATCGTTCCCAAGTGCGCGGACAAGCTGGCGGCGGCCGGCATCGCGATCCAGACCGGGTTGGCCGACCATTCCTTAGAGATTACGGGGTGACGGCGGAGCATGTTCCTATTCATCGCATTCGGCGCAATCCTGCTGGTGACGTTCGCCACGGTCACGGTGGCAACTACCTCGTCGCGCGCCCAGCGCGTGGTGGAGCGTCGCTATCTGGGCATTCGCCGGTCGGCCGACGAGGATGGACAGGGACAAGGGTCGGGAGAGAACCAGGGGCCGGTGCTGCTGAAGCTGGCGCCGGCGAGCAGCACCGAAGGACTGGACACCCTGCTGCAACGCTTCCCCATCATTCAAGCACTGGAGAAGAAGATTCTGCAGGCGGACATCAAGGGGTCTCCCAGCAAGTTCATCTTTATCGCCGTGGGCCTGGCAATGCTGGGCGTTGCCACCGTGTCGCTGTGGTTTCCGATCTTTGCGGTGCAGCTTGTGGTGGCGCTGGTGTTCGGCTACATGCCGTTCGGCTACCTTACGTTCAAGCGGTCGCGCCGGATGAAGAAGTTCGACACGGCGCTGCCGGACGCGATCGACATGATGGCGCGCGCGCTGCGCGCGGGCCACGCCATGACCGCAGCCATCAATATTGTGGCGGAACAGAGCCAGGAGCCGGTGCGCTCGGAGTTTGGCGAGGTCTTCAAGCAGCAGAACTTCGGCCTGCCTATCCGCGATGCGATGTCGCAGATGCTGGACCGCGTGCCCTCGCCCGACCTGCGCGTGGTGGTGACGGGCATCCTGGTGCAAAAGGAGACGGGCGGCAATCTGGCGGAGATTCTGGACCGCACGGCGAACACCATCCGAGAGCGGCTGAAGATCCAGGGGGAGATTCGTACCCATACCGCGCAGGGAAGAATGACGGGATGGATCCTGTGCGCGCTGCCGGTGGTGATGCTGATCGTGATCAACTTCATCAATCCCGGCTACTCGGACGTGCTGGTGGATACGCCGATGGGGCACATGCTGGCCTACGTCGGGATCGGCCTGCTGGCGACCGGTGGGCTGATTATTCGCGCCATCATTAACGGGATCGAGGTATAGGCGATGACAATCTTCTACATCGTGCTTGGGTTGATCATTTTTTGTGTGGTGGCGCTGCTGCTGACGCCCAACCTGTTCCGCCCGTCGCCGGAGGCGCAGCGCGTCTTCGACGTGACCCAGAGCGACAGCGCGCGTCCGGACCAGCGCACCATCGGCGGCAAGGAGCAGTTGCAGGCCAGATTGATGGGCGCGGCCACCGGACTGCGCATGCGGCTGGGCCTGGCGGAAAATCCGAAGCTGCGGGCGCGAATGACCGGCGCAGGGCTGAATGCGAAGGTGTATACGGACATCTTCTTTGCATCGCAGTTTCTGACTCCGCTGGCGGGCGTGGTGGCGGGCACGCTGATGCCGTCGAACACCATCATGTGCGTAGTGGCGTTCGGCATCGCGGGCTACATGGCGCCGGACTTCTGGCTGAACTGGAAGACGAGCCGGCGGAAAAAACGCATACGGCGCAGCATCCCCGACGCGCTCGACCTGATGGTGATCTGCGTGGATGCCGGCCTGGGCCTGGACCAGGCACTGTTGCGCGTGGGCGGCGAGCTGGCCTTCAGCCATCCTGACATCAATGGCGAGTTCCTGCAGGTGAACCGCGAGCAGCGCGCGGGGCGGCCAAGGCTGGAGGCGTGGCAGAACCTGGCCGACCGCACGGAGATCGAGGAGTTCAATCAGTTTGTGGCTATGCTGGCGCAGACGGACCGTTTCGGGACGCCGATCGCCAAGGCGCTGACGCGGTTCTCCGAGGACATTCGCACCAAGCGAAGGCAGCGCGCCGAGGAGGCCGCCTCCAAGACCAAGATCAAGATTATTTTTCCGCTGGTGCTGTGCATCTTTCCGTGCATCTTCATCGTGTTGCTTGCGCCTGCCGTGCTGAACATCATGGCCGGACTAAAGGGAATGGGGCAGTGATCCGATGGAGTGGATGGATGCCGTCCGCAGCGGACATGGGATTTTGAGTTTCCACGGCGGCAGAGTCAATCTGCATGCCGCGGAGAAACGCCGGGAGCGACAAGACACGGGCACGTGCGCGCTTCCGGACGTAGGCAGAGTAGTAAACAACACGTTGGTTGGATGGAGAATTTCCTAGTTGTAGAGCAACATATACTGGTGTTCTACAAAAGCAGGGCACAACGAAGACCGGACCAAGTGTCCGCGGGGAAAACGTCGAGGTTCAAACGGAAAGGAGGGTCGCTATGACTGGTGCACACACCGTTCAGCTCATCGCTGGAGTTTTGGCATTCGCCGTATTGGGAATCATCTTCTACCGCAGGAAGTCGAAGGCCGCTTAGTTTGTTAAGGTCCTGAGCACTGACTGATCGTCATGTACAGAGTGAATAACCTAACCCGGGAAAGCTCAGTGGGCGAAAGTGTCGAGCTGGCCAATACGTCCCTGACCAGGATGTTTGGGCTGCTCGGAAGACGTGGTTTGGACGCGGGGGGAGGGTTGTGGATTAGACCCTCCTCCGGCGTCCATACTTTTTTTATGAGGTTCCGGATCGATGTGATCGGCCTGGACCGCGAGCTGAAGGTGATCAAGGTGTGGCGCTGCCTGGCGCCGTTCCGCGTGACCTCGGTGAGCATGAAGATGAACAGCGTGGTCGAGCTGCCGTGCGGGACGATAAAGCGCAGCGAGACGCAAGTGGGGGACCAGCTGGAGATTGTCTCCGCGCTTGAGAACGCTGGATCTGCCGCTGCGGCAAGCGTGGCTTAAATATCTTGGGAACATCTGCTGTATATAGTTGCAGTGCGCAGCTGTATGAATATGCAGCCCTGTACCATAGTGAGTAAGCGGGCCATGCCGCGGCGAAGTTGATGCCTGCGGTGCGATGACCCGCCCACTAAGGTACATCCATGCTTCCCGCCGAACTGATTGCACTCGAAGACCGCTACGGCGCGCACAATTACCATCCTCTGGATGTAGTGGTGGAGCGTGCCAGCGGCGCGTGGATTTATGACATTGAGGGGCGGCGCTACCTGGATTTTCTGGCCGCCTACTCGGCCGTGAACCAGGGACATTGCCATCCGAAGATCCTCGACGCGCTGCGCCGCCAGGCTGAGAAGGTGACGCTGACTTCGCGCGCCTTCCGCAACGACCAGCTGCCGCTGTTTCTGCGCGACCTGCACGAGCTAACCGGGTATGAGATGGCCCTGCTGATGAACTCCGGCACGGAGGCGGTGGAGTCTGCGCTGAAGATTGCGCGCAAGTGGGGCGCGAAGGTGAAGGGCATCGCCGACGGCGAGGCTGAGATTATCGTTGTGACGAACAACTTCCACGGGCGAACGATCGCGATCGTCGGCTTCTCTACCGAGGAGCAGTATCGCGATGGGTTCGCGCCCTTTCCCGCGGGCTTCCGTATTGTTCCCTTTGGCGACGCAGAGGCGCTGCGCCGCGCAATCACGCCGAAGACTTGCGCGTTTCTGGTGGAGCCGATCCAGGGCGAGGCGGGCATCCTGATGCCTCCCGATGGCTATCTGCGCGAGGTTGCGTCGATCTGCCGCGAGCATAACGTGCTGCTGATGCTCGATGAGATTCAGACCGGCCTGGGCCGCACGGGCAAGCTCTTCGCGTATATGCATGAAGAGATCACGCCGGATGTGCTGATTGTGGGCAAGGCGCTGGCCGGTGGCTTCTATCCGGTGTCGGCGGTGCTCAGCTCACGCGAGGTGATTGGCGTGATCACGCCCGGCGACCACGGCAGCACCTTTGGCGGCAATCCGCTGGCCTGCGCTGTGGCACGCGCGGCACTGCGCGTGATTGTGGAGGAAGACCTGAGTGCGCGCTCTGCGGAGCTGGGCGCATACGCGATGGACTATCTGAAGCGCATGCGCAGCCCGCATATCGTGGAGATTCGCGGCAGAGGTCTTTTCATCGCGATAGAGCTGAACCGCGCGGCGCGGCTCTTCTGCGAGGAGCTGATGCGGCGCGGCCTGCTGTGCAAGGAGACGCACGCCAACGTGATCCGGCTGGCGCCTCCGCTGACGATTGAAAAGGCCGACCTGGAGTGGGGGCTGGAGCAGGTGCGCGCGGTGCTGGAGCCGGCGCGGCCGGTAGCAAGTGAGCATCCTGTGACGCTGGCTGAAGCTGGCGCAGCAGCCAGGCAGTAGGCTGCCGCAAAGCTTCGAGCGCAGAGCGGTCAACGCAATGGCGCGCAGTGTTTCCGTGTGAAAACTTCAGTGTGAAGACCAGGTTTTGTCCGTGGAGTTGCAGAGGCGTTCCAGCGTGCAGTCGGCGCAGCGCGGCTTGCGCGCGTAGCAGATCTGCCGGCCGTGGTAGATCATCTGGTGGGAGAACTCGATCCACTTGGTCTGCGGGACGATTTGCATCAGGTCGCGCTCGACCTTTTCGGGCGTCGTCTCTGCGGTCAGCTCGAGACGGCGTGAGAGGCGCAAAACATGGGTGTCGACGACGACGCCGACGGCGATGCCGTACCAGGAGCCGAGCACGACGTTGGCGGTCTTGCGTGCGGCGCCGGGAATGAGCAGCAGCTCATCCATGGTTTTAGGGACTTCGCCGCCGAACTCTTCCGTGACGACGCGGCCTGCGCCCTTGATGGATTTCGCTTTGTTGCGGAAGAAGCCAGTGGTGCGCACCAACACCTCAAGTGCGGGCAGGGGAGCGGCGGCCATTGCCTTTGGAGTGGGATAGGCGGCGAAGAGCGCGGGCGTCGCCAGATTTACGCGGACGTCGGTGCACTGGGCGGAGAGGATGGTCGCGACAAGAAGCTCCCACGCGCTGCGGTGGTTGAGCGCGCAGACGGCGCGGGGGTAGGCCTTCTCGAGTCCGTCCAGAATGGCGGCGATGCGCTGCGGTGCTAGCGGGCTGGCCGTCTTGCCTGGCTTGGCTTTACGGGCAACGGGCTCCGACGCGGCGATGGCGCGCGCCCTTGCGCCGGTGGGCGCGATGGAGATATTGGCCGTCGCCTTGGCGAGCTGCTTTGGGGTGGGCTTACTGGAAGTGGGCTTCGCTGGTGGTTTTAAGACGCGCGTGGGCGCGGCCTTCTTCTTCACGCCGGGCTTCGACGCGGATTTCACGAAGGGTTTCCTCGCGTTGAGAAGAAGCTGCGGAGAGATGCAGAACTACGAGGGGCGCGCGACCTCTTGCAGACGGGCGGCCTTGCCGCGCAGTCCGCGCAGGTAGAAGAGCTTGGAGCGGCGGACCTGATAGCTGCGCACCTTCTCCACCTTGTCGACCACCTTGGAGTTGTAGGGGAAGATGCGCTCGACGCCCTGGCCGAAGCTCATCTTGCGCACGGTGAAGGTGCCCTGCGGCCCTTTGTTGGTGGCGATGACCATGCCCTCAAAGGCCTGGAGGCGCTCTTTCTCGCCCTCGCGGATCTTGACCTGCACGCGGACGGTGTCGCCGGGGCCGAAGGAGGGGTGGTCGGTCCGCTCCAGTTTCGCGGCCAGTTTTTGCATGATGGGATGGATAGACAT
>Ga0182024_10004153_pt1 | contig 33651 bp, 48 predicted proteins | sample P32metaG_FD_120480 | JGI IMG/M metagenome (GOLD analysis project Ga0182024, IMG submission 120480) | Permafrost microbial communities from Stordalen Mire, Sweden - P3-2 metaG (Illumina Assembly) | ecosystem: Environmental > Terrestrial > Soil > Wetlands > Permafrost | place: Sweden: Stordalen... | reverse complement strand
CTGCGGCCACCAGCTCTTGAGTATTCCTACTAACATCGTGATTACCTCGCAAATAGTAATAAAGGGTTAGGCCCGTAGGCCGTACTGCGTCAGCGGCGAGGAAACCCAATGCGGCCTGTACTACGAAGGCTTGAGGGGTATTTTGCCGACTTCGATTTCGTTCAGCGGCTATTGCCGATTTCTATGCTGGGGCTTCCATTTCCGCCAACGAAAATGCTGGCAACGAACCCGCCACGATATTCAGTCCGGCCTTGGCTTCGGCGGCCCGAATAGCTTCTGCAAACAATTCCGGTGGTTGTTCTCCCCCAAAGTACTCCGACATCGCGACGGTCGATTTCAACTGCGCGGCCTCGCTGACGAACATGGAAGAGGCTCTTCGACGCGCGATCTCACGAACCGTCGCGCCATCAACTTTCTTGCGGACAAGAAGCAGTTCGGCCAATTCGGTGATGGCTGCCCACACATCTGCGTGGCCTAGGAACTGAAGCGTCGAGACCTGACAAAGTTCAAACATCTGCAACGGGGACATATCCGCCCCACTCACTATCTGAACAATCTTCTCCCCCAGTGGTTTTAGATCCGATTCACACACCATGCCCACCCTCATCGTGCCGATCCTGTGCTCGGCGTACGATCCGGCCAGGAGGATCATGATGGCTGAGATGATGCGTGCTAGGCCTAGCTCCATCACGCCGCCGTTCAGCAGCGGATCGCCGATCATTTTGCTTATGCCGTATCGAATGCCGTCCCTTTCCATGGTCGGAAGGATCGATACATACTCGACTGGATAGTCCAGCAGTTCGGAGAATATAGCGTGCGAACCTTCGTGGTACGCGGTCGCTCGCTGAATACCCTTATTGTTTCGCGCGGAGGCTAACGCTTGATCGATCTCGCGCTGCTTCCTGCGCTGCGCCCTCGTTGGCTTCCATGCTGCGGTCATTAGACGTTCCTTTCTCAAAACTTTTCATTCACAAACTCACCGGCGCGAAGCTTGGCTTGCGCCAGCTCGACACGGAGCCGAACTACCTCCGCCTTGAGTGCGACAATCTCTTCTAATCTGGCGTCCAAATAAATCTTCATCACCGTTACTTGCTCGTGCGATTCCATTACCAATCCCGACCAACTTTATTTCTACGTCCCGAGGATTCAAGGCCTTTCCCGTTTCGATAGATGGCTTACAAAAACTATTGAATTACGATTTTCTGAATGCTTCCATCCGTTTCGTGTACGACTCCATGACGCCCGGCTTACGCTCATGCCCGTCACCAAAGAAAAGCTTTCGAAGCTGCGGCCCCGACATGGCATGCAATTCGTTATCCGAATAACGGGCTAACGGATCGGCTTTAATTTCTGATGGCTTGATGATCCTTTTCATGTGATCTCCTTTAATCGAAACGTGGGCCGATCTCTATTGCGCTTTCTTCGATGGGCAGATCAGCCTCCGTTCGCCAAAACGTTTTCAATGCATAACTACGAATGCGATTCGAACTCATAACAATCTGCACGCTCTTCACGCCTTCAACGGCCAACAACTTCTGGATCTCGCGTGCCGTTGTCCACGACGTGGACGCCGCGTCCTTTTCGACCAGGGAGTAAACGATTGTGCCTCGGGCTTCCCGGCGAACGAAGAATCCCTCATCGGTTCGAAGACTGCGCGGAATGTTCTCGCCCACGCTCGCGTTCACGCAAGTGAGATCGCCTGATCGCAGACGTTCCAAGGCTTCTTCAACCGCAGCAGCCTTTTTCCAATTAACCGGCGTCGGCGCGATACTCGCGACAAAAATTTCAATCTCTTTCATCAGTGCGTCAAGTCGGAACGCCTTCTCGTTGGGGCAGTCCATTTGCCGGTTGATGATTCGGCGCAGCTCGCTCTCACTGATCCGCGATAGCCTTGCCATCGTGATTAGAGGAATTCCTAGTGCGTTGATTTTTGCGGATACACTCGCAACGATATCGATCATGTTCCTTTCCTTTTGACTGCGGAAACTCGTTTCCTTGGTTGGGGCGGTGCCCGCCAGAATCCGTACGAACCGAAAAAAGACGCCCCGGCAAAGCGGGGCGGTCGTCGCCAGAATTCGAAAATTCAAAAAACAATGCCCCGACAAGCGGGGCGATAGGAGTGGTTTGTACTCCCCAATCTCTGTTCGTAGAGTTAGTACAATTACTCGCTAGACCGATTGCCCCACAAAACAAGGTACTTACGAGGTGGAAAAACCTCTCGCTTGGGGCGGCCCGGCTTCCGGCCTGTTGGCGATTTCCCGTCGGTGCGGAGCCCGGTGACAACACACCTAATCATGCGGACCGTTTGCTTGATGTTGTTGGCCTCGCGCGCCACCCACGCGTCCTGTTCTTTGCCGCTCCAAAACAACTTCCGGCGGCGGTCGTCCTGAAGACGAAGAAGCTTATCTTGCAAGCGAGCCTCCGCGATTTCGGTCACACCCTCTCCGTTACGAAAATAATGAACAATGATGTAGGCCCAGATACCTACGCGATAGGCCTGCTTGAGATTCGTCTTCATTTGTGGAAAGCGATCCAACAAGAACTTCTGGATGGCTTTGTCGTCGTGCATCCACTCGGGAGTGGGAATCGTTCGTTCGCGGCGTCGAGGCGTGCGCGTCTGGTTGCCGCCTATGATCGGTTCTTTACTGTCGAAATTCGCCCGAAGTGTTTGGCCGTCGGACATCAATCCTTGCCCCCCTGTTGGTCCTCAAGCCATTCGACATCGGTCTTAACTATCGCGGCGCATTCTTGGATTTGTTTGCACAAGTCCAGAAGGCGAGCAAGCAACTCCATACGGGTTGTTGGCAGTGGATCGCTTTGAATCGCGAGCATCATTGCGTCCGCACCCGCGAAGTAAAGGCAGCGTTGAAACTGATATTGGTGCTCGCCCTCGGCCTCGGTGTTGTGGGCCGCTGCATATGCTTTCCAAAGTTCATGCAATGTGACGCTCACGGCTTAACGGCCTTGCTGAGCGTACGAAGTTCGAGAACCTCGCCGCTGTAAGGGTCATTCGGTAAATAGTCGAGCGTCCCGCGCAGGTAACTCAACGCATCACTGCGGGTGGCGAACGACCCAGAAAATCCAAACCCACCGTCTGTAGAAATGGACCAACAGTCTCCCGCCGCTGGGTGGAACTGGCGCATGATGATCGGTGTGGTTTCGAGTTCCCGTTGACACGTCGAGCACTTATCGTTTTTACCTTTCATGTTGTTCCTCCTTGAATTTCGCGAGTTTGCGAACGTATTTCCGGGCGCGTCGTGCTGCGAGGCACAGCAGCATAATCACGAACGGCACTATGGGGTACTTCACAAATACCAACAGCGTCGAATCGAGCAAGTAGACGTACCGATGCTTGGGTGGCGTAATCCTTACTTCAACATTCAAGCCTTGGGCTCGAAGAGCCTTGACGGAACACGTTCCGTAAATCGCCGAGACTTGTCGGGTGTGAAGTTCTTTACCGTCGATGATCAGCCGCGAACCCACACGGCTGCGCCCCGTGTACAGCCAGTTGGATGCACGATAGATAATGCCGTCATGACCCCGCTCTGGATCGGCATAAGACAGCAAACCCTTGATCCCTGAATGCGATTTCAAATAGCGCAGAATCCAACCCACAAACCTGCTTTCGGAATTTCGCGGAAGGTCGTCGTCGAGAACCAATCTTGCCAGTTCTCGTGAATGCTCTTTGGCCCCATAAGGAAACTTGAAAATGGAACCTGTACTCTGGGCCCCCGCCGTATAGGCGAACTGAGCTGCGCCCCTCAGTTTCCCGTTGGCTGTGATGGAGAACGAGTGGCTGATTGCACTGGGGCAAGTTCGCGAGTAGTGATTGGCTTTCACGTATTCTCGAACATCCTTGTGATCGCAGAGCGCATATTCGAATTCGACACTCATAAGCCCTCCACGAACTTCGCCAGTTTGCGGATTTTTTCTTCGGACTGATTCTTGAGCACGACGTGGAACGTGATGTTGTCTCCCGCACGATTGACATCGGTGGTGCCTTTCTTGAACAGCCCCGTCAGTACGCTGGCGAGCGCAATCGCAGCCGCCTGCTTCGCCGCCGCATGGGGGTCTGGTGCAGGCTTGGGTCGAGTTTCCCGAAGGGCTGCGGCTACAGACTTTGTGCCTGTGTTGACACCATCGAGCGCAGAGCGGGCTGCCGTATTGCCTGCATCGGCGGCATCAACCAACTTCGCAAGATTGTCGGCGGTGCGGGGCTTCAAGCCTACGGCTGCGGCCGCTTTGTCCCTCGCCTGCCCGAAATCCTTTTTAGGGGGCTCAGTACTGCGGAAGTTTCCGCCCGATGCTTTCTGGGAGTGGGCTTTTTGGCGATGCTTCTGGAGGTCTTTTAAATTTGGAAAGTCGATTTTGCAGCAACGCAAAGTAGCGGTTGCCAAATCTTGGTCAGTATGATTATCGACTCGTCCGTAAATGACTTCCCGAACCTGCTTTAAATCTCGAAGTGCTTCGATTTTGGATGTGAAAACAACGTCAACTCCTTCGCCATTGGAGCACGAACCGCCCAAGTCTCCAGCAAGTTGTGCCGAGATGACATTAGAATCGATATCGGGAATACGTTTGTTAGTCGAACTGTCGAGGATGTGAAAACCCCCCTTGGTTGGCGAAACCTTGGCACGCCGAAGGGCATTGAAGTAACGAGCAAGTTCCGCCATGTATTCGTGAGACCGTTGGCGACCCCGACTGGCACTGGGGTTGGGACTTTCAGGCACGTTTGCCTTAATGTCAGTGCGGGCACCCTGACGTTCCTTGGCGAGCAGGGACTCGATGCGCTTCAGTTCCTTGAACTCCCTAGCCTTCTGTTCCGCTGTCTTGATGCGCTGGCGGTTGGCTTCAATAATTATTTGCTCGATTTCAAGTTGCGTGGGGTTGTCGCCACGAATGCAGCGAACATCTACTTCAGTCCATCCCAGTTTCTTGGCAGCGTGGTAACGACGGTTGCCCGACAAAATGTAATACTGGACGGGATCAGTCTTATAGGTGTACGCCCCGAGGGGTTGATGGGCATTTCGAGAGCGCCCTACACGAGCAACAAGGATTGGTTCCAGTTGCCCAACCTTTCGCATGCTCTCGATCAGTTCTTGGGACGGCTTTTCGTCGCCGTAAACCTTGGCATTAAATGGGTGGATGGCAAGTTGCGCTAACGGCATCGAATACTTCGTCGTCGTTTGGGCGAGCCATCCATGTTCGTTGCGCTCGACGCAATGAGTAAGAGTCATGACGCCGCCTTCGCCAACATTGCCGCCCGTGCCGCTTCTTTGTACGGATTGGGGATGGGTGCTTCATTTACGAGCGTTGCGCCTTCATCGAAAAATTGGTTGATGCCTTCGGTGTTTTTCTTCCGACCCATCTGGCGACCCGATAGCGTGTGGCGGTCTTTCGCAGAATCGGGAACTTTAATCTTCGGAGACGACGTGAACGCCTTTGCGGCTTCCTGTTTGCAGTCTTCAGGAATCAGCAGGGATTGTTGAGACTCAAAGTAGGTTGTAAGAGCGTCGTCTACAAGGCGAGACTTCTGCACACGGCAGAGCAACAGAACGGCATGGACTAGTGGAAGACGATAGGCGTGGAATCGCAAATCGTTCTTCGTTTTCTTCCACGATTTATAAAGGGCGTTCAGTTCTGCGATTAGTCCTATGCGAGCCAGCCCGACATCTTCGGACGGGAAAACATCCTTGAGCAATCGCCACGTGGATTCATCCTTCCCCGATACGGACAACTCTACCGTACAGCGCATGGCTGCATTTTCGTCCCCGAGGCGCAGGGACTTGTGAAGATAGGACCGCAACTCGTCCAAGGGATATCCGTTTCTTGAGGTGCGGGTATCGGCTTTGATGGCTTTATCGTCGGCTAATGCCATGTAGTTGTGAGCCGTACTTCGTCCGATGCCCGTGGCTTTGCAGATGTCGGCGAGTCGGGTCTCCCAAGTCCCATGAGGCGCAGATTTACGCAACGACAATAGAACGACGCCCGCTTGATGTTTGCTGGCAGTCCAGTTTTGGCTATAGGTTTGAATCTTCTGCTGTAACTGGCGCAACTCTTCTACACCCTTCTCAAATGTCCAACTTTGGATATTGGGTTTCATGACGCCACCGCTTGATTTCGTAAACGGTCGATATACTCATCCAAGTCTCGGATGTCGAGAACACGGCGACGACCGAGAATATGGGAGGGGACGGTCTTCTCCCGAATGAGGGTTTCGATAAAACAATACGAACAACTTAAGTATCGAGCGGCTTCCGTAATGCGAAGCAATCGAGGGGGAGTGAAACTCGATGTAGGGCTTGTACCGCTTGCGGCATTTGGTGCGGGTTTATCTTGTGACATTTTTAGTGCCCCTTTTCTAATGCGTTATTTGATGGTCAAACGTCACTCTCCTAGAGTGCAAATCTGCTGGTCATTGACAGCAACCACTCTTGCCAGCACCAACAAGTATAGCAGGTACTAGAACCCCCGTCAAGGGAAATTCTTATTTTTCCTCAGATTGTCAAGTAAAATCCACAATTAATACGAAAATTACAAAAACCCTACACAAAACAAGAGAGTTACCGGACCATCATATGCGCTTCTGGGGCGGTGTTAGAGCCATAAAACCCGGATGTCCGGTGATTCCGAACTGTTCGACATCTACACTATCCAGAAAACGGTTGACGATTAGTTCCAAAACGTTGGCAACGCTGCGATCCTCGCGCTTCGCAATCTCCTTCAGCTTAGCGGCGCGCCGGAAACTCATCGAAGAGGCCGAGCGACAGCGAGTGCAAAGCGTGGGCGAAGTTTACCTCGGAGATTTATCGGAGGATCAAAGTGAGTAACTTCGTACCACGCCATCCGTACCATTGCATCGCGCTTCAGGCATTTGTAAACTGTCACACGTATCGAGAACTGCTCTTTCTGAGCAGTGACAACCGAGTTCCGAAGGCGGAATCACGGTGCTAAGGTCTCAAACCCCGAGACCGATACGCTCTGAAGTTGGGAGAAAAAGATGCCAAACCGTAACGCCCGTCGCAAGACTGTTGTGGATTTCAGCGTGCAGAATCACGGCAGCATTTTCCTGCTGCAAGCCATCACACCCTCAGCCAAAAACTGGATCGAGGAGTTTCTATCCCCGGATCGCCAAACTTTCGGCGGCGCTGTCGTTGTCGAACCTCGGTACGTCCCCAGTCTCGTGACGGCCATCATAAACGATGGACTTGTCGTTGGGAGTCACATATGAAGAACTGTATCCAATGCGGAATCGAGATCAACCCGCACCACATGGACTTGGACACGTACTGCGACTGCTGCCTCTCCATGCTGGGCTCAATCATGACTCCGTGGTTCAAACAGTGGCACCAGCAGCAGGCCAATGAATACTTGGCACAGGTTCTGGCGAAGAAGAGGATTATGGAGAGCACACAATGATCGACGAGCGTTATTGGGGGAGCCCCCACGAATTTCAATGTGAAGGCTGCGGGAAAAAGAAACGCCGTACGCAGACGGAAATAGATCGTGATTCGGGAGAACTGATTTGGGAAGACGCGCTCTGCGACGATTGTGCGTCAGCCGATGCTTACGAGATCACGCAGGACGAATTAGTGAAAATGCCGATTCATAACTCATATAAGAACTAAAGAGGCTGTATGGCACTTGGAATCGCACGATGACAATTCCGGCTATCGCTCTTTTGGTGGCTGCAATCCTGATGGGCGTTTTTGTATGGCAAGGACATCGTTCCGCCGAACGCTTAGCATGGGCGTCGTCTGACACGGGCGAATCCGGCATCCATTTCGCGGCTGAAGGGCCGTGGAACGAACAGCTTATTATCACAGAGGATGATGCTCCGGTTTCGGACGCTACCCTTGCTTATCTCGCGGTCTTCTATTATTCGGATCGGTTTAGGGCTCGGTGTTTCAAAACGGTTCGGGTAGGTCAAGTCATAGAGAAGGTTCGATAGGGTGATTGCATGAGTGAGGTAACTGAAACACTTGTTTTGCGGCTTACGGATGCGCAAGTTGCCATAATCATGCGGCGCATTGAGCGACGAAAGAAGCGCGTCGGCGGCTGCGCGCAGATCGATCTTGGAGACGTTTCATTCGTCAGCAGCGACTTGTCGGGGGCTAAGGCTTTATTGCAAGGCGGTACTCGCCCGAAGCGTCCCGATGTTTTTCGGCCCTAACAATCGAATCAGGGGGGAATTCCCAAATCTCGTCGTCAGGAGCGTAATTAGGCGTTGCACAGATTCTCAGCAGACCGTTGCCCAACTCCACTGCTTCTGTTGGACGCGAAACCTCCGTTCCCTCATCCAGCAAGCGCACTAATATTTTGACCATCTTAATATCTGAACCCGTTTCCGCCGACATGAATCACCTCATCTGCTACGTTATCGATGACGACCGACCCGTCGTTGGACTAACGGAATCGCGGATGCCACAAAGTATTTATCCGCGACTTACGGATTTGTGGAAACCCTAGTTCGTGAGTGTGCTTCGCCCGTTTTGGAGGGACTGCAAGCAGATTCGAAATGGGCCCACACTCCTCCCTAACCGAAGGATGTGCCAACTAATCCGCCGCTGTCGTTCGCCAAGTGCGGCCCTGTCAGTTGTAGCCGATCTGCTTCATCAATTTAATAAATTCAACATCGTGGACGTACTTTAGGAACGAGTCGTCCGAGCGGGGATCGGGCATTTGTTCGCCCTTGAGCACGTGGTCCTTGTGCTGAAACGCTATGGAGAGATTCGTCAGCATCTTGGCCTTTTCACCTTCTTCAGCGAACGCGCACGCCAGATTGTAATAGTTCAGCGGATAATCCGGGTCTTGCCGGATCGCATCGTCGAGGACCGTGTGAACCTTTTTCAAGTTGCCGCTGATCCCATAGGCGATCACTAGCTGATCAACAAGGATCCGGTGCTGGTCAGACGTTAACCACTCACCACCGCTTTCTAGCTGGAGAGCCTTCTCAAACGGCAACACAGCATCGGCGAACTTTTGCTGTTTGAACAGGCTCTCCCCTAAAAAGAATTGTGCGTAGAGGTTCGACGGAACGCGTCTCGTGATTTCACGAAAATCTCGTTCGGCGTCAGTGTATTTGGCATCCTGAAACTCCTGCCGGGCGCGTTGCGAGAGTTCGTCTTGCGACTGTGAACCCTGCGCCCTAATGTTGCGAATCCCCGGGAACGCGAGGAAAACCAACAAAGCGAGAACTGAATACAAGGAAGGTTTCACGGTGCCTCCTTATGCCATGCTGGGCGCTGCCGCTTAGATGATCCTCGAACTGGATACGGAAGGCGGCGCTCCATCTCTCTTACTTTTAGCCCGGCGTTTTTTCCAACATCTTCCGATGAAGTACACTAGGCTGAAAAAGAACAGGAAATTTCCCAGTGCGACAACCCAAGTGTTTCCCAAGTGAACGTTGCCGCTAACGATCATTCCGGCGAAGAGGCCGGGCAGAACCAAAATGTACATACCTCCACCGAGCCATTTGAATCGGCTTCCCATCAGGTCGAAGGCAGCATGGTCGCCGATCATCAACCACGTTACAAATGCGGAGGCGAGACCCGACAACAGTGAACCGATTAGCAATCTATTCCTAAGGGCCAAAAAATCACCTCCGATTCCTGTACACCGCGACCCTTGTCCAATTGCGGTGATTGGCCCAATCAATAGACCACACATCCAGGCAGATCGGGACCGCATAAACGTCCGGTGCCCCACCCTCTCAGACTCTTTTGTTGGAGCTCTAGGTACCCAAACATTTGTACCCCAAAAGTTTCTCGAAACGCATTCTGCGCGGCTTGTACAGAAAACCCTACATTTGGATGCCAAGGCCAGGATTCGTGAACGCCATGCAACAGAGCACTCGGGTACCACTTTGCTTGCCCGTACCATGGCTGGTATCCGATATGGGCGGGCGATAACCTATCAGTGATTATGTGCAAGGCATTCCCAAACTTTTGAAGCGCCAATGGCGAAAGCCCCGTATGACCTTCGGCTACCCACTCAGCCTGGTCCGACCTTGCCTCCGCTTCATCCGTTAGAATTTGTTTATCTCCCAATTGTTCTGAAAGACCAATAGCGTGGGCAGCCCCAAGCGGGTCATTTCCATCGCTCATCCCGTGCATCCATGAGTTGTATGACTCCTGATGGGTATCTACCTCCTTGCTCGCATCTTTTAGTATCCCTCGGTCGCTGGCACTCATTCCCGGAAAAGCTTGATTGATAATCTCATTGTGGATGGGCCACGGCCATTGGCCGTTCCTGTCCACCACTACTAACGGGTTATTTAGCACATAGGAATAGCGGTTCCAGGTTTGGGGTAACCAGAAGTCGACGCTCGCATTGGCGGGGTCCGGGCTGATGAATCGTCCCATGCTCGACGAATCATAGCGCGCGTGAAAATTATCGAGGTTGGATTCGGTATCGCGTTCCTGCCCGGTGAAGTGCATCGGGCTGACATCCGTGCCTGTGCAGGTGAGCAGGTCACCGAACGGGAGGCTTTTGCAGGTTTCGTTCGATCCTCCAGAGTAGGGCGAGCGCACGCGCTCCGTGCCCAACCAATCTGAGTAGATGAAGAACGTTGCGGGACTATTGGTATATGAGACGAGATGACGGTTGCCGGCATAGACCTCTTCGCGAGTCCAGGCGCCCGAAGAGTTGACTGCGGCGATCTCGTGACCGCTGGGATCATACAGAAAATCCGTGGTCGTCCCACCGGTGACCTTTTCGGCGCGGCGGCCATCGGCGTCGTAGGTGTAGCAAGCCGTCGTCGGAGCTGAACAACTACCCAGAGTTCCGTCGACTTGCTTGATCCGATCCTCAGCGTCGTAGAAATATTGGTGAACTCCATCATCGTTCGTGTTACCAGCCGCGTCGTAAGTGACACCGCTTCCCGCAGCAATCTGATTATAGGCAGTAAAGCTGTACCTCGGTCCCGGGCCGCCACCCGCCGTCACATTCTGTTGCCAGCGATTTCCGAAGCGGTCATAGACGTAACTGAACACGTTTTGGCCGCTATTTTGATTCGAACCAGTGAGGCGGTTGAACGCGTCGTAGCTGTAGGTCCAGTTGAGGTTCACGCTATCGCTCGCTACGAGCACATCGCTGTTCGGGGCGTACCCTGCTGTCGAACCCGATATACATGCACTCGGAGTGCTCGAAGGTATTATTAGGTTGTAGGCCGAGCCGTCCGCAATGGCACATAGCCGCAACCTCGGGTCGTACGATCGCGACTCATTCACGCCGTCGCCCAGCGTGGCAGAAACGAGCGATCCCGCTCCATTGTAATGTGCCGCGGAAAAGAGTGTTGCCGGAGGAGGTGCGCCGCTAGCGTTATTGGTAAGTGTCGTTAGCCGCGCTCCCGCGTTGTAAGAATAATTCAGCGTTAGGCCCACGCCGGTGAGCGAGTGCATGTCCCCGAGCAGATCGTATGTGTAATTCAGTGTGAATCTGCTCGCCGTGCTACTCGGGCAGTATGCAGGAGTGCAATCAATCTCCTGAGCCAGTCGACCCATGGGGTCGTAACCGAAAATAGAGGCTGTGGGGTCAGATATTGTGGTGCTGGTCCACTTTTCGGTGAGCCTGCCAATCGGATTCGTCAGAGTGACGCCCCAATTGCTGGCTGCGTCATACTGAAAATTAGCCTGAATCGTGCCATCGGAGTGAATTTTCGAGAGCATGCGGTTTAGCTTGTCGTAAGCATAAGTGGTCGTGATGCTGCGCGCGTCTGTCTTGGTAAGGAGGTTGCTGTCGGCGTCGTAGGTGTACGTGGTAGTGCCGGATTCGGGATTTGCTCCGCTTGTCAAGCGAGCCAGGCTGTCGTAAACGAAAGTGCGTGGATTCAGCGGGCCCTGCGTGACAGAGGTAGGATCGTTAAGCACATCATACGCATACGTAGTAAGGAACCCCGTCTCGGCTATGTCTTGGCCGCAAGCCGCGGGAGTGGTGCTGCCGCTGATGCCGACTGACAGGGTGGCGTTAGTCACTTCGCACAGGGAAGTGAGGCGGCCCAAGCCGTCGACCTGAGACACCCTTTGCACTCGCTGTGTCCCGTTTCCGTTCCCTTCGTCGGAAACACTGGTGGCTCTTCCGGTGTAGGAGGTCAAAACACTGGAACCGTCGGAATGGGTCACGCTCGTTGTGCGGCCGAGGCCGTCGTACGTGAACGAGTCCCCAGCAATGGTGCAACTTCGCGGAGCACTCCAACCGTCATCTTGGAAAGGATATGCCGAGAAGGCGACCTGACCTAATCCGTTATAGCAGATATCGGTCGTTTCGTCATAATCGAGAGTCTCTCCATTCGAGATCGAAACGCGACCTTTTCGACCAACCCCATCCACCCACTCGGTAATATCCCGGCTGTCGCCCGAGGTGTCCATTTTTTCTGCGATATAGACATACGCTCCGCCCTGAAACACAGGAAAGTACGTGAAGGTCGTCAAGCCGCGATCGGGATAACTGATTTGCGTTGTGCGAATCATGTCGTCGTACTGATAGCTCGTGGTCTCGCCGTTGGGATCAGTCGTCGAGATCAGCGGGCCGGTGTTGAGATCGTAGCAGTAGTAGGTGGTTTGCCCCAGCGCGTTCGTAACCGACGTTGGCCCATCACCAGCGTAGCCAGAATTGGCAGGGCACGACGACGGTGAATAGCCGTAAGTTGTCGGCGGGTTATTCTTTGGATCCGTGGTCGAAGTTACGAGCCCGTTCGAGTTGTAGACGTTGCTTGCTACAAGATACGTGCCTGTTGTGTTAAGCCAGCGGTGTGTAGACGTCAGATTGCCGTGAGCGCCCGCGGGGCTGCCCGTCTCATCGTAGTTATATGTTGTGTTGGAGCCAGGTCCCGATCCTGTTACCTGCACCGACGACGGCAGGTCAAGTAGGTTGGCGTTCAAATAGGTCGAGTTGCTGAGGGCGAGGTAAGCTGTTGTGGTCGTCCGCAGAATCGCGCCAGGTGCACCGCTCCCATAGTCATATTCTTGCTTTGTCAGGTTCAGCCCATAAGTGCCCTGATATTTCGTTCCGTTTGGGGTGATTGTATACGGAGGGGAAATCGGTACTCCGAATGACGGGTAAAAGGAGTATGCGCTGTCGTATGTAAACGAGTTTTGACTCGTCTGGCCATTCGCCCAACTCGTTGTGACTTTTGTCGGAGCGATATTGACAATCGTTGCGGGGCTGCCGGTGTTTTCCGTGACGTATTGATATGTCGTGTTGGTGGTCTTGAGGAGAGCACCGCTTGTGTGGGAGCCCTGGTAAGACTGAGCCTGAGTTTCATAGAGATAACACTGTGGACTGGTTCCGATGCCAATGGTGTGGACGGTATCATCTGGCGTGGAACCGATTGACGGCGGCGCACTCACGATGGTCTGCACCGGGTAACTGCTGGCCACGTACGTGTAGGTCCATGTCGAAGCTGGGGTAACACCGTCGTTTGGGTTCAGTGTGCGCGTCACGACAGCGTACGTGTAGTCGGTTTGGTTTTGGTTCGGCGGTTGGCATGGCGCAATTGTCGTCCAAGTGTAGGAAAGCGTCCCACCGGTCGGAAATGTTATCTGCGATATCGAAGGATCTATGGAACCAGTTGACACCGTATACTGAAAGGTCCATGCAGTATTGTCCGGTAGGACCACACTCTGAAGCTCATACTGATTATATCCGTAAGTTGCGGTGGTGTTCTCGGCGAAATAGCAAAATTTCAGCGGGTAAGTCCCGCCATTGAGGCCTGGCGGGTTCCAGAGAAGTACGAACAAAGTCGTCTGCGACCCGGTACAGCCAGAGAAATCGCTTTGGCTTGTGCTCTTTGTCGGCAAAGGAATCGCGCGGCCCATCGTGTCGGTCCAACCCGAAGAGGTGGAGAATGATATTTTATTGCCGTTAGGGTCGGAGCGTGGGCCAGTGCACACGCGGGGTAGCGTCGAACCGAAGCCGCCGCCAGACGGATCAACCACGCTATATCCCACGTTGCCGAATGGACAACCCGTCGCTCCTACAGGTGTGAAGGTAACTCCGTCTTTGTCGGTCACCGAGGTAAGCGGATAATTGGTGCCGCCACCGATTGCCTGGTAACCACTGGCGTCCACGGATTCGAGCAAGTTGGTTCCAGTGGCCGCGAGCGAGTGAGTCGCGCCGTCGTAATCTGTTGTGCCAAATAGGTTCGGGGAGAGCCCGTTGTTCGAAGCAGCAGTAAATGTTGTAGAAACTTCCTGTTTGTCGACTACGGCCATTCCTGCTGAGACAAAAACTGGAGCCCAACCGCAATACTTCGTATAGCAAAAGTACTCCTCGTAGTAAGCCGCGTCGAAATAGTGCAATGAAAAATCGAGCTTGAGCTTTCCGCCGCGCTGCGGATAGGAAATGAGAGGTATGTCCACCGCGAGACTGCCATTGCCCAAGCTGACGTTGTCAATGTTGCCCATCTGGTATGCGCCGAAGGGCTTAAGACCTATCTCCAAGTTGGGATCGCTTTGGGCACGAACCAACGGCGCGATGATGGCGAGCAGGGACAGAATCGAAAAGACCGGGATAATCCGCATTAGGCGCATTGAGACCCTCCTAGTTGGCGGCAATTGTCGCGCCGGTATTGAAGCTTATGGATGAAAACTGAATGTCGGTAACGATTCTTGTCGCTCCCGCATTCATCGCGGAGTGAATGTGGAATGCAACGGGCCGGCCTTGCACTTGACGATAATCCGAGAAGCTTGCCTGCTCTATTCCATCGAGGGTCTCGTCCCGGTAGGGCATGATCGGTCGATTCGGATTTGCCGGATCATAGGGATGAATGGTGAACGTGACCCCGAGCGGCAGCAGGGATGAGGGATCCAGGTAGATCTCTTGTTGAGTGAACTCCCGAGCGAATTGGGGCGACGTGGATGATGCGCTGGGCAAGAGCCAGAGCGAAACGTGCTGCGCCGAAACTCCGTTCCAGGTTTCCTGACCGACATACGAGCTGGCATAGCTGGTTGACGACAGACCGCTTTCCAGCAGCATCGCTGGATAGAACCAAGCAGGATGGGGCGATGCGGCACTTTGCGTTGTGACGGTATGCGCAATGCCGTCCGCGCCCTTTTCCTTTAGAACCGGAGAACCCGACGAAATATCTCGAATCTCCGTTCGGTTTTCGGAGCTCGTGCTTACGACCGACTCGCCTTGACCGGCAGCAGTCGCGACGAAGGTAATAGTCCCGGAATCCGTGCTCGGTGGCTGGTCCGCCCGCGCTGGCGCTACCGTGTCGGTCACGGTTCCTGTCATGGTAACGTCGGTTACGGGCGCGCCGCCCGTCAGCGCGGCTAAGGCTTGCTGCAATATTAACGTGGTCTGACTATTTTGCGGACCGCTGGACTGCTGGGCTGCGAGGGATAACGGAATCAGCGCACAAAGACAAAGCAAAACCGCGGTCCGCGAAATTCGCATAGGTCCTCCAATTGAATGGTGCGGCGGACACTAGGTTGCTAGAGGCCTATTACTAACTAAATTAACTTTCTGCTTATAATTATAAGCACCGGGAATTGTCACACTCCTCAATCTGGAAGGCTAACTGGCAGTGCGAGGCCCTGCGACAGTCGTAACCGCATATTCCTGTGACGCGGATACTTACGGGAAAAAGTTTAGACAAGAGGACTTTGCGGTGGATGTCTGCTTTCTCTACGAAGCGGCGCGTCGTGTGCCCGTGGATTGTTCTTCGGCCATTCCACCATCTTTGCGCGTTCGCACCGTGCTACGGGCGTGCGGCCCTCGCGGGTTCGCTCAGCCTCTACATAATACCTTCGGCAGGATAGAATCCGGGTTCCGGGTCGCCGTGCGGACATCTCACTAAACGTAGCTCAGCCCTGTTCGTAAACGTCCACAGCGGTGGTCCCTTGCCGTCTGAAAAAGCGACTCGCCAATTTGTCTGTGTCTCGCGGCCTTGGGTGATTTCACTGCCTATCGCGTCGATTTTGCCCTGTCTCCCGGTTGCAATCTCCTGAACTATATCCTCACCATGAAGCAGTGGGGTGCTGCTCGCCCATTCTTTCAATACTTTGTACGCCGGGCCGTCAAGAACCAATGGGTCTATATGGCTCGTGCCGTTCCGCAAACCACAAGAATGGTTCTCGGAGACGTGGCACGATATCTCGTCGCCAGCTTTCCAGCTCTTGATCCAAGGCAGATAGAGACTGATCGGGCGAATCGGCAAGGTTAGGCGCTGCCCCTCATGTTCGAGAGTAATCTGCCCATCCGCAGTCGCGGGAGTTTTCAGGTCAACGATTCTGCATGTGAATGGACTCATGCGCAAATTTTAGCACGCTGCCTGCGCACCCCGACGCTTCACCCATCGAGCTATTCTCGGCCCCAAGGATTCTCTGATTATTGACGGGCAGGGTCGCGCGGTTGACGAGTTTCGCGGCTCGTGCTAGTTTCGTCTTGTCGTACCGCAGACCCGCAATGGCTTATGCGGGGATCTGGCGACGACGAATGAAACACAGGCGAAGTACCAATTCAGCAATGAAGTAACCGCGTTTCACGCCGGAACGCGGCGTTTGGAATTATCGCAATGATCCTGCAAAGATTGCCGACCGGTGCGGCAACAAACTACTTGCAGGAGGGAAAATGGCCGCACGCAGCTTCCGCACTACCACCTGCAAGTTTTTGCGCGACAGTATCGAAATTCTCTTCTGGTTCCACGTGTTCGTCGGCGCTGCGGCATTCACAGCCTTTGATATCTTGCAAGCGTGGCATGTAATTCGTTCTGCGTTGCATTAGTATCTGCCTGCGCTGCCGAGACGTAGAGCCGTCCTCATTGTTGCCGGAACGGAAGGCTGTTTCAAGCCGCCTTAATGTGAGGTTCTTTGATGCCAAAGCTGCTCATCGAATACGATCAAGCCGCTGCGAAGTTGGCAAACAAGGCATTCAATGACATTCTGCATTTCAACCTCAAGCGGCAGGAGACCCCACCGGTCGCCGTGCCTCCAAATGGGTATCTTTACCATTACACCTCGGTAGAAGGACTGAAGGGGATTATCGAGAATAACGAACTTTGGGCGACTTCCGCGTATTACCTCAACGATTCGGCTGAAGTCATCTATGGCTGCGGCGTGCTCAAGCAAGCCTTGGATCAGTGGATAGCACAGAATCCACGCTCGGTTGATTCTTTATCCCTTCGGTTGGCAACCGATCTGCGTAAGGCTTTCGGAGATGACTTCCTCAATAAGACCCTCATTGAACCAATCTACCTCGTATGTTTTTGCGAGAACGACAACCTATTAAGCCAATGGCGCGCCTATGGACAATCGGGAGGATATTCGCTTGGTTTCAAAGTCGCAATCGGTTCGCGTTTTGAGAACGAAGGATTCACACCGGAGCCAAGAACATACACCGGTAAATGGGTAAAAGTAGAATACAAAAGGCCTAAGCAGGCCGAAAGATGTGAATCCATTTTGAATTCGGTTCTCACCGTGTTTGATGACGCGGAGACAGCGCACGCAATCGTAAGTATTGGCGACCACCCACAGAGCGGGTATTCCCGCTTCTTTCGAATCATCGTGGAAATGCTCTTTGAGGAAATCGTAGGTTTCAAAAACGAAGCCTTCAAGGAGGAAAACGAGTGGCGCATCGTCGTTCGCCCGAGGGAATTGCTTAAACAAAGGGTCGGTGATGATTATGATGATGGCGGTACGCCAATGCCGATTTATTTCCGTTGCTCAAAAGGTATGTTGATTCCCTACGTCAAGTTGAATGCACACTACTTGAAGAAACTACCCATCGCTAGCGTTCGATCAGGCCCAACCCTCGATAAGACGACGGCCCAAATGTCGATTGTTATGATTTTGGAAAAGAATGGTTTCCCTCCCGTGAGCGTGGAAGGCTCCGACATCACTGTAAGACTGTAGTTTCTGCGGTCACAGACGCGACGAAGTACAGTTTCCGGTACGGAGCGGGCCGCCTACTTCTGCGCGACGATCTGACTGGGTTGGGTCGCAACAATCTCTGGAGTTCCGCGATAGCTGGTGATCTTGCCGGTGACGCACACATTCTTGTCGCGATATTCCGTTTCGGGTGTACCGAATTTCGAGCGGTCGTCACCCCAGATTAAGATCGTGAAGACTTCGTTCGGATAGGGCTCGTCGAGATTCAGGAACGTCGGCTGGCCCTTACTTCGCGGGGCGTATCGAGTGCTCACAGCTTTTCCGCAAACTGTTTGAGTCTCTCCGACATGATCTTTGGCTTCACGGGCTGTAATCTTGGCGGATTGCGCAGCCGCGCAGAGGCCAACTGCAAAGGCAATTACGAGAAGGGTTCGTTTCATTGGCGCCGCCTGTCAGGCCCTCCGGCTTTGGGTTCGTCGCAGTATTGTATCTGCCCTTGTAAATCGATATACCTGCCACCGGGGTACTCCCGGCAGTAGATCACACGAAGCTTCGGCCACGCGTCAGCCGCCTGATTCACACCGATAAGTCCCGCGGGATTGGCCTTGCCCGCTTGGTATCTCCACATCGAAATTCGAAGTTGTTCCATCAAACTTCGAGCGTGCTGGCCCACTGTCCAATCCATCTCTAAACGGTCCGTGCCATCCGGGTTTCTGAAAAGCACGATGCCCGGCTGAGTGACCTTTTCCTGTATCTGCGGCTTTGGTGGAACGTAATTCGGGTCTTCCTGCATCTGGTACGATTCGGCGTTGACCAAGCTGAATGCCGCGATCTCGCCCACGGATAACGCCGTGGCGTCTGAACTCGCGTTGGATACCGAAGGCGGCGTCTTATTCGCGTTCTGTGCGAACGCCGGCGTTGCGACCAGAGCGGCCAAGACTAGCAGGACGAATTTCATGAAGTCCTCCGCGCGAGGCCGAAGCTTACCAATTTGAGTATTGGCAAGCCAATGTTATTGTTCCGTCATGGCATCGTCCAAGTCGAGCATTGGAGTTATGGGGCAGTTTGTGACGCGATGCCGCATTTGAGAGGCAAAGGAAAATGAATCGCAGATTCATGCTCATCGTGTTCCTCTTGGGCTTTGCGCCCGTATCCCACGCTCAAGACAAAACAACGTTTCCAACCGATGATGAAATTCAGTTACTGCTTACTCAGGCCGACCGTGCCATTCAGCAATATGAACCTCTTATCGATCAAGAAGAACAACGGTTGGGTAAGCGCGGTGCCGAGAACATTGCGACCGACCGTCAGGTTGTAAAAGCTATAAAACTTGCGATTGAGACTTTTAGGAAACAGCCACAAGGTTTGAACAGTTCTATCGGCTTTGCTTTCTTTGAGTGGCTTGACGACGCAAGTCGAAATGCGTTGATGTGCTCGCAGACGGCAATGTCCCAATCAGCTGTATTGGCGATGGTGGGACAGACGGAGAACGCCCTCAAATTAGTCCATTTTTCTGATGCCTGCTTGGACGCTTCCACCCTGATTTATACGGTGAGTGAAAACGCGGGTTCACTGTATACGAGATACGTCACATCCGAAGAGGGACTCGCCAACACGGGTGTCAGCGTGTCTCAGCAATGTGCCGCGGCATTGAAGAAGTTGCAAGCAGAAAGGAAGCAATAACGCCACGCATCAAACTCTCGGTTGCGCAAATCGAATTGGCCGCACAGTTCGCGGATCACTCCTTCGACTATCCCAATCTGACGTTCGATCAGGTCGCTAAGAAAGTGCTGGGCGCCCGTCCGTTCCCCAATACGCCTGTGGGTCGAAAATTTCGACGCGGAGCCAAAGCCGTGTTCAATCAAGAACGCAGAACCTAGAACTCGATGCTCCTTATCATTGAAGTTGCCTTCGGCATATTACTTGGCTGGCTGTTCATTGAAGGCGTGAAGAGACTCAAGAGGCTGTTGCCAAGCGAGCGCATGACGAGAGCGAAAGCAACCATCGACGGACTGATAGCCGACGCCGTGGAAAAAGGCGACATACGTATGCTCGAATTCTATGAGGCTGAAAGTCACAAATGGGACGACGACCCCCACGCGTATAAGCCGGATTTTGAGAAGGCGAAGCGCGAGGCTGGAAAGAAGAGGCAATTATGCTGATGGGGCTGATTCGAGCCGAGGGCGGCAGGCGCGGAGGGAATGCACCGTGAAGTCTTATCGGGCCTTGGTATTGATGGTTATGGCGACGGTCAGCGCAGGTTGTGGAGATACCCCGACACAGACGTTGCCGTCAACGTCACACGTGGTGGATTCGCCGGAATGCGAGGAATTCACGAACCAGATCGGCGTCTTGATGGACCGCGGTATTGCGGAAGATCATGCCGCAGAGACAAGGCAAACCAACGAATACAATAATTTGGAAAGCAATTTGGCCGCGTCCAGCGAGAGCGAAGAACGGAAGACAATCGCCACCAACAATCTTACTACTCGACAAGATGCTGAGAACGAAGCCCGCGAGACTAGGCAAGAAAATCAAATCCTTGCTGTTCAGGAACGGAGTCGTTCCGCAGGTTGCATCGCGCCGAATAAATAAACAATCGAAAGATAATTACGGAATTGCCTGATTGACCCATGCCAGAGCGCAGCCCATCCGAACTGAAAGCACTGCTCCGGGCTTGTGCTACGGCTGCGAGGCGTTTGAAAACTGCTTTGAAAGCGGAGGAAATCTACGTTGCGACGCGAACTTCAACTAGCGTCATCCCTTTCTGCCATTTATCTAAGGCTTTCCAAACTCACGACGCCGTGTTGACCTTATGCAAAGCTGGGTTCGGGTCCGAAGCGTTCGCACTTAGCAGGCTGATCTTGGAAATGTCTATGACACTTCGCTGGATAACAAATCAGGATCAGGTTAAACGAGCTGACGCGTTCGCACTGTTTGAGGCTAAGAGGAAACAGTACTTCGCGCAGACCTACGCTAGATACAACCCCGCCGACGCAGTGTTTGCAGATGCGGTTCAATACGTCGAGAACCTTTACCAGCAATACGCCGAGAAATACGCCTCGTTCAAGTTTTGGTCGAACACCCCAAATAACCTGAGGGCAATGGCTACGGAGCCAGAGGTTTTGGATGGACCTTCAGCTCCTCCGAATGATCTTTGGCGCTACGACATTCCCTACAGCATGGCGTCAGATCACGTTCACTGCACGTCGGTCGCAATGGTTCAACATTATCCACCGTCACGCGCGCCATATGAAGTCACGAAGACCCACGAAGTCCAATTGATCGATCATGCGGCTTTTTCAGCGACACAATGGCTTTTCTATATAATGACGCGGGTCGATATGTACCGGGAGCTGGGGTTGAAAGAGAAAATTGACAAGGCTTACAAGCCGTTTAGGAATTTTGTTCTCGCGAACCCGTAATATTCAGCGGAGCGCCCGTGGACGCTGGTTTTGCAATTCAGGCCCGAGCATGAATCGGAGAAATAGCCGTATGAAGTCCTCGCGTCCAATTACTCTTTCCGTCGCACAGAGAGAAATAGCTGCACAGTTCGCAGATCACTCTTTCGATTATCCCGATCTGACGTTCGATCAGGTTGCAAAGAAAGTGCTCGGAGCCCGGCCATTTCCAGCCACGCCCACGGGTCGCAAGTTCCGGGCTGAGGCTAAAGCCGTCTTCGATCAGGAGCGGAAGAAGTAGCCTAGTGAATGCGTCTCCACCGCTTGAAGGCTTTCACATCGGAAGAATTCAGATCAAACCACTCGCCTTCCATCCGCTTGGGCTCAAATCTCCTGTGCCAATAGGCCTCTATTCCGCTGGGATCGTCAGTCTTGATCGAATGAATCAGAGTCATCCGCTCAGGCAACTGAATTCGGATTTCAGTTCCCCGGCGAACTGTGTCCTTGGTCTTTCCGATCTTGTAGAACCTGCCGGATTTGAAGAGATAAACTTCACCGACTGGGCTACCGATGTCGCCGCTGTCCGGCGTAGTTGCGTGAGGCTTGACAAGCACAGTTGAACAGAGCGCCGCGATGTCTTCGAAGCCATCCTTGCCGTGGCAGAATTCCAGTACCTTGGTGGCAAGTTGCGCTTTAGAACCAAGCCGCTGGAAAACCTTCTTGTTCGGGAATTCAGCGTCCGTGGTTTTTGCTACGGTGAATTCCCTGAAAGTTGGGAACCTGCCTAGTGTGCGCATCAGACCGACTATCTTTTCGAGGAGAAACTGATCGTCGTACGCAGGGTTAAGTTGGTTGGGAAGAAATCCAGCTTCCTCCACCGCACTGCCGAATCGCGCCCAAAATCTCTGCCAGTCGTAGGGTTTGATTCCGGTTTCGCCTTCGAACCTAGCGAAGCCCAAGGGCTTCCCGCCATTCGCTTCTGCGGTACGTCTTATCTCTGATAGGATTTCCTGCTTGGTGCGCATAGTGGGGTGGGACGATGAATCCTACCGCGACAGGCTGGGAATTCAAAGGCTCAGCGCAACGGCGGTAATCTAATCTTCTCCGGGTTCGCGTCCAGCTAACGCACGGTCGGCAATTATAGGCATCACATCCGATATCAGATGCTCCGTAAATTGGTTCATACTTTGAAATTGTTTCTTGCAGACGGGACAGCCTGAGACGACCCCGCCTCTACCGCCTTGAGCAATCGAGGGCGGGTTATCCACGAAGGAATCGAAAGAGTGCTTCTGCATTTCCTCGCGTGCGATGCGAAGAAGCTTGTCTCGGTCCATCATTTCGCACCCCACAGTTTCAGAAAGTCAGCCACGGTCTTGGGTGCGTGGCCGCTGTAGTGGTTGTTGACGTACACATAGACCTTCGCACCTCGACGGCTGATCTGCTGGCAGACGTCAACCCAGCTGTGTAGCTCTTTTGAGCGATTCACGATCACTTTGTCCCAAACCTTCGTCTCTTTCTCGATGCCTTTGCGATCTCCCAGCAACCTCACATACGTGAAGTCGGCAGTGAGATAGTCGAAGGCCATCGCGGCAGGCAATGGCATCCACAATTGGTCTTGTAGCGCGAGCGCCACTTTATGTTCGCGGAGTAGATCGGCAAACTTCTCCGTCAGCCAACTCTTGTTTCGAATCTCTATGGCGAACTTGTAGTCCTTGGGAAGCGTCTTCAGAAACGGACGGAGCCGCGCAAGGAATTCGTCGCCAGTCTTGAACGCGTCCTTGTTGAAGTAAGGGAACTGGAATAGCAGCGGCCCGAGTTTGTCATCCACGAGGAAATCCATGGTATCCACGAACTCAGCGAAATCGTCGTGGCAGTCCACCAAACACTTCTCATGCGTGATGACTTGGGGCACCTTCGCGGCGATCACGAAGCCCGCAGGAACCTTGTCGGCCCATCCTTTCACAGTTTTCGGGGCGGGAGTTCGATAGAAAGTCGAGTCGATCTCGACGGTGTTGAACTTCGTGGCGTAGTAGGTCAAGTAATCGGCAGGCTTCATTCCCTCGGGATAGAACGAGCCCGGCCAGCCCGCCGCCGTAAACGCCGATGTGCCGATTCGAAATTCGGTCATAGATGCAGGATTCTACTGCGAAACTGGGGCGCGCGCATCAGGTCGCGGCAGCTGAAGGTGAGCGGCGGATTTGCTCGACTCTGCGTCAGTTAGTCAAAGCGGCAAGTGTGCTTAGTGAACACGTCCGTGCTAAGATCGCCGCATGTTGCACCCGCCCCCGGGCACAAGTGGTGTCGTTACCAGCGTGGGCGTCTTTCTCGCAATCAGCTTATTAGCGTATTTGACTAGGGGACCCGGCCCGTTCAACTTGGACCCTCAGAACAAGCCCGGTGCATTTGAGCCATTCCTCGCGAAATACGTCCGAGCGGGTGAATACGTCATCGGCTTGGCGACCGGCTCGATTGTACTTCTTGTTGGCTCGTCTGCTCTGCACGGCCAAAGTGGGCGTTTGCCGTGGTTCTATGCATCGCCTTTATTGCTGCTCGCTTTTTGCGTCATCTATGCCGTCGGATTCATGGTTTGGCTTATTTACAATTACGAAAACCACCAGCACGGCAACCCGCACACGCGCTTGCGTTACTCGCTTAGTCTCTCGCTCGGTTTCAGCGCGTTGGCGTGCTTCTGTGTCGGATACGTATGGCTAATTCTCCGCGTTACCGGATGATCTAATTGGAGCAACTGATGCGACATTTTGGGGTCGTTCTGGCGTTCACCGTAATGCTGTTGCCGTCGAGTCTGGCAGGCGCGCCTGACAATAAGAAGAAGGATGTGCCGGTAGCGCCTCTGCCCGCTCTGATCGTGAATGCCAAAAACATTTTTATGTCAAATGGCGGCGGCAGCAATCTTGCTTACGATGCTTTTTACGCAGGTATGAAAGATTGGGGCAAGTATCAGTTCGTAGGCGCGCCGGAGCAGGCAGACCTAATCGTTGAACTAGCTTACCGCGTTGAAGACAAGGGCGTTCACGTCTGGAGTTCGACGAATACGTATGACAACACAACGCATGTGCACAGCGCGGAGATTACCGACCCCCAGCTCATACTCACAATTTACGACGCTAAGACCAAAAATTCTCTTTGGTCAGAAACCGACCATCGCCGATTAGCAAGGAGGGAAAAGAATCGTGAGAAGGAAACGGCTATCTCCGCTCAGCGTCTTGTAGACGATTTGAAATTGAGGGCAGCGGTACCGCAATAGGGAAGGACCGCGGTGGGCATGCTGCGGCGCGCCGCGGTCAGAGTGCTAAAGACAATCGCGACATTCTAATCATGCAGATAATTTCAATCCTTCAAGCACTGCTGACCCCCGTCATAGCCTGCATCACGGTCTACATCGCCTACCGGCAATGGCAAGACAACCATCTGAGGCTGAAAAGGGAAAACTACGAACGGTGCCTAAGGGTGTACCAAGAAGTCGTGAAAATGTTGCAGAGAGTGAATCGAGACTTTGCGCCCGAGTGGGATGAGCTGCTGGTATTTAATGCCGCAACTGCTGAGGCTCCATTCCTGTTCAAAGCCGAGATTCCGGCCTATATCGATGAAATTTTCAAGCGCGGGAACGCGCTGCGGGTTGATAACGTCATCTACCGGGGAGGAACAGAGGCCACACCACGAGACGCCGACGCGTACATGAAGGCCCTGAAAGACATACACGAGCAGACCCGATGGTTCGTCGATCAGATGCCCATCGCCAAAGAAAAATTCAAACCCTACCTGCACATAGCGGCGGGAGGCTGACGCACAGGACTGGACATAATCGTGTGGACTTGGCTCGCACAGAATAAAGATTGGTTGTTTTCAGGGGCGCCCCTCACGGTAATCGGCCTAGTCGTGGGGCAGTGAATAGGCCTGCGTTCAGACGTGGGCGCACAGGATGGGGCTATTGTGAGGCTATTTTTGTACTGCATTGTACTTATCCGGGGCTGATTTCAACCCCGAAAACGTGCAGATTTTACACCCACATAGCCTCAAATGAAAACGACGTATTGAAAATAAGGCACATATAGGCTACGGTTGGTTCCTTGTCGCCTCTGTTCGCCGTGTGGCGAGAATCCCACCCTCTCCGCCATACCTTATTTTCCTCAATAAAACATATAAGCAAACTGGGATAATCGAGATCCGAGTCTTCTAATCGGGGTAAATGGAGCAAGTCACTCGGACAAGGATCCTGTCGGTAAGTTGAACTCGATTGAATTCGACGACGCGGCCAAAATAATCAGGGTCGAAGCGCTGATCGTTGATACGAATGCCAGAGACATGCTCGAACCGGGCGTGATTTGCGGATTTTCAATCGGCGGCCGCTACATCGACAAGGTAAAGCAGGCCGATGGAATAATTAGATACACCGCCGACCTCTGCGAGATCTCCGTAGTTGATCGCCCTGCCCTTCCGAACGCCTTTTTCCAGTCCGTCAAGGCGGACGGATCGGTTGAGCTCCGCAAGTTCGCTCGGTACCTGCCCGAGCAATCTTCTATGACCGACGAAGATTGGATCGCCTATCGTGCGGGCCATTCGCCAACAATGGAAAAAGCGGCAAGGTGCGCGCACGAACGAATGCAAGCGCTGGTCGTCGGCGGCTCACAACGCTCTGGCGGGCGTTCCACGTTTGCCAGCCGTCACGGTTTCGAGAGCGCACCGCAGGCCTCAGGGGCAAGCGATACGGCAAGCAACGCGAGTACCGACGGCAGGGTACATCCGTGGGTGCCGCCGGCGCGGAATGATTTTTCTGGCCACGTGACCGCGGACCGATGGCAGAGCATTCCTGACGGCACTCGGCCCACCGGCGATCGACGCACGTTCCGTGGCCGCCACGGCGGATAAGTAAAGCTCAAGAGTGTGGATCACAAACTCGGATGGAGGATATCGAAATGAAAACGAATCAGAAAACAGAGGAAGTCGCCGCCCCGCAGACGAAGGTCGAAGTTCACGAGGGTTGCGGCGGTCCGATTTTCCGCGGTGCAGCCGGCCGGAAATGCCTAAAATGCAACGAGCTCCTTGGAAATCAGCAAGTCGGACTGGATTTGACAGCGCACCATGCGCCGCCGAAACAAATGGTTCAGGCGTGGCCGGCGCAATACTGCGGCGATACAACCGACCGATTGAAAAATGTTGGCACCGCACGTGGAGCAGCAGCAGTATCGGCCGTCGGCCGCGTCGCAAGTTAAGCAATGGACGGCTGGCCACCAGCGGCAATCGCTGAGAATGGGGAGCCGCGGATTTGAGGCTCGCTCAGTCCCCGGTCACTCTTCGGGATGCTTTGCTGTGTTATGATCGTGTTCTCTCATCTCTGGGCCACCCGGGCCCTCAGCGAAGGTCGTTATGAACGGCAAACTTCGCATATTCGTTGGCAGCATCGGGATCTTCGTTCTAGTGCTACTGCTCGCGCCATTCCTGATTCCCGTTAATCAATTTCGGCAGAGTATTGAGGAAAAGGTCTCAACAGCACTCGGACGCAAAGTCACGCTCGGCAGTCCCAGGCTGTCACTCTTCAGTGAGTCGCTCGCCGCGGAGGATCTCTCTATTGGCGATGATCCCAAGTTCAGTCGGTCCCCTTTCCTTACCGCAAAATCCGTGAGGGTTGGTGTTCAACTGATGCCGCTGATCTTTTCGAAAACGCTCAATATCACGGGCATTACGATTCAGAACCCGCAAGTCATGCTCATTCGGAACGCCGCAGATCAGTGGAATTATTCGTCGTTAGGTAACTCCTCGGCTAAGGCGCAACCGACGCAGCCTTCGGAGCCTGCCAGAACCTCCGGATCCGCGAGCTCGACGGTCAACCTATCGATCAAGAAGCTCGAACTCGAGGACGGCCAGATCAATATCGGTTCCACGAACTCACAGAAACGGAGCACTTACGACCACGTCGGTATCTCGGCTTCCGATGTGTCCGCAGCTACTAGGTTTTCCGTCGTTGTCACTGCCGATTTGCCTGGCGGCGGGAAATTCAAATTCGATGGTAATGTCGGACCCTTCGATCGAACCAATGCCTCGCTCACTCCCCTCAAAGCTAGGCTAACCGTCACGTCTCTCAACCTAGCGTCGACCGGCCTAGTTGACCCTTCATTGGGACTCGGAGGTCTCCTTGATCTCGAAGCAACTCTTGGCTCACAAAATGGAGAGTCCGAAACTGAAGGCATAGCCAAATTATCCAAAGCACTACTGATCGCCGGCGGTTCACCGGCGTTGGAGCCTCTGGTCGTTGATTTCAGCACCCAGTACGATCTGAGCAAGAATATCGGCGTCCTCAATCCGTCTACCCTGAAGATTGGCAATGCTGCAGCGCATCTCGACGGCACCTACCAAACCGCTGAGGAGACCGTTCTCAACATTAAAATCGTTGGCCAAGATATGCCCGTAATGGATCTTGAATCTTTCCTGCCCGCCCTCGGCATCATTCTTCCGAAGGGCGCCACACTTCAAGGTGGCACACTAAATGCGAATCTCAATCTCACTGGCCCGACCAACAAAATTGTCGCTGCCGGCAACGTGGGTCTATTCCGCGCGAAACTAACCGGTTTCGATCTCGGGTCGAAGATGGCTGCCATTTCTTCGCTAACGGGCATTCCAACTGGCAAGGATCTGCAAATCGAAAAGCTCACAACGAACCTGCGAATGGTTCCTGATGGTCTCAAAGTCGACCACCTTGTTGTTGTCGTTCCCTCGTTTGGCAAACTGGTTGGTAGCGGCTCGATCGATTCCAGAAATAATCTCGATTTCAAAATGACAGCGACACTCATCAGCGCGTCGGCGGCGGATGGGAGGCTTGTGCCGATTGATCTGAGCGGAACGTATCAACTGCGAAGCCGAAATCCGATGCTGAATCTAACGATGACCGGCCAGAAATTGCCCATTGATGAGTTGCAGGCGCGCATGACCGCAGCGGGAATAAAATTGCCCAACGGAGCCATCCTGAAAGGAGGGACGCTCGACATTGCGTTGGTCATTACCGGTCTCCCCAATGCCCTGACAATTACCGGACCGATAGAGCTAAACAAGACCCGCGAAATAGGCTTTGATCTCGGATCAAGAATGCGGGGCGTAGCCGCCCTGAGCAGGATCAATTCAGGGGATACAACGAGTATAGAGAACCTTCAAGCGAACTTGCGGATTACAAAGGACGGCACCCAAGTAGATGAGGTTTACGCTCGTATCCCTGCAATAGGTGTGATAACGGGCAGCGGCACGGTGTCGCCAACGAGTAACCTCGACTTTGCGCTTAGCGTCAAGGTAACTGCAGCGCAGGGAATCGGGAAATTAGGTGCGGGTCTACTTACCAGACTAGATGACTCTGCAGGTTCGAGATCGAGCGGGGGTCACAGGGGCGTGCCGATGCTGGTTACCGGAACCGCGAACGAACCCATCATCACGGCGGATGTGCATGGAATTTTTGATCGTAAGAAGAAGGCATTCCTTGACCGCTTTGGGAAGGAGAAATAATTAGCCTGCCAGGCAATCGACAGATACTCGCGAATGGCCGTCTACCGCGTTCCAAAATCCCTCTCCCGAGTTTTGGAACTGGGTACCGACGCGCGATGCAGCGTGGCAAGCCCAATCCCTAGTTCGGAGGCAATCGAACGCAAGGAAAGCCCCTGTGCACGAAGCGCGGTAATTCTTCCGGCGTCCACGGTCTTGCGCGGCCTGCCCAGCGTCCTTCCCTTGGCGTGTGCGTTCCGCAGACCGGCCCGCACACGCTCCACGATCAAGCTGCGCTCCAGTTCGGCCACGGCCCCTAGCACGGTGAATATCATCTTGCCGGTCGGCGTCGTGGTGTCCACATTCTCGCTCAGACTGACAAAGGCGATGCCAAGCGCGTTGAACGTCTCCAAGGCCCGGAGCAGATGAGAAATGGAACGGGCGAAGTGGTCAAAGCGCCACACGATCACGATATCGAAGCGGCGCTGCAGATCAAACCGGATTACGCGGAGGCGCACAATAACCTGGGAATTGCGTTATCGTTCACTCCCGGGCGGCTTCAGGACGCCATCGCAGAGTACAGAGCGGCGCTTCGAATTAGACCGGACCATGCGAATCTCGTGAGTGAGCGGATAAGGGTGCTGCGTGCATCCCGACCGCCCTCAGAAAAATGAGATTGAGGCGGCTCAGGCACGCCAGCCCTCGGTAAACGACCTGTTTTCATCAGTGCAAGGGTACTGAAAGAAGCGAGGTTAGAGGGTTCCATGGTCTGTAGCTTCAGTGGGTTGCGTCAACCTCGAACGCACCATCTTGCGCGTGTACAGGACGTTACAGTCCTTTACGGAGTCTGACGGTTACTCACGGTTACTCACTTGTTTTGAATCCCACCCTCTCCGCCATAACCTTTCAGTCCAAGAGTCAAGTAACAGACCCCTGCCTTACGAACGTTGGGGACATCACGACGAACAGATGGAGGATCACTTCGTTTGTGCGCTCGCGTTGGCTGGGCGGATACCTGAGCTGTTCTGCGCCCGCACACGCATGACGTAACACTTGGGTCCATGAGTGTCTTTAGCTTTACGGCCGCGCTGTAGCCTCTTACGTGTGACTCCGAGCCCGTCACGGCATCACGAATTCAGTTTGATGCGATCCAGACGTACCTTGACATCAAATGTTGTTTATAGCATCATAGCCGCGTGAGAACGACTCTTTCCTTGGACGACGATGTCTTTCGGGAAATAAAGGCGTACGCTGAAAGCCGCGACGTCGCCATCGGTAAAGCGGTTTCGGAACTGGTGCGCCGAGGTTTGCGCGCGCCCTTACGGACTCACCTCGTCAATGGCTTTCAGGTTGTCGACCTGCCGCCTGACTCGCCGCCGGTAAGCACCGAGGATGTCGAAAAACTCCGGAACGAAATGAAATGAAACGCTGTTTCTTGCTAGACGCCAATGTCCTTATCGCAATGGCTTGGCCCACCCACCGCGCTCACCAGAAGGTCCAGGAATGGCTTGGGCGCCACGCGCGCGAAGGTTGGGCAACGTGTCCCCTAACCCAGACTGCCTTCGTCCGGATACTTTCCAATCCCGCTTTCTCTCCAAACGCACTCACCCCAGCCGATGCCCTTGCGCTGCTCGATGCCAACCTTGGCCATCCTGCTCACCAGTTCTGGCCCGGTGAGGTGAGCTTGGTCCAGGCGCTTGAACCATTCGTTGGACGCCTCATGGGCCACCAACAAGTCACGGATGCCTATTTGTTGGGACTCGCGATGCATAAGAAAGGAAAGCTTGCCACCATGGATAGCGCCGTTCGAGCGCTGCTGCCGGACAAAAGCACCGGGGGCGATTTCGTGGCCGTAATATGACAATGCGTTATTTTCTGCCATCACCCGGAGTCCGGGCGGCTGTTTGCGGATTTGGAAGGGGCACGCGCGGAAGTGCCCCGGTTGGTTGCCGACGCATCCTCTCCGCCACTCCCGTTTATCCGCGATATTTGTGAGCGAATTCTACGACTTGCCGGCCGACCGTCGCCAGTTGCAGCCCAACCTTCACATCCTTGCAGGACCCTGTAGTGTCAAATATCTGTTCAGTTGAATTCAGAGTTGCACCGTACGGAGTCGGCCACCCCCGAAGGGCATGCACGATCGATCGCAGAGCCGCAAGCGTACTCACGCAGGATTGCCACCCGGCGGCGGTGACGATGCACCCGACGGCGCGTCCATCGAGGTAGCATCGCTGGTCGTCTCGCAGATCATCGAGCAGATCGAGCGCATTCTTCACCAGCCCGGAAACGCCGCCGTGATAGCCTGGACTTGCGACGATCAGTCCGTCGGCTCTCCGCACCATTTCAACGAGCTGATGCTGCTCTTCGTTGCGTTCCGGGTTTTCCGGCGCATAGTGCGGAAGCCGCGAAAGGAAAGCGCCATCGAAAAGCAACGTGCAAGCGCCCGCTTCCTCGGCCGCCTGCAATGAAATCCGGAGCGCACGATCGGTCGATGACGAAGCTCTGGTTGTGCCCCCAATGCCAACTACGAGGGGTTTGGCCAAGTCCGCCGCATGAATTGTGTCGGTGATCGCGCGAGGGTTCATCTCACGCACCTTGCAGGGCTCGCATGCCGAGAGTCTCGAGCAGCCGGTGATCGGCGTCCGCGCTAGGATTTGGCGTTGTCAGAAGTTTTTCACCCGAGAAAATGGAATTTGCTCCCGCGAGAAAGCACAATGTAACTGCTTCCTGCGAGAGCGCTCGGCGCCCGGCCGCGAGGCGGACCCTTGACGCAGGCATCAGAATCCGCGCGGTCGCGATGGTTCGAACCATCACGAGCGGATCTAACTCTTCTGCGTCACCGAGAGGAGTTCCTTTGTTCGGCACCAGCATGTTGATTGGAACGCTTTCCGGATGTGGGTCCAGACGCGAAAGCTGCTCGAGCAGGCTCACACGGTCCTCGTCGGTCTCACCCATTCCCAGAATTCCGCCGCAGCAAACGGTGATACCAGCTTTGCGCACGTAGGCGATTGTCCGCAGGCGATCCTCGTAGACCCTCGTCGTGATGATTTCGCCATAGAACTCCGGTGACGTATCGAGATTGTGGTTGTAGGCGCTCAGACCCGCTTCCTTCAACCGCTGGGCCTGGGATTCCGTCAGCATGCCCAGCGTGCAGCAAACCTCCATGTTCAGCGCCGCTACGCCGCGCACCATCTCCAGCACGCGGTCGAAATCGTTGCCGTCGGAAACCTGCCTCCACGCGGCTCCCATGCAGAATCGCGTCGAGCCTTGGGCCTTCGCGCGTTTTGCGGCATGCATCACGTCGGCCTGATTCATCAATTCTTGCCGCGCGACACCCGCCTTATAGTGCGCGCTCTGTGAACAGTACGCGCAATCCTCCGGGCAGCCGCCGGTCTTGATCGAAAGCAGGCTGCAAAGCTGCACTTCTTCGGGGCGATGAAACTCGCGGTGCGCCACCTGCGCTTGAAAGATCAGTTCGGGGAGGGAAAGACGGTAGATCTGGCGTATTTCATCTCGCGTCCAGTCATGGCGCAATCCCATCGGCGGTTGACCTCTTTTCGCCGTCAAAGATATCAAACTCGGAACCCCGCGCGGGGCGAAAAGTCAGAAGCCGCGAGTCAAATCGCCTGAAACTGTCTTACCATGCTGTACATGGACGACCTGACTCGCACACCCAAGACCGACCCGACCGAGATATTCCGCCACCGCGACGGTATCTATGCGCCTGAGCTTGTGGCTGCCGCGATCGTCGACCTGGATTTCTTCTCCTGGCTTGCGAAATCGCCCGCAGACGCACGGACCATCTGCACTGCACTCGGACTTGCCGAGAGGCCCGTGGACGTAATGCTCACTCTGTTTTGCGCGATGGGCTACATCGAAAACAAAGACGGTGCGTTTCACCTTACGGAAATCTCGCGCGAGTTTCTGCTGCGGAACTCGCCATGGTTCGTCGGGCCGTATTTCACGCAGTTCGTCGACCGTCCGGTTTACAAGGGACTGCTCGGAACGCTGCGCACGGACAAGCCCGGATGGTCCGGTGCTGCGGACCGAAAGCCTTGGGCGGAGGCGATGGAAGACGACCTATTTGCCGAGCAGTTCACGGGCACCATGGATTCCCGCGGCAGGTATGTCGGCCCGGCGCTTGCCGCGCAGCTTGATCTGAAGGCTTACCGCGGGCTGCTTGACATCGCCGGCGGATCGGGCATTTACGCCTGTTGCATTGCCGCCAGACACCCTCACTTGAAAGCCGCCGTATTCGAAAAGCCGCCGGTCGATCGCGTCACCCAGAAGTGCATCGCCAAACGCGGCTTCGCCGAGCGCGTGAAGGTGGCCTCGGGCGACATGTTTCGCGAGCCGCTCCCTGCGGGCTTCGACGTGCATCTGTGGTCAAACGCCTTGCACGATTGGGACGCGGCGACCGTGAGACTTCTCCTTCAGAAGTCGTATGCGGCGCTTCCGCCCGGCGGCCTCGTCGTGGTCCATGACCGGCATCTCAATCGCTCGAAAACCGGACCATTGCGCATCGCTGCGCATTCGGTCTTCCTCATGGCGGGCACCGAAGGCAGGTATTACTCGATCGCGGAGATCGAGGCGTTTCTTGGCACAGCCGGCTTCAGAGCCCCGGAATATCGCGACGTCCTGCTGGATTACAGCATCCTCACAGCGCGCAAGCCTGGATAGGCGCATTTTTGAGCGGGCTACGGCTTCTCCCACTTTCCGGTTTCAGCGGAGCGAAACAGGGCGTCAATCACCGCCATGTTGTGAATCGCGTCTTCCAGCGGTACCGGAACCTCCCCGCCCTCGCGTATCGCTTTCGAGAACAGGTCACCTTGAATTGTAAACTGATCGCAGGTCTGGATCGTCTCGATCGCCGTTCCCGCCCCCGACGGATCCCCTCCGTCATCAAACAATATTTGCGTAGGCTCTTCGATGGACGG